>Ga0209090_10002565_pt1 | contig 11452 bp, 8 predicted proteins | sample ArcticOcean_MG_C_9_FD_187432 | JGI IMG/M metagenome (GOLD analysis project Ga0209090, IMG submission 187432) | Marine microbial communities from western Arctic Ocean - ArcticOcean_MG_CB2_152 (SPAdes) (version 2) | ecosystem: Environmental > Aquatic > Marine > Oceanic | place: Arctic Ocean... | reverse complement strand
ATTTAGAGGTATAAAGCCGTTTAAAAAGCCCACAAAAGAGTGACTGCACTCTCATAACTCCCAGTCTAGGCGTTCAAACAATTCTTTTACGCCACGGGCAAGTGCCGGGCCGCCGGATATCACATCACGAGGATTTGACAACGAGCCGGTCGCATGAACTCCATCGACATAACGAATCAATCGGGCAATCGCGCCACCAGTAAACAGTCCGTGAGAGCATGCAGCGTGAACGGCGATTGCACCTTGGTTCCGAAGAGCTTCTGCAGCCCTGCAAATTGTTCCACCAGTAGCAATCATGTCATCGACAATAGCGACCGTTTTCCCATCTACATTGAGATCTTTGGCTTTATGGACGATTGTATGTGCATCAATTCGCGTCTTTTCTAAGTAAGAGAATTCACAATTGATTTCTTTCGCTACCTTTGATGCTCGTTCGATAGCACCTTTGTCGGGTGACAGGATGAAATCGGGTTGTACATTTTCTTTAAGGTGAAGTGCGAGTTCTGGCATTGCCGAAGTGAAAGCCACAGGAACTGGTAAACCTTGGAGGACAGAAGGGGCGTGCAAATCAAAGACGATGATACCATCGCAGCGAGACGCGAGTAGATGTCCAATCGCTCGAGCAGATACAGCCTCTCCAGGTTTGAATCGTTTGTCTTGTCGAGAATAGCCAAAGTAGGGGACTGCCAGTAAAATTCCTGGGCCAACATCATCCATAGTTTGCGGTCCAATCTCACGAAGATTCTCCATGTTACCCTTTCGAACATCATTGATTGCCTCAAGCATGAGCAGCGTCTCGACTATTCCTGCATCAGGGAAGGTATTGGACACCAGAACAACCGGTTCTTTCCGCACTGCTTCGATGGTTTCAGTAGGGATTCGAATATAACCTTCAGAATCTGGGAATCGGCGAGTTTCAAGTTGGTGGTGTTCCCAATTCAATGTATCAGCAAGTTGTTCAGCCAGTAATCGAGAATTACTCCCAGATAGCACTACCATACGATTCCCTTATGATGAGCGAAGCAGTGCTCCTTCATGTTCTTTGCGAATGAAGAGGTCTCGATAAATCATACAAAAACCACGAGCGCTGGAACATAAAAGAGTGCGCGAGGCAGGACTTGAACCTGCGGCCTCCCGGTTATCAGCCGGGTGCTCTAACCGACTAAGCTACCCGCGCAACTGCAGTTCGGCCGACTCACCCCCCCGTCATAAGAGTGACGGAGCAAACAAGTTCGCAAAGGCCTTCAATCGAAACTCATTCTTCTTCATCACTCATATCATTGAGTGTGATGTACGAAGGGAGTGTGAGAACTTTATCGAATGTTCGAGAAAGAACTACTTCGTCCAATCGTTCGCGTGTTCGCGAAAAAGCATTGATTGGAATCCGCAACAGTGCTTCAACACCGTATTTCTTTTGAATTCCAATACGGACTTGAACGATGACGCCCTTGTAGGTGCGCTTGACTTTGAACAAATCAGTAATGACGCCGATCTCTTGGCCTTGATTATCAAGGACTGCGCGGTCAAGCATTTCATCTGGTGCATACAGCTTTTCATCAATACGGACAGTATTGCGCCATCTGCGTTGTAATTCTCTCATCGACTTCGAAAGTTTCACAGTTCCATCGTTCCGGATGCTGTGGACCAATTCTTTTGGTAGAGGTACGAGTTCAGCGGGCTTCCGCATGAATTCATCAGCCACATCCGCTTCCACTTGCAATCGCATCGATCGCACGCGTGCTTCATTCGGATGGTGACGCTCACCAACTATTTTTCCTACTTTCTTATCATTCACGTATACATCTCTTTGGAGTAACTCCTGGATGTCATATTTATCATTCGGCATTTTCCCATCTCCTTTGCCAGTTCAACCCGGCTTGCCCCCTGCTTCACATGAAAGGTCTTATACCCTTTGGCGATTAAAAAGCGATTTCCAATTGCATTTGTCGTATAATTTATTTCGATTTCAATTGGGAAACCGATTATTTTTCGATTTTAACCGATGTCGTATAATTTATTCTGCTAATAGGAGTTCAATAAAGCCGAGGGCATTTTTACAGAAATTCTATAGATAGGGTGTATTTTCTGAAACAACCTTTAATTTAGACCTTTTTCCAATATAAAATCCAATACTTAGGTCGTATGTCCAGGTCGTTCAACGCATGTATCTGTATGGGATCCAAACATTCGGTCTGGCAGAATCCGAGCAGTTACCTTTGAAACTGAGAATTAAAATGGAATGCTATTCCAATTGAGTTTCACATTTTCCAATTGAAATATTCTCTTTTTTGAAGTCGCATAATTCTCTTTGATGAACAAATTGATGTAGGTTTGTCCGCTGGACGAAAATATGCGTCAAGCACCCGTCATCCATCTGCGAGGTCTTGACTCCAGTATTGGCCGTGCCTTGGTCGAACGAATCCTCCGTACCGATGCCCATCTCGTGGTTCCGCGAAAGCATTACCAAGATGTCTTGCAACGGTATGCAACCGAACTTGAATTTGGAGAATGTGAACTTCATGCTGCTGACCATCTCTTCTTTGCGTCAGGTCATCGTTTAATGCTGATCGGTTTGGGGCCTTTTGATGAACCGAGCGATGGTGAAAACGGATTTGAAGTCGATGGCCTTGAAATTATTTTGGCAGCTCCATCGCACCTTGGTATTGAAGTCGACACAGAATGGGTTGACAGCCTAATCCTTGTCCATGACCTACTGCCTCGTGTCAAAGATTTAACTTGGGGCTCTTCTCTCTTCAGCCAATGGATGGCTCAATTGAATGCACATGAAACACCGTCTCCAAAGGGTGAAACTGAACATTGGTGGGTGAGCGATATCGATGTTGCTGATGCTTTCGTTCGAATACTAATGAGTGATGAGGCGTTCCCGAGTCAGTTGAAAGTGTCAGGTAGACGGGCATGGAGTCAGGCACAAACTGTTGAGGAATTATCACTGCTGCATGCACGTACTATGGCTGGGAAGACAGGTCATTTCAGTGTTGAACATCTAACCGCCGCACCGACTCCGACGATTGAAGTGAAGTCGTTGATTGTTAACCCATCAACACCGATGAGTCAGGAAGAAAATTCTCAACAACGTCCAGACCTTTCCCCATTACATGACGTCTTGCATCGAATCGATGGCGATGGATGGCGCCCATTGGTACCTATTCGAACGGCTTTAATGCACGCTCTTGTTGAATATGTCCAATGAATTTCAAAGAGTTTGAGCGCCGCCTTCTGGAAGGATGCTCAAAGCAGTGACGTTCCCAACAAGAGTTGGGCCTGCGACGAAGGTCCCCATGATTCCAGTATCTCCACTTGGGTTGTGAGAGAGTGAAAGCCACGGTCGTCCGTAAGCATCGATTTGCATATCGATGAAGTCTCCAAACCCGCCGCATCGCTCGTAGCCACAGGTTGGACTTGCATTGTCAAGTGGGTCTTCAGGAGCATTGACTTGAACGGTAGTGATCAAGGGTGTTTCGTTGAATGCATCGGTAATGACGGAGATGTAACCGTGCCATTCACCGTCACCTACAGTGCCGATATAACCGAAGGCCACACGACCTGGGTCGCCGGCGATGACGACAGGGAAGCCCGTACCCTCAAGGTGACTCGGCCCGACCATAATTGCATCAGACCACGTATTTGCATCATCAATGGAGTATGAAAAATAAGGCATGTTGTCAATACCCATCCACATGGCATAGACATTACTTTCACTGTCTGTATCCACCTGTGCTTCTTCTGCATTCCACGTATCTGCAGTTCCAGATTCCTCAGTCGGTAAGACATGTTCGCTCCATGTAATAGCCCCATCTTCGGTTTTATACATTGAATAGCCAGTTCCATCACAGCCAATTTGTCCGCGGTAAAAGTTACCATTTTCTGCGCCTATAAGGTGTGCTGAAAGTCCACCGCTCTGACAATCGACTGGTGCTCCAGGAAGTTCAGGTCCCCAAGTGAGTCCCCCATCTTGACTTTGTGAACACAATGGTGCTGGATAGTTTCCATTGATGCAAAATACCCAGAGTGTTTCATGGAGAATTCCACCATACGGTGAAGATGCAATCGTTTGATGGTCTTGAACGGAGTATGAGGTTGCAACGGATGGACCAAACCAAGAATCACCTTCATCATCGCTCCATTCAACGGTCATACCGAGCAAGGCATGCATATCGAACTTCATGATGCGGTCGGTCCATGGGTCAACATAGACATAAGGATCGTTTGAGTTGGCAACTGGAAGTACCGGTCCGTAGACGTTTTGGCAACTGAAATCGGATAAACTCGTCATTTCGATCATACTGGTGCATTGAACGATGGCAGTGGAGCCTTGAGGCCCATTACCGTAACTCGTAAAGTAGATATTATCTGTAGAAGTAATCCCCATGGTTGGTTCAAAAGTTGAAAATCCAGTGCCGTAGTAAGTACCTTGGCTAAAGTAAGGGATGTTGATGCCCCCGAGTGCTGAAGTGTTGTTCATGGCGTTGATACCACCTGGATAATGATACCATGTAGTATTGCCCAAACCTTGTTCAAAAGCAAAGAACCCATCATCTCCAGCTTCTTTCTCCATCGAATCATCTGCACCAAAACATCCTGCCATCGGCATGAGTGCAATGAGGGTTGTAATCAGAAAAGCCATTGGTTGAGACTTCACGCTTCATCACCTCGTTGGAAAAGGTCTGCACCAAGTAATGGAAGCAGAACGCTCGCATCGCCTTCAACGCACATATTCGGAGCATCAGGGCGCATCTTACCCCACGAAATCGCTTCACGCAAACGAGCGCCGGAGAGACTTCCGTCGTGTTCAGGAGCGGTCGTAATGTAGACTGCAGCATCAAGTCCACCACGGTATTGATTCCACCAAATTACATGGTGCTTGGAAATACCACCGCCAATCATCAGCGCATTTGAGACTTCAACATCCCATGTCATATCGCTCATAACCTGTTCATCAGCAAGCGTATCGATGTGAAAGTCCCGGTGTTTTTGTCGTAACATGAACAGTTGAGCCCCAATCGACCCATCGGTGATACCAGGAATGACAACAGGGATTTTGTGCTTGTACGCCCAATAGATAATCGAATCGGGTGTTCCAATTCGCTTACCCAATTCCCAAACTAAATGAATCGAGCCAAATCCGAGCCAAGCATCAGCTCCGGTTTTCCCAGTTTCCTTAAGTCGGTCTTGATACATTTCTTCCAAAACAGGCGTTAAGACATCTTCGATGATTTCACCGTACGATGAATTGGGTACGATGACGTTGCCGAGGCGCATCAAGGAATGCTCCGCAAGTTCAATATCATCCAATTCAAAGGAACCGTGATAATAGTGCTTGTGTGAACGGGCGATATCGTGGTCAAGCATTCCACAGGTGGTAGAGACTACATTGAACAGTTGTTGTTTGAGTGCCTCGACAAAAAAACCACGAGTACCAGTTGCACACAGGCAAGCAGGGAATGAAAGCCAATTGCAGACTTTGGTGTTATCGCCATTGACTGCATCAACTTGCTTCTTCATATTCAAGAGAATGTCTCTTGCAGTAGCCAGTTTTGTTGCAGTAAAACCTCCCGCACTCGCCATTTGGTCAAGCAGTGAACGAGGAGAAGAGATTTCAGAAAATGCATAATCGACCACAGGGACATCGAAGTCTTCAGGTTGAATCGCCATGGTTCATCCATCTACCCTTCCTTCAAGAACCTGCCCACAGGTTTTTCCACACCCGTAGGGTGTGTACCATTTCACAGTCGTTGTTCCAATTCAAAGACACGATCTCGAAGTCGAGCCGCTTCTTCAAAGTCGAGATTTTTCGCAGCCCCTTTCATGGCAGCGCGCAATTCTGTGAGTAGGTCCTGGATTTGTGAAGGTTCGAGTCCTGAAAGCACATCATCCGGCTCGTCATATGTCAATTGTATATTTGATTTTTCAATTGAAGAATCAAATGATTTTCCAGTGGTTCCATCTTGACCCGAACCTGCCGCCCAAGCACCAGCTCCAATGTTTAAATTCTGAGCCCAATCACCTTCTTTACGTCCACCTTTTTTGGCGACAAGTCGACGAGTACCATCTTGAGAGGTCGATGTGCCTGAAATGAGGCCTTCAAGATCAGAATTCATCTTTGGTAATGCTTTTACGATGGTTTTTGGAGTGATGTTATGTGCATCATTGTAGGCTTGTTGGCGTTCACGCCGTTCAAGAGTTTGTTGGATTGCAGCACGCATGGCAGGAGACATACTGTCGCCATACAGCAATACATGGCCGTTGATGTTCCGAGAAGCTCGACCGATGGTCTGCAATAAACTGCGTTCATTACGAAGGAATCCTTGACGATCTGCATCAAAAATAGCAACTAAACTCACTTCAGGCAAATCAAGACCTTCACGAAGCAAATTAATTCCGACAATGACATCGATATGACCAATACGCAATGCATTGAGGATTTCAGTGCGTTCTATTGTATCGATTTCTGAATGCAGATGATGTGCTTTTACACCCATCTTGTTGAGGTATGCAGCGACTTCTTCAGCGAATTTAATGGTCAGAACAGTCACTAAAGTTCGTTCTCCAACTTTGATTCGCAGATTTATTTCCGAGAGTAAGTCAGCAATTTGACCACTCGTAGGCCGCACTTCAATTTCCGGGTCGAGTAAGCCTGTTGGACGAATTTCCATTTTTGCTATACCATCGATTTTCTGTACCATGTGGTACAAACTCTCACTGTCAGGGTGCTTTTTCTCGAGATCTGCTTGGCCAGCACCGCCTCCGGATTTGGCATGCAAAAGACCATCGGGGAGCGGTTGGTTGGTAATTTCACAAAGATGGCGTAATTCACGTTCTCCTGGGGTCGCAGAAACATAGACCATTTGCGGAATCAGTTTTTGAAATTCAGGAATTTTCAGTGGCCGGTTATCTGCTGCTGTAGGGAGTCTGAAACCGTGTTCAATCAAACTTTCTTTCCTCGATCGGTCGCCATAATACATGCCGCCAACTTGAGGCAAGGTGACGTGCGATTCATCCATGATGACAAGAAACTTGTCAGGACTGCCATGGAATTGCTTTGCACACGCAGCAAAGAAGTCGAGCAGGCAATAGGGTCGCTGGCCTCGTTCTCTACCATCAAAGTGAAGCGAATAATTTTCCATCGATTGGCAATGTCCGATTTCTCGAATCATTTCCAAATCATAGCGTGTTCTTTGTTCGATACGATGCCGTTCGAGTTCATGACCGAGGCTCGAATAGTGAGCGATCCGGTCATCGAGTTCATCTTCGATTGAAACCAATGCTTCCTCATAGCGTTCCGGACTGGTCATGAAGAATTCTTTTGGATGAATCCAAGCCTCATCAAGTGTATCGAGAACTTCCCATGTGACGGGGTCACAGACCTGAACTTTGGTTACGCCATCGAAGTCGAATTGGATTCGGAGCGGATCATCACGACTTGGCATCCAAACATCGAGTACTTCGCCCCGCAAGCGGCATTCTCCTCGAGATAAATCGACGTTTGTACGTTTGTATTGCAGCACGATGAGTTCTTTGAGTAAGTCACTTGTCTCAATGTTTTGACCTACGTGGACCCGGACGTGGTATTCAAGGAATGTTTCAGGGGGGTTCAATCCGTAAATACACGATACTGAAGATACGATGACACAGTCTGGACGTGTGACTAAAGAGGCAATCGTCGCAAAGCGTTCTTGCTCAATTCGCTCATTGATTGAAAGTTCTTTGTCGATGTAAAGATCACGCTTTGCCAGGTATGCTTCTGGCTGATAATAATCATAATGTGACACAAAATAATCGACAGCATTCTCTGGGAAATAACCTGCCATTTCTTGGTGTAATTGTCGAGCTAAGGTTTTGTTATGGCTGATGATGAGGGTTGGGATATTGAGGTGTTGAATCACTTGTGCCATTGCGTAAGTTTTGCCACTTCCAGTCACGCCAAGAAGCACCGCTCTTTCTTGGCCTTTTTCCAATTGGGAAATCAATTTTTCAATTGCTTTTGGCTGGTCACCGGAAGGCTCGAATTCGGAATGAAGCCGGAGGCGTTTGACATCAGGGTGTAAATGTTCCAGCGCTGCGCCTTCGAGTGCTTTTGAAAGGTCAAAAGGGTCTCTTTCAGTCAAGTCACTTTGACCAACATCGATGTCAGCCAGTTTCTCGAAGGCCCCTTCATTATCCCACTGTTTCACCATACATTCTCACCTCCGTTGTTCTTTCACACTGAGCCAACGGGTCTTCAACTCTTCAGTCTCATGGGAGGTAGAGTCCACCGTTGACATGGAGTATTGCTCCCGTGATGTATTTTGAATCTTGGCCTACTAAGAAGGAAATCGTTCCGGCCATATCCTCTGGCGTTCCGACGCGTTTGAGGGGTACCTGTTGTTCCCGTTGTTCTCGCTTTTCTTTTGAGTCTCCGGCAAGAATTGCAGTGTCGACAAAGCCTGGCGCCAATACATTGACTCGCTTTCCTTCAGGTCCAACCGCTTGTGCCAGTGAGCGAGCCCAAGTTGAAAGGGCTGCTTTTGAGGCGGAATAATCAGCACCATGCGGTGAACCTTTGGTACTGAGTTGTGAACCGACAACGACCATTCGAGCATGAGGTGTAAGGTGGGGTTGAACCGCTTTCCAGACAGAAACTGCTCCTTCGAAATTGGTCAACATGGTTCTGCGTAGAGTGTCTATTGTGAGTTCATCAGCCGAAACACGCTCATAAGAGCCATGATTGAGTACCAGGACATCAATTCCTCGGGCCATCCATGGATGTATACCAAGCAACCCAACTTCTCCGCTGTCTGAACAATCAACTTTCACAGCCAGTGCATCATCACCTGCAGCTCGAATATCAGCCACAACCATTTCTGCAGGTTTGGAGGATGTATTGTAAGTCAAAAGAACATCATAGCCATCTTCTGCAAGACGTTTAGATGCAGCAGCACCGATGCCTCGGCCGCCGCCGGTAATCAGTGCAACAGGACGGGACATACTTTTGCGTGGCGCCCCCCCATGATAACCTCTCCACTCATGGAAGGATTCATCTGGCATGGCAGTGCTACCGTTTTGTAGAGCAGTTCTGAACGATCCAAATACCGGTAATCGTATGCTACCCCAATCAGCAAGATGAGGGTGAATCGAGTTGAATGAAGTGGAAAGAACGTTGGTTCATTTCAAAGTGTGACATCTCAAATATGGTTCCAGTAAAGTCACCTTCTGCGATTAATTGCCATGGTTCTGTTTGGTTGTCAACCATTCCCCAATGTTTCCAAGTGTAGGTGCAGGAGGCATTCAATCCATCCACTGAGAGATTGACAGTATCGTTAAATTCACTAAATCCATTGGGTTGACTTGCATTTTCATCGACATACCGAGAAAGTAATATGTTTACTTGTGAACCGTTTTCAGACTTTCCAGCGAGAATATTAAACTCGTTTGAATTAAGAGCCTGTGAAGGAAAACCTCCTTCATTTTGTAATCGGATCGGGGTATTCACAACCATTTCACTGTACACAGTCCATGTGATTCCAGGTGGTTTTATCCGCCCATTCTCCTCCCAAAAGAAACTTCTCGCTGCGAAGAAGTGTGCCATTCTGAGGGTATTCACGTCATAGGATGAATTTCCTTCATTCCCTTCCCATAGGTCATTGTAGATTGTTAAAACGCTGGTCAAATAGGCTTGACTGGAATAACTTTGTGCATAAACTGGAATATTCCTATTCCATTCGGTAATGTAAACGGGAGTGTTTTCTGAATAGCCGTATTTGGCCAAAAACACTCCAATTGATTCTGTTTCGTGAACGAAGAAATACGCAGTTTGAGAAGGGTTTATTCTATACAAGTGGGCATACACAGAATTTATTGGTTCATTGTTTTGTTGAGCCAGTTCCATAAACCTTTCAGAAAAATCGATTGAATCTGCTCCTATGGTGATGGCAGCAACAACATCAATCTCATCACCGAATTCCTCGGTAACCGCTGAGTTTACCGCATGAAAGAGTTCATAATATTCTTCCGCAGTACCGGTCCAGAACTCCTCTAAATAGGGTTCATTCCAAACTTCAACGACATCAAAACTATCAAAATAAAAGCCATCATTCCAACCCTGTCGATAATGCTTCAATACTTGGACTGCCGCTTGTGCAAAAACTGTGAAATTATCTGGTGGACTACGCCAATCAGGACAATCTGGGTAGGCAGGGAATGCTTTTGGATAGCCCAATCGCCAATAGGTGCTCGTATGAGTCGTTGCCTCGGCCGCTTGTACTCTCTGGTCTGTATCAGTGAAGTTATAATTTGAACTATCAAGGGGGTCATATCCCTCATAAACCGGTATGCCGTTTTCGTCAGCGTGTATCCATATTCGGTTCATGTCACCAGCGCCTTCACCATGGGTACGAGAAGATGGAATTTGCATTTCGCTGTACTCGTCGGTTTGATTAGAACCATACCAAACAGATTGGCAACCCTCTATTGCCCAGGCTTTTCGAACCAGCGGACCATTATTGACACCATGAATTGGTGCAATCCTACCGTACTCTTCACCGAAATGAATCGTTGCATTTAGATCTGCTGGAGGGGTGATGATATATACACAGGAAGAGTCATCAGTATTTGCTTCGGGATTGAAATTGATTGCAGTTTCATCGATACAACCGAAGACTTCGACAACCTCACCCTCATTGTCAGTGTTATCGCCTGCACCGCCTCCATTGCCATAGCAGCCAGATAAGACAAACATTATGGAGAATAGAAAAGCGTAAATGGCCTTCTTCATAATTCTTCTAAGAATGGTAATCTAATGAATCCTTCTAGCGTACAGATGTAATGTAGAGGAGTTTAGGATGGGTAGCGTCTGTATCTACCCACTGAATCCCCTTTGTAATTGTAAATCGGTTTCAATGGGCATTCGGATAGACCCTTGCAACCTTATATGCAAGGTCAAACTGATTTGGAAGCCAGTTCTTGGTGAATTAGAGAACGGTTTTTAAACAAGAAATACGTAGAAAAAGGTATGCGTTTGACTGTTTTGATTGCCTTCAAACTCGAATATAAATGATTATTTACTTTAGAGACTACCAATTTCGGTATGGGACTGATCTCTAGAATACTAATCTCGATTGACCGTAGACTCGATTTTCTAATAATCTTATATCTTTTTTTGGGCCTTTTTTGGCTTCTGAATGGGTTTGATAAATTTTTCAATGGTGAAAATATTATCAATTTTAATGGCTATGCAACAAAAGCAGCAATTGTTGATCTTAATGGTACAGTGGCATATACCTATCAACCAACAGAACCTAATGGATGGTTCGGAGTCAATCGTGATGCAAAGACAATTGGATATTTTTCTAGACTTGGCTTACCTTCCCAATTAGCGCTTGGATCATTGTATTTTGTCGGCGTAATCGAAATAATGTTGGGTGTAGCATTTCTTAGTATTCTTTTCTACAAGCCT
>Ga0209090_10002564_pt1 | contig 11453 bp, 13 predicted proteins | sample ArcticOcean_MG_C_9_FD_187432 | JGI IMG/M metagenome (GOLD analysis project Ga0209090, IMG submission 187432) | Marine microbial communities from western Arctic Ocean - ArcticOcean_MG_CB2_152 (SPAdes) (version 2) | ecosystem: Environmental > Aquatic > Marine > Oceanic | place: Arctic Ocean... | reverse complement strand
CCAAAAACCCACTTTGTCACCACGCGCTGGACTCTCCTTGAAAAGGGGGCGGAGTGACCCTTCTTTCCTTCGATTCGCAAGATGCCTGAACCGGCTTGAAAATCGAAGTCGACGACGAGCCCGGACCGGGAATGGGCCCGCACTCTCCTCAATAAAGTCCTCGAAGGCCTCCAGACTACTCTGAAAAACGAAGGCGGCGCCTCTCAGTTTCAAACCCTCAAGCCCTGCCTCACCATGGACTCACAGCAGATCCACTATACCGAATTGGCAGTTGACCTCAGCATGTCAGAAGGAGCCGTGTGGGTCGTGGCCCACCGCCTCCGGAAACGATACCGTCACCTTCTGATTTCGGAAATTTCTCGGACCCTCTCCCGGGAGGGAAATCTCGAAGAAGAAATGCAAGCCCTCTTCGCCGCCATGTGGTCCTTGTAATACTTGTCAGCATTCTCAAGCGAATGCGGATCATCGAGACTAACATCATTGATGTGTTCTTTGCGCTCATTCCATCGCGACACCGGAATGTCATACTGCCCCATAATTTCGAGCACATCACGCCGATGGCCCCACTCGTCTTCCTCGATCTTCTGCACTCTCGCGATCTCATCCGCATCCCGAAGCGACCCCGCATGACCGACGTAGGCAAGGGACGCTGCCTTTTCCGCAGAATAAGCCAAGCGTAGGGATTTGACGAGCTGGGTGTCGTCGAGCGTCATCGGATCTCCGCAGCACTCGCTTCCATCATCTTGATCCAAGGACCCACGAAATGCCCGCTGTCATGGTAAGTCCGGCCCGAGACCAAATTGTCATCAATGACACACGCTTCATCGACATAGATTCCGCCACAGGACTCCAGATCGAAGCGACATTTCGGCACCGTCGCCATCCGTCTGCCACGCACACAGTCGGCGTAAGCCGGGATCTCCACCCCATGGCACACCGAGGCAATCGGCTTTCCTTCGGCGAAAAAATACTTCGTCATCCGCACCAGATCCTCGTCATAGCGGATGTATTCCGGCGCGCGGCCGCCCGAGAAAAAGAGGCCCAAATATTTGCTCTCATCGACCTCTGAAAAAGCGAGATCAGCATCGATCGAATAGCCCTCCCACTCCTTCGTAATGGTCCACCCGGGCTTCACCTCGTGCAGGACCATTTGATAACGCCTCTTCTCCGGAGCAATCACCACCGGACGAATCCCCGCCTCAATCAAGCGATAATACGGATAGAGAGTATCCACCGTTTCGGTCGCGTCACCCACTACGATGAGAGCCTCTCCAATCACTTCTTGATCCATCGCTTCGCTGGTCGCTATTTCTTGATCTCGCGGATCTTGATGTTGCGGAAGGAAACAACGTTTCCGTGGTCCTGAAGACAAAGATGACCCTTCGTCGGCTTTCCGAAATTTGGGAACTTGGAAAACTTAGACTTCGCCACCCGCTCATTCCAATCCTTCGATGCTTTGACGTATTCAACATACTTCGTCCCGTTCATCCACTGCACGCATTTCTCCGGAGTGATCAAAACGCGAAGGGTATTCCATTCTCCGGCCGGCTTGGTCGCATCCACCACCGGCTCCGGCTTGTAGAGTTGATAAAGCCAACCCGCTTTCTGCGGATCGTGTCCTTTCACGTTGTCCTGAATCTGAATCTCGGCACCCGTTTTCCATGGGGTGTTTTCAGTCTCCTGCACATGAAACATCAACCCCGAATTCCCCCCCGGGGTAATATTGTAGTCCACCGTGAACTCGAAGGCTTCATATTGCTTCTTCGTAATTAAATCACCGCCGCCCTTTTTCGTCAGCGTGATCGCACCATCCTTCACGACCCAACGGTCAGAAAGGGACTCTTTTTTATAATTTCGAAAATGCTCCGTCGATTTTCCATCGAAGAGAAGAGCCCAACCAGCCTTCGTTTCGGCGGCGGTCAGCTCGTTGGCTAGGTGATGATCGGCAACAGCGGGAAGGGCAATCAGGAAGGAGATGAACAATGATTTCATTGGGAACACGATGGGAAAAATGGCGGCCTCCTGTCGAGGAGAATAGCGCACTCAAAATTAGAGATGTTTTACATCTTTGCGAATAACTAATAACAATCCTCGCCAAATGCCCATATTTGAGGCACCCTACTCCCTCGCGTAAGCCGGATGATAACGTTCTTCCTACGCTCAATTGATTAAAGACCATGAAACTGTACCTCGGCAACTTGCCATTTAGCGCCTCTGAGGAGGACATCCGCGAAGCTTTCTCAGCCTACGGAACCATCGAAGACCTATTCATCCCTCTCGACCGTGAGACAAACCGCCCACGCGGATTTGCTTTCATCACGCTCCAGGATGACGACCAAGCCCGCAAAGCCATCGAAGAGATGGACGGTGTCGACCTTCAGGGTCGTAACCTGCGCGTCAACGAAGCCGAAGAACGTCGCCCATCTGGTGGCGGTGGTGGCGGTGGTGGTGGTGGCGGATATCGCGGCGGCGGCGGCGGAGATCGTCGTGGCGGTGGCGGCGGAGATCGTCGTGGCGGTGGCGGTGGCCGTGGTGGTAACGACCGCCGTGGTGGTGGCCGTGATCGTCGCTCCGATAACGGAGGTTGGTAAACTCAACGCCCCAGCAACTTTTATTCAAAAGGCTCGCCGGAAACGGCGGGCCTTTTTTTGTGCCCCAGTTCGTGGTGTAGGGAGCATGGCCACGGGTACTTCAGCCGAACTTACTTTGTGGAATCAGGACCGTATTGATTTGGCCCGGGTGTTCCACGCATACAGCCGCACTCGATAAAGATCCAGAGCTGTCCTATCAGGGGGATCACTCCGACGAGAGTCATCCATCCGCTTCTGCTACAGTCATGCCAGCGCTTCGCATTGATCGCCAAGCTGATCCAAATGAGGGGAACGAATAGGACCATCATCACCAAAAGGTCGATCGTGGAAGGCTCCTGATGTCCATCAATGCCGAACACAGTTCCTAGGATTGCACACCAAACGAAGAGGACGAGAAGCAAGGCCCCCCAATAGATCTTTCGTGGAACACGTCCCGAGAAAGAGAACAGAGTTTCCAAGCCAGAGGGCTTCGTATGAGCGATTCGGATTTCGGGTTTGGTGGGATCAGATCCTGGAGTTTGATAGGGATTATCCATCTCTTATTTTTTTAACAACGAGGCTAAATTCCGTCGATGGTAATTTCTAAAGCCCCAGCGCCTTCTCAATCCGCTTCGCGCTCACCTTCCCAAGATGAGGCACCCTGGGCGCAAAAAGTTGCAGTCGCCACTCTTCCAGCATCCAGCCGATTTCCCAAAGCCGAACCGCCTCCGGGCGCGCATGCCACTCCTCCTGCCAAGCATCCCAAAGCGGTAAAAATTGATCCTGCTTCTCCTCATCGCGAATGAGAGGTTGCTCCTCCAGCCGCGCAATCCGCGCCTCCATTCCGTGAAAGTAGCGCTGATACCGCCGCATCCGATCAAAGCCCGCTTTCCAGGAAAACTCCGTCCGCAAGAGCCACGCCCGCTGCTCTTCAAACTGCAGCACCACCTCGCCCAAATTTCGATCACCCCGATGCCGCTCCATCCAATCGCGTACCCGACCATCGGAATCCGCCATACCTTCCACAGCTTCGGTGATTTTCTGCGTCGCTCCGAACCACTCGCCACGACCAGCAGCGGCTTGATCGGTAAAATCATATTCGTTGCGCGGAATCTTTCCGAGCGCTCCCTCTGCCGCGACTCGGATAAAATCATCCACACTCCCATCCGGCAAGAGTGGCAGCATAAAGCGCCCGGCCATCTGCATCGGCAAATTCTTTCGCACATAATTCCCATGCTCCGCGTGCTCTAACAAAAACAAGCGCACCGCACCGGCCCGATGACTCTCGCCCGCTTCCTCCAAATCTAAAAAGGCCCGCATTCCCACCGTCTCCCCCTCATCCACCAGCGCCGGATAAACCCCATCCGCCTCCACCGGCATCTCCCCAAAACTCCATACTTCCCCACCCGTCATCTCCCACTCCTCATTCGCCGCCGCTTCTCTCCGCGCTCGTAATTCCGCTGCCAGCTCTTCCTTAATCAACCGCACATCTTCCCCAAAAGCCATCACCTCGCCCTTCTCATCCCGCACCCGCACCCTCGGTCGCAAGTGATACGGAAGTCTCTCTTCTTCCATCCCCTCGATCGCCCGGCCAGTCTTCTCCCGTAAATACTCTAAGAGCGCCTCCACCATCGATCCCTGCGGCTCCCAGCCACCCCAAAACTCCACAAATCCTTCCACCCGCTCTGCCACCGGCTGACACTCCCGACGCCAATCTTTAGACAAGCTCCGAATCAAAAGTTCCACCCGTTCATACAAATTCCCCCGCACGCCCCAACTCGGAAGAAAATCCGGAAAGCGTATCAAGTTTTCGATCCCCACTTCAAAAGTCATCCCATCATCATCCGATTCCAGATCACTGACATACTGCACCGGCCACTCCCGCCCATCATGCAGCACCACATCCGGGAAAAGACGCGCTTGTTCCGCGATTCCTTCTTCCCAGATGAGATCGCCAAAGCGCACCATGAGCTTCTCCGACTGCGCCGCATCCTTCGTCAGATCCAAAAACTGTTTCGCCGTGTTCACAAAAGCAGGCACCCGCTCAAAAAAGAAGTCGTAAGCCGACACCTCGTTCCACAGATACCCCACCCGCCTCAGCTTCCGCTCCGCCGCAAAAATCTCCTCCTTCACCCACCAGAGATTCTCCAGCACCGGATGCTTCCCTCTCATCATCCCATCCACCAGAGCCTCCCGCACAAAAACCTCAAAAGCCGTCTTCGGATTCACCCGTCCAAAGAAAACCCGCCGCCCCTCCACCACGCTCAACCCACTCAGCATGACATCCTCCAAACCATAAACCGCCCCCTGCTGCTCGTTCCAGTAAGGCGAGTAGAACTTGCTCCGACAAAGATGCGGCACTACTTCCTCAACCCACTTCGGATCGATCTCCGCCACCTTCCGCGCCCACAGTCGGCTCGTCTCCACCAGCTCAAATCCGATCACCCACAGCGCCCGCTTCTGCTTAAAAAGTCCCGATCCCGGAAAGACCGCGAACTGCCGATTCGACACCCCATGATAGGTTCGCTTCTCTTTATCCCAAACCCCGACCTGACGCGGCACCCCGGTCAGAATCGCCTTATGCACCTCCGCATAAACATCACCCGCCTTGGCATCCTCGGCCAGCTCTCCCGCCTCCGCCTTTTTAAAGCTCCGACGAAGCTCCGCATAAACCCCGAGCCATTCCCGCACTCTCCGATAGCTGATAAAATTTCTCTCACACCACTTCCGCAGCTGGTTCGACTTCAGCTTCCCGCCCTCACGAAACTCCCCAATCCCACGCCATAGATTAAGAAACACCCCAAAGTCCGACCGCTCATCCAAAAACTGCGCCTGCCTCTCATCCGCCCGCTCCTCTTTCCCCTGCGGCCGCTCCCGCACATCCATCGCCGAAAGAGCCGAAACAATAATGAGCATCTCCTCAAAGACCCCTCGCTTCTCACTCTCGATCAACATCCGCCCCAACCTCGGATCCAACGGCAACTTCGCCAACCTCCACCCCGTCTCCGTAAGCCCGGCCTCCCCATTTTTTCCACTTCGGCGTTCAACGTTCTCCCCGCCCGCAACCCCAGCCCGACCTCCGCCATCCGATTTGCGTCCTCCGCTCTCCACCGCCCCAACCTCCTCCAAAGTCTTCCACCCTTCCTGCACCGCCTTCGGTCCCGGAGGATCTAAAAATGGAAAATTCCGGACATCACCCAAGCCGAGAGATAACATCCGCAGGATCACGCCCGAAAGCGCACTCCGCCGAATCTCCGGATCGGTAAACTCCGATGCCAGCTCCAGCGTCTCCTCATCGTAAAGCTTCACGCAGATGCCATCGCGCACCCGACCACACCGGCCCCGACGCTGCCGTGCGCTCGCCTTCGAAATCATCTCCACCTGCAGGCTCTGAATCTGCCGCTGCGGATTAAAGCGACTCACCCGCGCCTGCCCGCTATCCACCACACTCACGATCCCCGGAATCGTCAGCGACGTCTCCGCGACATTGGTCGCCAGGAAAATCCGACGTTTCCCGCTTGGCTGAAATACCTTTTCCTGATCCTTCAGCGAAAGCCGCGCAAACACCGGCACCGCGTCCGTGTTGTATAACCCATGCCCCTGGATCATCTCGGCACACTCCCGGATCTCCCGCTCCCCCGGCAAGAATACCAGCACGTCCCCATTCGGATCCAAATCCGTGACAAACTCCACTCCGCGCAGCACATGCTCCTTCAGCCGCTCCCCATTCTCCCACTCCGGTAAAAAAATATCCTCCACCGGAAAAGTCCGCCCCTCAACCTGCACCACCGGACAATTCCCAAAGAACTCCGCAAAGCGACCCGCATCCAGCGTCGCCGATGAAATCAGCACCCGCAAATCCCGCCGCTTCTCCACCAGCCGCTTCAAATAACCCAAAAGAAAATCGATATTCAATGACCGCTCATGCGCCTCGTCGATGATGATCGTATTGTATTGTCTCAGCGACCGATCCCCCTGCGTCTCCGCCAGCAGAATTCCGTCCGTCATAAACTTCACCACCGTATCCTTCGTGCACACCTCCGTAAAACGAACCTGCCAGCCCACCTCCTTCCCCACCTCAACCTTCAGCTCCTCCGCCACCCGGCGCGCCACCGATGTCGCCGCCAACCTCCGCGGCTGCGTACACCCAATCCGTCCCTCAGACCCCAGCTCCCTCGCCAACTCAATCGCCATCTTCGGCAACTGCGTCGTCTTCCCGCTCCCCGTCTCACCCACAACCACGACAACCTGTGAAGAACGCATTGCCTCCAGAATTTCCTCCCTCCGCCGCGAAACCGGCAGGTCTGGATACGTAATCGTCAACGCTCCCTCTGTAGCGGCGGTCTATGATTCTCGCAAGCCTTCGCCCTCATCGACCAAGTCCTTTTCACCCGCAGCAAAATCCCTTCCAGCACCAATGGGTCTTCCTAATATAGCGAAGGGTACGTGGCGCGCCGTAGCTCGAAAAGCGTGAGGAACACCCTGGTAAGTTCTTCCTGAAGAGCAACCCAAGCCCTGTATTGGCAATCCAATCTCTCATCCGCTGAAGCAGCCTCAGCCGTATATCTGCCTACTAGTTTACTGCTAACCATTAGCCAATTAGCAGAAAATAAAAATCCTACTAGCTGGGAGAAAATTCTCGCAGATGCCGGCTCTTAGGAGCAATCCGTCGAGATCATGTCCTGCGTAAGCAAGAAAATCGCTGACACTGACCTCCATCTCCACTGGGATAAAATCAGAGATCGAGAGTGGCGAAGTCATCTACAAGGATCCAAGCACTCTACCACTACGCCAATGATCGACTTTTTCACCTCCGACCTTTCGAACGAAGTTCACGCCAATGCCATCCTCTCGTTGATGGAAGAATTTGCCAGCGGGCTCTCAGAAGGTGGCGAAGGGCTCCCTGAGTTCACAAAAGATCACCTCATTCCTGAACTCGATCGCCGTGACAATTGCCACCTCCTGCTAGGGATGGATGACGACGCTCCCGTGGGTGTCACCATTTTTTTCGAGGTCTTCTCGAGCTTCGTCTGCAAGCCCGTTTTAAAAATTCATGACTCGCGATCAGCTCCAACTTCCAAAGAAAAGGGATGGTAACAGTTCTCTTGAAAAAGGTGGAGGCTCTCGCAAATGAACTCAGATATTGCAAGATCACCTTGGAAGGTCTCGAGGAAAATACCATCGCCAAGCACGTCTACGAGAAATTCGACTTCGCATGCTACGAGCTAGACCCCTCAATGGGTAAGGCCATGTCTATGGAGATGAAGCTATGCTGCTAGGATCCCTTCTTCTCGAACCATCGGTAGTGTCCGGTGATCTTAAAATCGAAGAGGCGGTTGTGCTGCACTACTCCGCTTCCGATATTGTGAATCACGAGTGGGGTGCCATCGACTGCTCGTTCGTCGGAAACGATCATGATATGAGGGCGGTTTGCTGGGACCAAGCAGGTCACAAAGTCTCCCGCGCGGTAATCCCGTGGGTTCTTCGTAACCTCTTTTTCAATTCCCCGACGTTTGAAAAATGTTCTGAGGTTCGGAACCCGACGGTGATCGATATTTCGGTCCGGACGTTTGAGCCCCCAGATCTTGGGATACTTGAAAAAGTTTCCCTTCATATCCTCGTGCACCAGTTTTTGTAAATCCGCACCTTTCGTTCGAAGAGCCCGGATCACGACATCAGTGCACACCCCTTTTCCCATGGGAATGTCTCCGCCGGGATACTTCATACTGACATAGGCCGGGTCATAAGTGGTCGTGACCCCAATCTGCTCACGAGCGGCTTTCGAAAGCTCACTTGCCTCTTTCGCCGCCAGGGGCGCCGGAAAAAGGGTATCGGCCTGACAGCTGAAGAGAGCAATCGTCAGAAGAATCAAGAATGGCTTCATAATTAAAAAAACGGCACCCAATCGAATTTTCGCCTGATTCGATCTTCGTGAATCGCGCGGTTCGTCCTATGTTCCCCGCCGTGACCCCATTGGAGACGACCCTTTCCTATCAATTTCAGAACTCTTCCTTGCTGAAGGAGGCGCTCTCCCATCCCAGTCTCTCTTCGGAAATACGGCCAGCCCCGCCTGATAACCAACGACTTGAGTATCTCGGCGATGCCGTGCTCGAGCTGATCACGACCGACTATCTCTTCAAGCGGTTCTCCGATCTGCCTGAGGGGCCCCTCACGAAACTACGAGCAAGCATCGTTTCAAAACCCAGCTTGGCGACAGTCGCGTCCCGTCTCGGGCTTGGTGAAGCGCTCTTCATGAGTAATGGAGAAGCATCCAGCGGCGGACGGGAACGCCCCTCGAATCTCGCCGATGTTTTAGAAGCAGTGATCGGTGCAATCTATTTGGACAGCGGTCTCGAGGTCGCCATGAAAGTGGTCACCTCTGTCCTACAACCTGAATTCGAAGCTCTCGACCCTCAAACGGCCCAAGTCGCAAACAGCAAGGGAAGGCTTCAGGAAATTCTTCAGCAGATCACCTCAGAGGCTCCTTCCTATAAGGTAGTTTCCGAAGAAGGCCCACCCCACGCCCGTATCTTCACTTCAGAAGTCAATTGGGGAGGCAAGGTCCTCGGCAGCGGAGAGGGACCCTCTAAAAAAATCGCCGAAACCGAGGCCGCCACCGCCGCTTTGAATTCAGGTGTCTGGAGGTAGAACGCTTAGTAATTCTGAAGGTAGATCTCATCCGCTTCATCCTTCCGCTAATGGATGAAGACAAACTTGCAAGCGCCCGAGAGAAACACCACAAGCAGAACCCCCACTGCGAAAAGAAGTGGCTACCCGGTTCCCAGTAACCCGAGGGTCGAGACACTTCTTCAAGGTCCCACTGATAGGGGGAAAACGCCGCCTACAGCGCTCTCGAACTCCCACGGGACAAATTGCTTAGCTTGAAGCCCTCAAGAGCGAAAGGGCTGCCGACCTCGATTTGAACTTTATGAAGGAGGCCCTAGCCAAGAAGGAGGCCCCTAAAAAGCGAGCGGAATACCAGAAACTACGCCAACATGAGGAGGCACGAAAAATGCGGCTTATTCCGAATGTGATTCTCCCAAACGTTCCAAAAATCAATGGGTTTAGCTTCCCACTCTCACGGGAGATCGATTCTGAAACAGACTAATCCTACCAGAAAAAGGTAACCGGGATCGCCACGATTCGGCGACGCGCCTTGCCATTGTCTTCGCTTTCTTCGATCGCCACCACGATGCCGTTCTCAAACTCGACCACTGTTTTGGATTTTTCCTCCTTGGTTTGATGAGTGAGCTTGCGGTAGACGCCGCCAGTGGTGGGATCGCGGAAATTGGCGTAATGGTTTTCAATTTCGTAGTCGATGTATTCAAGCGTCGATGACTGTCCCTTGGCGGTCCGGCGCACCTTGCTCTTCGTAGGTCTTCCAAGAACCTTGCTCACCTCAAGATCGGTCATGCCAATCGCGAGTTCCTTACTCGCGATGAGCTCCCGCACGACAATCTGCCGCTCGAAGACCGCCTTAAACTTCTTGGCAAATTCCTTGTCCTTGGCCGTGAGGGCCGCCGGACTCACCCAGCCGCTCACGCCCTCGCCATTCTGGCGTTTTCCGCGAATCTGGTAGGCTTTTTCGGTGAAGCCGACGAGTTCGACGCTGCTATTCACCTGAAGAGCTCCGCGCTTACGGCCTCCCTTTTTCGAAGAAAAAACCCAGCCCGCCTTGGCCACCTTCAGCTTAATCGGCTTTTCGGAAAATTCCTGCACGTAAACAACATCGGGATCGTCATTGAGACCCTGAGCAGCAGCAGGAAAGGCGCAGAGCAGAAAGAGGGTGGAGAAAAGGAAATATTTCATCGCAGGAATTAGGTTAGCCGAGAACGGTTGTCATGAAAGACGATTTCTCGATCTTGGTAAAACGAGCAGTTCCTTTGCTTTATTCAATCGACACTAAAAAAATTTCCACTCGCCCCAATTACAATCCCAGCTGAGACTCACCGCGTGAACGGACCGATTTCTCAAAAGCTCTTTGCCAAAGCCAAGACCCTCATCCCCGGTGGAGTCAATTCACCCGTGCGGGCCTTCCGAAATGTCGATGGCGACCCCTTTTTCGTCCGTCGTGGCAAAGGTTCTCGAATCGAAGACGTCGATGGCAAGTCATACATCGACTACATCGGCTCTTGGGGCCCCAATATCTTGGGCCATGCTCCCACGATCATCACTAGCGCGATCCATCAAGCCGCCAAGGATGGTGTCTCTTACGGGATTCCGAATATCTACGAGGTGGAAATGGCGCAGCTGATCACTGATTGGGTGCCATCCGTCGAAAAAGTCCGCATGGTCAACTCCGGCACCGAGGCCACGATGTCCGCCATCCGCCTCGCTCGCGGATTCACCGGGCGTGACAAGATCGTAAAATTCGAAGGCTGCTACCACGGCCACGTCGATTCCCTCCTCGTCGCCGCCGGATCCGGCGCTCTCACTTTTGGCGAGCCTGACTCCGCCGGCGTGCCCAAATCCTTCGCCAATGAAACCATCACCCTCCCCTACAACGACCTCGAGCGCTTAGAAGAAATTTTCGAAAATCACGGCCACGAGATCGCCGCCGTCATCGTCGAATCCTACCCCGCCAATGCCGGCCTCGTTTTTCCCCGCAATGGCTACTTGCAAGCAATGCGAAATCTCGCGACCAACCACGGCGCACTCGTCATTTTCGATGAAGTCATGACCGGCTTCCGTCTTGCCAAAGGCGGTGTGCAAGAACTCGAAAACTTCACCCCTGATCTCACCGCCATGGGCAAGGTCATCGGCGGCGGACTTCCCGTGGGAGCCTTCGGCGGACGGGCCGATATTATGGATCAACTCGCGCCCGATGGTCCCGTCTACCAAGCAGGAACCCTCAGCGGAAACCCCCTCGCCATGGTCGCCGGC
>Ga0209090_10002558_pt1 | contig 11456 bp, 5 predicted proteins | sample ArcticOcean_MG_C_9_FD_187432 | JGI IMG/M metagenome (GOLD analysis project Ga0209090, IMG submission 187432) | Marine microbial communities from western Arctic Ocean - ArcticOcean_MG_CB2_152 (SPAdes) (version 2) | ecosystem: Environmental > Aquatic > Marine > Oceanic | place: Arctic Ocean... | reverse complement strand
ACTTCGCCGGGTCTTTCGAGTTGATCGCTTTAATGATTTCCATGCACGTGGCCAAGCATTGCCACGGGTCATCGGCGTCTTGCCACCAAGACCCTTCAGGGCCGAGCGGATCCTCCGCAGATTTCTGGATCTTCTCTAAGTTTAGCTTGCTAAACTCGATGCGCTGATGTAAAGGGAGTTTATCCGCTCCACCGCCGTATAAGTTAGCGCACTGAATAAACAACCAATCTAAACCGTTCTCACCTAACGGTTTTGCATCGGCAAACTTCAAAGTACCTCGACAAAAATCAGACCCTATGTGGTTCAAGTGCGCGTGCATGGTATACGCGCGACCACGGAAATCAACGTTGTGCGGAAAGTATATGCGCTCTTCGTTCTTCATTTCTCTGGCGACTTGAAGCTTGATGGCAAAATCACACCTTTGTGAATGCAACTCGCGATTGGTTTGTTTCGCTCGGTTTAAAGCTCTCATGAACTCGCCAACTTCTCTCGAGGACGGTAGCGCCGTCGCGTAGAGAGGTCCATTGCGTTCGCGCCGTAATCGAAACTCGCTCGAAGGCCAGTTCGGTAAATTTAACTCTGCTCGAGGCGGTATGTTTGCGATACCACCACCAAAACCACCCGCGTACTTCTTCTCTCGCCAAACTTGTTCGATGACTTCTAAAATGTCCGTGTTGATCACCCACGCGGTCGAGCCGAGCACATTCAAGGCGCCAAAAACGTTGTCGTATTCGCCGACGCGTTCTGCTAGAAGTTTCATTTGCCCATCCGAAGGACCGTCTCTCGAGTAATTCCCTCGCATGACGACTGAATTCGAATTTAAATAACCACCTTTGTTGTACGATTCCCACGGTCTAGGAGGAACAATCATCGGTTTGTGTCTCGTAATCGCGCTCCTCGCTCTCGCCAACGTCGCCGAATGCACGAATCGGAAAAAAGAATCGTGCCAATGCACTGTCCCCGATCGATTGTTCGGACTGGCTTTCTGTTTCCATCCCTGGTACGCGTTTGGTTCCAACGAGTAGTCGTGATAAAAAGCCGGCACCTCAATTTTCTCGCCTGTCTCCGCGGTTTCCGGTCCTGGCACTTTAATTTTACACACATCCAAAACGATGGCGATGATTGCCGCGCCGACTTTCAAGTGAAGAACAGAACCCCAGTCGGCGTTATCTAGCGCTTTCTTCGCTTGTTCCGAAACCGCGCGAACTGATTTCAATTTCTTTGTCGAATCTCTTTGGAGCATCGTGCTCGTAATATCGCTTTCCTTTATCAAATTCTTTTCGCGAATCTCTCGATCGATGTTTGAGATTTTCTCTTCCCGTTCTCTTTCTGCAATCATTTCATTTTCACCGGCGTGTCTCTCTTTGTTAAACGTTTCCACAATATCTTCCATGTTGATCAAACCGGCGCGGTATCGCGCCGACAATAACTTTTCCCTCGTTTGCAATCGCGATAAATTCACTTCGGCTTCAATCACTCGGCCTAGCGAGCTCGCCAGACGAACAAACTTCACGCTCCCGGCTTCGCCGTGTTCACGTGAATGGTCGCGAAACACATCGCCTCTCGTCTTTTCTACCCCACGCATGAGCATGGAAATTATCGTGTGTAACGAAATCACGGCTATTTTATCCGCTCCTAATAATTGTAAATACGGTCCGTACACTCTTCGATCGAAGCCGGGCACGCCTTCACTAATCATGTTTTGTTCTCGTTCTACACCAACCATTAACGGCTCGTAAAACGACGTCAACAACTGTCGCACTGCTGGCAAATTCGCGCCCGCGCCAACTTGTGCCATCTGTTCGCTCATCTCTCTGTATCGTTTAATCTCATCGTTCACGCTTTCGTTTTCCACCCGTCTTTGCCTTTCCCGTCTGGCGACGAACTCGAGATTTTCCGGCGACTCTTCTTTAATCCTCAGTTGCGATTTGCGCTCGACTAAAACGCTAAACAAACCTCTCATTGGTAATTCTATTTGATTTTCTAATACTTCCCGTTTCTCTTTCTGTTTCTGTTCTAAAAATTGCTTCTTCTTCTTTCGTTCTACGAGAGCGCCAACGTCCCAGTCGTCGAAATCGTCAATCGCCGGCAACGGAGAATCGAACGATTGCGGTGGCACCAACGCCGGACCGATGACTCGATTGTGCGGAGACCGATATCGGATCTGTCCGGTTGGCAGAAGCTCCACGTCCTGTTGTTGTCAGAATTAAAGAAGAAGTTTGTCGCGTGGTGGTGAGTAAACAACGACGAGAAAAAGAAGAGAAGAACGACGCACGTAGGATCCGTCGAGGAAATTTTTATCGTCCATGGAAAGTTTCTGTTCGGGCACCGCCGCCGCCGCAGAGAGATATCTTTTGAGGAAGAGCGACGAGTGATAATATGCATCATCACCACCACCGAAAGACGACGATGAAGTCGTCGCGGTGACGCTCGAGAGCCTTCGCTGTAGTATCGCCGCTCGCCGCATTTCACTCTATGGTTGTTAAATTCCAATCGACATTTCTGTCTGAGTTTTTTTCTTCTTTTTCTGAAGTCTTTTGCGAGGAGCTCCCCCCTTACAAAATTCACTCTCCATTATAAAACATACCACTCATCACATAAAAATAAAATGGCGAAGGTAAGCGCAGAGTATTCTCTTTTGTCGTCTGCGATGATGCATAGTATCACAACTTCTCGAGAGAGAGAGGAGAGCATAATTTATATCGCGATGAGCGCGTGAATGGAGCGAGAAATACCGCGCTCTTTCGTTTTTTGCTTGCGCGCCGCGTTGGATGATTTTTTTGGGTTTCCGCCTAAAAATGCAAAGGGACTGAAAATTTCTCATCCTTTCGAAAAACGGCGCGTGAAGGATGGATGCGAACGGCGCGCGCTCGATGACTCGTCGTCGAAATGTAGATGAAATACGTTTGGACGAGTTACTATCGAGTTTGCATGTTTTTTGATTTCATCGCGCGTGGTGTTCGGGCGAGGCTGAATTTCGTTTTTTTTAGGTTCCTTCCTCTCGCTTTCACCAGAGGGCTTTCGAGGTGTTGGATGCGACGATTTGACCGCACGCGCAGAACGTCTTTCTTCTTCTCCTTTTTTGCTCTCGATCGAGGAATTGAATCTAATCACTCACACCTTCTCTTCTTTTTCACCTCGTCATCAAAACAGAAAGGAGCAAAGAAAGTCAAATCTGGGACACCGTCCTTTTACCCGGCGGATGACATCAAAAAGCCGCTTAAATCGCAAGCCAAGTCGCAAGCGAAGAACCAAACGAAGTTGCGCAAGAGCATCACACCGGGGACCGTGTTGATCATCTTAGCTGGTCACTTCAAGGGGAAGAAGTGCGTGTTCTTGAAGCAATTAGATTCTGGTTTGTTGTTGGTGTGCGGCCCGTATGGCATCAACGGCGTGCCGGTGAAGCGATTGAACCAAAGATACGCCATCGCCACCTCCACCAAGGTTGACGTTTCCAAAGTTGATTGCAAAGCGTTTGACGATAAATACTTCAAAAAGCCGGCGAAGGACCGCTCGGCCAAGTCTGAGGATGGTTTCTTTGCCGCGCCGACGGCGAGAAAGGAATTGCCGGCGGAGTATGTCGCGGCGAACAAAGCTTTGGACGCCTCGGTTGGCGCCGCCATCGGCGCGTGCCGCACTTGAAAGAGTACATGTCCTCTTTGTTTTCCCTTAAAAGTGGCGACAAGCCCCACGAGATGGTCTTCTAAGTATTGATTGTAACATTTCAAGTGGGTGATAGAGAGAGAGAGATGTGCGAGAGGGGATAAATTTAGAATTTGTAATAGCGGAACGAAACTAGAGATAAAAACTAACATTCAAACAACTAAAAAAATTCCTACGTGCCTAAATCTTCGTTGAAGTCGTCTTCATCGTATACCGTGTCGGTGAGGTTTCTCGTTCCTCGCTTTTCTATTTCTAAGTGTTTCCTAAGTTCGCTCTTCTGCAACCATTTCTTCTCGAAACCGGTGCCTCGGTCGACGCCGTCCCAGTGTCTTCCAGGTTCGATGCCGTATCTATTCCTTTCGACCGCAACTGCTTTGTTCCTCCACGAGTGCTTTGGAATTTCTTGCGGCACTTTAAACCCGTGTTTTTTAGCCAGTTTCTTATCCACGCCTTGCATCACGTTCAGCTTTTTCTGTTGCTTTTCAAGTTCCTTTTGTTGCCTCTCGTGCGCTTTCTTCGCCATGGGGTCGCCGTATCGCACTTCGTTCATTTTCTCCGAGTTCCACGTCGCGTCTACTTCAGAACGAGCGAACGGCGCCTCGCTCGCTTTCCTCAGCTCCTCCGCTTTTTCATTTTCAATCTGTTGTTGCTTCAAACCTCCCCCCCAAACCGGTTTCTCTCGTTCCTTCTTCGTCTCTTGAGCGCCTTTGGTTCTCTCTTCGATTTCTTCTTGCGTTAACAACCGTCCGGTGGTTTTATCTCTGACTAACGTTTTCGCATTCTTCCCGCTCTTCTCCGCGGACATCTTCTCGATGCGTTCCTCTTGCTCTTTGCGCCTCAACTCGGCTTCTTTGACAATTTCGGACGCGGACACTAAACCGGTTTTGTTCTTCGTCGCTTTCACCGGCGGTTGCGGTTTGACTATAATGTCGCCGTCCGAGTCGTATTCGACTTTTTGTTCCGGTTCCTCGCTTCTCTTCACTTCCGTTGTTTTGGTAACTTTTCGAACGATGACGTCTCCGTCCGAGTCGTATTCCACCACTTCCGTTTTAACGTCATCATTCATCGTCGCAGGTTCTTCTTTTATTTCCGCATCTGCGTCGGCGTCATCGTCGTCCGAGTCGTGTCGTTGTCTCCGCTTCTTTGTCTTCTTCTTTGTCTTCTTCTCTTCTTCTCCTTCTTCTTCTTCTTCTCCATCCGAATCGTGTCGTCGTTTTTTCTTTTTCATCTTCATCTTCTTATTGTTGTTCTTATTATCATCGTCGTCGTCGTTCGAGGGTGATGCTGTTTTTTGCGGCTCCTCCTCTTCCTCCTTCGCGCCGCCTTCGACGACGGTCACCCACCCTGAATTCGAATTCGACGAATTCGCATTCTTCTTCTTCTTCTTCTCGTCTTCTTCCTCCCGTTTACTCCTCGCCACGTAGTGCGCGTCGGTCACAATCACCGGAGTATTCTCCTCGAAATCCTCTAACGCCGTTTTATTCGTATTATTATTGTAGTTGTCCTCGTCTTCGTCGTACACTTTCACTCCTTCTTCTTTCCTCTTCTTCACGTTACCATTCGTCTTCGTCTTTTTCTTCTTCTTCTTTAACTTCTTTTCTCCTTCTTCTTTGCCTCCTCGTCCGCTCGAAGCCAGAAGATAGTTTCGCTTCAAATACTCCAACTTTGACGGACTCATCTCGTATCAGACAACGGAGAGTTTTAAAAGCAGAGCAGAGAGTAAAGAGAGAGAGGTTTTTTTCTTCTCTCGTACACGTCGTAAAAGTCGTTGTTCTTGTTGTCGTGAATGAAGTTGTCGATCTTGTTGTGTAAAGTTGTGTAAAAAGTTCTTGTTGTTGTTGTTGTTGTTCTTGGTTGTTGCTTCAAAAAAAAGAAAAAAAAGAAAAATTAGAGAACGAAAGGGAAGCACAAAAAAGAATAAAAACCACACAAACACTCGCTTGCAAGACAATCTAGACTAAAAAATTAAAAAGAAAAGATGGTGGTCCCAGCAGCCGCCGCTGCCGCTGCCGCCTCGATCGCCCCAATGGCAGGCTCCGCGTTAATAAACGAAGCGTTAATCGCGTACGGGTACGTCGCCACCTGGATCGGTCTCTCCTCTGGAGTGATTTTATTCAACAAGTACATCTTATCGTTTTTCGGGTTCCCGTTCCCGATTTCTTTAACCATGATGCACATGTGTTTTTGCTCGTGTATGGCGTTTTTAATCATTCGGGTGTTTAAGCTCGTAAATTCGAACGATTTGGACAGGCAGACGTACGTGCAAAAGATTGTTCCAGTCGGGGCTTTGTTTGCGTTGAGTTTATGGTTATCGAATACGGCGTACGTGTACTTGTCCGTGGCGTTTATTCAGATGTTGAAAGCGTTGATGCCGGCGAGCGTGTATACGGTCGGGTGCTTGATGGGGATCGAACAGTTCACGTACGCTAGGTTGGCGAACATGTTCGTGATTACGTTAGGGGTGTGCATTGCTTCTTACGGGGAGTTAAATTTCCACTTGTTAGGGGTGTTGATTCAGTTGGCGTCGGTGTGCGCCGAAGCCTTTAGATTGGGATTGGTACAAATAATATTAAACTCGGAAAAGCTGAAGATGAATTCGATAACGACGTTGTATTACGTGTCGCCGGCGTGCTTTGTATTTTTGTTGATACCGTTTACGTTTTTAGAAGTTCCGAGGTATTTAGACACAAACACGGAAGTGAATACAAGTCAACCGCACATTTTGTTCTTAAATGCGTGCACGGCTTTCGCGTTGAACATGGCGGTGTATTTGTTAATCGGAAAGACGTCGGCGCTGACGATGAACGTCGCCGGGGTGGTCAAAGATTGGTTGCTGATTTTCATCAGTTCAGCGTTGTTCGATGCGCCAATCACAAAGTTACAACTATTTGGGTACGGGATTAGTTTTGTGGCGGTGTGTTATTATAATTATTCCAAATATAAAGATCGAGAGAAGGCGATGTCGATGCCAAAGATAGACGCGAAATCCGAGGACGGCGCGAACAGTAGCAGCGCGGAACGAGAAATGAATGCCAAAGCTTAAATAATTTTGATATGTAATTAACATGGACATATTTTAACATAAAAACACAGTAATACAATCTACAGAAATACTCAAAATGCGTTTCTTTGTTCAAAACGCTTCGTTGTCGTCGTCAGCGACGCTCATCTCTCGTTTTTGATGAGCTTGAATGGATTGCAACGAATCGCGTTGGATGCTCGCAAGCTGTTCCGATAATGATCCGTTGCCAGACTCATCATCCGATTATCTATTACTACTTTTCTCCTCCTTTTCTTCGTCTCTTTCTTCCTCTTCTTCGAATTGCTCGCCTTTTTCCTCCATCTCCGCCTCTTTCTCGGAGTTGACGATTTTCAACGCTGTCTTTAATACTCGCGGCTTGACGTTCACGGAAGTCGATTTACCTTCAACCGTCGGCCCGCAGTATGATTCGATAAAGTCCTGATCGACTGGTAAAACCTTCGGCGGAGAAACGAATTGAATGTCGTCGATCGCCGCTCCGTATTCTGTCGCCGCGGCGAGCATCTTTTTCGGAGTGACGCCGTACAACTTGTCAGCGAGATCTTCGGCGCCATTTCGAGAACACGAGAGAAGCGAAAAGGTCACTTCGACCGGTTCTTCGTTACTGTCGTCGGAAACGAAACGTCCAAGCGCTACGGAACTGAACCAAGCGCCTAATCTCGAGCTCTTGCTGTCTTTCTCTTCTTCTTCTTCTTCTTCTACCGGTCGAGTCGAGAGATCTAACCACATGAGTTGATCTTCGTCGGCGCCTGTGAGGTTGACGATGGTCTTCGAGAACGAGTCCGCGAACTCTGGATGCGTTGAAATCTGACTCGCCGAGGTGATTCCAGCACCAGAGATGGCAACCGAGGCTTGCACTTTATAACTCGGCGATTTTCCTTTGCACGAGGCGACTTTTGTCTTGCCTGCGGCAGTATTCTTTTCCTCCAGCGCATCTTTTTGTTCTTCAACTTCTTCTAAAATTTCTTTGAATTCTTTATTATTGTCGTCGTCGTCGTCAGTAGCAGCATCGAGGAGACCAACTTTTGCTTCCGCCGTGCTCTTAGACGAAGTAGATGAAGAGGAAGAGATGACAACGTTACCGGAGCGATGTAATTTCTTCGTTTCTTCGTTCAAAACGTCTTGCGCGACGTCTGCTTCCTCTTGCGCTCTCACCGCTCTCGCTTCGAGCTTGGCGGCTTCCTCCTCGAGCGCTTCTTTTTTATCCTCATCTTTTTCGGCGAGTGCAGATTCTTTCGCTCTGAACGCTTCTCTGAACGCGTTCGAAGCGCCAATCTTTTCTTGCGCGACGAGTTCTCTCGCCGTCTCGACTTCTTCGGAAACTTTTCTTTCGGCTTCAATTTCAGCGACTCGCGACGCAGAAGTCGCCGCTTTGACCGCATCGTTGGCGTTTTCGATTTGCCTCTTTTCTTTCACGAGTTGTTCCTCTGTTTTTGGCACTCGTGGGATAGCTTCCAGACTTATCGTGGACTCTGTTGCCAAGACTTCACGAATTTTCGGCGCGGAAAGATAGGTGACTTGTTTCAACACGTTAATTCCGCGACTGTTGTTCAACACTTTCAACATTCGCTCCGGAGCGGTGGACATCAAAGACTTCAAAATAGTCTCAGCATTTCCCTCGTTCTCTTGCACGATGATTTCAAATCCAACTTCAACTGCACTGGAAGAAGAAGACTTCGACGGAGCAGCGACAGTGGCAGAAATAGATTTGCCCGGGGCAGCGACTTCTTCTTCACCAAGCACGCTATCTGCGTTGGTACTGTGTAACGTCGTTTGTCTCTCCGCGATTGCTTTCCTCAACTTTTCATTCTCGGCTTTCCAGTTGTTGATTTTATCCTCCAAAGCTTTCTTGTTCTCCGCAAGTTCAACGTTTAATTGCGTCAACTGTTGATTTTCTTTGTACACCTCCGAGTGTTGATTTTCGAGCTTGGCGACTCTTTGCGCGAATTGAGAAATGTCCACGAAACCTTCGTCTTGGGACTGCTTCATTTCGCCCAAAAGTGCTTCTTCCGACATCGCGACGTCCTTCAAGGATTTGATGACCACGTCTTGCGGTCGAACGTGGACAATTTCGGCGATGGCTGATTTCAAAGCGGCGTTTTGCTTTTCGTTGGAGAGCAGCTTTTGCGCAGTCATGCCGTTACCAGAAATGGACATTTTCGCTTTTACCGCGAACAATTGCGGCACGTCGCACCCAGCCGAGACCTGCGTGCGGTGCGGCTGGTCCGCGTTCCCGCACGTGTGCGCACACGACCCCCAGACGTAACTCAACGTCTTCCCGTCGAATACTCGGTTGTACAGGACGTTCTTCACTCCTCCGGTCCTTTCCGAAATGCCGTGCGTGAATTGACCGGTGCACTTGGACATGGATGCGTTCGCGACATCGTTCGAAGCATTCTTTTCATCGTCACCCAGGGTAACAATCTTGCCAATCTTTCCTTTTCTCGAAGCTGGGCACTGGTCTTCTTCGTGCGGCGACACGTTTTCGCAAGCCAACTCGGACACCGCGCGATACTTGCCCGTGTTGATCTTTTTCGTAATCGCCGCGGATAACTCTTCCTTCTCTTCGTTGCCTAAACGGCCTACGAACGAGTCCGTTTCACCACTCGAGTGGAACGTAGTCCACGAATCGTATCCTAACGACGGCGACCCGTCGTCGTCTTCCTCGTCGGTGGTCGGTCGCGGTTTCGGGTACAAGTAAAACCCAAACTGTTCGTTCGGTTTCATCTGTTCGTGTTCAACCTCGAAGGTCCCACACGTCGTCATTCGCATTTCCTTCGCCGAGTCGAAATCGAATTCCTCGCTCATGCTCTTCGTGATCAACTTCGCGCCGATGTATTTCCAGTTTTCTTGCAGCGGGAACGGCAAGGCGTTGTCCTTTTGTTGCAACAGAGGTGAACAGGAGGTGTGCAACGTGAACACTTTCTTTCCTTGCTGATGATTCACAGCACTATTTGTCGCTCCTTCACCGAGTTTTAAGGGAAAATGAATAGCAGCGCGTGAAACAACGTTAGATGACGACGACGCGCTGGTCGCAAACAGCGCGAGCGCGCCCAAAGACGCGCCGATGCTGACTTTTTTCATCATCGATGATGAAAATTTCCCCGCTGAAGAAGAAGAAGATGAAGAGGAGGAGGAGGAAGAAGGGACGATGAGCCTCTCGGACTCTCCTTCGTCGTATTGATGATGATGATTCATCGTGATGAACTAATAATAACACTACTGTTGCTTCGAGAAGATTTATAGAGGGTGTTGATGACGACTGTTTCTTTTGGTATGAGAAGTGAAGTGGAAATAATCAGAAAGAAAGTGGCGCGGCCTTTTTGTCTAAAAGTTGTTTAAGGTGTACGAGAATTTTTGTTCGCAAATTAGTAGTATTAGTTAGTGTATATTATAAGTAAGTAGCAGGAAAAGTATTATTAGTTTCACGATCATTCTCTCTCTCACACACACACCTTTCTCTCTCTTTCTCGTTATTAGTAGTAGTAGTAGAAATAGTTTATCGTTTGTATTATTATTAAACTCTCATGGTTTGCAATCTTTCCTCTAAAGCGTCGGCGTGCGTATTGCGCAGCAGAGGAAAGTTAATCTCCTCGTCGAGTTGTTTCAACTCTTGAAAGATGAGTCTTCTCACCGTCTCCTCGGACATTTCGCCTCCGTTGTGTTGCTCGAACGCGAACGTGAACGGCGCGTTCGCTACTGGTTCGTCGTTCGTGTCGTGTAACGACGCCAAATACGGGTGCTTTAAACACTCCTCGACGTTGATGCGCTTTTCCGGGTTGAAGATGAGCATCTTTTCAATTAAATCGCACGCTAACGGGTTCGCTTCCGGGTATAATCGCTTAAAATCCATCGGTTTAGAATACGGAAGTTGACGTAAATATCGTCTGGCTTTATCCGAAGTCACGAAATATAAATCCTGCTCGTCCGGGGTGCCGATGACTTTGGTAATCAGATTCAACTGATGGACGTAATCTTTCCCAGGAAATAACGGTTTTCTACCCAATAATTCAGCTAAAATGCACCCGCAAGACCACACATCAATGGCGACGGTATATTCTGCGCACGATAACAACAACTCAGGCGCGCGATACCATCTCGTTACGACGTATTCTGTCATGAAATCTCGGTTTTTATCTTGCGTGTTTGTTCGCGCTAAACCAAAATCGCAAATTTTCAAGTCGCAGTTGGCGTTTAGCAACAAGTTAGACGGTTTCAAATCTCTGTGTAAGACGTCCGCGCTGTGAATATACTTCAATCCTCTTAGCAACTGGTAAATGAAGTATTGGCAGTGGTCGTCCGTTAACGGTTGGTCCGAGCGAATGATTTGATGTAAATCCGTATCCATCAACTCGTACATGACGTACACGTCGTTGAAATTATACTCCTCTTCTTTCGAGGGAAGCATGCAATCAGTAATGGGAACGACGTTTTCGTGCCTCAAATGCCTTAAAAGTTTAATCTCTCTCAGCGTTCGTTTCGCGTCCACCACGTTCTCAAACGCGTTCGTTATTTTCTTAATCGCCACCTTTGTGTTTTGCTTTTCGTCCTTCGCCGAACAGACGATGCCGTACGCGCCTTTGCCTATAGGTTTAATCGGGACGTATTTCTTCTTCACTTCGAATAGATTCCCACAGACTACAAACTTTGTCAACTCGTACGGGTCATCTCCTTCGTCTCCTTCTTCTTCTAGGTCGTTCTTGTTTGTGTTGTTTGATATTATCTTCTCGTTACTATTGTTGTTATTATTATT
>Ga0209090_10002547_pt1 | contig 11474 bp, 9 predicted proteins | sample ArcticOcean_MG_C_9_FD_187432 | JGI IMG/M metagenome (GOLD analysis project Ga0209090, IMG submission 187432) | Marine microbial communities from western Arctic Ocean - ArcticOcean_MG_CB2_152 (SPAdes) (version 2) | ecosystem: Environmental > Aquatic > Marine > Oceanic | place: Arctic Ocean... | reverse complement strand
CTTGTCCTCGTTTGATACGTCGTGGATGAGAGAGAGACTTTATGCACGAGAATAAAGTCACAGAGGAAACACAAAATGTCTCTCGGTCTTCTGAAGCTCTCGCTTTCTCTGTTTTAGGGTGTAAGTGCTTAGTCCTTACTCTTTCCGTACTAGAGTAACAAATATGCACTTAGAAAAATGTTCTTCGTCTGTATTTCTTACTCGTAAAGTGCTTACTTCTTACTCAGATTTGAGCTCATTTTTTGCCCTTTAAAAAACCCAACTGTTTCTTTTTTCTCTCTTTCTCTTCTCTGAATTGGGAACCAACTCACCCCCTCTTAATACTATTGAGTATCCTCTCGCTTTCGTTGCGTGGTAGTAGTAAGAAGAAAACCAAGGAAGAGAGACGAAAGAAGACGCGTTGGTATACACACACACACACTCACATAAAAAGAGCAGAGTTTAAGAGAGACGATATTATATAAGTATATAGTATAGTATATAAAATGAGCGCAGTTTCATCGCATTCGTTCACGGCGGCGGCTTTGCCTTTACATCCTCATCGTCGCATTTCATCGAGGTGCGCTCGTCGTGGTACGAACAACAACAACGACTCGAGGAAGACTCTGAAGTCCTCATCCTCCTCCGACGAATTTCGAAGACAAAGAAGACAAAAAGGCGCTTCACTACTCAAGAAGAACAACGCTTTAAGCGATGACGACGATTTGGGGGCTTTGGAGACAAAGAACAACACTGAAGAACAAGAACAACCGAATGGCATCGACGGAATGACTCTGTGGTTCGCTCTCGGTTTCGTCTTTGATTTCATGACCCCGTCCAGTGCAGAGTGCAGGAAAATCATCCGAGCCGCGGCGGAACAAAACAGAGTTGTGTTAAAAAACGTCAGCCAGTGGAGGAAACTCCAGTGGGAGAAAGCGGCGAAAGAACACGCGGTTTTAAGAAACGCGCACACGCCTCTACCGGGATGTCGAGGGTATCGCGTGTGCTGGCAATCGTCCGCACAAAACGGAGGGGAGTGCTCTCACGGGGATTTACTCCTGATATTCGTCCCGAGCACGAGGAAGTATCACAGGGAGGAAGATTTTAGGAAAGGGTTCGATTGCGGGCCGCCGCAAAGCGCGAGAGAGAAAGAAGGAGAAGAGAGCGAGAACGACGACGTCGAGGACGAGGACGAGGACGAGGACGAACAGAAAAAGAAGAAAAAAACGACGAAGAAAAAGAAGAAGTCGGTCGTGAAGAGCGCGAAGGAGGTTTTGGACGCCTTGGATAGAATCTCGAAAGTGAACGAACAGTTGTGGTACGTTCGAGAGAGAATATTGAAGAACGGAGAGGGCATCGACGTGGACGCGCTGGCGGAGAGCACGAAGAAGAGCTTAGGGGATAAAGGCGACGGTGTCGGCGCGCCTTCTTCGAGCTCGTCGATGTCGTCTCCATCATCGTCGTCGTCGTCGAAACAAAAAAAAGAAGGGGACGACGACGAGGATAAGAGAACCGAAGAAGAAAACTCCAATAGTGGCGATGAAGACGACGACGACGATTCCAACATCACCACTATGGATAAGTACGGGTCACCAGAACAAGCTTGGGAAAACGGTCAAGGTGCCGATGCCGTCTCTTTGTGGTTACGATTTAATATTAACTTTGATTTCCACGGGCCGGCTGGTTTCGTCAATCGATCGGTGGTCAAAGTCGCCGCGGAAGAGAAAGGCATACAAACCTCTCAGTGCGAGAGTTGGCCAAAACACACGTGGATCGATGTGGCTGAAAGAGCGGGGGTGACGTTCAAGTCCTCACACGCGGCCATTTCGCAGTGCGGTCGAGGGTGGAAGCTCTGTTGGGTGGACGACGACGTCAACATTACGATGAAAGGCAAACGCGCAGTATCGTCATCGGCTGAAAGCACCACGAGCGACGACGCTGAGGATTCAGACAGCACCAGCGACGAACGTCGACGACGCCGACGAGGGGGCGACGGTACGAGCTCGAGTCATTTAGACGACGCGTCGAGTGGAGGCGTGCCTCAAGCCTTCGTGTGGGTGCCGGAAACGGCCAAGTATTACACGTTTGGCGCGGCGTTGAAGAACAAACGCTCAAAAATCGCCGGCGTTTCCGTGCAAGACGTCGCGAAAGCAGCCGTGGCGGCGGCAAAGTCGCAACCGCCACCTCCTGGGTTAAAAGCTGCGCTTTTGCGCGATTCAGATTTCCTGGCAACGCTCGGACGCGCGGCGTCGAAAGAAACCGCGGAGAAGAAAAAAGAGGTTTCTACGCCGACCGAAGACGAAGACGCGAGCGAAGAGACGAGAGAAGAGAAACTTTTAGCCATGGCACGCGAAGCGAGCGAACGAATGGAAGACGACGAGAACGACGATTACGAAAACCAACGCGAAACGGTGTATCCGCCTGGATTTGACGGTGCCGACGGCGACGGCGGAGACACCATCGACGGCACGCACATCAGTTCGGAATTTTACTCTCGATCCGCTGGATACTTATCTTTTGTAGAGAACGATTGGACCGAAGAAGATGCCATGCGACAGATGGGTCTGAAGAACGTTCCGGATTACTACTCGGATGAAGTGCTCTCGTCGCCAGATGAAGAGCAGGAGGATTTCATAGAAGCGACGACATCGGAACGAGGAGGAGACGAGGAAGAGCAAAAGTTGCCCAAACCAGTCACTTTGTTTGATTTCGAACAGAGAGACGAACAAGTCGCGCCTTTGGAAAGTCCAAAAACCTTTCCAGACCGAATGGCAGAGTTAGAAGAACAAGAGCAAAAACAAAAACAAAACGTCGCCATCGCCACGAGAAAGACCGAACACCTCGATCTTTGGCAAAAGTTCCCCGAGGATTTGCCGGATACGAAACAATGGGAACTCCATCGACTCGCCGGCGTGGATTATCTGGTTGCAAAAATGGAGGACGGTCGCCTGGATTTCAACGAAGTTATGAAAGTTAAAAGAGACGAATACACTGGTCGGTGCACGTCCAAACTGGAACGCATGGATACATCCGGTCAAGTAAAAGGAAACTCTCTTCAGCCGATGCACTACGCGCCGATACACTGGACGGAACAACACCACGAATTGAAGGAAGGATGGGACGAAACGAACCCAGATCCGAGGGCGTTGTCCACGTACACCCGAGAGTGGGAACGTACGACGAAAGTTTATTTAGTTCCTAAAAGCGGCGACGACATCAACGCCACGCTCGATTTCACCAAACCGTTGATTTTATTCACCAACGGCGAATCTTCCGACGACGTCTTCCAAGTTCACGACGCCATCTCCGGCGCGCGAGAAAACCCAGACGGTGTTTTAGTTGTCAAAAAAGGCGAGCTCACCGTGGTTCCACAAACGAGCGTGCCTGGCTACGAAGAACTCATTCAAAACTGGGAGCAAGAGGTGAACTGGTCCGAAGAGAAGAAGAATTTCAACGAAGATTTCTACCGAGAGATTGACTTCGACCAAGACATTGGCGACGAGACGCCCGAGATTGATTTGATTTGATTTGATTTGATTATTATTCGCGATGATTATAATAGCAGAGATTAGGGTTGTTTTAAAGATGTGCGTACTTTCGTATATTTGTTCTTCTTGTTGTGATGATGACTTTGATGATACTAAGTGTTGTTTCGTTGAAACGTGTGTTGCATTGTATTTTCCCCTCTGTGCAGTCGTTTGCGTCACTTTTTTTAGTAGTAAAGAAACATAATGAGCAGCCGGCGAAAGAATAAACATCCTAAACGAGCGGAAAACGCAAAGACGGTGGTGGTTGCGAGTGCCGCCAGAGAAGAGAGAGAAGAAGAAAAACGACCGGTGTTGTTATGTTTGCGAATACCTGATGATGATGAGGAAGATGATGATGATGTCGATTTTGAAATCGAGCAGCAAAATGAGAAGATGCGAAAAGAAAAGACTGCGACGAAGAGAGGGAAGAGAAAGAGGACGCAACAAAACGAGTGCAATGTTTGCGAGAAGGTGTTTGATAGACCATCCAAATTGGCCAGACACATGCGTACGCACACGAACGAGAGACCGTACGAGTGTGATGTTTGTGATAAAGCTTTTCGTGATTCCTATGATTTGAAAGTCCACGTGCGTATTCACACGAACGAGAAACCGTATAAATGCGATGTGTGCGATGAAGCTTTTCGTCAAGCTGCTCATTTGCAAATTCACATGCGTATTCACACGAACGAGAAACCGTACGAATGTGGTGTTTGCGAGAAGCGTTTTACTACATCTGGTAGTTTGACAGTCCACATGCGTATTCACATGAACGAGAAGCCGTATAAATGTGATGTGTGCGAGAAGCGCTTTAGTCGATCTGGTACTTTGCAAGACCACATGCGTATTCACACGAACGAGAAACCGTATGAATGTGATGTGTGCGAGAAGTGTTTTCGTACATCTAGTCAAATGAAAAGCCACATGCGTCGCCTCCACTAGCTCTTGTGCAGTCCTAGTTTGTATACATGAACCGCAGTAAACGCCATACAATCGCGCGATACCTTTGTATACACTTTCTTTCTCAAACTCACAAAAAATTTAGGTAGTAAAATGACACATACTCAACGTTCGTTCCCCGCACAAAAGAACAACATCATCAACGTCAAAAATGACGTCGGAATCAGACAAAGGAGAACAACAAGAACACGTCGTCGTTGCGCAGTATCAAGATCTCCTCGCAAAACTGTCTCCAGACGAAGCTTTCTTCGAGATGGCCAACAGTCCTATCGTTAGTTTCAGAATAGATTCTTCTTCAACGGTTTCCGACGTGATTCGCGTCGAACAAAAGCAAGAGTTGGAAAACAGTTGCGGAGGCATTGTTTGGGAATCCGCCTTCGCACTGGCCGAGTATTTGAGAAAGCGCGTTTTGAAGAAGAAGAAGAAGAATCAGAAGACCGTGATAAGAGATTGCATAGACATAGGCGCCGGGACTGGATTTTTAGGTATTTGGATTCATAAAACAATCCCCAATATGGAAAGGACAGTGGTTACGGATACGATTGAGTGTTTCGATTTGATGCAAAGAAACGTAGAGAGGAATTTTAGTAACGATAATGATAATAGCAGTAGTAAGACGATAGATGTGAAACCTTTGGATTGGACGAGCAAAAAGGATTTAGATGCGTTAGCGACGACTGGACGAGGCAAATTTGATTTGCTCGTAGCGACGGACGTCATATTCGCGGAACGGCTGGTGGAACCTTTGATTCGGTGCTTGAAGACGTTGATTGATCCCGAAAAAGGCGTATGTTACGTGTGTGCGCAACCGAGAGATAAGCTGGCCTTTGAGCTATTCCAAGAGTTGTCCGCGAAAGAATTTAGTCAGTTTAGAAAAGTTCCGGAAGAAGAGCTAGATTTTTCGTTCGACACCGAGTGTAAATTATTTGAAATGCGACTGTAGATCATTTATTCCAGTTGTCTAAGTGTTCCTAATCTGCGAAACTTTAGCGTTCGCTCTATTTCTTCTTTCGTGAACAGTTTCGTGGCGTAATCTAATCTAGGATGCGCCATCAACTCAGCGATTTTCGAACCGTATCCTTCACCTACACACCACGCCTCGCATTCCGCGGCTTGGATGATCAAGCTCGGAACGCATACGAACTCGCACAAGCGTCGCGAAGCGTACGATAAAGAAGACGGAGCAGTAGAAGAGTCCATACCTTCTCTCGATTCCTCCTCTTCATCGTCGTATCGACCAAACTCCTCCTCCTCGGACGTTTCCAGCTGATTGACGTCCAAGAATAGCGCTTTGATTACTCTCGAGAGCGCTCGTATCGTTCGTAACTTGACCTCTTTCTTGTTTGTAGACGCAGAGAGGTATCGCAGCTTGAGAAACGCGCGAATACCTATCGTTTCTTCGCCTTTAGCTTCGCAATATACGGAGTAGTCCTCGATTGCAGCGAGCGAATCTTCCTCGATGCGCTCTTCGCCGAGCGCAGCTTTGAGCGCTTCGTTAAAGGAGTCCGCTTTGGACGCGAGAAGTTCGTGTTCGACGTCGAAAAAGTCGTAAACGTCCGTCGTCAACCGGAACCAGAACTCGTCGGATGAAGATTCCTCCTCTGTTTCGTCGCCGTCCTCATCGTCGAATGCATCTTTTAACCACGCACAATTCTCGCCACCGAGAAGACTCAAGACGCTCTCAACGCACTTTGCCGCCAGGACGGAGTCACATTCTCTCTTTTCACTTTCGTGGAACGGTCTTACGGCTAAATCGCGTTCACTCCTCCTTGCTCTATTTGCGCTTGCAACACTATTTTTGTCGAACGCATCTTCGATTTCATCTTCTGGAGGCACGAAATTCCTTTTCGCGCTCGCGCGCCACTTCTTGAACAACTCGCAACATTCAAAGTACTGCACCCAATCGTTCAGCTCGCGCACGTTTTTAGAATCGAGCTTATCCATTTCGAAATCTACCGTTTCGGGATCGAGAAGGTATGGGTGCACCTCGAAATGGATCAAATCCATAGCGTCGAGCTCTCCGTTGAAAAATTCATCGTTCCCAATTTGCGCGAATGACGACGACGTAATCGCCTCTGCGTCAACGAAAGTCTGCGCGATAGCACCATACGTACGTCGAAGCGCGCGTTCGCGAAGGAGCTTACACGCGAACGATCGAGCTTCTTTAACAAAGTTATTGTTCTCGTCTCTGGTCGCCCACTGAGAAATAGAGTTCAACCATCTCGCAGTACAATGCGAATACTCCTCGAATCTTGATTTATCGAGCGTCATGCGTACGATGTTCCTTCTGTTGCCTTCTCCTTCAAGTGGAATCCAATTCGACGCTTCTTCATGACGTTTGATTTTCGCGTTCGGAGACGTCAACAAACAATGGAAAAGGTAGAAATTTGACAGGATTTCCGCGCGCTCGTGCGCGGAAAGCTGCGATGCGTACAAGGATACGAGGGAGTAGCGTCTTTCCGTTATGAGCGTGACCACATATCTCCCAACAATCTTGTCGCAGTTAAAGTCCAATCCACGCGATCCAAAAAGGTCGCCACGTTCTTGCAATTCTTCTCTTTCTTTATCCGTTTCGGCGATGAGTACGTCTTTTAAACTCAAAACGAGATTGGCAGCGAATCTTTGAAACGCGCGTTGCGCTTCCACCGTATCTGCAGCAGAATCCGGTTGGAACACCTTATCACACACAACGTTTTTGATGATGTTATCGATACTACCGAGCGCTAAATCTTTCTGTATCAACCGGTGTGTTTCCAGTCCTTCTCGATTGAGTAGCTTTTCCAACACGTCAAAAGCGGCCTGTGGAGTGGGTGGGCAACTCTCCACAACTTCTCGCGTCGGCCATCGAGGTGGTCCATATTCATCGTCGTCGTTTTCTTGTTTGTCCCCATCGTCATCATCATCTGAATCGTTCGCCTCGCGAATCAGTTGGCCTACGCTGAAGCCAACACCATCTTCTTTGGGATCTGCGGAGGAGAACTCTCCGACAACAGACTCGTCCCATCTTCTCATCAATTTCCTATCCACGCAGTGATCGACTATAGATCGAAACAACACCCACGAGATGGCATCGTAGCTATCACCGCTCGTCACGTCCGCGGCAAATTCGTCCGACTCTGCCGCAGCTGCTAACATCATCCCATCAACGTCACCACAAAGACTCGCGTATATCGCTGCTTCGTAGATGAGCCTTTCGCGTTCGCTCGGCGTCAACGCATACGTCGCGGTATTACTATTGTCATCCAGTTTACGGAGTAACTGTCGTGACGCTTTGTGTAACGTCCATTTCCACAGCCGCCGACGATCGACTAGTGCGCTGTTGCAATTGTTAGAATTGTTAGAATTGCTACCATCCACATTATTTGTTGACATCATCAAACACTCGCTGACGACGCGCTCGTCTACCTCGTCGAGCTCGTTCTGGACGTGTAATGGAATTTCATCAAAGCTTCCGTGTTTGTTACCCGGCTTTTCGCGTCTCAAGACGGCATGGATTCGCGCATCGTCTCGCACGCGTTCTTTATCGCAGTTCTCACCAACGGGGACGAATGACCATCCACTCGCACCACCTAACGACGCTGCTCGCCACGGCTGTCCGCACTTTACGCACAACTCTCTCGCTTGTTCGATATCGCCCGAGCGCACTATTTGCCATAATCGTTTTAAAAGTTTCGTTTCGTTTTGCGCGTCGATTGGGACTAGTGCTCCTTTCTTCGCACCCGACGATGAGGTGGAGGATGAAAAGTGCGACGCTAATCTTCTGTCCGTTTTGTTGCTTTGAGAATCACCGCCACCCAGGACGATGCCGTCCATATCTAACCGTTGCGACAGCTCGCGCTCTTCGTAATCTTGTGTCGCGCCTTGTTCAACCGCCAACGCTGTTTCTTCAAATGTTCCACAATCCGCATCTAATGCGGCTAAAGCTCCAGGAGACGTAGTAGCAGTACTTTTATTCGCACTTTCACCCCGTCCGCTACTACTATCAAACGCTTCCCTACGTAACTTGGTCGCTTGATTCTCCTCCAACCACGCGACGATTCTTTGCGTCCGAAACAACACAGGATCTCTCTTCTCATCGCGAACAAACAATCGCGCTCTCACATCCATCGGTGGCAAGAGGACGTCTCCTGTGTATCCATTCCCATTTTCTCTATTCGCGGCTAACGTTCTCGTCTTTTCAATCTCGAACCCGTTCCTGTCTTCGTATAAAGCGTCGCCCATCAAATGGTTCACTAAATTCCATGTCTTTGCCTCTCGTTCCAACTCATTCGCACGTTCGATTAAACTCATCGACTCTTCCCGTTTATCAAATGCGTTACTTTGTCTCAACCGATGCGCCTCCGCTCTCAAATCGTCGCTCGCTCTCAGCGCGACGCGTTCGAACCGTTTCGGCGCCGAAGTTGCGAGCAAGTGTCTCGTTTTTACCGCCGCAAAAATATCACCAAAGTGGTACTCTTCCGCGAAATACGTCGTGTCCTCGTCTTCGTCGTTATCGCCGTCTTCGCCGAATGGTGGACGAGTGAGAGCATTCTCCTGGGAAGAACTCGGTCCGACGACGACGTTTAAACTTTGCCGTTTTATGGTTGAGTGCGGGGAGAACATCATCATCTGATTGTGATGTTGAATCTCCTCGCTCTCTTCTTCTCGATGATGATGATATTCTTCTGGAATCTCGTATTCCTCCTCTCCACCCGTCGCCATCTCTTCGTCTGCTTCCATCTCTTGTTTTGGCGTGTTTTGTATCTCTCTCTGTGTTTGTGTGTAGTATGTGTTCGACGAGAGAGTGGAAATTCTGAAGAGAATTCAAATAAGAAGAAAACTGAGGAAGAAGAAGAAGAGGAAAAGAGAAAAGAAGAGGGAGTCTCGCTTTCTTTCGCGAAAAATGTTGTTGTTCGATTAACATTGATTCTTCTGTATCTTCGGTACTTAATAACGTCATTATTACAACGTGTATGTGTACGCTAGGACTATATAACAGAGCTAATGGCAGCAAAGCACGTGCCTTTTCAAATTACTAGATTGAGTAAAACGCTTCTCGCACACATCGCATTCATACGGTTTCTCGTTCGTGTGAATACGCTTGTGGATTTTCAAACTACCAGATGTAGTAAAACTCTTCTCGCACACATCACATTCGTACGGTTTCTCGTTCGTGTGAATACGCATGTGGTTTTTCAAAGCATTAGAATGACGAAACTTCATCTCGCACACATCGCATTCATACGGTTTCTCTTTCGTGTGAATACGCATGTGGACTTTCAAACTACCAGATTCACTAAAACGCTTCTCGCACACATCACATTCGTACGGTTTCTCTTTCGTGTGCGTACGCATGTGTATAGCCAAATGTGATGGTTTATCAAACATCTTCTCGCAAACATCGCACTCGTGTTGTTGCTTTCTCTTTCTCTTCCCTCCTCTCTTCGTCGCAGTCTTTTCTTTACGTATCTCATTTTGCTCGATTTCAAAATCGACATCATCATCATCTTCCTCATCATCATCAGGTATTCGCAAACATAACAACACCGGTCGTTCTTCGTCTTCTTCTCTCTCCTCTGCAGCACTCGCAACCACCACCGTCTTCACGTTTACCGCGCGCTGCGGATGTGGATTCTTTCGCCGGCTGCTCATTATTAGACTTCTTCTTCTTCTTCTTCCTCCTTTATTGTTATTCTTATTCGTAAGTGTGTTTTACAACGAAGAGATTTTTCCCCCATGAGTGTTTTTCGTCACAAAGACAGAAGAAGAGAGAACGCTCGTAAGAATGACGAGCACCCAATCATCATCGCTCTCCTTCACCTCCTCTTTCGCATCATCCTCAAAAAGAAAACAACAACAACAACAACGAAGAAGAAGAGCTCACTCCTTCAACAACGAACTCGTCGTCAAAGCTTCAACGAACAACGACGAATTCGTCTCTGCTTTGAACGCGAAATTCTCCATCCCAACCTCCGTCTCGTTTTTCGAGCGCGATGAAACATCATCATCCCCGTACGTTTCTTTGACGCACAAAAACGGGTCCACGGCTAAAGTGTACCTGTTTGGCGCGAATTGCGCGTCTTGGACGCAACCGACAGGCGACGAGGTTTTGTTTGTGAGACCAGATGCGAAATTTGATGAATCGGTTCCAATTGCGGGTGAGTAGTGTTGTTTCAATTTAGGTGATTTTTAGACGCTTACGACACGTTTCTTTTTAAACAGGTGGAATCCCGATATGTTTCCCGCAATTCGGAATGAACGGTCCAATGTCGCAACAACACGGGTTCGCGCGAAACATGCGATGGGAAGTCATAGGCACCTCCGCGGACGTGAATCCGGACGACCCGGAACCGGCGGTTATGTTGTCGCTGAAATCGAACGAGGAGACGAGGAAGATGTGGCCGTTTGAGTTTGAGTGCACGTACGAGGTAACTTTAAGAAGGGAGAAGTTGAAATGCGAATTTTGCGTGAAGAATTGCGCGGATGATTTGAAAGATGAGTTGGAGTTTACCGCGGCGTTGCACAGTTACATCGAGGTGGTGGACGCGACGGATTCGGAAAACGTGTACGCCAAAGGGAACTTGAAGGGTAAATCGTACATGGATAAAGAAATAGACGCGAAGAATCCACCGTTGATGACGTACGACAAAGATAGGGTGACGTTTGGTACGAAACTAGTGGACTCGATATTCTTGAATACAGATCCAGAGGTGCTTTTGCACGTCGGTAACGGCGCCGCGGTGAGCGTGGAAAACACGACGGGGTGGAGGGACCACGTGATTTGGAATCCACACGAAAACATGCCGCAGTGCTATAAACAATTCGCGTGCGTGGAAAATGCGTGCGCGGTGAAACCAGTGGTGCTCCCAGGAGATGGGTACGTATGGAAATCGGAGATGAACTTGACCGTGGTGACTTTATAAACTACTCACCCTTTTATAATTGGATTACTGCCGCGCCGCTTTAGGAAATATGACTAAAATGACTACATATGTACTCTTTCTTTCTTTCTCTTTCTCTTTCACTCAT
>Ga0209090_10002544_pt1 | contig 11482 bp, 19 predicted proteins | sample ArcticOcean_MG_C_9_FD_187432 | JGI IMG/M metagenome (GOLD analysis project Ga0209090, IMG submission 187432) | Marine microbial communities from western Arctic Ocean - ArcticOcean_MG_CB2_152 (SPAdes) (version 2) | ecosystem: Environmental > Aquatic > Marine > Oceanic | place: Arctic Ocean... | reverse complement strand
GTTAGGTATTTTCGCTTACCCTCTATCTGTTTTCTATGTATGGGTTGGTAGTTGTACTTGTTATTAATTAGACTCATCAGTATCCTCATATTCGTCCCAGCGATCCATAAACGGATCAGACATAAACGGATCAACATCCGAAGCTGGATCATCTATGCCTTCAACTGAAGTTACTTCTGGGATTAGGTGCTTGAGCATTTGTTCTATGCCGTGCTTTAATGTTATTGTACTGCCAGAGCATCCAGAACATGCACCACTCATTTGTAGTAACACATTACCGTTATCAAAGCTAACAAAGTTGACTTCGCCACCATGTTGTGCTACAGATGGTGCTACATATATCTCCATTGTTTCAACAATATTCTTGACTATGTCTTCATGTGTACGCTGTTCTGCCATAAAAAAACTCCTATTAATGTATATTGTAACATCAAATAGGAGTTTTGTCAAGCTTTATTTTGGTATATTATAGTTCGGCACCTACGTCTGTAGCGTTCTTAGCCATATTTCCTACTGTGTCACCCGGTGCGCCTGGATTGCCCGGTACTGCACTAGCAACGTCATCTACTTCACTACTTTTAAACTCAATCTTCTCTTGATCAAAGTTAGTTACTAGTGCTTGTATTCTAGGATCTGCATCGTACATTGCTTTAAAGCTATCATAGTCAAAGTTTCCTTTGCCTTGGTTCTGCATGTATTTGTCTAGCTTTGCAATAGATAAAGCGGCAATACCTGCCGCTTCTTGTTGTCTTAGTAAAGCGTAGATAACTGTACTATCTACTGCACCTTCGGTTACTTTAGCTTTTTTTTTGAATGCTGCTTTGACTCACGCTTTTCACGTCCGCCTAGCTCTTCTCCGCCTGCTGCTGCGTCTGCTGCACCAAACTCGTCTTCAGCTGGAACTTCCATATCCATTTCGCCATCAACGGTAGGCTCCATAGCTGGATCTGCTTCTGGATCCATAGCAGGATCTTCAGCACCCATATCATCAACTGCTCCGCCTTCACCAGTTAGCATGCCTACGCCGCCTGTTAATGCAATACGTGTTGTTTCCATTACGCCATACATTGCTTCTAGTGCTGGTTTAACTGTAGCAGTAAATGCTTCACTTGCTTCGCTGCCCATTTCGTCACGGATAGCATCAGCTAGTTCTAGCATTGATTCAGTTTGCATTTCAGCAGTGTCTTCCATCCAACCAGTAAGTCTGTCAACCATATCTTTAGCTGCCATTACTAGTTCTGCTTTATCTTCTTCACCTTCATTAACTTGCTCAATAGCTTCGTCAATTTCGGATACGATATCGTTGCGTTCTGCAAGAGCTGTATTTAATACGTCAAGGAATAACTTATTTTTTTGATAGCTTTTGTCTTGAACTGCGTCAAACGCTTCGTTCGTTTCAGTTTGACTTAATGTAGTCCTAACCCTGTTACGAGCATCTTGCATTTGCTCAGTAGTAAAACTATCTATGTCAATCTTTGCGCCAAACTTCTGTGCTAAACTTTCGTTTAGTTTTTTAGAACTAGCTGGTCTTGTAAATTCTCTAATGTTCATTGTAAGCGTTCCTTGAATATCGTTATATGTATATTTATCATTTAGGCAAATATATACTTGTCTAATGAATTTCTAAATTTCTGTGCTTCTACTAAAGAAATCTCTAAACGTGTTTCTCTAATAGTTCTTTTTCCGTCATCTGACGTCTTTTTTATAATATTCTTATAAAAAACAGCATCATTATAATGTTTAGCTAGATGTCCTTCTATTTCAAGAATCTTATCTGTGCGACATCTTTTCTCTGCTAGATTTTTAGCGATAGCAACTGCTACAGACTTAAAAGGTGTCCTATGCACTTGCTTATTTGTACTAACATCGTACACTAGAAATCCAGCCTTACTTTCTCTGATAACAAATTGCTTGATTCTAATACTATTTCCTTTTGCATAAGGAATAGGACTGTCTTCAAGACCCTTGTTTACAATATCTTCTAGATCATTTAATAGATTATCAGAACTCATTCATCATCACCATTACAGAACTATTGTTTGCTATACTCTTACTTATAACGCTCTTACGTATCAGGTTGTTAATTATGACTTGATCGTGTTCTGTGAATGATGATAGTGGTAACGGCTCAGTCCCAAATTGTTCCAATAGAGACTTTTCTTGATTTGTAACAAAAATGTCAAAATTGGATATGAGCTCGTTAACCTTCATATTATATGTTTTTTACAGTTACATTGTCGCCTGGCTTAATGCCACGGTCAACTGTACCTTTTGTTTTTGTATCTAATGTTAAGTTGCCACGCTCGTCTGTTGTGATAGCGCCTGGCTTACTTGGATCTTTTGGAACTGTTGTTCTAATTTTAGTTTTTGGATCAACAAGAATAGTTTCATTGTCATCGTCTTTTTCAATCTGTAGGATCGAATCCATTTCAGATAATATTTCGCTCATTTTCATTATTTTTTCCCTTTAGATCCACGTCTTTTAATTGGCTTCAATCTTCTTCTTGATCCAACGTTTAATCGTTTTAACTTTTGACTAGCTTGGTTAGTACGCTTTGTTCTACTTGCTTTAATGTTTAGTGTTGCACCTTTGCTACGTCTAGTCTTCTTCATTGTGTTCATTGCTTTAACATTTTTAGCAGCTGAACAGGTCGATGGCTTTGCAACTATTCGTCCCTTACGAGACCCGCTAGTGCAACGATACTTACGTACAGTCTTATTGCCTCTTTTACCAAAGATAGGAGTGACGCCTTCTTCAAGTTCATATTCATCACTAGTCCATGTTAGTTCACGCAGTAGCATCTTAGCGCCTCTTACTTGCTTTATTTAAACGTTGTACTCTAATACTTGCTGGATTCATACGCTTAGTCTTTTTAGATTTACGTATCATTCTTGAGCCTAGTCTAGCTTTCATTCGTTTCATTTGCATACGCTTTTTAACATTAGGTGCAGCAAAGCATTGCTTTAGTTGAGATACAATTCTATTCTTACGTGGACCTCCTGCACATCTATATTTACGTACAACCTTCTTACCTGAACGTGCCCATGTAGGACCTTCGTCTAAGTCTTCTTCATCTAAGTCTGCTAGTGCATCAGCAGTACGAGCAAAGTTACCATCGGAGTGTTTAATTCCAATGCCACCAGCTGCTTCCCACTTAGCAATATTAGCGCCATAGTCGTCAATTAACGCATTAGGCTTATCACCGTTAGTAGCGTACTTAGTCTTGTCTTGTGTAAGAATAACGTCACTTGGCATAAAGCTACCTAAGTGCTTTTTAATCCATTCCATCTTACCTGGCTCTGAATTAGCATCGCCTTCTAATGGGGTACTTAAAATTACATAACTGCCTTTGACTTTCTTAATTGTATCAAGAAGCTTCATAGCATTATTAGTTAATGGTAAGTTAATCCAAAAGTCTTTTTCTTTTTTAATTCTATCTAATGCAACAGGTATGTCTTGGATATCTTTCCAACTGTCCACACCCATCATTTTAGTCCACACGCCAAAGAAGTCTGCAAGCACACCATCCATATCTACGTAGATAGTAGCTGATGCATCTAATGCTTCTATTAGGTCGTCTGTATCTTGATTATATAGTTCACGCAATAACATATAGTTATTTAGCGTGTTTTACAAGTTCATTACTAGAACTATGATTGTGGATAATAAGCCAGCTACGATTGTGCCAGCAGCGCCAATAAGGACCTTAGTCATACTCTTTTGGCCTTCAACAACATCTTTATGAATGTTATCTACTTTTGATTCTATTTTAGTTAATCGTCCTTCTAGATTTTCGTAACGCTGCTGACATAAATCAACATGAGCTTCTAGGTTTTCTCTTTCTAAATCAGTGGCACCAGCCATCGTATAAACTCCGTGTGTACTTACGCTCAGTAAGTGGTTGCTATTAAATGTAGTAAGCCTTGCAGTATTATATAAGGTGCCTTGTGTGCCAGTTTATTAACTAACAATATTATTTATCTAATAACTCAAATTTAATATTACATATTTGTTTTTTTATGGTGATAAAAGTATTATTTTTAAAGCTAGCTGTTTCATGCAAGCCCGGAATAATAGGAATTAGATTAAAATCACTGTTTAACATGTCTACAGTTAATGCATCCTCTGCATCAATATTAAACTCCCATTCCCAATAACTATGCTCACCTTCATAGTCTGTGCCTAAGGGTTGTTTACCTGTATGTTTGGCCGGAGCAGAAGTGTAGTCCGGATTAACTCGCAACCCAATTGTTTGTAACACTGATTGAAAGTTTTGTTGTTGCCTAGATTGAACAAGGTCTTCGCCTTTACGGGCACCGGTTTCAGTTATATCTACTAGCGTTGTTAGTTTAAATCTATCCATACTGTATTTACAGTCATAAAAAAAGAGCCACTTAAAAAGTGACTCTTTTGTGTGACGCCTTTTACAACAATCACGATTCTAAGGTAGTTAGAATTTATTAAGCTGCAACGATGAACTGTCCACCTTCGGTTACTGTAGCTGCTGATAAATCAATGCTGTCTACTGTACCTAATGCTTGCAATTGTACTTGCAACCAAGCTGCATTTGTTTGGGAAGCATCATATACGATGTTAACCAATCCTGCTGTGCCTTCGCTGTTAATAGCAATTGGCTGTAGTTGCTGTGCAACTGCTTCAATAGTGGAACCAATTCCACCTTTGCCTGCTACTGATGCACCACATGCTACAACTGCGAAACCTAAGTTTGCTGTGCTGTAGATAGTTGCGTGTGCGTGACCTAATCCGTTTACTCTTGTTACTGATGCCATTTTATATTCTCCTGTGATCTAATGACTAAGGACGAACTCTTCGTCTTTATAGTACTTTTATTTATCATCTTAACGCCGAAAGTTAGTTTGTTTACTTCTTTTTGGCTCGTTTATGTAGTGCTTTTAAGTTATTTACGTATGCAGGGCCTGCAGCTACAATATCATCTATCATTTTAATAGCTGGCATGTAAGCTTGTATCATACTAGCACTGGCCGCTTGCCCATTACCTGCTTGTTTTAAGAATCGCTTAACTAACGCTAAGTTCCTAGTTCCAACAAGGTATTGATAGTACGCTAAGTTTTGTACAGAACCTGCTAGGTCAGGTTTAGATACAGTTAATTCAGGATCTACTACACTTGCTACTTCCATATTTTTAATAGAAGCCCACTTCTCAAAGTCTTCAATAATATCTGAACTGCGTAGTTTAGCTCTTACTGCAAATATTAAACGTGTAGCTACTAAACGCTTCTCAGCTCTAGTTTCTTTATCCCAATTCATTATACTTCTGCGAACTGCTTTGTATTCGGAGTTAGTAATCTTTAAAGCAGTTTCTAACTTTAGAAATAATGCACCTGGGTTATAGTTTTTAATAGTTGACGAGCCATTAGCTAATGCACGAATATATCTATTCAAATCATTAATTGGTACTCTAGTTGTTGCCTTGAGCTGTTTAGCTGCGACAGGATCTTTTAACTTATCCTGTGCAGTATCTCCACCTACTATAAAGTATATAAAGTTATAAAGGTCTGTGCCCATTATTCTATAATACTTGTAAGTTTCAAATCCTACAGTTTTCTTTGTGTATCTTTGGACATTTTTCTGGAAGTCAGGAAAGTGTCTCATAGTTTCTAACACAAGTAATGTCAAGTACAATCGTTCACAACAATCAGAGTAGGTAAGCTTCGCAGAGCTACCATTGTCCTTTGTCATGCGTGACTCATGCAAGTCTTTAATGAATGAGAACGATTCTAAAGACTTTGGCATAGTTTCTAAACTATGGCCGCCTTCCATTGTTGCCCACTCACTCGCTGTGTACTTGTCAGTCATTAAATATTAGCCTCTTGCTGCATCATCTGCATCACGTGCATCACGTTCGTCATCGTCTTTTGGTGCAATATCGTCTGGATCAACTTCATCGCCTGAGTCTGGCTCTGGATCTGGTGTGTTTGCCCGACTAATGTCACCTGCTTTATCTGCTTTATTAATCATCGCCATGACCATTGCTTTATCAGCGCCAGTCTTCTTTTCAATTTCTTGAAACATTTTAGCTAGTTTTTCTTTTGGTGAACCTTCGCCTTTTTCAGATGGATCTCTAACGCCAAACGTTGCACCAACAGTAGTTAATACTCCGCCAACTCTTCCCATCTTATTCATCATGTCTAATTCCTCATCAGACATTTTCTTAAGACTGCCTGGCTCGCCAGTGCCTTGTCCTAATTGCTGTATTGTACGACCGTATGCCGCCATCTTCTTAGCAAAGGGCGATGCATCATAAAGACCTTCTGCAATAATTTCATTAACTTTCATTTTACTAACTCCTATTAGTTTGGTTGCCATCTTGTACGAGGTACAAGTTTAATTTTAGAATTTTGAGCAACATATCCTTCGCCGCCCTTTTCGCCTGCTGTTGTTGCTTTTACATCAACAGCAGCATCGTCTAGTTGATCAATAATATTATCTTTAGCAGACATGATAGTTTTAATAAGTCCAAATATAGCAGGCAAAGCTTTTGGCTGCTGTGTATTCATATCTGAAATCTTTGTCTGCTTATTAGTACTTACCTTTGACGTGCTAAGCCAGTCAAAGAACCCGCCTTCGATATTCTTTAGCTGTTTTGTGCGTGTCATATGATTAACATATGTATAAATGATATTCTTCATATCACTTAATCCTTTAACAGGGGCAAGGAACTGATCAATTACTTGTGCGCCTGCGTTAGCTTTCTGACGAATAGCATCTACTTGCTTTGTATCAACAGTAGGCTGATGCGTTACATATGTTTGTCCTAATACAACAACGTCTGAGTCGCTAAACATATTAACGTCTTTAATTGGTGTACTATCTTTACTCCCAAAGCTGTCAAGTGTAGTATGTGCTACGACACCAACTTGTGAGGCCGCTATGCGTTGCCCAAGCTCGCTATCTGTAGTCACTGTGTACTTGACTTTATTAGGAGTAAATTCTACTGCACCATCAGTTTTAGTATACATCTTGCGTGGAGTATAAAGTAAGTCTCCATAAGCGTATCCTCTAAAGTCTGGTGGTGTTGCTTTTTTCATTAACTCAAACACACTTGCCATGTCTGCGGCAAAGTCCTTGCGCCAGTCTTCACCTTTGCCTGTGCTTAAAATAAATTTAGATATATCATCTGAAGTTGTTGACTTTTGTCTTCCCCAACCATTCTTGCCTACAAGTACAAATTCGCCATCAGGCTCGCGTCCCCAATACATAGTTGGGTTGCCGTCCCACTTGATAGCAACATCGCCCGAGTCTGTGCCCATACCGTCTAGGATGTCAGCAGCTTTTAATGCTCCTGCTGATCCATCAACGAACACTAAGTCTTCTAGGTGATTGTACTCTCTACCAACTGCGGCTTCGGTTAGTACGTTTTTAAAGTCTGTATATCTCATGCAAGCAACTCTTTAATTCGCCTTAGCTGTTTGTCAGCTAACGACTCAACATATTCTTCAGCTGCAACTTGGATTTTAGTTTTGTTCCAATTTGAATCTGGATACTCTTCGTTCTTGTCTACAATAGCCTGTGCTTCTGGCTTTGCGGCTACAATACTTTCAACACTACCTAAGTCCTTTGCTTTAGCATTAGGGTTAAGTAATATCTTTGCAATTTCGTCTAAGTTGTTTGATACTAATTCGTCTGTTGCTCTACTAACTAGTCCTTTGTAAGGGCTCCACTTGAAACCTTCTGTATGTTCTGCTGTAGTAGTTGTTTTTGCAAGGTCTGCTATTACAATTTGTTTGTGTACACCTTTGTATGGTGAACCTTTAGGCAAATCATGTACGTGAAACTTTGCAGCAGTTTCTCCATCAGCAACGACCATAATGTCAACTTGCTCACCTTCGCCTACGTTAGTTTTAACGTGTACAATTGTTCCAGACTTCTTTGTTTCAAAGCCTGAAGCTTTAAAAAAGTTCTCTAGTTCAACCTTAACCTTTTGCATAGCTTTCTTGTCTGTAGGCTCAATCTTAAAATGCTTAATAAGTGTGCCTGCATCAACAACCATATCTAGGTCGCCACTCATCTTACCATTGGTAGGAGTTGCACCTGATCCAATAGGGAAAGCTTTAGCACCAGTTTGCTTTAGAACTTTATTGATTTCTTTCATCATAGCAGGAATGATCTTTTGATCAAACTCTGCTGTTCCAGCAAAGATGTTTCCACCTTCTTTAAGAATTGTCATTATTCTTCCCTTCTCGTATTCTTGTTATTGCTCTGCGAAACTTACGAGGATCGCCTGCTTTAATACTATTAATAAAGCGGCGCTCTAACTCTGATGCAGTGTCAATATCATAATGGCTATGTACTCTAGTTAAAAGATTAATAGCACTCTCTATGATGTTATTGGCTGTTGTGTCAATGAATAGGTCATTGTCACGTTTACCATGTACAGTGTTTAACTCGTCTAATATACTTCTTGTTCGTTTTTTCATTTAAGTTCTCGCACTTCCTTATGTGTATTTAGTGTGATTAAACAATAAATATATTCGTAATGATACAATAACCAGTTACCCACTATTTAAGGAGTCAATAATGACGAACATCATAGACCTACCTCTATATGAAAAAGCTCTACTATTTGCAAAACTATCCAAGTACGCTTATTATAACAGTAAAGCAGTAAAAGAGCAAGTAAAAAAGCTGGGATTTACTACAATTAAATTCTTTGATAAAGAAGGTGCCCAAGCATATATCTTTCAAAGTAAAACTGATGTAGTAGTTGCATGCAGAGGTACGCAACCTACAGAGTTTAGTGACATTGAAGCAGATCTAAAAGCATATCCAGTTATTGCTGAAACTGTATCTAGAGTACACAATGGATTTAAAACAGAAGTAGACGAGCTTTGGCCTAAGATAATTGAAGATCTATCCAAACCTGCTGTAAAGAAAAAGCATCTATGGTTTTGTGGACATAGCTTAGGAGCAGCAATGGCAGTAATAATGAGTGCAAGATGCATGCATGCTCCCCATGCTGGTGTTCCAATTGAATTGTTTACATACGGCTGTCCAAGAGTAGGTTGGCCTGGTTACTGTAATTCTTTAGGTGTCGCACATCACCGCTGGGTAAACAACAACGATGTTGTTACTAGAGTTCCTCCAACCTTTTTAGGTTATCGCCATCACGGCACTGAACATTATCTAAACACATGGGGAAATATAAGAACACTACATGGATGGCAAAGAGCTAAAGACCGCTTCCGTGGCATGTGGCGTGGTATTAAACATGGTAGAATTGATAACTTTGCAGACCACGGAATTGATCAATATGAAATGCATCTTATAAAAGCAGCCAAGGGTATAGAAACACCACAAGTTTAATTAAAAAGTGAGCTAACACTTTCTTCATTAGTTACTCTACGGATAGCTTCACCAAATAAAGTGCCAACACTTACTTCGCGGACTTTCTTTAATTTAGAAATGTCCCGAGTGTTGATGCTGTCAGTAACTACAAGTTCTTCAAGTACACTCTTTTCAATACGTTTGATTGCTTCACCTGTAAGTACCCCATGTGTAATATATGCACGGACTGACAATGCTCCTGCGTCCATAATAGCTTGAGCGGCTCCGCATAGTGTGCCACCGCTATCTACAATATCATCTACTAGAATAGCATGTTTGTCTTTAACATCACCAATCAATGCCATTACTTCGCTTACGCCTGCTTGTGGTCTACGCTTGTCAACGACAGCAATGTCTCCGTGGAACATGTCAGCAAACTTACGTGCTCTTACTGCACCCCCTGCATCTGGCGATACAAATACTGTCCCTTCTGTAACATTAACATGTTCTCTAATATCGTCAGCAAATACGATACGGCTTGTTAAATCGTCCACTGGAATATCAAAGAAACCCTGTATCTGCCCTGCGTGTAGATCCATTGTAAGGATCCTGTCAGCACCAGCTGTAGTAATTAAATTAGCTACTAGCTTTGCTGTAATAGGAGTACGACTTGCACTCTTACGATCCTGCCTTGCATAACCAAAGTAAGGTAGTACTGCTGTAATACGACTAGCACTACTACGTTTAGCAGCATCAATCATAATAAGTAATTCCATTAAGTTATCGTTTACAGGTGTTGATGTTGAGTTAATAATAAAAACATCTTCTCCCCTAATGTTTTCTAAAAACTCTACACTAGTCTCGCCATCAGCAAATGATTCTACTTTTGCAGGAACTAATGCGGCAAAACAGTGTTGTGCAATTCTAGTGGCTAGCTCTGGATTTGCATTGCCTGTGATTATTTTCATTTTCAAGTGTTACCCTTCCTAATCTGATTATTATATAATATAGCTTGCTCAATTAAGGTTAAGTCTATATTGTTATCGTTGGCTGTTTTTAGAATTGCTTGGGTATCTTTGGGGAAACAGTGACCTCCGAAACCTCGTTCTGACGTTACTCTGGTGTGGCTATCTCCTATGCGATTGTCTTCAGTAATCAATGATGCAACTGCTTCATAGTCAATGCCTGTTGCATTACATAAATCATATATTTGATTAAAGAACGCAACCTTAGTAGCTAGGAAACTGTTACGAAAATATTTAGCAAGTATTAGATCTTCTGGGCGGGCATACGAAACTTTAACTAGTTTGTCATTACGTTGTAATGTTCTCTCCCACCAATAGAAGTTACCGCCGCCTAACTTAATATCTATATTGTTAAGCATATCTTGGTTTGCTGTTTCAGCTCTAATATATTCTGGTGAGTAACTAATGAGGTGAGTTGGAAACTTGTGCCTGAGCTTGTTCCATCCCTCTAAGCTTATAGTACTTTTAAGTAGTACATGAGTTTTAGGTTCAATATCAGATAGTACATCAATGACATTGGACATATCACATGAGCCGTCTGCACTTTGAGGGGTGCTAACACAAACGATAACTCCGTTTGGTTCTGTTGTGGATATTTTCTTACTTGAAATCTTTGGATCAATTACTGCAATTTGGTTACTAGTCTGCTGAAGATAAGCTTCCATAGCTTTCCCAACAAATCCGTACCCTGCTATTGTGATTCGCATGTTATTCCTAAGTTGTATTTGCTGTATTACATAATACTATTATATACTCTATATATCTATATGTCAAGCGAAAAGGCTGTGTCGTCGAACACAACCTTCCCATTTAGTTTAGAATCCGTTTGGTACTAATACATAGTGTATCGACAGCACAATTGCTACTGATGCACCTAGTCCAATCATCATCTTCTGAAAGTCTCGTGCTACCAAAGGAAACACACTCTTAAACTTCATCTTGCCTGTGAAGCTTGCAATAGCAAGTTCGCGTCCTGCAAGCATACCAACGAACACCCACGTAGTTGACATAGGTATATCGTTCAGCTCCTTAAAGAAGTACAAGCATAGCCAGTAGAACAGATCAATTAGTGTAGCACTACGCACATATCGTGTGTTGTGTTTCTCTAATACAATTGACTGTATCTTTCCTCCACGTTCTCTGAACATAA
>Ga0209090_10002538_pt1 | contig 11507 bp, 9 predicted proteins | sample ArcticOcean_MG_C_9_FD_187432 | JGI IMG/M metagenome (GOLD analysis project Ga0209090, IMG submission 187432) | Marine microbial communities from western Arctic Ocean - ArcticOcean_MG_CB2_152 (SPAdes) (version 2) | ecosystem: Environmental > Aquatic > Marine > Oceanic | place: Arctic Ocean... | reverse complement strand
CCATAAAGAACCCACTATTAGGGACAAAGCACATAAAGTTGTCCAGACCCTGGAGAACTTGGAGGCAACTCCTGATATAATAATCATTGAAGAAAGTTTAAGTGGTTTTGGTGGAGGCCGAACGAGTCAGCAGACTATTGTAAAACTCGCAAAGTGCAACGCAGTAATAAGTTATGTAGTTGAAGCGATTTATGAGTGTGAGGTTGAACACGTAAATGTATCCACTCTCAGAAAGGCCGCTTTCGGCAAAAGTCGTGAGAAGGATGTTGATAGCAAGCAGTTCGTACGTGAACAACTTGAGAATATGCTTGATTTATCTGAGTTTGTTGTCTATAATAGTAGAAAAAATTATGATAAAAAGAACTATGATATGTTGGACGCGGCTGTAGCATCTCTTTATCACTGGTATAAATAACACGATGGGGATTTCCGAGCAGAAGTTGCTCACACTATTACAAAAAGTTCTAGGTGAGAGCAAAATGGTTTCAAAAGATGAGGCAATGTTTGTGTGTCCGTTTTCCCACCACAGAAAACCCAAGTTGGCAGTAAATCTAACCACACAATATTGGCAAAGTTGGATTGATACGAATGCCAAGGGAAGAAGCATCTATGCGTTGTTCAAGAGGTTACAGGTTCCAAGCAATTATTTTGCGGAACTTTCCAAGATTGTAAAACTTCCCAAGAGCATGAAGTTGGTAGATACTGAAAAACAATACGTATCATTGCCCTATGAGTTTAAAAGATTAACTGAAACACATAAAGATTTTTCTTACACAAAGGCAATGAACTATTTGAAAAATCGTGGCATTAAGTCATATGACATTGAACGTTACGGCATTGGATATTGTTCTGGTGGAGATTATGGTGGCAGAATTATTGTTCCGTCATTTGATGTGGATAATAAATTAAACTATTTTTTAGCAAGAGATTTTACTGGTTCTGCATATCTAAAATACAAAAACCCACCCGTTAGTAAGGATGTTGTTGTATTTGAGAATCAAGTAGACTTCTCCGAACCACTTATTTTCTGCGAAGGAGTATTTGATGCAATTGCCATTCGTAGAAATGCAATTGCATTGTTGGGGAAAAACATACCAAGTAAATTGAAAATGCGACTAATAGAACACGGGGTAACTGAAGTTAGCATTGTATTGGATAACGATGCGTATAAAAATGCATTGGCAATGTCCGAGTCGTTGATGAACGATAATATTAGAGTTAAGTTGATTAAAATGGGAAACGAAGATGCAGCGGACTTGGGATTTAATAAGATTATTCACAGACTCAAACACACAAATCTACTTGATTTTGGTGAATTAATGAAACAAAAATTATGCATGAACTAAAATCTGATCTGAAGAATGTTGAGAAAGTATATCATTTAGCAGACATTCACATAAGAAACGTAAAACGACACACCGAGTATGTAGGTGTATTTGAAAACTTTTACAACCAAGTAAAACAGGACAACTATGACAACGCATTGATTTTCATTGGTGGGGATATTGCTCATGCTAAGACGGAAATGAGTCCTGAGTTAATTAAGCAAATTTCTTCATTTTTACGGGAGTGCTCCAAATTACACCCAACACTCGTCATTGCGGGAAATCACGATTGTAATCTAAATAACCCAGACCGATTGGATGTTATATCTCCAATTATGGATATGATGGATGACGATAATTTGTTCTATCTGAAGGATAGTGGGGTGTATAAAATCGGAGATGTTGCGTTTGGGGTATTTGGTATATTTGACGATCCGGCAGAATATGTCAACGGTCAAGATATTGACGATCCTGAGATCACAACAAAGATTGCAGTTTATCATGGTGCAGTAAAGAGAAGCATGACGGACATAGGATATGTCGTGATGGGTGGTGACATAGAATTGCCTATGTTCAGTGGATATGACATTGTTATGCTTGGGGACATCCACAAATATCAAGAATTACAAGAATACCAAACTGAACATAGATTCATTTCAGAGAACTCGGTAGACGAGTATAAACTTGACGGGTGGTATTTGGCAGATGAGTAGAGTTTTAATTAGATGTAGGAATATTGAAATAGGGGATATTCTATTTGCAAGTAGTATTGCCAAAAAACTTAAGGAAGAAAATCCAGAATGCTCAGTTGATTTTGATTTGAATTACTTGCAACCGATTGAACTACTTCAGAATAATCCTTATATTGATAACGTTTATTACAAGGAGAGTGTTGGGTCATATGATGAAACATTTGAACTTACGGATGACCCCCGCACACTAGACCCATATAAATCAGCAGTATCTCAGTTTCAACAAATGTGTAATATAAAAGATCACGACGATACATTTGAAATTTTCACAAACACATCAGAAGACTATGCCATCGGCCGAAGCATGATGGAGTTGATCAACATAGGTGAGTGGCAACCTAACTTTATTAAAGTCTGTTATGTCATGGATTGGGAACGGAAGAGTTATTTGCTTTCTGAGGAAGAAGATGAACTCGCACATGGTTCTCCAACCGGAACTGGATACGGAAGAAGGCCCCGGAAGTTAGATGATATATTGAAACCTTTACATAAACCAAATATCATATTGTTTGCAATTGGGATTGAATCCAAACTTTCCAAAGCATTCCCTAGTATTAATTCTTCAAGCAAGTTTTCATTCACCGCAAGTTTGATAAAAAACTCCAACTATGTCATAGGTCCTGAGGGATGTTTAACAAATATGTCTTCTGCACTCGGAGTTCCGACAATCATAACCACGGACTACATTCATCAACTGATCACTTCCAACGGAATTGGATGGCAACAAGATGAAGCAGATGATTTAAATAATTTAAAAAGCAGGCCTCCGTTTCTGGGGCCCTGTCAATATTTCCCAAACGCAAATCATGTTCATTTGAATCCTTTTTTAAGTGATACCGAGGTGGGTGAGAAAATTTTAGAAACTGTAACAGATGGAAGATAAAACTACATATATAAAAGTTAAACGGCACAACGCAAACAAACCGGTTGTGGTCTATTCAGGAAGCATGATTCAACAGAATCATGGAGAAAAACCACAGGGTCATGGATATGTGTTGTGGGATTTACCTAAACGGAAACATACCCACCACGAAGTTCATAATGAATATGGATATTATACAATAGAAGTTAGAGATGGTGAATGTGTAAGTGACTTGGACAGACTACCCAAGAAAGCAAGATTGCGAGTAAAGGTATACAATACAACCGCAACGGAAACCAAAGAGATTATTGCCGACATCCGCAAGAGAACAAGTATAAGTGACTTGAATGTTACACGGTGCGATGCAATCTCCGAGGCAAAGAAGTATGATCGTGAGAATAAGTTTGATTTCGGTGATATATCCTTACTACAGGTTCAAAACGATTTGATAGAAGATTACCTCCGCAGAAACTTCGTGGTGGATGACGATCAAGTTAAAACTGCACTTGATATAAACAAAGAAGTAAATGGCAAGTTGATTGTAAAGGAAGTCATTAGAAATTGTATATGGAAACCAAAGAAATTTGAATTTGGAAATATGTTTAGCTATGGACCTGATAATGTAGTTGATTTTACCAATATGAAAAGTGTCCTCGGTTTGTTTGCATCAAATGCTAGTGGTAAGAGTAGTGTGATGAGTGCGTTGAGTTTTTGCCTGTTTGACAAATGTGATAGAGCATTCAAGGCCTCTCATGTACTCAATACATTAACTGATTCCTTTTATTGTAAACTTAATTTTGAGATTTCTGGGGTAAATTACTTTATAGATAGAACTGCATCCACTAAAAAGAATGGTGATGTAACAGTGACCGTTGATTTTTGGAAAATCAATAGTGAAGGAGACCGAGTTTCTTTAAACGGAGAGCAACGTTCGGGCACGAATGCGATTATCCGTGATCATGTTGGTTCATATGATGACTTTGTGCTTACTACATTAAGTTTACAAAACAACAATGCAATGTTTATAGACAAAAGTCAAAGTGAACGAAAAGATTTACTTGCTCAGTTTATGGGCATCGATACATTTGATCAATTACATACAACTGCATCTGAGGATATCAAGGAAATTAATGCTTTATTAAAACGATTTAATCGTGAAGATTTTGATGAAATTTTGGCAGACATTCAAACAAAACTTGATGATACCAACAATAAATATTCCCAACAAGATAGCAAAACTAATGTAGCACTACTTGAGCAGAAACGATTCAATAAACAATTAGCAGATAAAAACTCTCAATTTAAATATTGTTCGTTTGATGAATCATCGGTTGACATAGACAAACTTGAGTTTAATAAAAAGAATCTACAAGAACGTTTGGTTGTGGCCAAAGAAAACCGAGATAACGAATCGGATAGAAAAAAACAATTAGTAGAGAGTAGAAAATCAAAATCAACAGAGTTGTTGTTATTGGATGGCACAGAAGAACAATATGTTGGAGTTCTAAAAATACGAGAAGAAATAATAACCGTTGAAAAAGACATCGCAGTTCTTCGTACCTCTGTAAATGCTAAGTTGGACAAATTAAAACACTATGATAGTCACGCATATGATCCTAAGTGTAAATTTTGTGTAAACAATTCCAAAAATCTTATAGAAAGTGCATCACAAACAAAAGAGGAACTTGATAAGGACAAAGCAGCTGCAGATGATCTTGTAACACAAAAAAACAAACTATCAAAAATTTTAGATGAACATATGGAGGTTGAATCTAATTATGAAAAATTAGGAGAACTAAAATCAACAACAACTCAACTTACATATGAAGTCAATGAAGCAGATTCTAAAGTTCTTGCGTTGTCAAGCATGATAGAGTCACTTGAGAAAGATATAGTATTAAATAACAAAACTATTGAAGCATATTATGAATACAAAGACATTATCTTGTTCAACAAGAACTTACATTCAGATGTAGCTGAAATTCAAGTTAAGTTAAATAGTGCAACGAATATCGCAAATATAGAAACTGAAAAACTACAAATCCTGTTTGGTGAAGTAAAAATTGTTGAAAAAGAACACGGTGATATACTTGTTTCAATAGAAGAAGCAAAAAGTTATGAACGAAAAAAACGTGGTTACGAGTTATATCTTGATGCAGTAAAACGAGATGGTATTTCATATGAACTTATATCCAAGACAATTCCAAGCATTGAAAGTGAAGTTAATAATATTCTTTCTCAAATCGTTGATTTTGGAATGCAACTTGAAATGGACGGAAAGCATATCTATTCAAAGATTACATATGAAGACCGTCATTGGCCACTTGAAATGTGCAGTGGAATGGAACGATTCATCAGTAGTATCGCAATGAGAGTCGCACTTATCAACGTAAGCAGTTTACCACGTTCTAATTTCCTTGTTATTGACGAAGGATGGGGTTCGTTGGACGGAGACAACATAAGTAGTGTATTTAACCTGTTCACCTATTTAAAGGGGCAGTTTGAGTTCGTAATGGTTATTAGTCATTTGGACGTAATGAGGGATATGGTGGACGAAATTATTGAAATTCAAAAAGAAGGTTCTTTTAGTAAGATAAAATACGGAGCATAAAACATATTTAGATATATATTTATTATGTACCTAACGTGTATTTATGATCAATTCCGAAGAAAATCAAGAAGTCCAAGAAGAAAGTCTTATCAAGGCTGGTCTTCGAAAAGGATATTTTACTCTCGTAGAGGGGGTATATGATCCTGGCATTTTAAAAGCAGTATTTTTAGCAGGTGGTCCTGGTGCAGGTAAATCAGCAGTTGTAGATACCGTTTTTAATACAACACCTGAAGTAAAGTCATTAACTTCAACTGGATTAAAAATAGTAAATAGTGATAGTTCATTTGAGCATTTATTGAAAAAAGCAGGACATAGTTTAGATTTAGGTTCTTTAGACGATGATGTGTTTCAACAAATAACAAGTGATGATCCGAATTCAATTCGTTCACGTGCCAAGAACATTATGCTTAAACAATACGAGCATTATAAAAATGGCAGACTTGGTGTCATCGTTGATGGAACAGGTGATGATTATGCTAAGATATCAAAACAAAAGAAAGAGTTGGAAAAACTTGGATATGATTGTTATATGGTATTTGTTAATACCACACTTGAAGTTGCACAACAAAGAAATGCGTTTCGTGCAAGAAAACTTCCAAGTAAAATTGTGGATGTTATATGGAAAGATGTTCAAAAGAATATGGGGAAATTCCAAAGTTCATTCAAGCAGAATTTCACGATTATTGATAACTCAGAAGATTTAAGAAGCAAAAAGAAATCGGGTAAACTTAATCTTGCTCCCTTTATATTAAAAGCAACCGCAAAGTTCATCGGAAAACCAATTAAAAATCCGATTGGTAAACAATGGATTACTTTGATGATGAAGCACGATAACATGACCAAGAGTGGGGATATGCTAAATAGAGTGACCGAAGAACTTGATATGGTTTCAATGGAGGGTGTGGTTTTGCCAATGGATTTGGAGAGGCACCTGAGTCGTTCTATTTTCGTTATCAAGAAGTTTAGGTTAAACGAGAGAAGAAATCTTGCGGTTTTATCTCGTCTGGTAGAGAGTTTGGAGTTAAGCAGAAATCAAATGGTCAAGTATTTCCACCACATTAGAACTTTAAAATTTAAGGGGGAGAAGAAGTCTGATGTTTGATAAAATCATAGATGAACTTCTCCAAGAAGACAAGTTGGGAGAAACGTGGAAACTTGAGTTGGCCCCAAATCATGCACGATATAGTTTTTCATCCAATAAGTCGGGAAATGAGAACTGGGCAAAATCTCTTGCCACCAAACTTGTAAACAAGGAACAGGAAGATTATAAATTCATTGGAATATTTAGTGAAGGGGAATCATCTGAGGGCCCAATCGTAGATGGATATGTATTTCATTGTACAGAAGAATATTTAAGCAAAGCACCACATATGCATCGTGACAAAAAGAAAGCATGTAAACAACACATCAAAACAGGGAAAGTCACCGAGTATCTTGAGGACTAGCACATGAAACTAAACGAGTCCACTAAATATAAAGGTGATCCGGTTTGGATGAAATCAAAATATGAAGGAGTTTCCGGGGAGCAACATCTCCCGGATGAACGAAGAATAAGAGCAGGTGGAGAGAAGTTTAAAACGGGTGATGAGATTTTATTCTTCCCAAAGAGGAAACTAATACTGGTGGGAAAAAAAGCAGAACAGGCCTGGAAAGATTTCCAAGCAGCTGCCCAAGACGAAGATTTTTATATGTCTCAATACGAGGAGTCAACAATGAAAAAAACAAATGAAATAAAACTAACAAGTCCTGAATACAAGAAAGCTATGAATTTCATGTCAAATATGCATTCTAGTATTTTGAAAGCAAAAGACAAAGTAATCAAGTTCTTACAAAGAAAAGGTTTTGATGAAATGGCAGATGAACTTACAAAAATGTCAAACGGTGAGTTTAATAAATTCGTTACCCAAAAGGTGTACGAAAATAAACTAAGAAAGCAGGTTCGTTCTATTTTATCTGAATTGTTAGAGAAGTAAATGACACAACCCACCACATCCTCATACACAACTGATCTTACCGAATATATGCTCGGTGACTTGTTGGAAGAAGCATCAACTATCACAAAGGTAATCGGAATTTATCCAGGTAGATTTCAACCTGCCGGAGTTCATCACTATAAAACATACAAGTGGTTAGATAAACAATTCGACGAAGCGTGGGTGGCCACAAGCAACAAAACTGATTCTACAAAAAGTCCATTGAATTTCAAAGAAAAGAATATGATATGGAAAAAACACAAAGTAAAAAATGTTGTTCAGGTTAAAAATCCGTATGTATGTGCAGAGTTATTGGATAATTATGATCCAGAAACTACTGCGGTTGTTTATATATTTGGAGCAAAGGATGCAGGTAGACTTAAAACTAAAAAGGTGGATGGCACTGCCGGTTATTATCAGTCATATGAAAAAAACAAAAACAACTTAGAACCATATGCCAAGCATGGATATTTTATTGTTGCTCCTCATGTAAGCATTAAGGTTCTCGGAAAAGAAGTAAATGGAACATACATCAGAGACCTTCTTGGTAGTCCAAAATACACCGACTCCCAACGGGTTGAAGCATTTGAGGAACTCTTTGGTTGGTATGACGAAAAAATTTATGTGTATCTAAAAAAGAAATTCAGCACGTTATACGAAAACGAAGAACTGTTTGAATCTTTCTTAAAAGAATATCCTGGTTATGAAAAATCTATTCCGAAACTTTTAAACGAAGTTAGTTCAATTGCATTATCTGGTATATCACTTGTTGACGATGGTCCGAGTGTATTTTATACATCGGGTAATTATACAAAGTATGCTAAAGAAAACGCAACAGAAATTGGGTATTCAGTTTTAAATTACGTGCTTGGAAAACATAATGTAAGTCAAGACAGAGATTATAGACACTTCGGTGAATATGCTGGTCCAGTTCCAGCAGTCTCATATTATCCAGCAGGTGCAATTGATGTGGGTTCACCCACAAATCAAATTAATATTAAAGACACATTAAAAGCATATAATCAATGGTTTGCATTTATCGAAAATGTAGCAGAAACTACAGGATTTAAATTAGTTGATTATATAGGTTCTGAAAAATCTATTCGTAAAAAAGATTTCGATGGTGACGAAGATTTAAAAAGTACGGACTCAAATGTCGTTGATACCAATAAGGCCTTAAAGCAAGATAACATAAAAATTGGAGTTCACGGTCAGGTAGTAGAAAGTAAAATTTTAACAGAGGGAGGTGCAGCTGGTCATATGAGTCATCCGTTTGATGATCGTGATCTGTCTTTCTCTGATTTAAAAGAAATGATTCGTAGGTCACTTGCAGGTGAACTTAATGTTGAAAAGGAAGTTACTGAGAAACTTGATGGTCAAAATTTGATGTTCTCTTGGAAAGATGGAAAGTTGGTCTCGGCGAGAAACCAAGGTCATTTGAAAAACGCAGGTGCAGCTGCACCTGATGTTACTCAGTTTGAAAACATTTTTGCGGATCGTCCTGAGAATATTCGTGATGCGTTCGTAACAGCAGTCAAAGATTTAGAATCTGCTATTTCAAGTTTAAGTGATGCACAAAAGAATAAAGTATTTAAGGAAGGTGAAAGATTTATGAACATAGAGGTGATGACACCTGCAACACAGAATGTTATTCCTCAAAATGTAGATATGTTGGTTTTTCACGGAACACAAGCATACGATTCTGCCGGAAAAGCAGTTGATGTGGATGCCGATGGCAATGACATAACAGGAGAACTTAAAGGCTCTGCAAGAATGCTCAAAGGAATGCTCAAGCAAATCAATGCCGATGTACAAAGTCGTTATTCGTTAAATGCTCCAATTGTGGTGGAACTTCCAAAAAGTAAAACATTTGGAGATTCGTATTTAAAATATTCTGCGATGCTTGATAAATTGAAAAACGAATTCAAGTTAAAAGATAATGATAAGGTAATGAAGTACCACGATGCTTGGTGGAGAAATCTTTTAAATAAACAACAAAGCAAGTTAAAAGAGATATTTCCATCATCCGTATACGAAGCATTAATTGGTCGTTGGGCATACAATGATAAATCAAATAAAATTACAACGATTCGTATGGATTTATCAGAACAACCCAAGTTAAAAACATGGGTAAACAAATTTGAAAAGGAAGATATAGTAAAACAATTTGAAGCAAATATGTGGCCATTTCAATTTATATTCTTGAAACTAGGAGCAGAGGTATTGCAAAATGTTAAAGGATTCGTGGCAGCCGGTGGAAGTGATGATATAACAAAAGCACTTTCTGCACACACCAAAACATTAGAAAACAAAAAAATTAATTCTGTGGAATCACCTGATAAGTTCAAAAAGGATATGGAGAAGTTGCACAAGAATCTTGCTCGTCTTAATGCAATTGGTGGAACGAATGTAATCGCACCAAGTGAAGGTGTTGTATTTCAATATAAAGGTGGAACATACAAACTCACAGGAACATTTGCTCCGATAAATCAAATTATGGGAATCATGAGATTTTAGATATGGATTTGAACGAAAAAAATATGTCGATTGCAACCCGTAGAAAACTGGCAAGGGCTGCTAAACGTACTGCAAAAAAACGACAACTCAAAAAGAAACTTTTAGCGAAACGACCAAAATCTCCTGAAAAGTTAAAAATTACTGCAAAGCGGGCTGCAAAAAATGTGTTGGTAAAAAAGTTAACTGGGGGCAAATCTTATTCTGATTTAAGTATCAGTCAAAAGCAAACTATTGATAATAAATTAAAACCTGCACTTATCGCTAAAGTTGCAAAGAAACTGCTACCAAAGGTAAGAGCAAAGGAAAAGGAAAGACTCACGCGAATGAGACAAAAACCACAAAACATAAATGAATCGTCTGAGGATAAACACGGGGTTTTAACACTGAGTGTTAACGGATCACATCCGGAGGTATCCGCAAGGTATGTAAATGGAAAACTAAAACCTTATGTTTTTAAAACACGTAAAGAAGCGCAGTTGCATACGGATAAAGTAGGTGGGAAATCATTTGAGTCAATTGAAACTGAATTATTTTATGTAGAGTTTACTAAATTAGATGGACCCACCAACGAAGCAATTGAATACAAAAATGCAAACGAAATAAAGAAACACTGGAAATTAGAATATCCAAGTGCCAAGTTTACTTTCAAAAAAGTTCGTGCAAAGGGTAATGAATTTTTGATGGTTCTTTCTCCAAAGGGGGTTGAACTTGAAAAATATCAATTTGTACCAAAAACAGGATGGACTGAAATGAATGAGAACAAAGATAACGAAGAAGACTTGAAGAGTTTGAAGAGTATGCTTGATATTGCACAATTGCTGAGTAGTAACAGTCCATACTTCAAGTCTCGTGGTAGCAAAAAGGAATACATCAAGATGCTATTGCATAAAATTAAAAAGTTGTCGGAAAGTCATGAGCAGTTCCTTGAGATTATAAAAGTTCCGATTTCAGTTGGTGACATTGTGTTGGGTGGTAAATTTAAAAACAAGAAGATTGTTGTTAACAAAATAGGTAAGAACGAAAAGGGTGATCTGGCAATTAATGGCAAATCTCTGCTGAAGGTCAGGACAATCCCCCAAAAAGGTCAGATGTTTAAGGAGGCCTCCAAAGAAAAGAAGAACCAGTCAATATCTAGACAAGATGCGTACAAACAAGTGCGTAAATCAACGATGCCAAAAAGCAGACCCATGAAAAGTAAAAAGGTATACGATAGAAACGACTATAAGAAGGACATCCGTGATTAAGTAAATGGAAGCATCACATGATCAAGCTGAATGGCAATGTTTATTTAACGGAAGACGAAATTGATGATATCGTTCACACCACATTAAATCAATTTAGAACTTCCCATCGTGCAATACTTCCAAAAAAAATAACTTACCTTGATCGTGAATTTGTGGATGCATTGAAAGACGAAGCAAAAAATACAACATTAAGTTTGTATTATTTATATGGATATGGAGAATA
>Ga0209090_10002536_pt1 | contig 11512 bp, 8 predicted proteins | sample ArcticOcean_MG_C_9_FD_187432 | JGI IMG/M metagenome (GOLD analysis project Ga0209090, IMG submission 187432) | Marine microbial communities from western Arctic Ocean - ArcticOcean_MG_CB2_152 (SPAdes) (version 2) | ecosystem: Environmental > Aquatic > Marine > Oceanic | place: Arctic Ocean... | reverse complement strand
TTCTCTTCTTCGTGCCGTTGTTTCCGGCGAAGCAGGAGCAGCCTTGGCGGCGCAGAAATTTTGCCCCGAAGAAAGCAGCTCCCATTATAGTATTATTTTTGTCTCATCACGTCAGAGTTTTTTTTATGCTGCTTTTTATGCTGCTTTTCTTGCCGTGCTTTCTGTGTCTGTCGGTCTGTCTGATTCTTGAAAAGGAGAGAAAATTTTGACTTCTGTTTTTTTAATTTTTTTGTTCAGTTGCGTGCGTTTTTTGATTTTGACTATGTACATACCATTTAGAGTGCTTTAGCAAGTGTTCTTTTCTCTTTACAAAAAAACACACAAACACATAAGAAAAATCGTCGATGTGGCCGTTCGATTGGTTCTACGACATTCTCTCCACCTTGGGTTTGTGGAAGAAAGACGCGAAGATCTTGTTTTTGGTACGTTTTGCTGCGCTCTTAATTCTTCTTAAAGAGTTGTTGGTCTTCGTCGCGCTTTTACGATGACGTGCTCTTCTCTTCTCTTTTTTCTTTATCGTTTACGCGTCGTAGATCTCTTTCTCTCTTTCTCTCGATCGTTAGCTTTCTGTCTGTGTACTGACAAACCGTAAACTCACAACAATGTAACAGGGCCTAGACAATGCCGGGAAAACGACACTCATGCACATGCTCAAAGACGAACGATTAGCGCAGCACCAACCGACGCAATACCCAACGTCCGAGGAGTTATCGATTGGACAAATCAGATTTAAGGCGTTCGATCTCGGTGGGCACGAAGTCGCGAGGAGAGTGTGGAAGGATTATTACGCGAAAGTGGACGCGATCGTATTTTTAGTCGATGCGGTGGATAAGGAGAGATTTATCGAGTCAAAGAAAGAGCTCGATCACTTGTTAGGCGACGACTCGTTGGCGAGAGTACCGTTTTTGATATTAGGAAATAAAATCGACGTGCCGCACGCGGCGAGCGAAGAGGAGTTGAGACATTGCTTGGGTTTGTCGAATTACACGACTGGGAAGGGGAAAGTGAACTTAGAGGCGTCGAATATGCGACCGATTGAGGTGTTTATGTGTTCGGTGGTTAGAAGGATGGGTTACGGGGAAGGCTTTAGATGGGTATCGCAATACATTTAATTCGAGAAGAACGACAAGACACCGCCCGCGGAAGAAGAGAAAGCGAGGAGACGGAGAAAAGAGTTTAACGCCACCGCCGCTTTCTTTGCTCGACCAAAAGAACACAGAAGAAAAGAAAGAAAGAAAACAAACCGATACACATAAATAAAATAAACAGATTTAAATCGAAAAAGTACAACCAAACAACTCGCATAAATACGTTTATATTATAAACGATACAGGGAGGGAATCCTCGCCGACGCGTGTACGAAATGTATTTCTCATATAAGTAGTATTTTGACACATTTTTAAACTCACTCTCATCAGTTTAAAGTCAGTACGTGACGATAAAAACAAGTAGTACGCGCGGGCGTGCGCGCAACTTATTCTCTTATTCTCTCTTTCACTCCCTTCTTGCCCTTCGTATTCGGCTTACTTCGTGTACTTGCCTTCAGCCTTGTCGAAGCCGATAGTCGGGAACTCCTCGGCCAAAGTTTCCACTTCCTTCTTCAACGCGGCAATCGCCGGGAACTCCTTGGACTCCAAAACCTTCTTGAAGTCCCCAAACTTCTTCCCTTCAACTTCTTTACTAATTTCAACCGAAATATCGATGCCTTTCTTGATGTAATCCGCAACCTTAACAAAGTCTTCCTCGGTGAAACCTCTCGTCGTCAACGCCGGCGTACCTAAACGCAAACCACCCGGAACCAACGCGGATTTGTCCCCCGGGACGGTGTTCTTGTTGCACGCGATGTGCGCCAACTCCAACACTCTCTCCACGCGACTACCGTCCACGCCAAACGGTCTCAAATCGCACAACACCAAGTGGTTGTCCGTGCCTTCCGAAACGATCTTCACGCCGTGTTCTTTCAATCTGTCAACCATCGCAACCATGTTCTTCATGACTTGCTGCTGGTAATTGACGAATTCTTGCGTTTGCGCTTGCTTCAAAGCGACGGCCAAACCAGAGATGGTGTGGTTGTGCGGCCCACCTTGCAATCCCGGGAAAACGGAAAAGTTAATCTTCTCCTCGTAATCGTACATGATGTCTTTCCCCGTCTTCTTGTTCACGCCCTTCTTCCCTTTGCGGTAAAAGATCATCGCCCCTCTCGGACCTCTCAAAGATTTGTGCGTCGTCGTTGTGACCACGTCGGCGTATTCAAATGGCGACGGGATCAATTTCGCGGCGACCAAACCGGAAATGTGCGCCATATCTGCCAACATCAACGCCTTGGTATCGTCGCACGTCTTTCGCATTCTCGCGTAATCGATCTTTCTCGAGTACGCAGACGCACCGGCGATGATAATCTTCGGTCTAAACGCTTGCGCCAACTCGTCCAACTTCTCGTAATCGATCAAACCCGTAGATTCGTCCAATCTGTATGGCATGGAGTTGAAGTAAATGGACGTGGCGGAAATCTTCTTGGCGTCGGTTTGGAAACCGTGCGACAAGTGACCGCCGTGCGGCAAGTCCAAACCCATGATTCTGTCCCCTGGGTTCAACAACGCCGTGTACACTTGGAAGTTCGCCGGAGAACCAGACAAGGACTGAACGTTCACTCCCCACTCGTCCGGGTTCAAATGAAACGCCTCCAACGCTCTCTTTTGGCACAAACTCTCCGCCATGTCGATCCATTCGTTCCCGCCGTAATATCTCGCCCCCGGGTACCCTTCCGAATACTTATTCGTCATGACCGATCCGAGCGCTTCTAAAATCGAAGCCGAGGTAAAGTTCTCCGACGGAATTAACTCCAACCCTTTCCATTGTCTCTCTTTTTCTCTCTCGATGATGTCAAAAATTTCCGGGTCCACGGTTTTCAAATCGTCGTTACAGGCTTTCGGCCACGTGATGCCTGGTTTCAGTTTCGCGTACGCATCCGCGTTCGTCGTGGAATACGTGCTGGTTGTCGCAGCAGTAATCGACGCTCGCTGTTCGTTTAACAAAGAAAGAAACGCATTTGAAAGAATCATCGAGTGTCAGTTTGTGCGTAAAACGAATAATGCGAGTTCTTAAAGAAAAGAGAGAAGCAAGCAATGTAGGACGACGAGGAGGATACGATGATGGGAAAAGACGTCATCACACAAAGTGCCAAGAAATCGGATGATTCACACAAAAAGAAAAAAGAAAACGACGCACCAAACTCTCTCGTCTTCGCGCAGCACCGGTCAACGCTTTGCGCGCTTCTCTTCGTAACGCGTTTGCAATCATCTTGTTTTTTCTGTTTTACGACGAGTGGGATATGTGTTGTGCCGCGTTCGCGCTCCCTTTTCGATTATATAGAGAATAAACCTCTTCTTCTGTGTTCGATTGAGAGGAGACACTTTTCCCCTCAAAAAAAGGGTGAGATTTATCTTTCAAAGATGAACTTTTTAAAGCAAGAGCGAGACCAGGACGAGACACGTGTGTTTTTGTGTGTTTTTCGTGTTTTTTTTCGGAAAGAGGAGAACAGTTTAGGGTTTTTTAATTTGTCGATTTCCTCGAAGTCAATCGAGCAGTTTATCCATCGGGAAACTGACTCATCATCAGACACCGCACAACACTTTGACTTGCATTTTTTGCGCGCGCGTATATTATATTATTTATATATAAATGATGGCATCCGTTGTGATGATGCGCGCTGCTGCTGCCGCGACGACGATGAAAACGACGACGCCTTCGTATTCTTATTTGACCGCGAGAAAAACGATGACCCAAAACGGGACTCCTGCGAGAACGATAAAGAATCATCAGATGGACAACAACAACAACGATAGAAGAAGAAGAAGAAGACAAAGAATACTACACATCGTGTCCGAAGGAACCGGACGATTCATCGTCGGTGGGAACTGGAAATGTAACGGGAATCGCGAAAGCGTCAAAGCTTTGGTGGACGCGTTGAATAAAAACATCGCAAACATCGAGAAAAACTGCGATATTTATTGCTGTCCCACATTTTTGCACTTGAATTACGTGAAGGAAAATTTGGATACGAGATTTAAAGTGTGCGCGCAAAACAGCTGGGTGGAGGCAGATTTAGTCGATCCAGAACACCATTACGACTCGACCACGGGTGCTTTCACCGGGGAGATATCCGCGGAGATGTTGGAGGATTTACAAGTGCCGTTCGTGTTGCTCGGGCACAGCGAGCGACGAACGCTTTTAGGCGATACGGATGAAATCGTGGGTAAGAAGGTCGCGCACGCGAGGTATCACGGGTTGAGCGTCGTCGTTTGCGTCGGCGAGACGTTGGAGGAGAGAGAAAACGGGACGACGTTTGATGTGATTTTTAAGCAGTTGAAAGCAGTCGCGAAGGAAATCGACGACCGAGAACATTCCAGTTGGGGGTCGTCCGTAGTCATCGCGTACGAACCGATTTGGGCGATTGGTACCGGGAAAGTCGCGACGCCGGAGCAAGTGCAGGAGGTACATTCGAAAATTCGCAGCTGGTTGGCAGAAAATGTCAGCGAAGACGTCGCGAAAGCGACGAGAATTCAATACGGCGGCTCGGTTCACGCGTCCAACTGTGCGGATTTAGCCAAGTTGAGCGATATCGACGGGTTCTTGGTGGGAGGCGCGAGTTTGAACGGCGATGATTTTGCGGCTATTTGCAACGCGAGTAGTGTCCATTACAAAGCTGTGGGGAGATAAAAAATAATTTAAAAAGACCTTTAATAATAATGCCGCGCATGATTAATACAACTCGTGTAAATACTTCTTCAATTTGTTTTTACATATTCTCGATGCGCTCGAAACACTCCTCGCGAAGCGGCGTGTCCGCGAAGCACGCGGAAATGAACGCCAGCACTTCGTTCTCGCTCATCATTTTCAACTCTCCTCTCGTGTACATGTCCGTAATTTCCCTCAACTTTGTCTTCAACAGTTTCGCGTATACGGAACCTTTCTGCCAATTCTCGAGCGCGTCGTAAAAGAAATCATCTTCTACCGACGACGTGCCCAGTTGTAAAGGAGTAAACGCATCCTCGAGCGCATCCGTGAACGCGCCTGCGTCGTCCGCTGAAATATCATGCATTTCTTTGATCGCGGAGACGATGCGTGAGGCGTAAGATTCACAAAATTTCCCCACGATGCGCTTCGCGTTTGTCCTCTGCAACGTTTGACTCGCTGCGGAGCAGAACTTTTTGAGCACGTCGCGCGATATCGCGATAGATTTCTTCATCGCGGATGCGTTCGCGCCTCGAATGCTTTGCGTTTCATTCGCGAATGAGTCTAAAGACTCCTCTAATGCGACCGAGGCGTTGCGTTCTGCGCGCTCGAAAACGGCGTCGCCGGCGTCCCTCAGAGCCTCAACGGCCCACAAAATCGCAGGTCGGTGTTGTTGAGCATTGTCGTCACCGCCGCCGCTGTTGTCCTTTCTAACTAAATTCTCTAAAGCCTTTGCTGCGTCTAAACTTTGCGCGATAAACTGGTCGGCGATAAAGCCGCAATCGTTATAAAACACGAGCGATTCAAAGAGCGACTGTTTGAAAATGGACTCGTCTCGCGTGCTCATGCGTGAACACCGGAACGCTTCGAGACAATCGCACGCGGTTTTAATCGCCGCGATGGCGTGTCGTTTGCGTCCCGCGGGCGTGTTGGCATCTTTTGCGTTTTCTTTATCTTCAAACGATGAAGAGAGGACGGAGTGAAACGCAGATTTTGTCACGTTCAAAAGTTGCACCGCGGAGCTCGTGATTGTTCGCGATGCCGGGAGTTCAAAGCAGTGCAATTCGAAAAACTCTTCGCAGTATTTCGTCGTCGTAGCACTACTACTAGTTGAATCCTCACCATTGCCCTTCACTTCTTCTTCTTTCGCTTTCGTTTGCAACAATTCGTCGGAAATTGCGGGAGTTTTGCCGGCGTCTCTCGCGCTCGCTAAGCTGTTCACTCTGAAGTCTAATCGACTTTCTATTTCGCCTTGCATGGCGGCTATTTCTAAAGGTCCAGCGACGGTATCTAAAGCACTGCCGAGACCGTAGCTGTTGAGCAATCCTAAACTTGCGACGCGCCTTTCGAGCGCGACGACACTATCCACGTCATCGTCCGTAAGTAGCGCTTGTTTCGATCCTAAATTCCAAGTTTGAATGCACGTCTTCGAGACTGTCGGCCAAAAGACAGCGCGAGCAACGTCAACGAGATCCGACGAGAGTTCATCCAACGCGAACGACTGCTTCGTAAAAATTCCTTTGAAGAGGAGCACGTCCAATCCCTGGACGAATGTTGAGATCATTCCATCTTCTTCGTCGTCTCCTTTGCCAGCCGTTTCTCCTTTTTCCCACTTCAGCGTTTTCGCGTACCCGTTCTCTTCGTTCACGCTCAACTCAACGTTCCTCGCTCTCGACTGGACAAACGGAACGACGATTTCATCCACCACTTTCCTCGTCACGAATACCGCGCACTCGCGAAATAAAGTCTCCGAAACCGCTCTCGATGCTTTCCACGCGTCTCTCGCGTTGGAAAATTCCACCAACGCGACGCCGCCTCCATCATCGCTCACGCTCACGGCTCCCGCAATCCTCCTCCGTATCGCATCCTGCAACTTCACCATCAAATCATCTATCCTCTCGTTAGGAATTTCCACGCACGCGTACTCCTCTTTCGATCGCTCGAGCATTTCGTACGCGTTCGACAACTTTCCTCCTCCTTCTTCTTCTTCGTCAACCATCCTCTCCACCTCTTTCAAACACTCCTCGAACATATTTTCCTCTCGCAACATCTCTAAGTGCAGTTGCTTCAACTCCAGTTTTTCTTCCAGTTCGTGGAACACGCGCGCGTCTTTTCGCATGCTCGTCAGCGCCTCGCGCAGTTCATCACGTCGCTGCTGGTTTTCTTCTTCTTCAACACCAAGAGTCGAAGCTGATTTTGCACCACCATCACCATCATTCTCCTCCTCTCGTTCCTTCTCCTTTTCCTCTTCTTTCAAAAGCTCTAAAAACTCCTCGCAAAACGTCTCGCACAACTCGACCACTCTTTCTCGTTCGCGCTCGTCTTCTCCTCCTCCTCGGTCTTCTCTGAATTCGTAAAACGCATCTTTTAGTGTTCGCGCAATTTTCGCTCGATTTCTGTTCGATTCCGATTTCAATTTCCTCGACGCGTACGCGAGCGCTTCCAGGGAGGATTCCACGCCCGACGGTACCGATTGGTCGAGCAAATGTGCCACTTCCAGATTTTCGTCGGGTTTGTCTTTTCTCATTTCTCCTCCGTGTTCTCTCGTTGTTTCATTCGAGAGCAGCCCCCTCTTTAATAAAAGGTTTCTAATAAAGCTTTCTGTTGTCTTTCACGAGGAAACTTTCACGCACCTTGGAACCAAAATTTTATGCAAGCAACACTCGTTTGAGTGAGATGGTGATATTCTTTTGGGACGATCAAGAAACAATCGGCCGGAATTCGCTCTCAAAATTTCCTTCGCTCTCCACCACGGGATGTGTGCTTCCAACACGAAAAAAAGAGAGAAAAACCTCTTTTTTCCATTTTATCCTCACTCTGGCGACCTATATATATTTACTTACATATAACAAAACACAGTTTTCTCGAACGACACGCGTATTCATCATCATCATCTCTCGAGTAGTGTCCGCGCTTACTCCTTTTTGATCCTTGGTTTTTGTTTGCGTTCACAGAAGACGAAACGTTTTATTCTATATATATTAATTTTTGCTTTTTACGTAAAAAGCGCACATAAAGTGCTGCCGCGTCAGCAAAAGATAATGGAGCTTCCCCGAGGCTCGCCACCACCGCCGGACGAGTATTTCGCCTCGGAATTTAACGTCATCACGACTACGAGAGGCAATTCTGCTTCGTCTTCTTCCTCTTCTTTGTATCATCAGAGAGGCGACGATTCCCCGAAGTGGTCGTTGAGAGGTTTCCTGCCACCCGCGCATTTGCGCATAGAATTGTATCGGTATTTGAACAAGGAAGTTGTTCCGGAGGAGTCCGAGGAAGAGTCGCCGGCTGGTAGATTAACGCCGACGCCGAGGACGCCGCAGAGGCAGATGAACGGAGAGTCGATCGAGATGTTAGCGAAAGGGGTGCTGGCGTAAAGAGAGCGAGAGCGAGCGAGCGAGAGAACAATGCGACGTTTGGTTTTCTCTCTCTCTGCTCTCTTATCCTAAAATGTATATCAGACAGAAAAAAAGATGCGGATCCTCCTCCTGAATCATCATCTATTTGTAAATGCGATGCGTGAGAAGCATTTACATCCTATAATAAACTACGTATTAGTATTGCTATTTCTTCAAGCTATCGTTTTATGCGCGCGTGTTTTTATAACCAAACGAGTTTCGTGCTCGATCCGATGGACGGCGTGAGCGAGGCTTCGAGTCCTCCGTTGTCGTTTATGCGCGAAGTTTTTTCGGTCATCGCGCGAGAGAATTTCAGTTGCAGCTGCTTCAATTCGGCGGCTTCGGAAGCCTCGAACAGCTTTCTTTCCGTCGCCATGTACGCTTGCAACTCATTCACCGCTAATTCTGTATCCGTACTCGCGTTGTATCTCAACCCGATCAAAAAATTCACCCACGTCTTCCTCTCCTCCTCCGTCATCGATTCTTCCCAAAACCAGTAACAAAACTTCTGAAACGCTCTCGAGACGTAAAATACCCCGTGCATGGCCTCGTGTATAAGCGTATCTCTCACTTCCTTTTTATCCGAACTCGAGCAGACGGCCAATATCGCCGACTGCTCCTCCGACGGATGCCATCGGTCGTTATCCTTCGCCAAACTCGATTCGTACTCGCCTCGTTTATTCGTTCGCATAATCTTACACTCCATCAATCGATCTCTCAACACCTTCTCTTCTCCAAACAACTCCTTCGCCTCTTCTTTACACCGATTTAAAAACGTGCAAAAGCTATTCACGCGCATGTTGTGACCGCTGTAATTCGCCGCGCCGCCGCTTCGGCCGGACGGAATCGAGGACACTATTTGCCCGTGTAAATCCACGTCTTCCAAAAACACCGACGCCCGACCGAGGGCCATTTTTTGCGTCATCGCCGATGGAAACTTTAGAAAATAGACCCTCGACTCGTTCGTCCATCGGTGTATCTGTGTTTATGTGTTTACGTCATCGAGAGAGAGGTGAGAGAGAGAGAGAGGTGAGAGAAGCAGACAGAGAGAGAAAAAACAGTTGCGCGGGGAAAAGAGATGAAAAACATGCAAACGCGAGCATATATACACACACACACACATACCTCGATGATGGTATTATTGGTACTCTTAGAACTCTTACACACAGAGCAGCACAAACTGTTCGCGAAATCCTCCAAAGTTTGCGTTCGTATCGCGTTTAAAGCGTCGTCGTTAATGTTGTTGGTGTTGCCCATTTTTGTGGGGGAAATGCTTAATAAAAATCATCATCATGCGTTGCGCTTCCTCTCCCGCTCCGGCGAAGGTTTCGGCGGCAAAAGCAGCCTCCTCCTCCTCCTCCTCCTCTCGATGTTGTTTTCGCCGCTCTTGTTCTCCTCCTTCTTGTTCTTCTTCCCGAGGACGACGACTGTTTCTTTCAAACCCGCATCGTTGTTCTGGATTTTTCATCAGAGCGGCGGCTTTGTCGTCTGATGATGACAACAACAACAACAACAACAACGCGAGCAGTAGTAGTTCTGCTGCTCCTGCGACGACGACGACGACTTCGGGAGGAGGAAAAGGAGGAGGACAGAGCGAGGAGCCGAAGAAAGGCACCGCAAAAATCCAACGCATCTCCGCGGAAAACAGCAATCGCGTGAACATTTTGAGCGAAGCCCTGCCGTATTTGCAACGTTTTCAAGGGCAAACGGTGGTGGTGAAATACGGCGGCGCGGCGATGCAATCGAAAGAACTGAAAGCGGCGGTGATTCGAGACATATGCTTACTCGCTACGGTCGGGATTAACATGGTTTTAGTGCACGGAGGAGGACCGGAGATTAACAAGATGTTAGAGGTGGTTGGGATCGAGCCGAACTTTAAGAACGGGTTGCGAGTGACCGACGACGCGACGATGGAGGTGGTGGAGATGGTGTTGACTGGGAAAGTGAATAAAGAGCTGGTGGCGTTGATTAATAACAATTCGGCCGATAGAGGCGATGGAGGTGGAAGAGCGGTTGGGGTTTGCGGTAAAGATGGGAACTTGTTGAGAGGAAAAGTGAAGGATAAAGATTTGGGATGGGTCGGGGAGATTGAGTCGGTGGATCCGAAATTGTTGACGACTTTGATCAACGGCGGGTTCGTGCCGGTGATTGCGACCGTAGCGCAAGATTCGAAAGGGAACGCGTTGAACGTGAACGCAGATACCGCGGCTGGGGCGATTGCAGCGGCGTTGAACGCGCAGAAGTTGGTGTTGATGACGGACGTCGCCGGGGTGTGCACGGATAAAGACGACGTGGATTCTTTGATAAGGACTGTGACGTTTACGAAGGCTGAGGAGATGATTGCGAGTGGGATTATTGCCGGAGGCATGATTCCAAAGGTGACGGATTGTATGAACGCGTTGAGAGGAGGTTGCGTGAGTGGTCACATTATCGACGGGAGGGCGCCTCATTCGTTGTTATTGGAGATTTTAACCGACGAAGGATGCGGGACGATGATTACGACAGACGATTACGAATGATGATGTGCTTTTTAATTGTACCTGGGTAAGGTACGTTGTGTGTGTGTGTGTGTGTGTGTGTGTGTGTGTGTGTTCTATTTTCGTCGCGCGTGCGTGTGTTTGTATATATTACACTATTATTAATCTATCTCTATACAGCGGGAATCTCACATCTTAACTCTCTCGAACGGTAGCTATCGCATTCGCACGCTCGTTTTTTCTCGCCGTCTTTGTTCGCTTTACACGTATCGCAACAGTATATCGACGTCGAACTTTTCGAGCATTCCTTGCACGCGGCTAAGATGACATGACATGCTTTACTCGCGCATCTGGCCAGATGTGGTATGCACGGTGCTTTACACCCGTCGCACTTTGTTAATGATGATAAATTGTTGTTCTCATCGATGAAACCCATATCATCGTTGGTGTTGACGCCAACGTCGACGCACCCTCGCGCGTCAAACACGTAATTCTTTCCGACAAACCCGTCGCCGCCGATATCTCTCGCGTACGCCACGATCCCGCCTTCTAATACGGAAACTTCTTTCGTCACGTTCAAACTCAACAAATACGCCGTCGCTTTCTCGCATCGCACGCCGCCCGTGCAATACGCGAGTACTTTTTTGTTCTCGATGTACGCCTTCCCGCCTTTCTCTTCCACCCACTCTTTAAACTGGTTAAACCTCCTAATTGGGCAACACACCGTCTTTTCCGGGACAAACCTCCCCATTCGACTTTCGTACGAGTTCCTCACGTCTAACACGACGACGTCGTCATCGCTCGATTGAATAGCCTCCCTCCATTCGCTCGGCGTCAATCGATTCGGTTGAAGACGTTGCTCTAACTGAAGACGCTCTTCTGCCTTCTTTGACGACGACGACGACG
>Ga0209090_10002531_pt1 | contig 11528 bp, 20 predicted proteins | sample ArcticOcean_MG_C_9_FD_187432 | JGI IMG/M metagenome (GOLD analysis project Ga0209090, IMG submission 187432) | Marine microbial communities from western Arctic Ocean - ArcticOcean_MG_CB2_152 (SPAdes) (version 2) | ecosystem: Environmental > Aquatic > Marine > Oceanic | place: Arctic Ocean... | reverse complement strand
AAGCACCCGATCTATCTGGCATTGATAAGAGCGTAGCACTACTAGAAAAACGAATAGACGGAGCACTACTACAAGTAGACGAAGCATTACAATATTCAAAGGATATTAAAAATGGTCTACGTGATGATGTTATGCGAGTTGAAAAGATTGTAGATAGTGTAGAAGATGATGTTAAAGGCGTAGAAGCTGACGTTAGAGAACTAATAGACTTAGCTGAACAACGTTTTGAAATCAAGCGTGACAGGTTACAAAATGATTACAATGAAAAAGCAGAAGACTTGCGAAATAATAGTAATCGTAGCAACGACGAAATACGCGATGAGATCACAAGAAAGCTAAAAGAACTTGAAGATCGGTTAAATATAAGACTACAGAGAGCATTAGATAATCCTCTGGCTAATTAAAAGGAGAGTATGAATGGAAGACGAAAAAGCAAAAGTAGAAGTAGAAGTTGGAGCAAACACTGCAACATCAGCATCTACAGGTAACGAAGAAGTTGGAGCAACAGCAGAAGCACATGCAGGAGCAAATGCAGAAGCAGGCGCAAGTGCAGGTTATGAAGTAACTGACCACAGTGTAGCAGTAGGCGCAGAAGCACATGCTAGTGCAGAAGCAACAGCAGAAGCTAGTGCAGAAGCACATGCAGAACAAGAGATTGTTCCGGGTGTAACAGCACATGCAGACGCAGACGCAACAGCAGAAGCACACGCAAGCGCAGAAGCAGAAGTACACGCAAATGCTCAAGCAGGATTTGATGGATCTGATGCAAGTGCAAGTGTTGATGTAGGCGCAAGTGCTAGAGTTGAAGCTGGCGTTAGCGGCGAAACAAATGCATCTGTAGGTATTGATACTCCATTAGGTGATGTTAGTATTGATGCAGGCGCTGAAGGCGAAGCTGGCGTATATGCAGAAGCAGGCGCACATGCAGGTGCAGGAGCAAGTATTGGTGAACATGGCGTAGAAGCACATGCCGGAGCAGTAGCTGGCGCAAGTACTGGCGTAGAAGCTAGTGGAAGCGCAAGTCTTGGAGATAACAAAGTTGAAGGTTCAGCTGGAGCAAGCGTAGGCGTACAAGTAGGCGCTGAAGGTTCGGGTCATGCAACTGTAGATGACGGTGTTGTAAGTTTAGGTATTGATGGTAAAGCCGCTTTACTAGTTGGATTAGATGTTGACGTTGATCTCGATGTTGACTTGAATCCAATTATTGATGTAGGTAATGCAGTGTATGACGTTGCAAAAGATCCAGCAGCCGCAGTAAAAGAAGCACAAGATACTGCAAACGAAGTTGCACGTCAAGCTGAAATTGCTACACGTGAAGCACAAGAGCAAGCCAACGCTGCCGCAAAAGCCGCACAAGCTGAAGCAGATCGTATTGCTAAAATTACAGCACAACAGGTTGCATTAGCACAACATCAAGCAGAAGAACTTGCCGCACAAGCCGCTGCCGCAACAGCTAAAGCCGCACATGATGCACAAGTAGCCGCTGAAAAGGCAGCCGACGAAGCCGCAAAAGTAGCCGCTAGACAAGCTAAAATTGTTGCAGACCAAGCTGCCGCTGCCGCAAGAGCAACGCAAAAAGCCGCTGAAGATGCCGCAAGAGCAACAGCTAAGGCCGCACAAGATGCTGCCAACGCTGCCGCAAAAGCCGCAAATGATGCCGCAAACTGGGCTAAGAAAGCCTCTAGAAAGTTAAAGTTCTGGTAAACAGTACTTACTAAAAGCTGGGGAGGAAACTTCCCAGCTTTTTCATGACAGCCGGAATGATACTATGCTATTATGTATTAAGATAATTAAGTATGTAACCGGAGAAGTAAAAACATGCCAATTTATTCATGGCACTGCCAAACATGCAGTGAACTATATGACGAACTATTAGGAATGGGAAAGCACTCCCCTGCTTGTCCTGAATGTGGAGAAGCTACTGCTGAAAAGTTAGTTAAGATGCTTACAATGCCGCAGAAACCTAAGGTACATTCATCAGACACAAAACCTCAAGACAAATGGGGATATAATAAAACAACAACTGAAACTATATTTGCCGCCGACATCGGACGTCAAGATAGAACCTATGACGAAAATGCACTTAAAGCACAAGTAAAAGAAACTGCAAAGAAACAAGCAGGCAAGGGTGCAACAGTCGCCGTTGGAAGTAATATCAATGCAGTAAAAAAAGCAAAACCAGCAAAGAAAAGTACTTGACATCTTTAGTATAATGCAGTATACTAGTAACTAAGAGGAAGCCTATTTTATGTTTGCACCACACGACTATTATGACTGGAATGCACTTGTTAACAGTACTGCACGAGAGCAATTAGTACTTGACATAGACAAAATAGTTGCAAACGGCGACTATTGGGATAATAGTCCTCCCTTCCAGACAAACATTAATATATTTGCAGAGCCAACTCAACATTGGATAAATCTTAAAATGAGCTTTATCTGGAGTTGCTTTGCTTACATGCAACGTGAAGTACAAATCAAAGGTGTTAAGAGTTGGGGTTACAAAACTTCACTTAACACTAAAGAAGACCGTGACAGCTATTGGCATCAGCATCTAAGACCAAACTCAACAGTATTGAGCGGTGTGTATTATTTGCAATTACCAGATGATGCAGTAAATCTTAAAACAGCTGGAACAGAAGTTGCACCAAACGGTCCTGAAGGTGACGGTAAATACTTTGCAGGATGGGACACTGGTCATTGGATGATCATGCCTGGAAAAACTTGGCACCGCCCGGGTGTCTTACAGTCTCACAACAACCGTTACGTTGTAGCGGCAGACATGGAGTTTTAGTTATGTTACATACAATAGACGACCTACTTGTAAGAGTATCTGCAATGCGTGATATTGCATTGCTTGCTCACCGAGAAAAATATACTAAAGGCGCCGACTATAATGTAGATTTAGTTACGTCCTATGTAGAACAAATACAATCAATGGCGGCAACACTTGCTGGTGATAGAACAATAAACCCAAAATTAAAGCACAAGAAGGACATTAAAGAATCAAATGACAGTTAGAAAACAAGCATTTATGCACTACAGCGATCAGCCGCTGTTAGACTTAGTTGAAGACATCTACAAGGCAGCACCGCCTTTAGAAAAAGCAGGCTCGACTTCTAAAGATCCGCACAATCACCGTGTTAGTAGAACTAGTTGGATACTGCCTGAAGGTGATGAAAACATAGCAATTTTTGAAAAGTTGTTTGGTGTAGCAATGGATGCAAGTACGCGAGCTAAATGGAACTTTGAAGCAGAAGTTTTAGAACCGTTACAATACACTCATTACGGCGAGGGTGACAAATACGACTGGCATGTTGATCAGATAATTGACGATGAAGATAATGAAAATTGTAGGAAACTTAGTTTTACATTATTACTTAATGATGATTTTGAAGGCGGCAACCTAGATATCGAGTGCGGCAGTCCTGGCAACCCAGAACGAGTCAAAACAATAGAACTACAAAAGGGAGACATTGTGTTCTTTCCTAGTTATCTATGGCATAGAGTAACACCAGTAACATCCGGAGAGCGCCACAGTTTAGTAGGATGGATACAAGGACCAGTTTGGAAATAATATGACAACACATACATATTCATACGAGGAAGTATTTGAAGACGACCCAGGTAACCCGGACAACACGCTAATGACAATTCCTCCCGAGATACTTGAAAAGCAAGGATGGAAAGTAGGCGACACGCTTCGATTTCAAACAGGCGATCAGGGAACTATCATCATTACTAAAAAAGAAGAAGATGGTACTAGTATAGTAATACAGCCCGAAGAAACTTGACAACTGTACAATCTGTGTTATAATAGTTTATAAACAGAGAATGGCGGATTGCACATGATTACAGTTAACGGCGGCAGTAATACTCAACGTAAGTATGCATTTAGTATTGCATCTTATGTGTGTAACAAATTCAATATCACTCCTACTATAGAGATTAATTTCCGAAGGATGAGCAATGACACTAGCTATGGTTACTGCACACAACTAGAAGATAACGAATACGATGTAGACATTAAGCGCACACTGAGGTTGCGTGATATGCTTTCTACACTAGCACACGAAATGGTGCATGTTAAACAATACGAACTCGGCGAACTCACACAAACAAATGAGGAATCTATTCCTTATTGGGATAAGCCTAGTGAAATTGAAGCACACGGTCGTGAGTGTGGCTTGTTTATTCAATGGGCAGAACAAGAAGAACTTGGGCACTTAAAGTGGACTATGATAGACTAATATGGTTGACAACTGCTAGGTTCGGTGCTATAATGTATATACAAACTAAGCAAAAGGGCAAACAACATGACAAAGGCACATTACGCAGATTCTTTTAACGCACAATATGTTAAAAGTGACAGTCACTTTGTAGATCTTGCATCACGGTTTAATACGTTTTGTGATGAAAGCAAAGCAATTGAATTCCGTATGATGACACGAGAGTTCCGTCGACGCAATCCAAACTTTAAAACAATACAAGATGTACACAAGCGTATTGCTCGTGCATTACCTGCACAACTAAGCGACATTGAAATTGATACTACAATGCAACGGTTGCTTAACCTAGAACATGTATTAGGCATGTTAGAAAACTTTAAAGCAACTAAAGTACAACCAATCCAAGTATACGAAGACCCAGAACGTCCGGGTAAGTATATTGCATGGGACGGCCAACATACAGCAATTTTGTTATATATCCTTGCTGTTATGGTATTTGAAAGTACTCCAGCTGACTTTGAAATTGCAGTTGCTATCTATGACGTAACTACTAAAGCAGAGATCCGTGAAAACTTTGTTGGTCTTAATGGCGAAGACAAGTTGCCACTAGATGCAATTGACTTGTTCCAGCAAAAGGTATTTGGTGTACGAGTTGACGGCAGTAAAAAGCCTGATTGGATACTTGCAGAACAAAAACAGTGTATGCTAGAAAAGCACAAGTTGTTTGCTACGTCAGATAAATTTGACAACACACATGAAGTAGGTGCTATTTCACGTATGGCAGAACTTGATAAGGCAAGTCCAGCAGTAGTCGAACAGTTCGGTATTTACTGGAGTGCAATCCGCAAGCAACGTTCAGTAGACGCTAAAGAAATCTTTATGATGATGACTTGGTTTATGCTTGCAGAAGTGCAAAATGTTAAAATTGACACTGACTACATCTTAGATCTTGCAGACATGAACATGAGCTTGTTTGATGCTAACTTTGCACCAAGTGGAGGCTTTTGGGCTAAATGCGAAACAGCATACGAAAACTGGTATCAAACATCTCCGCAAGCAGCCGCAGGGTTTGAACCTTCAATGCAGAAGATGCCAAGTCATGGTATACCGTTCCTAAATGCACAGATTAAAAAGAGCTTAGGTCGTAAGGTTCCACAGTTTGTTGCAAACAATGGCTTTACACCTAACGAAAAGGACCTGTGGTAATGTTCCGCGATATAACACTTGATGTACGCAAGTCAAAGCGCGAACGTACAAAGATTATATCTGAACAACTAACTTGTACTATCCCAGGGTGCGGCGAGCTGTTAACTATGTTCAGCGGAGAAGGTAAAGACTTGTATTGCAGAGACCATCAAATTTTGCAAATTCCATATGGTGGTTACGGACGTCAGGGAGAAGAACATACCTTTCATCGTTCAGATGTATGCGAATGTTGCGGACAAGACATCAATGATGATCCACGCTGGGCTAAGTGTGAAGAAAAGTTTGGGTCAATTGATACTAAACAACATCATGAAGTAAGGCGCAGATACAATCACGGAGATCATGATTATCGCAAAGCAGACGGTGGCGACAACAGTCTAAGCAACACTAATGCATACTGTAGTTTTTGTCATTGGTACAAGACTGTAAAGAACAACGATGGCAGAAGACAACAATAACATACTAAGGAGCAGTAACATGAGTTGGGTTAAACAGCAACAATTTGCATTGCAAGAGGCACTAGCAATATGCTTTGCGGCACAGCGTATTAACGGAAGCTATGTTAAGCACACACAGCGATTTAGTACTGAAGGTAATCCTACAATACATGCTAATAAAGACATGGTCAAACAGCACTTTGGCAGATACACAGATCCTGACTTTGTAAACTTTAAAGCAATTGATGAAGACTTTGAAGCTGTTGATATTGCAACAAAGCACTTTAAAAGATATACGCTAGGACTTATCGGTGATACATTGTCTGCGTTCCAACAGGATGTATTTAAACTTCTTAGTAGTGAAACTATAGCATTTAATAAACTAGGGTTACTTGCGTATGTACCTGAGCTTGTTAAACGTGAAGTAGCAGAATCTAAGTTTAAGAAAATGTTGCGAATGGAGTATCGCAATAGTGCTAACATCGGCAATGTTAAAGATCCCGTAGAAGGTGTTATTAAATTTCTTAGTAAATTTTGGAGTGAGGACTGGGAGAGCTTTAACTATGTAGCAGACCTTAATGGTCACTTAGTTAGCTTTATGAATAAGTTTGATCACGACATTGGATCACGCAAGCGTATCAAAGGCAAGGTTAAAGCACATGGCAAGAATCGTAACTTTGATGTTTGTGAAACACGTCTTAACTATTGCAAGTTATATAAACTGTGATTAAACTTCAAGGCAAACTTCCGAGAGAAATTTATCTTGCATGCTCCGGTGGAGTAGACAGCATGGTTGCATATGATTTCTTAAGTCGCAACCATGATGTAATTTTATTATACTATCACCACGGAACTGAACACGGTGCAAGAGCACTAGAATTTTTAGAAGCATTTGCTAAAGAAAGAAACGTTGGATTGCTTTCTAATTATTTAAGTAGCAAAGATAACTTTTCAGCATTTGAAACAACACCATCTAAACACAAAAGAGAAAGCCGAGAGGAGTATTGGAGACGGATACGATACGACTGGTTAGAACGTTGCACTAATAGGCAAATTGTAACCGCACACCATTTAGACGATTGTGTAGAAACTTGGTTAATGAGCAGTATGCATGGCACAGGTAAAATTGTTCCCTACTCTAGGAACGATAGAGTGATACGACCGTTCTTACTAAATCGCAAGCGCGATCTTCGATTGTGGGCTCGACTAAATAACATTGACTACATAGAAGATGAGAGTAACGCAGACACTACGCATCTTCGGAATTACATAAGACACGACCTGATGCCTCATGTACTGCACATAAATCCGGGCATCTATAAAACTATTAGAAAAAAGGTGTTAAAGCAATGTCAAAATCAAGAGAAATTAAAAAACTTAGTACAACATTCGATGACTCAATTGGAGATGACGATTTCGGTCTGATCCTATCTAAAGAGGGCGAGCTAAAAGGAATATGGATACCAACTGGACAAGAAGACAGTTTGGTACCTGTTGAGATTAGCGCAGTTTTAATGAAATACTGGGGTGTAGATCCAAACGCACCAGACGGCATGGGAGAAACTTTACATTAATATGAACGTAAAACAAATTACTGTTAACCAACTTGCAGATCTTGCATACAGCACAGAGTCAGTTGATCCAATCGACTGGGGCGAACTTGCGATACGGGAAGAACAAGCATATCTATTAATGTCAAACCACATGCTAGAACAGTTCGGCAACGTAACTGATAACGATATGGCAGAAAAGTACTTGACATTAATGGCTACTTGTGTTAAACTAACTGTAGAGAACTTTGTTTTAAACTTAAAATTAGAAGGTTATAATGATAAGAAGCAGATTTGAAGAAGTATGTATGATAACTAACACTCGTAACGATGTAGTTGCCGAAGCACAAGTTGGCAACTTTCGACACAAGGAACGGCTAGATGCATACTTAGTAGCAAACAAGATTCCAATGATCTGGAACGGGCGTATTTACGTAGGCAACATGTTAGGCATGGAGTTTACTACACCTGGACCAGTTGAACACACATATAAAGATTAACCACAACAAAGGAATGCTTAAATGCTAATCCCAACAGTAATTGAAAAAGAGTCAAGCGGCGAACGTGCATACGATATTTACAGTCGCTTAATGAAGGACCGCATTATTATGCTTAACGGTCCAGTAGAAGACAACATGGCTAATATTATTGTAGCGCAACTGCTATACTTAGAAAGTGTTAGTCCTGACAAAGAGATTAATCTGTACATCAACAGTCCGGGCGGTGCAGTAACAGCAGGCCTTGCTATTTACGATGCTATGCAGTTCATCAAATGTGATGTGCGTACTATTGTAATGGGTCAAGCGTGTAGTATGGGATCATTCCTAGCTATGGCAGGCACAGCAGGCAAGCGTAATATATTGCCAGAAGCACGTACAATGATTCACAGAGTAAGCTCAGGCACACGAGGCACTTCAGGTAGTGTACACGTACAAGAGCTACAGTTTGAAGATGCACAACGAGCATTTAATGAATCAATGAAAGTAAACAAACGTCTTACAGAACTTTATGTGCGTCACAACACAGCTGGTAAGACATATGACGAACTATTTGAAACAATGAAGTTTGATACATTCCTTACTGCCGAAGAAGCAGTAGAACACGGACTAGCAGACAAAGTTGTTGAGAAACGCTAATGGCCCAATGGCACGGCGGTAAAGGTAGTACAAAACGCAAAGGAGCAAACGATGACAACTACAGAAACAGCTACGATCGAATCTTCGGTCAGCGAAACAGTGGCAGCACTAAAGGGAATTCCGACACGGGGCGAACTGATGGAAATGCTACGCAAGGAAGTAGTGGAAATAACATTCCTAAAACTTGACGGTGATGAACGTAAGATGCCTTGTACACTTATTACAAGTTTTCTTCCTCCAGCCAAGAAAGACGACCCACTGTCGCAAAAGAAAGTTCGAGAAGTATCGGACAAGGTCTGTGCAGTATGGGCTATTGAAGCAAAAGGGTTTCGTAGCTTCCGTTACGATCGTGTAACTAACGTAAGAGTCATGCAGTAATGGCTCAGAAGAAGGAGAAAACTATTGAAACATAATACATTAATCGTTGCAGGAATCGTTGCACTATTTGCAACGAATGCAAATGCAGAGACAGTGAAAGATCATTACAAAACAATAATTGAACAAAACCCTTATCGGGTAGAAGTATGTAAGGATGTACGAATTCAAGGACAAGCGAGTACAGGCGATACACTATTTGGTGCGCTCATCGGCGGAGCAATTGGTAACCAGTTTGGTGGCGGTAAAGGTAAAGACGCCGCAACTATACTAGGTGCTATTGTTGGTGCAGACGTTGCTAACAAGAACGGCAAGAAGCCAGGCGGTACACAACGACAGTGTCAAATTGAAACACGCTACGAAGAAACACAACGTGAAGTATACAGCCACAGCACAGTTACATTTGTTTCAGATGGTCAGCAGTATAACGTCAAGTTTCAAAAATAGTAGTTGACATCTAATGCTGTTGTGCTATAATAGTATTATAAACAAAAACAAAAACAGAAAGTAGCACAATGAGCGTATATGTTGAACAGGCGATGCAGATTACTGGCATTAATAGAACAGAAATCATTGCAGTGTGTACGTATCTAGTACGCACTAGGCAAGCGGCAAGTGCAAGTGATGCGCTTCGGAGGCTTGAAGCAGGAGAGTTTGCTCAACGTAATTTACAAGAAGAGATGATACAGTCACTTCAAGTTGAATTACCTAGAAAAGTAAATGTTGATCCAGATTTAGAAAACAACGATTGACATAACATAAATAACTTGCTATAATAGTAGCATATAAAGAATACAGGAAGATTGCCAGAGCGGTCGATCGGAGCTCCCTGCTAAGGAGTTGAACGCGAAAGCGTTCCGTGGGTTCGAATCCCACATCTTCCTCCAGTTTAATGCGGGTATCGTATAATGGTTATTACGGGAGGTTTCCAACCTTTTGATGTCAGTTCGATTCTGACTACCCGCTCCAAACTTAATACAGGAGGTAACATATGTTTATAGGTTTATTTTTAATTGCAGGTTTGTTTGTAACAGACAATGCAGAGTTTTTTAAAAAAGTTGACGCTAACGTTAAAGACGGAATGACTTGGAGTTATGTAGGACCACAACGTCCGGATACTACTACACCGTATATTCCATTAGTCAATCAAACAACAGGCGAAGAAACCATTATCTTTAAGATGACAAAAGACATCGACTAAGTAAAAGACACGCCGGATTAGCTGAGTTGGTTTAGCAAAGCACTTGTAATGCTTAGACGGGAGTTCGAATCTCTCATCCGGCACCAAACATAAGCCAGTCTATGGTTAGCATACACAAGTCTTTCACAGGCGTCATTGACTTGTTGTTGTAGTAAGGTTCGATTCCTTAGCTGGTATCAAAGTCGACAAGCCTGAGCATGCTTTACTAACTGCTCCTAAATTTAACAAAGGTAGTATACGATGGCTAGTTTAAAATATGTAATTGACATTGATGGTACTATCTGTAATGAAATATTCAATCCAGACGGCACAAAGAACTATGCACTACATGAACCTATGATGGATCGTATTGCTAAAGTAAATGCACTATACGATGCAGGTCATACGATCAAGTATATGACAGCTAGAGGTGCAGTAAGTGGTGTAGACTATTATGCACTAACCAACAATCAATTAGTAGAATGGGGTGCAAAGCATCACGAACTTAGTGTTGGCAAGAAAGAACACTATGATGTTTGGATCGACGACAAAGCGTTTTGGAGTGAGAACTTCTTTAGAAGCACTGGCGAAACATACGAGTAATATAGTTAACTTAAAGGTTGACCTTGTGGTTTATAAATGCTATAATAGTTTTATAAGTTAATTAAAGAGGCAAGAACAGATGCACATCCAACACTCACCACTGTTTGATACAGCAAAAGTAGAAAAACTTTATAGCGAAAAAGATGGCATACCAGTAAAGTATGTATGTACATCAGCAACATATGGTACTGCTGATTTCGCCGCTGATGTATTTTATCGTGCAACTCCACATCCTGAGTTTGGTAATCATTACTTTGGATTATACCGTAATCCTTATTCCAACGATGCAACAGTTATGATTGCTAATGCAGATCCAATTGAGTCTTTTGAGTTTGGAATGATTGAAGATGATGGCAAGTACTATTACAGTCAGCATCGACATGATTACAAAGAAGTAGGTGATAAGATGATTGACGGTGGCCGTGCGTATATACGTTCAGGCGCCCATGATGTACAAGTGCTTAAAATTAAAGATGGAGAGTTTGTTGAATAATTATTAAATTAAAAGGTTGACAAAGATAAATAACTGTAGTATAGTAAGTTATACAAGAAACAAAAGGAATTAAAATGCACAAGATAGCACAACAATCATTTTATTGGTGCCCACCGGAAGGTAGGGGTTTGTCTTGATGTGACTTTTTAACAAAAGTAATATTATATAAGCCCTTAGCACAAATAGTGTTAGGGGCTTTTTTTATGACTACACTACGCCTTACTGCAATAAGGTGTCTTTGCAGAGACAGAGGCCTCGAAAGGGTCAAAGATAGTGTAGTTTTAAAAAAGTTTATAGGTGTAGTGTTAATGGCAACACG
>Ga0209090_10002529_pt1 | contig 11531 bp, 8 predicted proteins | sample ArcticOcean_MG_C_9_FD_187432 | JGI IMG/M metagenome (GOLD analysis project Ga0209090, IMG submission 187432) | Marine microbial communities from western Arctic Ocean - ArcticOcean_MG_CB2_152 (SPAdes) (version 2) | ecosystem: Environmental > Aquatic > Marine > Oceanic | place: Arctic Ocean... | reverse complement strand
ATCACGAGTCTAAAGCCATCGCCGCGGCGAGATCTATCGAGAGTTACTTCTTGCGCCGATGGAGGACGAAAAACAAAACCAAAGCGACTCCGCACGCGCTCGACGAAAAACGAAAAGACGACGAAGAAGAGAGCAGCGTCTATTTGAAAACCAACGCCGCTCGATCCTGGAGAGAGCAGCGGTGAAAACGAGATGCGACGAGATAATTAGAGAGAGATAGAAATAGGGAGATTTATTTAGAGAGTTTGTAGTATTCCATAGTAGTATTTGTTTCCCTCGAAAGAGTGAAAAATTTTAGGCAGAAAATTCGACGGCTGAGAGTGGTTCTTTTGGATAGAATCGTCTCTAATCCTCACTTTGTCCGCACAAACCATTCACGCACACCTGTATCGTTTATCTTCTCGTTAAACTATACTTGTACACATTGCAATTGCTTCGTTTTAAATAAAGTAAAACCATTAATTACCGCTATAAACTCATCATGAGCACAGCGCAACACGCATTCTCCGCGAGAGCGATGAATGCCGCCACGTCTTTTTCCCAAAAGGCGCTCCGAGCGAAGCGCGCGACGACGACGATTCAGACGACGAAGAGATCCTTGTCGATCAAATCTGCAATCGCCGAACCGGAAACCACCACTGGTACCGCGAAGAAACCGAGAGATGATTTGCGCAACATTGCCATCATCGCGCACGTCGACCACGGGAAGACCACTTTGGTGGATTCCATGTTGAAACAATCGTCCGTTTTTCGCGACAACGAGAAAGTCGAGGAAAGAATCATGGACTCGAACGATTTGGAAAGAGAGAGAGGTATTACTATTTTGAGTAAGAACACCTCGGTGGATTACAAAGGAACGAAGTTGAACATCGTAGACACCCCGGGGCACGCCGATTTTGGCGGCGAAGTCGAACGCGTTTTGAACATGGTGGACGGCGTTTTGTTGTTGGTGGACGCGCAGGAAGGTCCGATGCCGCAAACGAGATTTGTACTGAAGAAAGCATTGGCGCTCGGGTTGAAAGTGTTGGTTGTGGTGAACAAAGTAGACAGAGACGGGGCCAGACCGGATTGGGTCGTCGACACTACGTTTGATTTGTTCTGCTCTTTGGGCGCCGACGACGAGTGCTGCGATTTCCCAGTCGTTTTTGCGTCTGGTTTCCAAGGCATCGCCGGGGACGATTACACGGACATGAGCGACACGTTGGAGCCGTTGTTTGAGGCTATTTTGAGAGAAGTGCCTCCACCGAAGGTTGACATGGAAGCGCCGTTACAAATGATGGTGACCAACTTGGATTACGACGACTTCAAAGGTCGCATCGCGCTCGGCCGCGTGAACCAAGGAACGATTTCGAAGAACCAGCAAATTAAGATTGGCGTTCCGGATGAACCGACGAGAAACGGTAAGATTAACGAGTTGTTCGTCTACAGAAACTTCGCGAAATCGTCCATCGAGGAAGTTGGTGCGGGCGACATTTGCGCCATCGCCGGTTTACCGGACGTCATGATTGGCGAAACCATCTTTGTGGATGGCTCGGAACCATTGACAAGACTCTCGGTCGAAGAACCGACAGTTCGCATGTCGTTGAGCGTAAATATGTCCCCGTTTGCCGGTAAAGAAGGGAAGTTTGTCACTTCGAGGAACATCAAGGACAGATTGGATCGCGAGTTGGAAAGAAACTTGGCGTTGAGAGTTGAACCCGGGGAAACCGCGGATACCTTTGTCGTTTGCGGCAGAGGTGCGTTACATATCACAATCTTAGTTGAAACCATGAGAAGAGAGGGCTTTGAGTTTTGCATCGGTCCGCCAGAGGTCATCTACCAAGAGATTGATGGCCGCAAGTGTGAACCGTTTGAAGAGGCGCAAATTGAAGTCGGCGAGGAATACACCGGATCGTGCGTCGATTTGCTTTCACAAAGAAAGGGCCAAATGCTTGATTTAGTCACCAACGACAAAGGTCAAACGACGTTGAAGTACTCGATTCCGACCAGAGGTTTGTTAGGTTTGAGAAACGCGATTTTAACTGCGACCAGAGGTACCGCGGTGCTCAACACGAACTTTGAAGCTTACAAAGAGTGGGCTGGTGAGATTCAACAAAGAGATAACGGGTCTTTGGTTGCCTTTGAAACCGGTGCCGCGACGTCGTACGCCATGTTTTCTGCGCAAGAAAGAGGTATTCTGTTTATTAAACCGCAGACTGAAGTGTACGAAGGCATGGTTGTCGGTATACACCAACGCGCTGGCGATTTGAAAGTCAACGTGGCGAAGAAGAAGGCGGCGACGAACGTTCGAAGTAACAAGGACGCGACGGTCGTTTTGAACGAACCGAAAACGTTGTCTTTGGATGATTGTGTCGAATACATCGGCCCGGACGAGTTAGTTGAGATTACTCCGTTAAACATCCGTATCATGAAAAACCCGAAGATGGGAAAGCGAGCCGATCGCTCGAAGAAGAATGGGAATTAAATGTATCATCTCGAAGTGAGGGCTATATAAAGCTCGGATCGTCCTTTATACTATAATTTTTGAATAACGTTGTTAATATACGAAAAACTTTACTTTTACAGAAGCGTGTTGATGATTTTTAAACTTTTATATTTGATTGTACATATACTGGTACTGGTACTCGTATCGTTGAACGCTATGAAAATGTGTTTTCTCTTTCCTTTACATCCCGGCTTCTGATAACGATTCAATCGTAATCAACCCAAACAACGTCTTCTTCCCATCCCCACTGATGACTGGTAAATAATCCACCATCTTACCGTTCAAATCCATGCTCATTTGCGCCTCGTACGCCATCTGTTCCGCCTCGCAGCACCTCGGGAACGCTTTGTTATAGTTCATCAAATCCTTCACCAACAAGTTACTCACTTCCGCACCTTTCGCCACCGTCGCTCGTCTCAAATCTCCATCTGAAAACGTCCCTAACAGTGTCATGTCTTTATCCACTACCAACAAGCACCCACACCCTTTCGTATCCCCGGCCATTTTCACCAAAACCTCCAATCCTTTCTCCTCGGGAGATACCGTCGGCAAACTCTCAATCTTCCTCATCACGTCCTGCACCCTCAACACCAATCTCTTCCCAATTCTCCCCGCGGGATGATTCATCGCGTACTCGTCCTGCGTCAAGCCTCTCGCCTGCATAATATACACCGCACACGTGTCCCCAAACATCATCTGCAACGCCGTATACGTCACGGGAGGCGAAACCCGACTCTCGCTCGTCCCGACCGAGCTCGATCCTTTCTCGAACGGCTGCAACTCTCCGGGCGCTGGAATCGTCACGTGCATGTCGCACAACTTCGCCAACTGGCTTTCCATATTCGCCGTAGCCGCAACCAAGAAACCACCCTTCGCTTTCGCGTACGGAACCAAGTTCACCAACTCCTCCGTCGTTCCCGACTTTGAGAACAACACCACAATATCGCCTTCGTTCACGTTCCCAATATCTCCGTGTAACGCATCCACTGGCGCTAAATGTATCGCTCTCGTTCCCGTGGAAACCAGCGTCTGGCACACTTTCTTCGCGATGTACGACGATTTCCCTATGCCCGTGAATAACGTCGTCCCTTTGCAATCTAAAACCTTCTGGCAAAACTTTGCGGTTTCCTCGAAATCGAGAGTTTGGAAAAACTGATCGAGGAATACGCTCTGCTCGGTGAATAAACTCTGAATGGATGCTTTGGAGATTTGAGCTTGATAAGGGTTGTGGCCAGCGCGAACGCCGCCGCAACATCCCGTCAGTATGTTTGACATTTTATTTTATTTGTCTTGGCACCGCCGCACCAAAAGGGTGCGTGAAGGAGAGTTTTCTTTCTGCGGCTTTTTAAATCATCAGAAGAGAGTTGAGCGAGTCACAAGAGGAGGCAACTCCTTCTTTAGATTTTTTTCGCTCGTAAACACTACTGCTATACTACTCTACTTTATAAACACAATCTTTTAAAACGCTTTGCTCATTCTCAAACGCTAGATGGTAGAATCATAAGTCTCTGAGCAAAGCGTATTCGTCCTCGTTCAAGTCGATGGTGTCGTCGTCTCTTTCACCATCGCCGGTGACTTCTTCTTCGCGTTCTTCTCCCTTTTGCGGCGCTTTCGGAAAGAGTGGAAGAGTATCAAAGGAGAGAGAAGAGGCGTTCGCGTCGTTGGCAAACAGACGACCGTTGGCGCTTCGCGCGAGACGGACGGTCTCCTCGAAAGTTACGTTGCAGTCTGCGCATGGAAACTTGACGAAGTCGTCGCTTTTGAAACTATCGACGATATCGTCGTCGACATCCGGCGTTCGGTACGAGGTGCCCCACAAAATGGTTGGTTTCTTCGTTTCTTCTCCGTTTTGTTTCACCTTGAAAAAAATGTTGTCCAGGATATCTACAAAAACATCTTGAAGCGGTACCGTTCGTCGCGACTTTTGGCAAAGATGAACGATGAACGTGTCTTTCGGACAACATCTGGACGAGTAATCGAGCTGCGTCGCGAAGCAGACGAATTCGTCCTCGTCTTTGTACAATTTTCCCGGACGCGCGGCGGGTGGTATTGCAACGAACACGCGATGTTGAGCTTCGTCGCTGTCAACCATAGACCGGTTTGTGACCAACACAGCTCTGTTGATGCAAAACTTTGAGCTTTCACGACGATTCGGAGTAATTAGTTCGTCATTCGCGAAACCAACCATTTCTATATCGCCTTGCGCATCTCCCAAAACGAGCTTTTTGCACGTCAATACTCGCCCACCTTTCGTGAGAACTTCAATGTGGCTCTCAGTGTTCTTCCTCTCTATTTTCTTAATCGGTTGACGCAACGCTGTGATTGCACCGCTCACCGCAGCCACGCGACAGAAAGCCTGCGCAACCTCTCCAGACCCGTACAGCGGAATTAAACCAGCTTGCGGCGTTTCTGGGCCGTACTTTCCCATTGAACGAATGTACGTTATCAACATCTCCGACGCTCTTCCTCGCAATTTGGTTGTCACGCTCGGACAAAAACTTACGCAATGCGCAACTGCATCGGATGTAATCTCAGAAAGGTCGTTTGGCGACTCCATCAAGAACGCTTTCATGGATGTGTTTTTACTACTACTACTACTACTACTACTATTATCGCCATCATTCGCAAAAAAGGTGCCCTCATCTTCTCCCTCCGCGTCCAATTTATACTCCGTCCCTGGCGCACCAATAGGCGCGTTCGCATCGTCTCCTCTCCCGTAATTCACTCCCGTACCTTCCAACGCCACATCCCTGGCCTTTTTCAAAAACCGCATCAAACCTCTCTTCTCGGTCGGAGAGAGGCGCGCGTTTTCGAATATCTCTGCCCGAGACGCCGGGACCGGAACGAACTCAAACTCTCCCTTACCATTCGTTTTTCCATCGCTCTTCACGCCAACAAAACTCTTCTCTAACGTTTTAAATTCTAAATACTTATACGCTTCGCTGTTGCACACTTCCTCGGTCAACCGGTCGTCGCCCAAGGAAAACTTGAAGGAAACATCTAAACTGAATTTACGACGCAGAGAAGAGAGAAGACATTCGTCGTCGTCAATGGTCACGACATCGCGCGCTTCCAACACGGCACTAGTTTTTGACAAACACACAGGCACGCTCCATCCTTTGAATGTAGTTTCATCTTTACCATCATGAGCTTCTATTAATGTGCCGAAACTGTTCCCGTAGTGGTCGTTCGCGTCCAAAAGCAAAACGGATTTTTTTCCAATCTTCGACGCGCTCGACGCGATCAAGGACTCCGCGAGACCGGTGCCGAGAACGATGAAGTCGAACGCGTTCGTCGAAAAAGACTTGGCGGGTTCATTTTCGTCGGTTTCGTCGTTCTCTTCTTCGGTCATGTGCCGGAGACGACGACGAATTTGGTTTTTAGTGAAGATATTTCGTTTTAAAACAAGTTTCTATTGCGTCTGTGTCTGTTAACATTTTTGGCCTGATTAATGCCGATTTCGCCGGTTAACGGTTTCCTTGGGTCTAAAACTTCGTAATCGTCCGCGGAGGCTAAGTAATGCGAGGCTGCGGTGCTTTGACCGCCGTCTTTGTCGAATTTTAACGAGTGCGCTCGCCAATCTTTATCGTCGTCTGAATCGTCGTCTTTGCGTATTTCGTTGCCGTCTTCGTCGACGTCTTCCATGTAGTACAAACCTTCCGGGACGAATTTGGAGACGCCGACGAAACCATCGCGGGCTTTCTTATTGCTGTCTGCGGTTTTATTTTTCTTACTTGCGGCGGCGTTTCCTTCATCTCCTCCTCCTCCTTCGTGTAACTTTTCGTTGAACTTTTGTAATTTAGCCAGCGTATCTTTCTCGCGATCCACGACTCTTCGGTTCCGCAGTTTCGCCTCGGCGCGTTTGACTTCGTGGTTGGACATGAGCGCTTTATCGTCTTCGGTGACAAGCGCCTTACCTAGTCCTAGTTTCTTCAGTTTACTCTTCTTGTGCCTCTCTCGCTCCAGTTTCCTTTCCGCTTTCGCTTGCTTCTCTCTCGCTTTCTTCGCATTCTCGATGCGTTTGCGCTCCTCCTCGGAAATGTGCACGTTCATCTCCGACAACATCGCCAAAGACGATTTCTCGCCGTTTCCTCCTGATACTTTCTCTCTTTTCTCGCGCATTTTCGCTTTCATTTTTTCCTCTAACTCTTTCGCTTTCTTTTCGTTTTCTATCGTTTCCTCTTCCGTCTTTTTCAAAACATCTCTGTACTCCTCGTCGTCCACTTTGGCGAATTTCTTATTCGACCCTTCCTCGACGACGTCGTGCGCCGACGCAATCTTTCGCTTCTTCGCTTTCTTCTCTTTCCTCTCGTCCTCGTCTTCCGCCACTTCCTCGTCGTCACCAAACGATAGTAACCCCACGTTTGCTTTCTGCTTCTTCTTCTTCGCTTTCGGCGCTTCCTTCTTCTCCTCCGACTTCTCCTCGGGAACCGCGACGATATCCGCGAACGGATTCCACACCACCTCCGCCCGTAATATCCTCGGCAACGGCTCCCCGACGGGCGTCTCTCCTTCGCACTCGCACTCGCCGATTCTTTGGACGTTATAAAACGTCTGTCCCGCGACTTTGCCGAAAATCGTATGTTTCCTATCCAGATGTCTGCACTGGTCTAAAGTGATGAAAAACTGCGAACCGTTCGAATCTCTTCGCCCTTCGTTCGCCATCGCCACTTGGCCTCGTTTGTTGAACGAAATCCTGCTGTGAAACTCATCCTGAAACTTCTTCCCTTCTTTCAACCCGTTTCCTTTCCCGGTTCCGCTTTTATCTCCCGTTTGCACCATAAATCCTTTCACGACTCTGTGGAAGATGTTGTGTTCGTAACACTTGCTCACGCAGAGCTCGAGGAACGCGCGACAGGCGAGCGGACATTCTTTGGAAAACAGTTCGATGTCGATTTCCCCGTGCGTGGTGTGGAGGATGACTTTGCCCGACGTTGGAGGTTCCAGAGAGTACACGTCGGACATTATTATTCGTAGTAGTGGTAGTAGTATTCTCTCTCTCTCGCTTCTTCTTGGTCTTCTTGGTCTTCTGATTCTTCTCTTTCCGCGCGGGAAAAGAGCGAAACAATCTGTCGCATTTGCTTCACTTTTTCCGCTCTCGAATTGGAAAACAATCAGAAGGAAGTTTAAGACGTACGAAAGAAAGCCGAAGGGGACCCCGGCTTTGCGAATACCTCGAGAGGAAGAGGAGGAGGAGAAGGCGCTTTCGTCTCTCTTTGACTCTCTCTCGATAACGCGGGGTCGTAGTTTGGTTGTTGTTGTTGTTGTTGTTGTTGCAGAGACACGTCTCTCGCGTCACGGGGAAGCCGCCAGCAACAACACCAACACCTTTACCCGACGATAAAGACGACGGCGAACGCGTTTTATTTGGAGAGAGGATGAACAAAAAACGCGGGGACGAGAATAAAGAAGAAGGCGTAAACGTCGGCGCGATCGTCACCTCTTCAAGAGGGAAACACAAACGAATCGTGTACTCGCAAGAGGAAGCGAGATTGCTAACGGTCAAAGATGTCATCGAACAGATGGTGGAAGCGGTGAAAACGAACCAGACGTTGAACTTGAACAACGCGAAGAATAAAGCGGCGAAGAAATACGGCGTGGACGGAACGGTGAGGCTGACTGAGATCATATCCGCCGTGCCTGAGGAACACAAGAAGAGCTTGTTGCCGCAGTTGAGAGCGAAACCGGTGAGGACGGCGAGCGGCGTGGCGGTGGTCGCGGTGATGTCCAAGCCGCATAGGTGTCCGCACATCGCGACTACGGGGAACGTGTGCGTGTATTGCCCGGGCGGGCCGGATTCGGATTTTGAGTATTCGACGCAAAGTTATACCGGGTATGAGCCGACGAGTATGCGCGCGATTCGTGCGAGGTACGATCCGTACGCTCAAGCGAGAGGGAGAGTCGATCAGTTGGCCAGATTAGGGCATTCGACGGATAAAGTTGAATACGTGTTAATGGGAGGGACGTTTATGAGTTTGCCGATGGATTATAGGGATTATTTTATTAGAAATTTACACGATGCGTTGAGTGGAGCGACGAGTTCGTCCGTGGATGAAGCCGTGAGGAGTTCGGAACACGGGAAACACAGATGCGTTGGGATGACGATTGAAACGAGGCCAGATTATTGTTTGGGACCGCACTTGAGGCAAATGTTAAAGTACGGGTGCACGAGACTCGAAATTGGTTTACAATCGATATACGAGGATGTTGCCAGAGACACAAACAGAGGACACACCGTGAAAGCAGTCAACCGATGTTTTCGCGAGGCGAAAGATGCCGGGTTCAAAGTCGTCGCGCACATGATGCCAGATTTACCGAACGTTGGCATGGAGAGAGATTACGAATCGTTCTTAGAGGCTTTTGAGAACCCCGAGTTTCGCATGGATGGGTTGAAGTTATATCCAACCTTAGTAATTCGAGGTACCGGTTTGTACGAGTTGTGGAGAAATGGTTTTTACCGTTCGTATTCGCCGGAAAAACTAGTCGATTTAGTGGCGAGGATTTTAGCGCTCGTGCCGCCTTGGACGAGAGTGTACAGAGTGCAAAGAGATATCCCCATGCCGTTGGTGACTTCTGGTGTCGAAAAAGGAAACTTGCGCGAACTTGCTATGGCTCGAATGGCCGAGTTAGGATTGAAATGTCGCGATGTTCGCGCTCGTGAGGTTGGAATGCAAGACATTCACAATCGAGTGTCCCCGAAGGACATAGAATTAGTACGAAGAGAGTACACCGGGAACGGCGGGTGGGAAACGTTTTTATCGTACGAAGACCCGAAACAAGATATTTTGGTCGGCTTGTTGCGTTTGCGCAAGTTGACTAAAAACGCTGGTAAGAACAACGTGGAATTGAAAGGAGGGAAAGTTTCGATGGTGCGCGAATTACACGTCTACGGTTCCGCGGTGAAAGTATCGACGCGAGAGGCTGGACGGTTTCAACACCGAGGCTACGGCGCGGCGTTGATGAATGAGGCCGAAAGAATCGCGAGAGACGAGCACGGGTCGACAAAAATGGCTGTCATTTCCGGCGTCGGGACGAGAAATTATTACCGCAAGTTAGGGTATGAGTTAGAAGGACCGTACATGGTAAAAAATTTGTAGACATGTTCTTGCTTGACACGAAGAATAAAACTTAGAAATCATCCTCGACGGCGTGCAACAACTCGGTTTGACACAACACGCACGCGTCCGCAGAGAAGTGGCACTCTACGATGCACCTCTCGGCGACGTGCGCCAACCCAAAATTGTACACCGTCTTCAGTAAGTTGAACGCGCCATCGATTTGATCCAGCTCGCTCGTCACCCCGTTACTACTCATCAACGTATCTACATCACCTCTATTTCCTAACTCGTCGTCATACCTGGTCGCAAACCCTTCGTTTGGTCCTAACCCGATGCCGTAAATATCCACGCTCGCGCAATTCAAAAGCGCAAACATAATCGCCTGCGCTTCCGTCGTCATCGGTGAAATACCTTCTATAGCCTCGGCCAAAAACTCCATAAACTCCGGGTGAAAAGCTTCTAATTTTAAACGTTTCTTCGTGACTGCTCCGACACCGTTATCGTGTACTCTGTGCATCCTCGCAAAAGCTCTCAAGGAATTCCCGTTGGTAATATTCGCAATCAACGTCTCTTCCGCGCCTTCGCGAATGTATTTTTGACAAAACGGTAGCTTGGCATCGCCGCAAATTCTCACCGTAGTTCGCGACCCGACGCTTTGCTCAAACCCGCGCGTCGGTAAATCGTCGACGCGAATAATCGCCTGGTGTTGATCGATATTCGGTCCATTTTCGTAGGATAGTAAAACGCCCGCTTTCCCAACCACCGCGCAACTCGTCCACGGCTCTTCCTTCGGCGTCACAACGTCCGTCTCCGCTAACCTATTCAACACCGTCTGTTCGACTGTCCCTACATTTACGAACCCTTTCCCCGAAGCTCCACTCTTCCCGTCTTTATTACCGAACAACCCGCCAATCAACCCGCCGCCCGCGCTCGCGTCGTCGCTTCTCTTTGACGGCAATTTCACCGTCAACGCAGATACTCTCGCCGTCCCTGCACTCCCACACGTCTCCTTGTTCAACGTCACCGCGCCTTCAAACGCAATACCTTCCGTCGTATCCTCAACCTTCCCTAATCCCTTGCTCGCTTGCTCCCTCGCCTTCTTTTGCGCCGGGCTCAACAACCGCAACATCTTCTCCCGCGCGTCGTCGTCTTCATCATCCGCATCCTCTCCATCCACGTACACTTCCGGTAAATCGATGTGTCCGTCGCAACTTTTCCCTCCGTACAAAACTGCGCACACGCACACGTTCTTCACGCACGTCGCGTGTCTCCCGCACGCGCCTTTCGCGTCCAAAGCGCATCTGTTTCCACCTCCCGAGTGCGTTCGAAACCACTCCATGCCGGCTTCCACTCTCCGGTCGTGTTTCCTCGTTTGCTTCTCCACAAGTCTGAACGCCTCCCCTTTCTCGTTGTTAATGTTGTCGTTGTTGTTGTCGTTGTCCTCCAAAATCGAATCCACGACGAACGCGCGCAAACCGGAGAAAACGACGACGAAGACGAGCAACGCGACGAAAGCTTCTCCAAATTGATTCAAAAACGTTTTGTTGTTGTTTTCCAATGTTCTTCCGCGTGGTGGAAATTTCATTAAATGCGACGGACGCATGATTGATTGTGTCTCTCTCTCACTCCCTCTGTGCGATTTGTTGCCGTTTCGTTTCTCGTTGTGAGGAAAGTCTGAACCATTTTATAAACACCCTAAACACCATTGAATTGAGGTGGAAAAAATACGAGCTCCTCAACAAATAGAGAAGAACAGCGAGGAGGGATGATTCGAAACGAAACGAAGAAGAACAAGAAGAACAAGAACGAGGACGAGGACGCTTTGAAACTCGCGTTCGTTCTCTCCTCGGCGTCGTTTCAAGAGGCACCGTTTGATTCTTCTTTGTCTTCTTCTTCTTTTTTTTCCAGTCAACGAAGAAGAAGAAGAGGAGGAAGAGAGAACGAAAAACCGTTACTCACGTTTTCTTCTTCTTCCTCGTCGTCGTCGT
>Ga0209090_10002528_pt1 | contig 11533 bp, 8 predicted proteins | sample ArcticOcean_MG_C_9_FD_187432 | JGI IMG/M metagenome (GOLD analysis project Ga0209090, IMG submission 187432) | Marine microbial communities from western Arctic Ocean - ArcticOcean_MG_CB2_152 (SPAdes) (version 2) | ecosystem: Environmental > Aquatic > Marine > Oceanic | place: Arctic Ocean... | reverse complement strand
GACTTACACAAACTGTCTGACTAGTTAGCCTCTGGCGTTTTTCAAGTCTAGTGCTTGTTTAGCAAAAGATACTCTACTTTTATAAGTTAGAGTCGGTGTACCGTCCGGCGTTTGATAAAGCTCACCTTCAAACTGCCTTCTTTGATAATGATCTGCCTGTATCTGTGACACACCACCAACCTTCTGTGAACTATGGTCCATCATCAAGTTAGGAACTTTCTCATGTTCGCCATTGTTAACTGCTTTAAGTACTTTACTCTTGCCAAAGTTACTAGGTCCAATATGATCGGCCATACTAGTTAGTGATGCCAATTGGTTATCACTTATATTAGCATTAACCATTCCTTTAACTTTATGTGAAGTATTCATTAGACCACTTGCTGAATGCATCTGTGTTCCTACTGGGCCCATTCCTTTTCCTATATCAATCATTTTTACACCAGGTCCACTAAAGATTGTAGAGTCACCATCTGGAATAACACTTATACCTTGCTTCTCTAATAATCCTTTAAGTTCTGCTGGATTTTGTGCGCCGCCTTGTGCAATATTAATTTTATTTTGTATTGTTTTGACATTTGCTGATTGTAAGTCTGCAGGTAAGCCTTTGTTATCAAATGCTAATAAATTTGCTTTGTTCTGCATATCAGTAACCGTACCACCCAGTCCTGCTATTCTGGAACCCTGTGGTGTTATCTTTGGAGTTCGTATTGCAGGAATACTAGAACCTAACGATGCCGCTAATTTACCTGCCGCTCCTGCTTCAAACTTTTTAGACTTTGCTTGAGCAAAATTATTCTGTACTTGGGCTGGACTAGTATACTTAGGTCTGCCGTCGGCACCTATTACACCTTTTTTAAGTCCTGCTGGCGTATTAACATCTGCTGGTCCTCCGCCTCCTATACCGTTACTGTTTAGTGGTAGACTTTGCGATATTGACTCGTCCGGTACCATATCGTCTTGATTGTCTTTAGAAGGATCTGGTATACCGTGTCCTACAAACGGCTCTGAAGTAACCAATGTACCTACAATAGTTACTATAGATGCTGAATCGCCTTCTCGACGTCCACTAGTTGTAACTGGGCTTTCAGCATCTCTGTCGTATCCAGGCGCACTAGATGGATTGTCTGGATGGGTATCTGTTATGATAGGTGTTGCTGATTCTGCCGGGTCTGCTGTTTCTGCACCAGGGCCGCCGCTGTTCATTAATACTTTAGGTGCTTTCTCAACTATGTTGCCGCCGGCTTCTAATACTTGCACACCTGCAGACTTAGTTGTAACTTTACCACCGGAGTCGTTTACTATATCAGATGTTACTTTGTTATATATTGCTGCCCCAGTAGTGTTATATATTGAGCCTGCAGAATTAAAATGCTGTTCACCTTCTACTGTGGTGGTAAATAAATTTGAATTAGATACAATATGTGTGTCTGCTTTTGATTCTAGTGTTACCATACCACCAGCACCTTCGCCTTCGCCAACATAAGCTGCACCATCGTGGTCTTTGGCGGCTTTAATATTTACATTTTGTCCTGCTTCAATATTTACATTGTTATCTGCTCGTAAATTAAAATTACGTTTTGTTCGCATGTTAATATCGTTTTCTGCATACATAAACACTTCACCGGAACTAGCAAACTCCATCCAAACATTTCCGTCTCTGTTTATCAAGTATACCATACCACTAGTATCATCTAGTAATAGTTGACTACCTTGTGCTGAACGTATTCTAATTTGTCTTGAACCTAAGTTATCGTCAAGTGTGATACTGTGTCCACCTAAACGATTATTGAATTCTAATGGGTCTCTTGGACCAGGAGTTAGTAAACCAAATACTTCACTAGGTGATTCTCTTCTTGCACTAGACGATCCTGCTCCTCTAATTGGATCGAGAGCCAAGCCTTGTTTAACTATTGCTTCCGATAACGTATGCTGTATAGGTCTAAAGGTATCGTTATGATTAATATCTTCTGTTCTTTTATTCTTTTCTACTGTAGGCAACTTTAAGCCCGGTGCTTGATATGTTTTGCCGCCGGCATTACCAGGAAGACTGTAATTAAGTTTGTCAGCAAATAAACAACTTAGTACCATAGGGTACTTTGTGTTACCGTCGCCAAAAGCTATTAACACTAAGTTACCATTATCTGGAACCGGCGCCCATAACCCGTAACTGCTCATCGACTGTTTTGGATTTTTTATTTCTTGACCTACAGCTCTAGGATCTGTACTTCCTGCAAACGGACTTGTCCATACTGCATCAAAGTAGCCTGCTGTTGAGTTTTTGTCTTTACTAATTGCAGGAATAAAAACACGCACCCTGCCTGTTCTGCTTATATCTTTTGTCGACACTATCTCTGCAAGATATATGCCAAATACAGCACTTCTACTTTCGTTCTTTTTACCTACATTGCTTTTTTTGCTTGTTGTATTTTGATTGGATTTAATAGCCATTATGCATCGCCCTCAACTGCTTTTTCTTGTTTCTTTAAGTCTAAAGCTGTTTGCTTGTTCATAGTCAAGTCCGTTGTAAACTCGCCGCCTGAGAATGTACTCCTCATATTAAACAGCTGGTATACTCCGCTGATAAAATATGATGTACCCATTTTGCTCCAATACCCACTGTTTGCATCTTCATCTTCAACATTAAAGTCAAATAGTCTAGGTGTTTGTAAATCAAATAATATATAGTTCTCATCGCCGGTTAGTCTAAGCCCGGAAGCATCTGTTTGGCTTTCGGCTATTTCTTTTCCTGATAGTTCTGACCAGTTATCACCAGATGGTACACCTAAGTACCATGGGTCACCTTTAATTTCTATATCTAAATTTACAAGAAAATCAGGTATTGCATGCTGTTGCATTAAGTAACCAAATATTGTGTTTCTCGGTGTGCCGTTATATGTTGCATCTTCTGCTGGGTTAGGAACTGACTGAACTAATATTGATTCTTTTGGGCCGCTTGCATCATCGTCGGGTTCTTTTGGCCTTAATGATTCTGCTAATGCCTGCGTTGCTGTGAGTGCAGCGGACTGAGCTAATCTGTCGCTAACACTGCCTATTATATCTGCTGAGTATGTGTTGCCACTAACAGCAGGGGCATAGCCTGAGGTGTTAGGATTTTTATTATTATCACTAGTGGTAATTGTTCTGTTAGCATTTATCTGTGCGTTTCGTAGTGCTTCAGCAGTGCCTTTTCGTTTGAGTGTTTCTTTCAGTCTTGTTGCATTAGCACCTGTTCTATTTTGTAGAGCATCTTTAGTTTCGGCTGGCGTAAACTTCAGTAAAGTTGCCAGCGATGTAATGTCACTTTCTCTGCCCGGAGTTTTTTGATCAAAAAGTTTGTCTATTGCAGCGTCCTGATCTTTTCCTTTTGCAGTTTTAACTGCTTCCGCAGCAAGAGTTTGTCCTGTTAAATCTTCATTAGGTGATGCACTATTACTAATAGTCTTAGCAAGTACTGTACCAAAGTCCCCACTTACACCGCCTGCTGGTGCAGCTAGGATAGCAATACCCGTATCGTACTTAATAGTACATTGTTTAATTTGATCGTTTAATCCGGTGTACAAATAATGATACGCTTTGTATATTTCTAGTCCGTCTATTCTAGCTCTTACATCGTTGCTAGTTAAATCTGAATTTTCATTTGTTTTTGCTTGTACAGTATTTTTTGCTGTCTTGAATATAGTTGGCTTGTAAACTGTTTTCTTAGCATACGCATTACGTCTATAATCAAACCCAAGATATTCTACGTGGCCGTTAATTTTAAACCAATCAATATGTGGTTGATCTTTTCTAACTTCGTCATCTCCTGGATTCTCTGCTTTTACTGCTCTGGTAGCTCTAGAAAAGAATTCCTCGTTCATAGATAACAGTGTAGCAATATATCGTTCAATTGATACATCTTCCCTAACTGTTACTTTATTTTCAGATACAACAATCTCAAGGCCGCCTTCGTCCTTTGCACTATCTCTTAATATGTCTTCGTATTCGTCTTCTGTTTTGCCTTCTAACTCAGGATTCATAATCCTGTTAATCTCTTCTGCCTGGGCATCATCTGTATTTGTTAGTTTTGTATCTTTTAATGCATACGGTCCAGCAGTAAAACCAGATAAGTCAATATCTATCTCATCTTGTATTTGATAACTGTTATAGTTTGTTACATTGTGTTCGTTAATTTTTGCTATTAGATCTGCAACGTGTTCTTCAATCGTAGTACCAATTGATTCTAGTTTCTTAGGCATCTTAAACGAACTGTCAATAAATGATCGTTTTTCGCCTGGTACACATTCAAATGCATAAGTGCTTCCTATGTCGTCTATCTCTAACGATACCTTGCCGATGATTAGTTCGTATCTATATGGCCCTGCCGCATAAATTGCTTCGCCGCCTTCATCCTCGTCCTTGGCTGCTTCTATATCGCCGTTGTATCCTTTAAACACAATTTCTAAAAACATAGGAATGTCATTTGCACCAAGTGGACAACCAAGTAGCACTTTGGCTGCTATGATCTGGTCCATGAAGTCAGCTGCACCGGGCTGTATAATATCAAAGTTTATGTTTGAAGTAATTACACCGCCGCCTGGCCCAGTAGTTGAAACAATTTCTAAGTTATCAATCTGTGCGCCTGTTACACCTGTTTGTGCAAGTATTACTGTTTCTGATGGATTTGCTACAAATGAATTTTGTAGGTAGCCGCCTTGGCCGCTTGCATTCTTAACATTCGATGGCTTGTCTTCTCTAGCATCTGTTGGCCCAGTTCCTGAGCCGTTCACTGACGATGGCTGAGCGCCAACAGGTGATGCTACTGGAGGTATCATGTATAATTTTAAATTGTATTGATATCCGTCGACTTGGTCTAAAATGTTACCAATAACATTTTTCTTCAAAAACGGTTCATACTGTTCTGCTGCTACTAAAGCCATTATTTTCCTGCTAGTGTTTCTGCTGTGTTTTTACTAGGTAAGTAAATTTCTAATCCTGCTACTGCATCTCTAGATGGATCTTTTAATATGTCTAAATTTCTTAATGCAATTATCCACCACAACCTAGATGACCCATATTGGTCGTTAGCAAGTAAGTCTAATCTGTTAGCATACTTTGCTTCAATAATATAAGTTTCGTCTGAAATTAAAGTAGGAACACTAGGTAAGTTATTAACATCCAGAAAGGTATCAAACACACCAGTGTTTCTTAAAAAACTATCGCCTCTATGAAAGTTAGCCATTATACAAATCCGTCTTTGTAGTTTTTACCTGTTGTAAAGGCTTGGAGATCAAATCTCTTACGCAATTTATGAGGTGTATAACTTGGTTGTAGGTTGAGCTGTAAGTTAACCATTGTAGGAACATACGTTGTCTCGCCTTGATCAACTCCAGTGTGTACTGGAACATAGTCTACATCTGCAGGATAACTGATACTGTATGATGTTAGCACTACTGGTACTTTGTTAAAACCATGATGACCTAAGTATTCAAACAATAGCACCGGAGGCGGAGTACCGTAGTATCCACTTGCTACAGCTGCATCTCCACCAAATGACTTAGTTGCTACTTTACAGAAATGCATTACAGCTAATAAGTATTTTGCTTCTGCAATTGTGTTTGCACTAAAGTCTGCTGTTACTGGAATAGCAGGTGGCATTGTATTCTTGTATGTCATTATAGGATAGTTCTGACCGTGAAAGTCAGTTTGATTATAATTAACCTGGGCACTTACTAACATGTCTGGAGTATACTGCCAAACTAACCCGCCTGCATCATGCAATGGCTTTAGTAAGTAATCAACATTTCCTGCTACTGGTCCGGCCTTTCCCGTAAGTGACGAGTCATCGCCCTTCCAAAATAAATCTTTTCCGCCGTTCTTTGGACGCAGTCTTGCTCGCCAATCAAAATCAGTTTGTATGCCGGGTTGTTTTTCACCACTTTCGAGCGGAAACTGAGATACGCTATTTAAATCTGTTGCTAATCTAGTTAGATACTGTCGCCTGCCGAATTCACCGAGAGGTATAGCTGATCCTGTGCCGGTTACTATTCTAGATTTATATGAGCCTTTTCCACTGTTTGACATAATGTTCTCCTATGCTAGTATTTACCTGATTCGATATATACCACTATAATTGCTGAAACTGGCCAAAAGTGGGTAAATAATACTTGACTTTCCTACTATCCAATGTATAATAATGTATAAACTTAGAGGTACAACAACAAATGATAAAGAAACCAGCACCAGTTAATTACTTAAACAACAAAGATATACTTAAAGAGATAAATGCAAGTAAACTTACTTATTGCCAAATATCAGATGAAAAGTATAGCAACTATGACATAATTGTAAATAATATAGCTGATATCAACGATACTATTATTACAGAGGCAAGATTAAATAAATCAAATAAATTGCAAAGTGAGGCGTATGCAGTAGCAATGTCTACACACGATCGGGCAGATTACAAGAACAAGCCTAAGCAAAAAGAGTTTGCAGTAGACCCAGACTCATTCGATCTAGACGAATTAATTTTCCGTGTTATGAACATGGACCACATACCTTTACAGCCTGGGAGAAAAAAGAATCCTAAGACTGAAGCAGATACAAAGGCTAAAGTAAACTTCCCAGCATTTAAGCACTACGCATACCAAGGCGACAAACTAGTCGAGGTTGTTCGTAGTCATTGGCTAGGCAGTATTAGTAACGGTGAGTTCAGTGTTGACCACGGCAGGATTACAAATAAATTAGGTACTATGTTTTTAAAACTAGTAGAAAGATATTCGCACAGAGCTAACTGGCGTGGTTATACTTATGTAGACGAAATGCGTGGACAAGCATTAGTGCAATTATCTCAAATTGGATTACAGTTTAACGAATCCAAGTCAGATAATCCATTTGCTTACTACACCGCAGTTGTTAATAACAGTTTCACAAGAGTATTAAACATTGAGAAACGCAATCAAACTATCAGAGATGATATTTTAATTGATCAAGGTCACATGCCTAGTTTCAGTAGACAGATTAAACATGAAGAAGAAATACGAAACCTACGAGAAGCCGCAGAAGCTGCTGCAGAACAAGAAAATAACCCAGAGTAGTTTTATATGAGTCAGTTGTTTAAAACAGCAGCCTGTTTTACGGATATCCATTATGGATTAAAGCAAAACAGTCGCTTACATTTAGAAGATTGTGCTAGATACATAGATTGGTTTATTGCAGAAGCAAAAGCAAGGAATGCAGAAACATGTATTTTCCTCGGTGATTGGATGCATCACAGATCAAGTATTAATGTTGCAACCATGAACGCAACTGTTCGTGATCTCAAAAAGTTAAATGATAACTTCGAAACAGTATATTTCATAACAGGTAATCACGATCTCTATTACAGAGACAAACGTGATATGAACAGTATTGAATTTGCTCGTGACTTATCTAACTTTGTTATGGTAGACGACATGTATGAAAAAGACGATGTTGCTATTGTGCCGTGGTTAGTAGGAGACGATTACAAAACTGTTTCTAAAATGAAGTGTAAGTATATGTTTGGGCACTTTGAACTTCCATACTTTAAAATGAATGCAATGGTAGAGATGCCAGACCACGGAGGCATTAATGATAAAATGCTTAGTGGACCAGAATATGTATTCAGTGGGCACTTTCACAAAAGACAATTTAAAAATAACATACATTACTTAGGTAATGCGTTCCCACATAACTATGCAGATGCACAAGATGACGAACGTGGTGCTATGTTCCTTACATGGGACGAAGAGCCTATATATGTAAACTGGAGCGAGTGCCCTAAGTACAGAGTGTTTAGTCTTAAACAATTATTAGACAATCATGCAAATTTACTTGACAGTTATACCTATGCTCGTGTAAAATTAGATATCAGTATATCATATGAAGAAGCAACTTTTATTAAAGAAAAATTTGCTGAACAATATAATGTAAGAGAGTTACAACTTATTCCTATCAAAGAAGAAGAGCAGGAATTTGAAGGTAGCGAAATAAAGTTTGAGAGTGTTGATCAGATCGTGTTGCAACAATTGGACACAATCGAGTCAAACACAATTGAAAGAGATAAACTAATCAACATATATAACGAGTTAGAAATTTAATATGCTAAAGATTAAAAATGTATCAGCCCGTAACTTTATGAGTGTAGGCAACAATACCCAAGCGGTAAATTTTGACAACTGTCAACTAACACTAGTACTAGGTCACAACTTAGATATGGGTGGTGACGGCAGTAGGAATGGTACAGGTAAGACTACTATTATTAATGCATTAAGTTATGCATTGTATGGGGAGGCACTTACTAACATTCGTCGTGATAACTTAATCAACAAAACAAATGCCAAAGGCATGATGACCACAGTAGAGTTTGAGTCTAAAGGTATTGATTATCGTATCGAACGTGGGCGTAGACCTAACGTACTAAAGTTCTTAGTCAATGGTGAGAATACTGTAAGCGAAGAACAACAAGGCGACAGTAGAGAAACACAAAAAGAGATTGAGAAAATAATTGGTTTTCCGCATAATATGTTTAAGCACTTGGTTGCACTAAACACATACAGCGAGCCATTCCTTAGTATGAAAACAAATGATCAACGAGACATGATTGAGCAGTTGTTAGGTATTACTGATCTAAGTTTAAAAGCTGAACAGCTCAAAGAGAAAACTAAACGTTCCAAAGATGATATTAAAGAAGAAGAATTAAGAATACAGGCTGTTCAAACTAGCAACCAACGTATAGAAAAAAATATTGCTGAAATTGAGAGTCGCAAGAAAGCATGGGACGGTAGTCACAATACTAAAGTAAAAGATTTAGAAACAGCAATTACTACATTAGGCGAGCTTGATGTTGATACTGAAATTGCATCGCACAAACAAAACGTTGAAGCCAAAGCTCAACAGGACCTTGTTGCAACTATTACTAAAGAAGTAAAAAGTTTAACAACAAGTTACACTCGCAGTAAAGGTAGATTAGTAGAGCACGAAGCAAACTTGCTAAAGGCTTTAGAGGGTGTATGTCCTACATGTGAGCAAGGTACAGCACATTTAAGCACACACGAAGTGTATACCAAAGAGTTAGAGGGCAAGATAGTAGAAGAGAAAGAATACACTTCTACTAGCGAAGGTAAACTAACCGAACTATCAGAAGCACTTGAAGACATTGTTGTTCCTGTAACACTAACTACATTTTATAAAAGTGTAGAAGAAGCATACGAACATAAACACAATTTAGAATCACTTGCACAGCAATACCAAACTAAGCAAGATGAAGAGAATCCTTACATTGATCAAATAGACTTGCTCAGAGACACAGGTTTACAAGAAGTAAGTTTTGACTTAATAAACGATCTTACACACTTAAAAGACCATCAGGAGTTCTTGTACAAGCTATTGACCAGCAAGGATAGTTTTATTCGTAAAAAAATTATTGATCAGAACATTGCATACTTGAATCATAGGTTAGCATGGTACTTAGACAAGTTAGGTTTACCGCATGATGTAAAATTTGCGAACGATCTAAACGTTGAAATAACAGAGTACGGTAGAGACTTAGACTTTGATAATCTAAGTAGAGGCGAACGCAATCGACTTATTTTAGGCTTATCTTGGGCATTCAGAGACATGTATGAGAGTTTAAATGCGCCTATGAACTTAATGTGCATAGACGAACTAATAGACTCAGGTATGGACACAATGGGTGTAGAGAACGCACTAGCTATCCTTAAGAAGATGAATAGGGAACAAGGTAAGAACATTTTCCTTATCTCTCACAAGGAAGAATTAGTAGGTCGAGTAAACAATGTGTTAACGGTTGTCAAGGAAGGTGGCTTCACTGCATACAACACAGACACAGAATATGTCGACTAGCCGGTAAAGGGTAGTACATAGTATTCGCAGTGGATAACTATGTACTATGCAATGGCATCATAACAACAAACCAATAGATGAATTACCCGAAGGCTGTGAAGCATTTGTGTACCTAATCACCAACACTACTAATGACAAAAAGTACATTGGTAAGAAGTTAGCAAAATTTAAAACCACTAAGCCTCCACTTAAAGGCAAAAAGAACAAGCGTCGTGGAACTAAAGAAAGTGACTGGCGCACTTATTGGGGTAGTTCAGATAATCTCCAAGCAGATGTTTTAGAGTTAGGTGAAGATAAATTTACAAGAGAGATATTGCATATATGCCCAAGTCGTGGCGTTGCAAGTTACTTAGAAGCGGAAGAACAATTTAATCGCAAAGTTCTCTTGACAGACGAGTATTATAATGGTATAATAAACGTCAGAGTAGGAGGTTCACAAATCCTCCGAGAAGCTCTGAAATAGATATAACTATATATCGAACACGGCACATATAGACACCAAGTCATACACGCAGACACAAAGTCAAACACATAAGGCACTACACCGCCCCGACAGGGCCATAAACTGTCACCCTTGACAATCCGGCAATGCAATGCACCCGGTGCGAGATACTGGGTTGTAGTCGTAAAGATGCAAAAGACGATATGGCATTAAAACGATGCAGGCAATGGGAAAAAGCAACCTGCAAATTTGTATAACTAAACTATTCAAGGTTATATAAGTTTCCGTGAGGTACCGCAAGGTACAGTGACGGTAGTGTATGGGGACAGAAGGCTCACCGGTTCCTAGTAGCACCCGAGTAATAGTGACGAAGCTCATCTTGATGACGACCATCAGATCCCTTTTTTTATATTCACCTGGCAACAGGTGAATTATGACTCCACTTTCTTGATAACGTTTAATAGTTCTTCTCTAGTAAATATATCTTACAAATGAATGAGTTTCATGAAATGAAACGATTGAATGTAGTAAGGTAAGACACGAAGTGTCTATATACTGTTATAGATGCAACAAATTGTAACAAACGCATATAAACTGCTCTAGAACTTATTGTAATAGGTTAAATACTATACAGTTCCAGGAGATATATAAATGAAATATATTACAGCAGCACTAGTAGCTTTATTCCCACTTATCCTATCAGCACAAACATACACTAACGAAGTAGCAACTATCATCAACGATAACTGTGTAGTGTGTCACCGTTCTGGAGGCATAGGACCAATGAGTTTTGAGACATACGAGCAAGTACGTCCATGGGCTCCATTAATATCACTTAAAGTAATGAAAAGAGAAATGCCACCTTATGCATACGATCACGGCATAGGCATACAGGACTTGCAAGGTGATTGGCGTTTATCGCAAAAAGATATAGACACAGTAGTCGAGTGGGTAGATACCGGAGCAAGGTATGGCGACCCAGACAAAGTAGTACAGCCAGTAAACTTAGGAGATCCGGAAGCATGGAGTTTCGAAGCAGATTTTGGAGCGCCGGATTCAATCATCGCAAGTGTGGCAATAGACATTCCAGCAAGTGGCAACGACATGTGGCATAAACACAATGTTCCAACAGGACTAACTGAAGACCGTTGCATTAAAGCAGTACAAGTTAAACCACGTGGCAATGCCAAAGCAGTAGTACATCATGCTAACAGCAGTATTATAACT
>Ga0209090_10002516_pt1 | contig 11573 bp, 10 predicted proteins | sample ArcticOcean_MG_C_9_FD_187432 | JGI IMG/M metagenome (GOLD analysis project Ga0209090, IMG submission 187432) | Marine microbial communities from western Arctic Ocean - ArcticOcean_MG_CB2_152 (SPAdes) (version 2) | ecosystem: Environmental > Aquatic > Marine > Oceanic | place: Arctic Ocean... | reverse complement strand
TTGATCCACGAAAATTCACAAAGCCGGCGACTGACGCCATGCAGGTGGTTTGTGAATCTCGCTACGAAGCCTTCGGGACGGCAGGCAATGCAACGAAGTTAAAACCACTTCCGTTGACAGCAATGGCCGGGCGTTATAACTCAGGTGAATTGGAACAAAAAATTCAATGACTTTTGAGGATTAAGGTTGTAGCGCTTTGCTGATTTACCCTGGTTGGATGGAAAAACTGGGTGTCTGAATAGTAAAACATGATGATTGCATAAAAAGGACAGAAAAAACAAAGTCATAGATGTTACAGAAGTAAAAAATAAAAACAGTTCTCTGTACTCTCTGCTATTCAGAAGCTACCCGGCATTTGCGCCTTTAAATCTGTTACAGTTTCATTACAAAGAGGACCTCTCATGAAAACCATAAAAATTTCCCCTTCCATTCTATCCGCAGATTTTTCTCGTCTGGGTGAACAAGTCCGTGAAGCTGAAGATGCAGGAGTAGATTATATTCATGTAGATGTAATGGACGGACATTTTGTTCCCAACATAACAATTGGCCCTTTGATAGTGAAAGCCTTGCGTCCCGTTACCAAACTGCCGCTGGATGTACACTTGATGATTGAAAATCCGGAATGTTTTATTGAGGATTTTGCCAAAGCCGGAGCTGATATAATTACCGTGCATCAGGAGACATGTCCACACTTGCATCGTACCATTCAGCAAATTCATGATTTAGGAATTCGTGCCGGTGTAAGTCTCAATCCCTCCACTCCTGCGAGTACATTGGCTGAAATTATCGCAGAAGTAGACCTGGTACTTGTGATGTCAGTCAATCCAGGATTTGGCGGACAGTCCTACATTTCTTCCTGTACAAGCAAAACAAAAAAGTTACGCGAGATGCTTGACTCATGTGGTTCGTTTGCAGATTTAGAGGTGGATGGCGGCGTTAATGTTGACACAGTTTGTGAAGTTATTGGCGCTGGAGCCAATGCCTTTGTTGCCGGCTCCGCCGTTTTTAACGACAAACATAGTGTAGCAGAAAATGTGCGCCTTCTTCGAGAAAAAATAGATTCTGCCTGAATGTTCAAGGTTTCCTTTTTATACAGCTTTTAAAAAGCTGGAACCTTTCAGCAAATTAAAGAATAGTGGGCAACTGAGATAGAATGTTTTTTACTAATCTTCTTTGCAGTTGTTCTTCCTTTGATTTCCCATGTCAACTAAGACCTGCCTTAACATTGTTATTGCCGACAAGAACTCTTTGCTGGTCAAAGATCTGGCATAAATGTTTAAGCAAGATGATCGTTTTGATGTCCGAGCTACAGCAACTGATGGTGAATTGTTTTTGAAGTTGGTTGAGCGAATTAGTTTTGATGTAGGCATTATATGAATAATATATTTTCTTTCTTTAGCATTATTTGTTGCCGAAATCGTCAGTGCTGAGGAAGGGCTTCATCCAAATCTATTTTTTGGTAACAGTGGACAGATGATTGAAGATACAAATGAGTCCATCTCAACTGCAGCTCAAGATACCCGAGACATTATCCCAGCAGGCCAGGGTCGAATTGGTCGTGGTTGAGGATGAAGTAGAGCAGTATTCGGGTCAGTGAGATCAAGGATGTTAAAAGTCAACTACACCACCTTCTCATATGCCTTATAAGTTATTGAAAATATTTATATATTTTTAATGCTACAATATGTCAATGGTACAAGTGTAATGGTACAAGTGTAATGGTACAATTATAGTTCTAAATCAGGACCCTCATAAAATTTAATATTTGCTTTATCGATTTACTAGATATTGCTGTCTTACTACTGCAAAAAAAAATTTTATCATTCATCACTTAGCACAGTTTTATAGATTCAAAGGGGGAATCTGCTCCTTGAGGATAGTTAATACCCTCTCAGAATTTTCCTAAGAATATCTCAAATAGTCAGTTCTCATTTGAGGATAAAACCAACCCCATCATCTCCTGTGAGTAACCCCCACTAATTCTTCACAGCCAGACACACTTACACAAACCCTCCAATCCTTGTAATCTTTCCAAGACTCTGATATAAACTTGTCTCACCTAAAATATTTTTTCTCATTTTCAACCAAAAATATCTTCATGGATAATAATCCCAAAGTAGCAATGTTGATTGCAGCAGGGACTGGTATGGGAGCAGATGCTGCAAAAAACTTAGCATCCAAAGGCTTTAAGGTTTCTATCTTATCTTCATCGGGAAAAGGCGAGCAGTTAGCAAATGATCTTGGTGGGATAGGTGTTACTGGATCCAATCAATCCAATAATGATCTTAAAAAACTTATTGATACAACTTTGGACAATTGGGGAAGGATCGATGTGTTAGTCAACAGTGCCGGCCATGGACCAAAAGGACCTGTACTGGATTTAACCGATGAAGACTGGTATCAGGGGATGGAAACATATTTTTTAAATGTTGTACGCTCAACCCGTTTGGTAACTCCCACAATGCAGAAACAAAAAACGGGTGTGATCATCAATATTTCCACATTTGCCACATTTGAACCTGATGCGATTTTTCCAACTTCTGCTGTTTTTAGAGCAGGGCTTGCATCATTCACCAAGTTGTTTGCAGATCAATATGCAAAGGACAACATTCGGATGAATAACATTTTACCAGGTTTTATTGATAGTTTACCTGAGAAGAATGAGTTTAAAGAACGTATCCCGTTAAATCGCTACGGCACAACCAATGAAATTTCTGAGGTAGTCAGTTTTCTTGCTTCGGATGGTGCTGCTTACATCACTGGTCAAAATATAAGGGTGGATGGAGGCATTACAAAATCAGTTTAAAAACAAATGGTATCAGGTATCTTGGCTATATAAATATTTCTGTTAATGGCACTAGAAAGATGCTGACAGCAGCATTATTTTAAATATACTCTCAATAATCGGATTGAATTATAAGTAATGCAGATTAAAAAAAATACTTGACAAATTATTATTCTAGAGTATACTTTCCCAGCCAAAGACAGGCGTTTCAAGACATAATTTTTTTTGCTATAGACAATTTGTGAAAGGAACTCAAACTTTAGTCTGCTGGTGAAAGGTTCCCACTTTTAATATTAAACTGTTCACGTTCATGGAATCATAAGGCTTGAGATACGAAAGGTTTATTTGCTTAAGATAAAAGAAGTACACGCTGGTTATGGACGTTTGAAGATTCTGCGGGGCATCAACCTCAGTGTTTCTCAAGGAACCATCGTTGCCCTCCTTGGAGGAAATGGGACTGGAAAGTCTACACTGCTTAAGACCATCTCCGGATTGCTACCAGTCATGGAGGGTAGTATTGAATTTGATAAAAAAGTTATCACGGACAGTAAACCTCATCAAATTGTACGTTCTGGTCTAGTTCAGGTTACCCAGTCTAAAGAAGCTTACCCGGCTATGACAGTAGAGGAAAACCTCATGGTTGGGGCTTTTACTCGCAGTGACAAGGCTGAAATAAAGTATGACCTTGAGGGTATTTACTCTTTTTTCCCTGCACTAAAGGATCGAAGAAATATGCTTTCAGGGACACTTAGCGGTGGTGAGGTGCAGATGCTTGTCACTGGGCGAGGATTGATGGCGAAACCCAAGATGCTTATGTTGGACGAACCAAGTGCTGCGCTTGCCCCAAAGGTTGTTCTTGAAATTTTTGCAAACATATACAAGATCAGCCAGACCGGTGTAACAATTTTGGTGGTTGAGCAGAATGTAAGAATGGCACTCTTACTTGCCCAGTATGCCTACATTATACGGGATGGTCGTATTATGATTGAAGGTAAGTCGGAAGAATTGATTAATGATCCTTCAATTAAGGAATTTTTTCTAGGAGGTACAGTAGCAGATACTTCAAAGGAATTGAACGCATGAAACTTTATGGAGACAATGACAATGGACTTTGATTTTAATTCTCTGTTAGCATTTATCATATTTGGTATAACTATAGGCGTAGTTTATGGCATCGTAGCACTCGGCATCTCACTGATTTATTCAGGTTTGGACATAGTGCATTTTGCCCATGGAGAAATTTACATGTTTGGAGCTTTTATTGGACTATTTTTGTCTCAAGAACTAGGGGTGCCATATCCTTTTGCAATTATAGGTGCAATGATTTTTGCTGCCCTTCTGGGGATGGGTATTGAGAGAGTTTTTTATCGCCGGCTCACCCAAGCTGGAGGTGGTTACACGGTCGCGGGAATGGGAATGATTATATGTGGTTTTGGAATGTCTGTCGCACTGATGAATGTCGCTTTTCTAATCTGGGGAGCAGGTGCAGAACCATTTCCTGTCAATCTAGGTATGCCACTGCAGTTAGGAGATATTTCCATCCCACAAAGTTATGTGTTGACTGCAATTGTGTCGATGTTGCTGATGGTGGTGCTGAACTATTTTATTCGTCGTACAAAGCTTGGTTTGGCAGTGAGAGCAGTTGCTCACAATAAGGATATTGCTTATCTGATGGGCATCAATGTGCCGCTGGTAATATCTCTAATTTTTGGTCTGGGCTGTGCTTTAGCTGCAGCTGCAGGTGTTTTGATTGGCCCTATGCAATCAGTTCAAGTTGAAATGGGGTACTTGATGTTGATGAAGGCTTTCGCAGCTGCAGTGGTTGGAGGATTTGGAAGTTTGCCGGGGGCCTTGATTGGAGGAATTTTAGTGGGTATTTTTGAAAATTTAGGGGCAGCCTACATTTCTCCCAGCCACAAAGACATATACGCCTTTTTGCTGTTGATTCTTGTCTTGATATTTAGACCATCTGGACTGTTTGGGGTCATCGCAAAAGTGAAGGCATGACAGCTTAGTTATGTCAAAGAATCTAATTTTTTAAAACCTTAAAAAGGAGAAAAGAATGAAGCACCATTTTTAAAGGTGTGAAATTAATCATACCTTATTAACTCATTAATTTTAATAATCTAATCAAAGGTAAAATTATGTTTAAAACAAGTAAAATATGTTTAGGTGCCGTTGCTTTGAGCTTCATGTTTGTGTCGACGGTAGTGTATGCGGGAGAAATCCGCATTGGTATCACCATGAGGATGGTGAGTGAAAATGGTCAGAAGTATGGCCGGATGATGATGGATGAAATCGACATCATCAACAAGGCTGGTGGCATCAACGGGAATAAGATAGTAGCGACATTGATGAACGATGAGTGTAAGTCGGATAAAGGTGTTGCTAACGCGAACAAGCTGATTTCTCAGAAAAAAGTTCATTTGCTTATCGGATCTACCTGTTCTTCTGTCTCACTGCCAATCGTGGCTGTGACAGCGAAGGCAAAGGTGCCACAAATCATCCCCCACTCTACAAATGCAAAAATCACTAAGTTAGGCAGTGCCTGGGTATTCAGGGTTCCCGTTTCAGGTCGATTTTACGCTGGTGTGAACGCCAAATATGTGGGTGAAAACATCGGGAAGCGTATTGCATACATCTGTGCTGCTGACGCTGCGTCTCAAAACGATTGTGAAGCCATGCAGGACCAGATGAGAAGTCAGCATGGTGTAGAGCCAACTTATGTTGCTCAAGTGCAGGAAAAAGAAGTTGATTTCCGTACACACATGCAAAAGATAAAGACTAATAACGTAGACGGGATTATGATTGCTGCACTAGCAGAAACTATGGCCCGTGCACTTATTCAATCCTATGAAGCAGGGATGGATGAGAGCGTGAGGCGTATAGGCTCCTCATCTGCATCAAACGCTCCAGTTCCTAAGATTGCAGGCGATGCTGTCAAGAACGTATTCTTTGCAGCAGCATATGCAGCGGCTGACAAGCGTCCGATAGCAAGACTCTTCAACGAAATGGTTCGTGAGCGCTATGGCATTCATGCTCCAGATCATGATTTTTCACAGGCCTATGATTTAATCCGTATTGTGGAAATTGCACTGAATAATTCAAAATTACAATTGACCAGTAGCTCTTTAGCGGATGACAGAATTGCTATTCGCAATGCAATTGCTGGTATTCGGAATTACCAAGGACTGGCCTCTGGTCCAATCAGTTTCTGCCGAGACTCCTCACCTGTTTGCAGGGACGGCAACAGAACTGCCGTTTTGATTGGATATACCAAGGGCGGGGAACAATTTGAGACTGAGGTATTAGCAAGAGTTACCATGCCTATGGATTTCGGTCTTTAATCAAACACTCCCGGAGGTGCAACCTTCCGGGAAACTCATCCTTTTTAACTAAATTAAACTCTAATGATAGAATTGTTGTCTCGGATCAATAATTCAATTTCCGCCTTGACCAGAGTGCATCGTTTACTGCCTTGGTTACTTGCGTACCTGGTCTTGCTGCCGTTGCCTAAATTGCTGGAATTTAGTATAAGCGATTACTACATCGACTTGGCCAATCGAGCCTGTCTTTTCATCCTACTTTGTGTAGGTTTGAACATTGTAAAAGGATTTTGCGGTCAAGTCACCGTAGGACATATAGGTCTTTACGCTATTGGAGCTGTGAGTTCAGCTTTGCTGTCACTTAACTATGGACTGTCCTTCTGGGTGAGTGCTCCTCTAGCTATGCTGATCACAGGATTTGCCGGGATCATTGTCGGGCTGCCGTCAGTTCGTCTTGAAGGTGCTTATCTAGCCCTGGCGACTCTAGGACTGGGTGAATCAGTACGAATCATGATTGCTGTAACACCAGCACTTGGTTCCAGCACTGGAATCATGCTTATTCCGGCCCCAGTCATAGGAGATTTTGTTTTTGATAGCTTTGAACGTTACTACTACCTCGTTATGACTGTTGCATTATTGGGGATTTACCTTTCCTTTGCAATACTTCGTTCCGCAACCGGACGAGCCTTTCAGGCAATCCGCGAGGATCCCATTGCTGCGTCTGTTGTAGGGATCAACGTAAATATGTATAAGTTGCTTGCTTTTGTTATCAGTGCCCTCTATGCAGGATTAGGAGGAGCTTTGTTCGCCCATATGCCTCCGGGCTATATCCATCACAATAATTTCACCATCATCGAAATGATCACTTTGCTGCTCATGGTGGTGCTGGGTGGAATTGGCAATATTTGGGGAGGAGTTATCGGGGCCATAGTGGTTACTGTTATCTACGACCAGACTAAGGATTACTACTTTTACCAGCCTTTGATTTTTGGGATATCCATGGTTCTTCTTGTGGTCTTCATGCCACGAGGTATTGGCGGGCTGATCGAGCGTATGATAGTCAAGAAAAAATTTATCAAACAGCATGAGGATAAAGAAATTGGTATTGCTTGAAACAAGAAATCTCAGTAAAAGTTTTGGAGGTCTTCGCGCTCTTTGGGATGTTAATGTTCAGATTGAGGAAGGAACAATACATGGCCTGATAGGTCCTAATGGATCAGGTAAATCAACATTCTTCAACCTGGTTACAGGTATTTATCAGCCAGATTCTGGAAGCCATATTAACTTTACTGGACAAGATATAACCACTCAATCAGCTCATCAAATTGCTGCATTGGGAGTATCCAGAACTTTTCAGTTGTTACGGCTATTTTTAGATATGACCGTTTTGGAAAATGTGATGGTAGGCTATCATTGTCATACACCATATGGAATTCTTTCTCCAATTTTCAGAGGTACAAAAGTCCGTAAGGTGGAAAATAAAATTCGTGAGGAGATGATAGAATTGCTAGAGTTTCTCGGACTGGTAGAATATGCCGACATCCCGGCAAATGAACTTTCTGGAGGTCAGAAAAAGTTGCTTTCTTTGGGTAGGGCGATTGCTATGAAACCCAAATTATTACTACTTGATGAGCCTGGGGCTGGCCTGTCACCAGTAAATATTGACAATTTGATGGAAACTATTCTCACCCTCAAAGAGCGTTATCAATTAACAGTAGTTGTGGTGGAGCATGTCCTCAAATTAGTTATGAACACGTGTGAACGGATTACTGTGCTGGATCATGGCCAGAAAATTGCCGAAGGGACTCCTGAGGAGGTTAAGAGTAATCACTCAGTTGTAGAAGCATATTTGGGTAAAGAAATGGCTGATGATGAAATTAGAAGAATTTTTACAGGATAGTTTGTTAATATTTTTTAATACTGACAATATTAAGGTTAACTTCCAGAAATTTCTAAGAATTATTGGATAATTTACAATGTTCTAAAGAAAATTTGAGTTTCTAATTATTCCTCCAATTTTTTATCCCGTTTTAACTAATTTTCATGGAAGGTATCTTTGACAACTTTAATATTAGTTCGTCATGGTGAAAGCGTATGGAATCGTGCTGGACGAATTCAGGGACAGGTTAATTCACCCTTAACCGATTTGGGCATTAATCAGGCCAAAGCAATCAGTGACCATCTTTCAGGAATTCTTCTTAATCAGGAATTGGAGATTTATACAAGCCCGCTTGATAGAGCCATTCAAACAGCCGAGATAATTGCTCAAGGAATTGACCATCCTAGCAGTAAGATCATTATTGAAGAACGGCTCAACGATTTCAATGTTGGTGAAATATCTGGTACTTTTGGATGGGACAAAGTTGCTGAAATTTTTCCCGAACAGGCCCAACTAAGATTGCAGGATCCAATGCGCTTCCATCCTTCAGGAGGAGAAAGCGGAGCAGAATTTGAAGCAAGGCTTCGTTCTTTACTGGAAGACCTGATGGATGACGGAGCACTAAAACTGATGGTGAGTCATGGGATAGTCAACAAGTTTATCAGAGGCATACTTAAAAACCTTTCAGGGAAGGAAATGGTACAATTGGGAGAATCCCAGAATACAATCTATCGCCTGGAGGAAGGTGAAGAAACGGAAATAAAGATTCTCCCTTCAAATAGAGGAAAAAATTGAAACAAACTCTGCAGGTTGATCTTGGTTCGAGGAGCTATGATATTATAATTGCTCCAGAACTTGTTCAGAACTCAAAACCTTATTTGGATCCAATCATTGCCGGAAGAAGAGTGGTTGTTGTCAGCGACAAAATAGTATCCAACAAGTATTTGAATTTATTATCACCGACTTTGGACTCAATCACAGATAGTTGGAATTTATTCCTGATTGAAGGAGGTGAGGATGCTAAATCATTCAGTAGTCTGGAAAATTTATTGGACAGAATGCTTGCAGAAGGTGTCGACCGGCAGTGTGTGGTCATTGCCTTTGGAGGAGGAGTTGTGGGAGATGTTGCTGGATTTGCAGCAGGGCTCATTATGCGGGGGATTGAGTTAATTCAGATCCCCACTACTTTGATGTCACAGGTTGACAGTTCAGTTGGTGGTAAAAATGGAATTAACACACGTCAAGGCAAAAACTTGGTTGGTAGTTTTTTACAACCTCGAATTGTTCTGAATGATGTGTCTCTACTTTCCTCATTGCCATCTGATGAAATGAAGTCAGGATATGGAGAGATCGTCAAATACGGTCTTTTGCGAGGGGAGGAAGAATTCACGTGGCTTGAAAATAACTTTTCAGCAATCATGTCCTGTAACAATTCGGCGTTGGTCAAGGTGATTAAGATGGGTTGTGATACGAAAGCTGGTATTGTTAGTGAAGATGAACTCGACAGGGGGAAACGTGCTTTGGTGAACCTTGGCCATACTTTTGCCCATGCATTTGAAGCTCATGCAGGTTTTGGAAAATTTCAACATGGATTGTCTGTTGAACTGGGATTAATTGCAGCATGTGATTTGTCTGAAAGAATTGGTTTCTGTGAGAAAGGGATTAGTCAAAGGGTGCGAGAGCATGCAAATGATGCAGAAATGCCGGTAAATTTAAACGATCTCTCAAATGAAACACTGTGGAAAAAAGAAGCACTTTATAAAAGAATGCTACATGATAAAAAAACAGTAAATGGGAAGATAAATTTTGTCCTTTTGCGTGAAATAGGAAACCCCTTTGTCTGTAATGAGGTTACTCAGCAAGCGGTCTATGAAACTCTCATGCAACTTGGTGCAGTTTAAATGACCAAACTTTGGATCCCAAATATGCTTAAACAATGAAACAATATGTAGCCCTGATTGGTGGTGCCAGTGGAGCAGTTGGTACGGCCCTAGCGAGAGAGCTTTCCTTAAGAGAAGAATGGAAAGTATATGGCTTTGCGAGAAGAGCACCTGAAATTATTTTGGAGGGAGTGAACTATTTTCAACTCGATTTGAACGATCGTGAAAAGTGTATTGAAGGACTCTCAAAGTTAATAGACGTCACTCATGTATTTTACTGTGGACGGGCGACCCATGCGGAACAGGTACTAGAAAGTCCTGAGGACAACCTAAGGCTGTTGGATAATCTTTTGAATGGTATTGAGTTGGCTGCAGAAAATCTGAGACACGTCCACCTGGTTCAGGGAGGTAAGTATTATGGTGTTCATATTGGTGAATTCCCAACACCTGCCAGGGAAGAGGATTCACGTGTGCCTATTCCAAACTTTAACTATGATCAGCAGGATTACCTGGTTGAACGTTCAGTAAAAAGAAAGTGGTCATGGACAACTTCACGGCCAAATACCTTGCTGCATTTTTCTCCGCAAATAGCCCGCAACATAGTCAGTACACTTGGAGCTTATGCTGCAATATGCAGGGAACTCGGAGCTGCACTTGATTTTCCAGGACATCCTGGTGCTTTTCTCAGTGTGACACAGATGACAACCATTGAACTTCTTGCACGCGGAATTGCATGGATGACCACAGAACCATTATGTCAGGACCAGGCCTTAAACATGACCAACACAGATGTTTTCCGCTGGAACCATCTTTGGCCTAAGATCGCTGAATCTTTTAATATGCCCTGTGGTTCAGTACGTCCTTTAAAACTTGAGGATGTGATGTCTGAACGGAACGAAGTCTGGCAAAATATCTGCAAAAAACATCAACTTAAAAAAACAAACCTCGATCAGGTGGCAAACTGGGGATTTGCTGATGCCACTCTGGAACGTTACTGGGATGAAATTCTAAGTCATAACAAATCCAGGAGGCTCGGCTTTCATGACTGGGATGAAAGCGAATCCCGTTTCCTTAACTTATTGAAACGGTATCAGGAATCACTGATAATTCCAGTCTAAGAAATTCATGTACTGCTCCATGCCAAAAGAATTCTGATTAAACAAATATACGGAAAAATATGGTTAATTCTTTCCCCCTCAAGGGTGTCATTGGAATTGTTGCTAATAATACTGCAGAAATAGACTTTGCTCTGGATCATAAACTAAGCTGTGTTGAAATCAGGGCTGATCTGCTTATTAATGGGGGTACTTCAGTAGATGATGTAGTGGAATTAGTCCGAAAAACTAAAACAAAAGAACTAGGATGTCTCTTTACTCTTCGTCATCCTGAGCATGGAGGTGAATTTTTTGGAACAGAAGAGGAACGTATTCTAATTAATCAGGCGGCCCTCGAAGCAGGGGCAAGCAGTATTGATCTGGAATGGGGTACAAAGGCCTTAGTTGCAATGGCTGAAAAACATGCACCCATCGTGATTAGTCATCATGATTTTAAGACGATGCCCAGTGTTGAAGAACTGGAGGAATTAACAACAGAAATGGAAAGCTTTCATCCTCATGCCATCAAGGTGGTTCCAACAGCGTCAACATTGGTCCACTCTATTCAAATGCTTCAATGGGTCAGAAAAGGCACCAGTGATATTGCTC
>Ga0209090_10002513_pt1 | contig 11584 bp, 8 predicted proteins | sample ArcticOcean_MG_C_9_FD_187432 | JGI IMG/M metagenome (GOLD analysis project Ga0209090, IMG submission 187432) | Marine microbial communities from western Arctic Ocean - ArcticOcean_MG_CB2_152 (SPAdes) (version 2) | ecosystem: Environmental > Aquatic > Marine > Oceanic | place: Arctic Ocean... | reverse complement strand
GGAGACGACCACGATGACGACGGCATGGGATCGGACGAAGAGCACGAAGAATACGACGCGGAATAATAAGGAACATGCCGCAATTCAGTAGAGAGTAGTGAGAGAGACAACGACGACAGAGAAAAACATGTAATAATACTACTAACAACAGAGCAAAAAACGACACACACACGGAATTGAAAATTTTTGGAGTTTTTTGCTTCGAATTTGTCACTTTTAATAAATTCGTTCTTTCTCGTATTTAATTAAATACAAAACGTGTAGGTATAACATCTCTCTGTTGAGGAGGAAGAGAGAGAGGGTTTGAAGAGAGAGAGAGTACCAAACGCGTTCTCATAGTCTCGGACTTTATCAGTGTTGGCTTCTTTTTACCACAACAACACGGTATCAACTACAAAGATTGATACTAAAATGTTTGAATTGGACGATTCGAAGAAGGAATCCATCGCCTTCCATGCGCTCCAATTCGCGAAGAAAGCACCCACCGCAGCCATGATAAACGAACTGGACGAACAAAGCGCGACGGATTCTGGGCAATTTTTAAGAGAACTTTCAGAAATATCGCCACAATCGGTCGCGAATCCGTCGTTGTGTGACGGCATTTTCGTCTGCTCGAACGTGTTGGAAGATGCGAACGCGTCGAGTTCTCGGAAAATGCACGCGTTCGCCTTACTGGCGAACATGTTTACGGACGAGGAAGTTCTGCGTCGAACGCATTTACACGAGAATAAAAAATTAGCGAAAATAACCATCGAACATCTGTTCTCGCTGGACGTGAGGATCGATCGACCGTGTTTGACGCAAGTCGCTCGCTTACTCGTCGCCGCGGGACAAAAGTGCAAAAGTTTGGGGTACCAGTGGGGCGAACTCGGAGACGAAAACGACGAGGTGTGGTGGCTCGAGTTGTTGTACGACGAAGACGTACAACAGAGGCTGAAAAGCATTAAAGAGTCAGGAGAGCGTAGTAGTTCGGTGGACGAATTGTGCGGTTTGATCGGAGATATTGAGTTGTTGACCGTAAACAGTCCCGCCGGTACGATGTAAAAATTTATTTTAGTCGCGTCTTTGCGAATTCCTTACGTACGTGTTGTATTTTTAAATATTTTTAACGATAATGATCATCAAAATGTCATCTCACGAGAGAGCGCGAGGACAACTATCCAGGGAAGTTGCGCTATTACGCACAAGATGGCGAACGTGTACCCTTTTCGTTCCTGTTGAGTCGTGTGCGCGCGTATCTGTTCGCGTAGGATTTGTTGGTTGTCGCGTTCGTACCTATCGTATTCTTTCGAAAACGTGGCCGTCTTGGCGTTCAAACGAAACGTGCCTCGCAAGGCGTCTCGTTTTGCGACGTAGTTTGCTCGCCAGAAGATTTTCCCGAGCGCGTTGACAAATGGTTTTCTGGTCGCGTTCACGCTGAAGAATATAAACAGAGAGAAGAAGACGCTCGAGAAAGTTTGGTGAAGAAAGGTTTCGGTTTCGCACGCGGCGAGTTTTGAACGGAAGCGAAGAGGCGTTTCTCTCACTCCTGAACAGTACGCGGCGTTTGTGTTGGAGAGACACGGCGCTTGCACACGCGCTGAATCGATGTATATGCTTTCGTCGGTTATGAAGTAAGAACTGTTCGTGTCATCAAAGAAAGTCTCGATCGACTCGAGCGTTTCGTTGAGAGCGCTTCGCGCTAAAATCTCCTGGTTTTGATAATACGCAAAGTCGGAAGAAGAAGAAGAAGAAGAAGTCGTATTTTTATCCAACTCTCGCAAGATTGCATGTTCAGGCGCACACGCATCGAACGCTTTTTTGTCTTTCATGCTTACCAATCTATACGATGTCTCGATGACATCCGCTTCCGCCAAAAGTGCCTCGAACTCGCTTCTCGCCGTAGCGGCGTGCGTCCGTATCGCGCTTGCCTTCATGGAAACCAACTGTTTCCTTTGAAATTCACCAGTCGCATTCGGCGTCACGTGGATGTAATCTCGAGCGCTATTGTATGCATTCCTCGCGAGGAAAGACGACGTGGATTGGAAATCTTCCGACTCATTCGAATTGAGAATATCGTCTGAGAATGTCTTTCTGGAACATTTTTGCGAGTGCGATTGAAGGATTGGATAATACGCCGACCAAACGATAGTCGCGACGAAGAATACCACGGCAAACTTAACGATTGCCGCGTGCACGGGGTCACCAAAAAATGCTGCCACTCTTTCTAAAGTGCTCACTTTCTTCGTGTCGTTGTCTCCTCTTTTGTAGCGCTCCGCTTTTCCGTACTCGCTGAAGTCTCGACGACGACCATCTTCTACAACGAGACATGAAGAGTCTGTAAACTTTCTCTTTTGCGCGGACGACGCTACGAGCATCGGCTCGAGAATAAACGCGTCCGAGTGCCAGTGTTGCGCGAGTACTTGTACTGTTCGAATAACTCTGTACGCCACGTCTGCGTGTACGACGGCGTCTTTCGCCCTCTTCAGATTTTGGAACGCGTTACGTAGCGTCGCTCCTGGCGCTTTAAATCCGAGCGGCGCGAATATGTTGAAATTTAAATCGGTATTATCGTGTTCAGCAGATGACACGAGCTCTTCAAATCTTGACGTATTTGTCATTCGTTCGGATGCAGATGTGAAATTGACCTTTGAAGAGCTGGTTGCAAGATTTTGCTCATCAAGCCGTTTCGAAAGCGCCGCGGTGTCGCGATCAAACGCGCTTTTTCTCGTTTCACTCAGCTGTAACTCCGATTGAATATACTCGTCCAACGCTTTGCTGTTATTTCCTCCGTCGCTCAATAAAGGAGGATTGTAGTCATCGAACGCGGAAACATTTCTGAACCGCTCCGCGAGATTTCCGGTTGTCGAGATGAACGTCGCGTTGACTTGTTCGGCGAGTTCCTTGGACGTTTTCGAAACCATGCTACTCGACTGCGCGAAAAAATTTGAGACGAGAAGTTCCGCGTCCATCCGAGCTTTGTCCATCATTTGTTTTGTTCGTTCGTTTAGTCCTTGCAACTCGATCGATGAAAACGTGATGTCGTTCAACTGTACGGATCCAAACGACGGCGTCGTTTCGAACAATTCAAGATCTATCCCTGGATTCAAAAGGAGTTTAGCCTCCTCTAGGAAAGGTTGGACCGTGGAATCGTACCACTTAAAAAACTCTCCGATTTCATCCATTTCCTCGTCGTAAACAGCTTTGATAACGTCCATTTTACTCATCGTCGACGCAGCGACTTCTCGGTACATGTCATTCGCTGCGCTCGTGGTTTCCAAGAGAAGTTGAGAGGTCTCTTCCATCGACGCAGACGCTTTTGAGGCAAATGAATCAGTCATATTGGAAATGTTTGCAAAGGATGCATTCATGTAGACATCAATGGAACCCATAGAAACCGCGGTGAGCTCCGGCATTACGAATCGGATCGTCTGCGCAAAGTCTTCAGTTTTATTCGCCATGTACGATTGGTCGTATTCTCGTCTCTCTTCTAGTACATGCAAAACGTTCTTCACCGATAACTCTGCCGAGGTTGCGTACCGTCCATTTGCACTCTCTAAATCGCTCGCGAGCTGCTCAGTCTCCTCTTCGTTTATGCCTAGTCTTCGTTTTATGACGTTTCCTAAAGTCGTGTCGTGCGCGCCAAAATTACCTTCCTCTGTAAGAGAGGAGGGAACACACATCCTCGCGTTCAACACCGCATTTACCGCATCCACGTACACTTTATCCACATTGATAGTGTTATCATCATCAAATTTATTCTGAGCATAAAAAAGCTTCTGCGAACGCAACGTCGCCGCCAACATTTCCATCTCTCTCTCGGCTTCCCCCGTCGCGTTCGCCAACCGATCGACCGCGTCTTCGTTCTCTCTTCTCGCCGTTCGCGCCCGCTCCTCTTCTCTCTCAATCTCACGCGCCAACGTCTTCTCGCACCCTCGGTAAGTTCTCTCCTCGCATCTCTCGTGTCGTACTTTCTGCTCGTGCGCTTCTCTCGCCAACCGCTCCCACGCGAACGCGACTCGATCGAAAGACGACGAGATATCATCCGTCGCCTTCAAAGATGTCAAAGTCGTCGAATATTTTGCGACCGTTTCGCACACCGATAACGACCCGAACCACAAAAGAATCACGGAAACGATCGATAAGGAGAGTTTCGCTTTCGCCGAGCGCGTTCGCTCTTCTTTATCGACGATGGCCTTGTTCTTCTTTTCTTCTTCTTCTTCCAAATCGTCGTCGTCCTCCCCCTCGTCTTTATTTTTGGTCAACAACAAAGAAGGCGTTTTGGACATTTTCTCTCTCTCTGTCTCTCTCGAAAAGGAGAAACAAAAAGAAGTTGCAGTCTCCCGGCGGCAGCGCGACTCCTCTCCGCCAAAGAGTTTCATTAAACGACGATTTACGTCGACGAGAGAGAGAGAGAGAGCGGTTCGAATAAAAACGTTTCGCGCAATGAAGATATAAACCGCATGTGTCACATGTGTCAAAAATAACTCAACTCCCCGGGGAATAAAAAACATTCAAAGAACAAATTTGCGTCAGATATGTCGTCGCAAAAACAATCCTACCCGCGCGTGGGCGTTGGCGTCGTCTTATTCTGTGTACAAAGCGGCGAAATACTCGTCGGCAAACGAAAAGGGTCTCACGGTTCCGGCCAGTGGGCGTTACCCGGCGGCGCGTTGGAGTGGAAAGAAACGTCGTCGTCATGTGCGAAACGAGAACTGCACGAGGAAACCGGGATAGATTTAAACGAGGTTTGGCACGCGGAATTGCACGACTCCCTCGACGAAGGGGAAACCGACGACGACAAGTATTGTTTCCACACCTGCGAATCCATCATCGACGACAGCAATCACTGGATAACACTCTTTCGACTTTTCTTCGTAAACGAGAAGGACGTGAAAGGGAAAGAGAAAACGATGGAACCGAACAAATGCGAAGGATGGAAATGGCGACGTCCCGAGGAAATTCAAGAGCCGATGTTTAGGCCGCTCAGGAAACTGTTACAGAGCGGGAAGTTGCTTTCAATTACTAAGCACGGGAAAGAATTTCTCTAAGTTCATAAAAACCACCCTTCTCTAAAACTATACTACTTCTTACTATGGGCATAGGATAAACAACGCGTTTATATATAATATCATCACATCGTTTTTCCTACCAAACAGGTTGGGGAAAAAAGCAGACAAATTTCAAAAGTTTTCTCGTCATTTTGAAAGATACATAAAGCTATTTACCCCGCTTGTACTCCTCTGCGAAAGCTACTAAAACTGCTCCTCAAAAGAGAGAGAGAGAGAGCGTTTATCCTGTCTCTCTTTCTCGTCGTCTGAATCGTCCGTGATATACTACTTTACATATAAAACATTACACAAAAGGAAAAATGCCGAAAGAAAAGAAAATCCTCGGGACCGGAGTGAAGCAAAAAGCTTTAACCGCGGAAGAAAAGAAACGGAAAGAGGAGAAGGAAAAGCGCGAAAAAGAGCGAGAACGGAAAGAACGGAAAGCCCGAGACGCGGTGGATCGAACGTTTGGCTTGAAGAACAAGAACGTGAGCTCGAAAGTACAAACGCAAATCGCTCGAAATGTCGCCCAGGCGCCGAGTCATCTGACGCCCGAGGCGAGACGAGCGCAAGCGGAAGCGAGAGCGAGGGAGAAGAAGAAAACGAAGGAGGCGGAGATGCAAGCGAAGCGCGAGTTGGACGTGCTGATGGGAGTTATCAGCGACGTTTCTCTGAAGAAAGAGGACGAAGAGGAGGACGAGGAGGAGCCGAAATCGAAGCAAGAGTTGGACGCGCGCGAGGAAGAGAAGCGAAGGAAAATCGAAGAGAAGCAAAGACTGTTGAAAGAGTTGGAGAGGAAGCAGGCGGAGATGCAACGACAAGAAATCATTTCGTCCGGGGTGAAACTGAAACCAGGCGACGAAGGGTACGATCCGTACGAGGATTACCCGGACGAAAATATATTAGGCGGAGACTTCGAGGACGAGGAGGAAAGAGAAAGTCTGTTTAAGCGTTTAACGAAGGCTGTGTGCGGAATCGGAAAGAAAGGCGAGGTCCGCGACGCCGTCGGCGAGATTCTAAAAACCATCGAAAAAGACGACGACGACGAGAACAACGACGACGACGCGTGACGGGGAGGATGAGGAGAGAGTTACGTACGTATATAGACGTAGAAGTATATAGATAGCAGTGATCATCGAGCGTATCATCAATTCATCGTAAACGCACACGACACAAGACCAAGTCCAAGAAGGAAAAAGCGCCACTTTCCACCACCCATCCAAACATCCTCCAAACATATATGGGTCGCGCGTTCTTCTCCATGACCTCCAACAACAACAACAACACCAATCCAATCCTCGATCACAACGGGGAGAAGCTCAAAGATGACGGTAACAGTAGCGGTGTACGCAACGCCTCCTCGTTCTCCGATATCGTCCATAACATATCCACTTCCAAACAATTTCCCCAACTGAAAGCTCTATTCTTTGTGACCACGTGGGCGATAGCCTCGTCCACTTTGATTTTCCTGAACAAATACTTGATGTCCGAAGCGGACTTCCACTACCCGATGATTTTGTGCAGCATGGGAGTCGTCGCGTCGTGGACGATATCGGTCGGTTTGATTTCCTTGGGAATTTCGACTGTGTCGACGAAGAAAGGACAGACGCAAATAACCGCGAAATGGTACGCGACGCATATTTTACCGATTGGAATGTTCGCGGCGTTGAGTTTAGGATTTGGAAATTACGTGTACTTATATTTGTCCGTGTCGTTTATTCAGATGTTGAAAGCGTGCGTGCCGGCGGTGACGTTGTTCGTGATGTTTTGCGCCGGGTTGGAACGGTTGGACGCGAAGGTTTTGCTCGGGGTGGCGGTGTTGACGATTGGAACGACGTTGAGCGCGTACGGGGAAATAGACTTTAAATGGATTGGGGTGGTGATGATGGTTACGAGTGAGTTTTGCGAGGCGATTAGAATGGCGGTGTTGCAATATCTGTTGGGGAATTTGAAGTTCGAGTTGATCGAAGGATTGTATTGGTTCTCTCCGGCGAGTTTGGCGTGTTTGTTTATCGGGATCATGTGGTTAGAGATGCCGGCATTTGTGCGTGAAAGTGGTGTTGGGAAAATTATGGAGTCGCCGGGTTTGTATATCTGCGCCGCGTTGCTTGGTTTTTTGGTGAACTATTTGACGTTAGGCGTGATTAAATCAACCAGCGGCTTGACGTTCAAAGTTTTAGGCCAGGCGAAGAACACGGTGGTGATATTGATTTCCGTGATGGTGTTCGGGTCGCAAGTAACGAGTTTACAAATCGTTGGATATACGATTAGCATGGCTGGCTTTTACGTCTACCAAATGGCCAAGATGGAACAACAAAAAGCGCTGGAGAGTGCAAACTTGGAGATGAGAAGCTCGAGCGAGCAATAGCGTGAAATGTATAATTTTTTAATATAGAAGAGTGTATGTGTTGGTATATATAGAAAAGAAAGAATTCAGATTAATTTTAACCTCTATTCGGTGCGCCTTGAGCCCCCTGGCGTTTTTGCATTTCCTGTTGTTGCGCTTGCTGCTGCGCCAACAGCAACTCGTAGTTCTTATTTTCCGCGATGTTCGCGCCTTTGCTGATTATTTTATCAACCAACCCGTACTCGATGGCTTTCTCCGGCGTGAAATACTTTGTTCGACTCATGTCTTTCGCAATCGTTTCCTTATCTTTCCCAGTAAACGCTTGCATGAAACCAAAGTAATAGTTCTCGCACACGTCGACTTCGTTCGCTCTGACTTGCACGTCCGTGGACGTGTTAAACATTCTATTCAACCTGGGCGGCGCCGTCGCAATCTGCGCGTTTGGCAATGCCCATCGACACCCCTTATTCCCCGCCGCTAAAATTAACGCCGCGTTCCCGTACGTCTTCCCTACCGCAACCGTGTGAATCTTCGGTTTGATATATCGCATAGTATCGATAATCGCGTACGCCTCGTTGTCCACGCCAACGACTTCGTCTCGGCCATCCTTATCCTTTCCCATCGACCCCGCGCTATGAATGTACAAATACGCCGGCTTCTCCGCTTGTTCGTACCCTAAATATAACAACTCTGCAACCACCAACTCCGTCACCGCTGGCACCAAGGACATACCAATGTAACAAATTCTCGCGTTTAACAACAAACTGGGCAAATCCGGCGGCGCCACGGCGCCGGCGGGCGCCATCCCTCCCGCCATCATCGTCGCCCCGGACATATTCCCACTCTCCGGAGGATTCGCGTCCGACGGAAACTGATCGCGATAGCTCATCCTCGCCGAAATCGTATCCGTCGAAACCAAGCTCTTCGCTTGCGCGTTTCTCGTTTGCTCCGGCGTCAACCCGAACAAACGAATTTGGCTCTCCGTCAACCCTTTCAAGGATGCTTTTCGTTCCATGTCCGCCTGTTTTACCGCGGCGGCTTTTTCCGGCGTCCAGAGTTCCTCGTGTCCAAAGTTTAATAACCCGGACGCTTTAATGCTCATCTCCCCGTTCTTTTCATGTTTATTTCTTCTGTTTCTTGTTCTGTTGTTGTTGTTCCTCGCGACGGCACATCTTCTCGTAAAATTATTTGCCCCAATCCTCCTCGACGAAATCGACGTCTCCCCGGCGCGTGTGTTGCTCAAAAAAGCCGTGCGCTCCATTCTTCAAGTTGTTCTTTCGTATAAAACAAATATAAATCTCCTCTCGAAGATGAAATTCGCGACACGAAAACGTTCGCGAGTAATTCTTTGCGTTCGAAAGTGCTCTCGTACCTTCGCAACAACACGCGCGAGAAAGAAGCGCGTTACGCGTGTCGTGTAGATTCTCGGTTCGTGAGATTTTGCTTTTTTATGAAGAGGCGGAGGAGGTCAAATTTTTTTTTACGAAGAGACGAACAAAACGCAGAAAAGGAGAAAAAACGCAAACTCTGATGGAAAAGAAAACGACAGAAAAACTACTCCTCCCATGGCGACATCATCATCATCATCGTCATCACTCTCCGGGGCCGCTTTGTTTACCACCAGAAAAGAAATCAAATCTCGAAACGCGGCGGCAAAACCCATTATTTATCCGGGAAGGAGAAGGAGCCCGACGTCGTCGAGGATCACTGTTGGTTTTTCTTCCACGGGAGACGACGACGAAAACGTGAGAACTTCATCATCATCGTTCGTGAAGTTGACGTGTCCGATATGCACGCGAAGAGTTTTCTTACAGAGTAATACGAACAATAACGAGAAGAAGAATAAAGACGTGTGCTGCGGGAAAACGTGGACGATTGAACGAAAGAACGCGTACGAGTACGTAGATTTAGAGATTTCGAGAAACGCGAACTCGTTTCGAGAGGCAAAGCTGTCCGGGACGTCTTTGTTCGAAACGCCGATTGTGAGCAACGCGTACGAACGGGGATGGAGAGATTCCTTCGCCTGGGCTGGGTTTCCGGGGAAGGAGAAGGAGTTTGACGTCGCGATGCGTTTCGTCAAAGAGAATACTAATCAAAGACAACAACAAAATCAAAAGCAACTTGGAGAAGTCGTTTTAGATGTTTCGTGCGGATCTGGTCTGTTCGCGAGAAAGTTTGTCGCTGCGAAGGCGTTCGCGAGAGTCGTCGCGAGCGACTTTTCGGAGAACATGTTGATGGAAGCGAGTCATCTTGCGCGAAAGGAAAACGTTGATGCAAACGTGATCACGTTTGTACGCGCGGATGTTGGACGCTTACCTTTCGAGACGGGCAGCGTAGATGTTGTGCACGCGGGTGCAGCTCTGCATTGCTGGCCTTCGCCGACGCAAGCCGTGGCTGAAATTTCGAGAGTATTGAAACCGGGAGGCACTTTCGTAGCCTCTACGTTTCTCGATCCGAGCGCGAACTTGAACAACGACGATTTGACGAAACCGTTTTCGGATTTCTTCAGGGACGCTAAGTTAGGTACCGGAGGCGCGTTTAACCGGTTTTGGACGGAACAAGAGCTCAAAGATTTATGCCAAATGGTTGGCTTGGAAGACTTCAAACGCGAACGCGAGCGACAATACATTCTCTTCGCCGTGAAAAAGAACTCGGTGAGGTGCGAAGACGACGACGAAGTCGAGGAGTGTGATATCGTTTTATCCATGGACGAGGAAGGGCAATAAAGCTTCATAGTGCACGTATAATAGTAATACTCAACGCAACGCTGTAAATTATTTTTATTATGTATTTGTGGGTTACCACCAACTCTACTACGTTTATTACTTCGTTTTACGCTTCGACGACGTGTTCTTGTAACTCTTCATGTAAAAGTTACCGAACAAAACCAACATGTTCGCCATGACGAACATTTGCGAATACGGTAAAATCTTCAAGCACTTCGTGTACAACAAAACGTAAACCGCGTGGCAAAACACCACCATGAACTGTAACAATTGAAGTTGCGTGATGTACCTCTTCCACGGCACCGCTACGCCCATCAACGCCATGGCGTAATACGAATACATCACCACGTGAATGAACGAGTTGCACAAAGCGCCAAAGTACATGTCCACGCACGGCGCCTGGTTAATCGTCCAGCACACCATCCACCACGCCCACACCAACAGCACGTGATGATACACGTGCAAAAACGACACTTGCTTTTCTTTCTTTCTCAAAATCATCCACACCGTATCCAACAACTCCAAATATTTGTTGTTGTAATGCAACCAAACCCCCAACGCGACGCCGAACGTTCGCGTATCGTTCCATCGACACGTTTCCCCCCAAACCTTAAAATTATTCGTCTTGATTTCACTCACGAACAAATAACACACGTACACGTTAAATAACGTCTGATACACGTTATACACCAACATCAACGCTTTCGGATTAAACGGCTCGGCGCGCTTTCGCATGATTTTCGGGCCAACGAAAACCATCGTCAAATACAACAAAGACGCAACCAACGGCGCTTCAAACGATAACCCATCGATCCATTTCAACGCGGACACTTTCGTCCCGGCTCTGTTCAAACTCGCATCACGCGACGTTCGAATCACGTACGAGTAAAGCTGGTGAAAATACACACCAAAGCTCGCCAACGCGATGAAGACGCCCGTTTTCGTCGTCGAATCTTTTCCCATTTTATTCTGTTGTTTTTACCCAAAAGTATCCCCAAATGGAGTGATTGATGTGTGTTAAATATAATAAATGCGTGGTGGTGCGCGCGTTCGGAGCGGCGAAATTAAGTGCTCGTTTTCGAATGCCGTCTCTTTCGTCGCGCGTTGGTCGAAATCGGTCCTCTTTCAGAGCTTTTGTTCTCGTCAAAACTCGTCCTTATTAAAGAGTTTTGAGAGTGAGAGAGAAATTCTGACGATGAGACTTCCCCCATGCAAAGGAGTTTTGGATAAAGAAAATATCCCCAGAAATACTTTTCATTAAAAGCAAAGACGATGACGACAACGACGACGATGATGCGGTCGGTGACGTTAGGGTTACCACCTGGTATAACTCAGCAAAACGTTCAACAGCAGCAGCGCCTTTGTTCTTCTTTTGGAAGAAGAAGAACAACATCTTTTCATCATCCAAAGAAGCGTATCTCCTTTTCGATTGGAGCTCGAGCGACGACGGAGACGACGGAGACATCATCTTCGTCCAAGAC
>Ga0209090_10002512_pt1 | contig 11587 bp, 18 predicted proteins | sample ArcticOcean_MG_C_9_FD_187432 | JGI IMG/M metagenome (GOLD analysis project Ga0209090, IMG submission 187432) | Marine microbial communities from western Arctic Ocean - ArcticOcean_MG_CB2_152 (SPAdes) (version 2) | ecosystem: Environmental > Aquatic > Marine > Oceanic | place: Arctic Ocean... | reverse complement strand
TAAGTATGATCAAACATTTGTTTCAACCATTCTTTAAGTGGCTTCAGTCCACCAAAGTTTACAATCCAATTACTGTCGTCGAGTTCGTCTCCGCCAAAGGTGAATTCAAACTGTAGAGCGTAACCATGGATTAAGTTACAGTGGCTATCTGCCTTCCACTGCCTGAACGCACAACTGTGTCCAGTTGAGTGCGAATATGTTTTACCTGAGTAAAATCTTTTGCCTGTCATGTTATAATATCCGATGTTTGTTTCTGATAGCCTTTACCAATTTCATCATTGGTCTTTGCCATCGTCATAATGTGTGCTTGTTTGATCTTCACTGATGCGTCTGGGGAGACCGTCATCATATATGGCATAAGACCAAATCCTGTTTCACTTCTTCCCACAATAAGTGGCTTTGCTAATTCGACGATTTTATCATCTTCTGTCTTGAGAGTTCCAACAAGTTCCTCACCTGTTGTTATTCTTAGACTTACGATCTCGCCGGGCTTGATTACTTCTAATAACATATATTACCTCGATAAATTAAACTTTATTATATGTGATTAGTTATATGATGTCAACCTTTTTCTGTAATAATCCAGGCAATATCTGTGCCGTCATAAACATTGTGGGTTTGGTGGTATGTGAGGTTGTGCTGTTCGCAGAATGCTTCGACCCCTTGTCGTACATCTAGTATAGCAATGTCGTCAATAACAATCACGCCATCGGAGACAGGATATACCCATTCTAAATCATTAATGATACCACTAAGTGTGTGGTCTCCGTCTATGAATGCAAAATCAATAGTAGGAAGTTCTAAGTCTGGGATAGGAGAGTATGCTTTAATAAGTTCAACGTGTGGGTAGTCTTTAAACATGCGTTTGACTTTATCGTAATCATAATGAATATTATAATCCACTGTGCCTAAATCAAATTGCATAGCATGAGAAGTCTCTGTATGGAATTCTATGGCATGTCCTACTATAGTATCCGACACTTGACCTTCAAATGGATCAACTGCAATTATACGTTTAGGGGACGAGTTTTCAACTAAGTGCATTAAGCTCTTACCGCAGAAAACTCCAATCTCTACACAAACACTATCTTGTGTTATGTATTGATCCATGAGTTTCCTGACAGTTAGTGCTTTGTCTTGATGGAAATATCCTACCGTTGAGAACCATTTTTGTTTCATAACAATATTTATTTCCAGCAGTTCTCGTTGTTAAACTAAACCGGCTTGCTCAAGTGTAACAGCAACAACACCTTCTTCGATTAATCTTTTACGATTAACCATATGTGCCGCAACTAAATCTTCTTTTGCTCCGCCCATATAAGGTACACAATGTCCTGCTTCCATTAGTGCATCAACTACACTACATGGTTCGCCATCTTTATCAATAATGAAGTCACCTAAGATACGTCCAAACTTACCTTTCATATCTTCGCCACTTCTACTGACTTGTGTTTTTAAAATTGATGTTTTACCTAGCATAGCCTGAAGGGCTTTTTTTGCCGCCAAACCAAACTTCTTCTCTACTTTATCTCTTGTTCTAGATTCTGGTGTATCAATGCCCATGATTCTAACACGTTCGTCAGAAAGAACAATGCCAAAACCTAAATCAATGTCTACATCGACTGTGTCGCCGTCCACAACCTTCACAATTTTACATCTGTACTCGTACATAATTACTCCTTGTTTTCTACAAGAGTATTTATCTATAAAGTACTACTTTAATCTGTGCGGTAATTAAATGTGTGGTTGGATAGGACTGCTTTAACAGGGTACACTGCCGCCCAATTAGGCTGTGCAATATTATGATTATAATAATGTGTTGCACCGCTAGTTGGATCTATGGTCATACCTTTCATTGCTAACAACGAAACTTGGACACTCTGTTTCCATGCTATCATGTTATGCTTAATAACTCTGCCATTCTGATACACTAGTTGTATATCGTCAGCCTTACCATCGCAATACCAACTGAACTGGCACCTGTCTCTGATAGGAACTACATTACCTTTCCAGTTAATTCTGGTTTGTGCATCAAAGATAACATCACATGTATTGTTAGGGTACTTCTTGTGTGCTACCCTATTTAACGTTACATGTGCCACTGCACTTTTACCTGCTAGTGTTTCACCTTTTGCTTCATGATAAACATTCATTGCTAGGCACATTGCCTGTTCATTGTCAATAGCAACACCATTAATATTGTAAGGTGCGTAACTGACCATCATACTTAAAAGTACGGCTTTCACTGTTAACATTTCCATAGTTCTCCTGCATATTATTATGTAACTATTATACTAGAAATAGTGTCTCGTGTCAAGAGTTTTTTGGTGTGTGGATATTTATGAAATATCTTTGAATGGAATCCTACTTACTTTGGTCCATTGTTCGTCTGCGGTGTACTTGGCGGCTTCTTCGAAAGTATCCATGACTGGCTTTACTTGGCGTATAACAGGTGCGCCTCCCTGACTCATTTCTTTATTAAAATCTAACCAGCGATGGTCTTCTGGGGCAAGTTTCCTGTCACTAACAATAGCACCTACCGGGCACTCAGGTTCGCAAATTGCACAATCAATACAGATGTCTGGATCAATTACTACAGTGTTTTCAAGTTCAAAGAAACAATCTACCGGACATACCTTTACACATGTAGTATGCTTACAATCTACGCATTCGCCTTTTACAACATAAGTCATTTAAATCTCGCTAATATTTTTATATATTCAATACTGTATTTAAGCAAAATCATCCTTTTTGCTACTTTTTTTTTGTTTTTGCTTAAATAAAAGCAACTGAATGGTCATGAACCAGTTGCACATAAAATCTTCACCGCTCATTAAGATGTGATACATAGTAAAGGGACTCAGCGTTCCCCATTCAGCAACACAGACTCCGGAGTCATTATGTGTTTGACAGTGCTTGTAAGTACAATTGCTCGGAGGCTAAGTTTTTAGCCTTTGCTTCACATTGGATATCAAAATCTTTCCAAAAACTCAGTGCCCAAGTATTGGCATCTTTGTTAGGGAAGTAGTCACTGTGTGCCCTAAGTTTCTGTTTCTTCGCACCTGCTTGTAATAATGCTGGCAAGTCTTGTAACTTACTGTGATCGATGTCTTGTCCTTCTTGTAATGCCATTGCTAGTCCATGGTCTCTACTATAACTATAGTGCATCGCAGGTCGAACACCACGCCAGCTATCAATAACTCGCTTTACCCTATCATCGTTAGGCTGTATGTATTCTTCATCTCTAATCCAGTGATGATGCACATCTAGTACTAATGCAACATGCTTCTCTAACTTCAATGACTGGTCAAGTCCGTGACACATTTCGTCATTCTCGATAGTTATAGTGTTTCTTGCAACATCAGATAATCTAGGCAATATATCGATAATGCCTTGATAACCGTTCCTGCCTGAGATATGCACATTAATTTTAAAGTCCTGGAACTCTTGTCCATAACCCAACCAACGTGCCATATCTGCATGGTACTCGAACTCTTCTACAGAACGTTCAACAACTTCTGGACGATCACTAGCAAGAACACAAAACTGCCCGGGATGAAAAGAAAGCCTAACATCACGATCTTTAGCCAGTTGCCCGACTTTAGCAAATCCAGTTTCAAGTAGTTTACGATTCGTCGGGTCCTTCCACATATATTTCCAATCATCTTGTGTTGCTCCTGGTAGCTGATTACTACCTAAACGTACCATACGTCTGTTCTCAGGTAGTGTACTAACATACTCTACAAGGTTATAAGCACTTTGCATGTTATGTTCGACAATGTCCAGCATACGTTCTTCGGCAACTGCCTTAGTCTGCCTGTTGAGCCAAGTAATAGTTGTCTGTCTTTCTGTAAAGTTGGATTGTATTTCTTTAAGTATCTTTGGCTTCTGGTCCTGATCAGGATCCATGTACTTACAGCAAAAGCCGATACGTTGTAAAGAGTTGTCAAACATACAGTGCTACCGTGTTTAGTTATTTAAGTCCTTATTATACACTAGTTTTGGTATGCTGTCAACTAAATACCTGTATGGAATATGATTATATTATATGTTGTGGTGACAGCTTTACTGAAGGCTGTAAGAATGTGTTAAATATCACAGAAGCGGATACCTGGCCCGGAATACTAGGCAAAGAACTAGATGTACCATGGGCAAACTTAGCCGATGGTGGCGCAAGTAATTACGAAATTGCACTTCAGCCTGTAACACAGATGCACAAATGGACTAATGATACCGCGCCCAAGAAGCCACTGTTTATATTCAACTTCACAGTAGACCATAGGATACCTTACTACGATTATCAGCTAGGTGAACTAACAAGTTTCTACACTACATTGCCTGAAGAAATAGACAATGCCGACTTACAACCAGATGAAAAATCACAACTTATGGCACAGTTGAGGTTAGGAATGTTGCAAGCCCCAATTGACTATATGGATATTAGCGCCACTTACAACACGACTGTAGATGCATTTGTATATCAAACATGGCAAGCAATTAAGGTTGCTAACAACTATAAAAATTTGTATGCTGATGCAACAGTGATGTGGGGATTCATACATTCTTACCTTGACAACGAAAGTATAAACACAAAAACGTGTATGGTAACTGGTCAGCCTTACACAGTTAACTGGCCCCATAGTGATTCGTGTTTTAACAATCATATGGAAGGAACAAAACCGTTACAGCACTTAACCTCTGACCCGGCATTTTGGTTGACAAAACATGATAGCCACCCTAACCCAGATGGGTTCAGAAAGTATGTAGAGTTCTTTAAGCAACTTATTGATAAATAATGCTGTAGAAATACAATAATCGATTATTAAGAAAAAATATTTTTGGAGTAACAGACCATGGCAGATACTAATAACTTCGCACTAAAAGGACTAGCAAACCTAGTTCAATTTGGAAAACGCGGTTTAAAGATTCTCACAAACACTACAGACGACTACTTTAGTTTTACTGATAATGATGGTACCACTCTAGTTGAAGTAAGAGGTGCTAACGCAACTGTATCTCAAGCATTCATGACCAAAGGACAATTTGACGCCGCAACAAGTTCTGTTGCACAGTATGTAAGTACTGAAGTTTCATACAATACTGGTTCCACAACTTTATTCGAAATACCTGCAGGCGCAATGGTATACGGAGTAACAGTTGATGTCGGTAGTCCATGGGTTAGTGCTTCAGGAACAACTTCAATTGTGGTAGGTGATTCAGGCGATGCAGATAGGCTTTTTACAGCCGATGATGCAGACATGACAGAGACATTCCAGTTTCAATCACAGTATCAGGAAATCTACTCAAGTGCAACAGATATTGTTGCAACAATAACAGACGGAGGAGCATCAAGTGGTGTTGCTACAGTAACCTGTTTAGTTGTTACAGATAACTTAACTGTTAAGGATTACGGTTCAATAGCAGATATGAGTGCATAACGTAATGTAAGTAAGATACAATAAGAAGATAAGAAAATGCTTGTAACCCAAGCATTTTTTTTGGGTTAAATTTTAGTATCATGATAAATACATACATAATATAAATACCATTGGAGAATTAAAATGGCACAAACAAAAGTAGCACCGATATTTGATACAACTCAAGATATATTCTTTATTGGTAAAACTATAACTTTAATAGAAATAACATACCCAGCGGCAGTAGACGCTAAGACAGGGCCTAACTCAACTATAGCAGAAGTACATGAACTTATCCAAGCCAAAGGATTTAATATTTTAGGTATTGGTGCATTAACAGATACAAATACTGTTCAAGCGATAATGATTGAAGGTGAGTATTCCACAGAGAGTTACGAGGGCGGCGCAGAATACACTTTTACTGATTATTTAGAAGATAAAATTCAAGCATTAGGCACGGTGGATGGAATTAATTTAGCAACGGCAACTGTTGCCGCTAAATCATTTGCATTCGCATAAAAATAACATAGGATAACAGAGCAATGAACAGAGAGTCAGTATTTGAACAACTGAAAATAGATGAAGGAGTTGTTTATGAAATTTATAAAGACCATTTGGGCTACCCAACTTTCGGAGTTGGACACTTGGTCCTTGACTCAGATCCAGAGTTTGGTCAAGACGTTGGAACCCCAGTCACAGAAGAACGAACAAAGCAGTGTTTTGAAAAAGACCTTGACACCAGCATCTCAGAATGCGTTGCATTATATGGAGATGATTTCACAGATTGGCCTGGAGTCGTACAAGAAATCCTAGTGAACATGATGTTCAATATGGGCAGAACACGTTTAGGCAAGTTTAAAAACTTCCGCAAAGCCTTAGAAGCACAGGATTGGAAACAAGCTGGCATCGAAGGTAGAGATAGTAGATGGCATAAGCAGGTTACTAACCGTGCTGAAAGATTAATGGTAAGACTAGAGGAAGTATAATGAAAATACAAGATTTTTTAACAGAAGGCACAAAGCAAGTTAAAGCGAGTGACCCTAAACCAAAAAAGATTAAACCTAACAAAGGTAATGAGTCACCTCATCCTATGAGGGGCAAACTTGTTGGTGAGAGCAGACCTCAGAAGCAAAAGCCGTATGAACCAAATAAGAATCAAGTGAATCCAGTAGCAAAGAATTCCAGAAACAAAAGTGGTGCTGGTGCTCACAAGTCAACTAAAGACTATGACAGAAAAGACAAGAAGATGGACATTCAAAGACAACTCGATGAAGGTCCATTTATTGCTGACAGACGTGTTATACTAGACTCTATATTAAACAAAGTAAGAGACTTGGCATACGAAGATATCCAGATCATTAGGAAACTTGCAAAAATGATAGGTAAGGATATTAGAGTTAAAGAATATCGACACAAGAAGCCAGGGTCTGTATTAGCATTGGAACATAAAGAATTGTTCACTGAAGCAGAAACGGATTTACTAGCTATGAAGTGTTGGGACGGTTATAAAAAACAAGGCACTAAGCCTGGCACAGGTAAGAACAAAGGCAAGAAAGTTAATAACTGTGTAAAGAAATAGGAAGTATAATGAAAAACTTTGTTAAATCTTTAGGTGTTTGTTTAATAGGTTCGTTACTACTAATAAGTTGCGATCCTGGACCAAGTAAAGGTAAAGACGGATACAGTTTTGAAAATAAAGAATATGAAAAAACTTCATTACAAGTAGAGATTGTTATAATCCCTGATCAAAATGAATTCAACAGATTGGCGCAAGAATGGGCACCAGGTGTCGAAGGGTTACAAGCATTTGGAAGGCTACAACCAGCAATAGACAAATGTATCATTTATATAAAAGAACCGACATGGCAATATCATCCTGAGTTTATTGGACACGAAATGGCACACTGTATTTGGGGCAGATGGCACCAAAAAATTAATGCTAAACAGGTCACTCAAGGATACCGTCCGGAGGCAATTTAATGAATTGGTTGATTACACTAACATTAAAAAGTATTTTAGGAAGCATCATAGGAAGTAGTTTCTATGCATGGTTTAAGAATACTAAGGTCGGTGTTTGGGTACAGAAGAGAGTTGATCGACTAATGGCATGGGTAGCACACAGATATCACATAGAGATATTAGCAAAAGAAGATAAGTGGCTACAACAATATCCTTTACTAGCAAAACGTATTGTAGATTTAGAGAGTAGTCTAAAGATACTACAGAACGATTCACAAAACACAAAACGAAGCAAATTGAAAGAATAAATATGTGTCATAACAACTATGATACATTAGTTGTCACTACGAGAAGCAATGCCACAGAAATTTTCACCATCACAAACTACTTTTGTTAAAGGCAAAGGTAGAGTAACAACACACTCATATATCAAATCAACTCCCAAAGAAGAACTAATCAAATACATTAATGACGGTCAAAAAGCCAAGATTAAGCAGAAATGCCGTAACGAACTGGTCAGACGTGGTGTAGAAATTGTTTGGAAAACTCCGCAAGAAGACTAATTTCTGATAAATAGTTTTAAATACATATACTACATATACTGGGTAAGACTATGCGAATTAAGGATCTAACAGGGAACAACGGCTACATTGAAGAACATGTTAAAGGTGGGCTCGACAGTTACTATCAGTTAACCAAAGCAAAAAGTTTAGCAAAAGCAGACGGGCACGACTATGATAAACTTCCTGAATACCATAGAGGTGCAGATCAACCTCACAAAGAAAAGTATAAGGCTTTAGCAAAAGAAGTAAAAGAAGCAAAAGGATTAGGGAAACGAGTAAAAGTTGTTAAAGGCCACTTTGCTGGAGAAGAAGGTACCATTAGAGAAATTAAACATGGTGCATTTAAAGGTGCTCCTAAATCCTACTACATTGATTTAGATAACGGTGAGATGGCAGACAATTTGCCTGCAGACGTATTAAGATTAATTAAACGTACTGACGAAAAAGAAAAGATGTTAACATTAAAAGACATCGACAACGGTGGTAAGAAAGATGTCAAGTTGACATTCAAAAGAAAGCCAGATGGTACACCTATTGATAAGAAACAACCTCAGAAAGAAGTTAAAGAAGTTAGTGACTTTAAAAAACGTGAACTAGAATACGAACTTAGACACGAAGAACCTAAGCGAGATCCTAACAAACGTATACCTTACAGAACACCTCAAGAAAAAGTACAGGATGCTAAAAACAGATATAGTAAAGCAGTTGGCGTAATGAAAGGGAAAACCGACAGGAAATGGTAAAATGATGTCCAGAACATATACACAACAAATTACACCCGAAGAACTAGTATGGCACATAGATGGTTGTACACGATTTATGAAAGTGTTAGAAGGCGTAGGTTGGAAGTTCCAATTTAACAATGAGCCGGCAAGAGAGATAGGTCCGGGGTCATCAATACATATTAACAAAGATGCATTACACAGGATGATTAAAGGGGCAACTCCTCTAACAGTGAGAATTGTAGAACTATGAAAAAAGTAGTTATATACCCAGGAAGATTTCAACCAATGCTTCCTCATCATGCAGAAGTATACAAGAAACTACAAGCAACATTTCCTGATGCAGACGTTTATATAGCAACGTCAGATAAAGTTGATGGTGGCAAGAGCCCATTTAACTTTAAAGAAAAAGCAGAGATCATGGCACAGTTACATGATATCCCAACAGACAAAATAATACTTGCTCCTCAACCATATCTTGTTGATTCATACAAGCAATTCAACATGCAAGACAGTATGGTTATATTTGCAGTAGGCGAAAAGGACACCCAAAGGTTTCCTATGAACAATATCGACGATAAGACAGGGTTAGACATGACCGTACGCGGAGAACCACGCCCTAAGTACTATCAGATGATAAATACATTAAAGCAACACCCGGCACTTCCGATGGGAGAACGTGGCTACATTTATATGGCGCCCAACATAGGAGCTGAAGGAGAGGTTGCAAGTGCAAGTGCGTTTAGACAAGCATTCACAAGTGTTGGTAGTGAACAACAGCAAAAGCAAGTGTTTGAGAAATACTTAGGCACATATAACGAAGCCATATTTGCTTTGTTCAAAAACAAAATTTTAGGTGATAATATGAAAGAAGAACTAGACAGATTAAGATTACTGGCAGGAATGGAAAGTTTAATCGAAGCTCCAATTAACTTTGACGATGAAAATGATGAAGTTGAAGATGGTGGTGACGACTACGACAGCAAGCCTGGCTTTTCGCAAGACAATATGATTAACCAATTAGGTAAAGTTATTGATAGCAAATCTGCTGGCGATGATGCTGAAGCAATGAAGATTAAAAACTTCAAGCCAGTTACTAGTGTAACTACTGATGATGGACAAACTGTTGAAGTTAGTCCTGCACAGGCAACAGCATTAAAAGATATGTTCGGCATGTTATCAAGTGCTAGACAAGGTGAGGAGAAAAGTGCAAGAGAACGATTTAATGCAACTATCCAAACCACAAAAGGATTAGAGCAGATGTTAGACTTTGCACAATCCAAAGGTCTAGTTAAAGAAGAATCAAATGTACCACAGTTAGACTTAGCTGATATCAGATCCGACTACGAGCCAGAGCTTGAAGAAGGTAAAATGAAAGACGTTATTCAAGACGCAATGGACATGACTAAAGACGAATTTGACTTAAGACATAACGGTGATTGGGACTACGATCAACTAGTTGCTGACTATGGCGATGATGCTGAAAACGAACCCGTACAAGAAACAGATGATGAAAAAGTTGAGATCAATCACGACATGATGGCACACTTAGCTAACTCATCAAGCGAAGAGTCAACTATGTTTGATGATGCTATGGAAATTCATGATAACGAAGGTGAACAAGCATTAGCTCAACACTTAGGTATGAGTGATCAAGAGTTTGACCAAGAGCTTAATGAATATTGTATGGCACGTGGACTACATGCTGATGATGACAGAGAAGAAGCTATACAAGGTATGGTTGAAGAACTTATTGATCACAGAGAACAGATGTCATCAATGAGAAATGCACCACAAGCTCAAGAAGAGTCAGCTGAAACATGTGACAGTTGTGGCAAACCAGTTCAACTTTGCGGATGTGATGATCATCAACATGAATCAATTGAACGAATGAAAAAATTGGCAGGTATCTAAAATGGCAGATCAAGGTATATTCAAATCAGCAGGCATGAAAAGAGCATCAGCAAGAGACGCTCAAGCAAGTAAAGGCAAGCAGTTTGGCATTGGCAACTTCTTTGGTTGGGCAATGAAAAAATATCCTAAACTTACTTTAGGTCAACTAGAATTAAAAATGCCTAGTTTAGAAAGAGAGTACGCACAAGAAAAGGCTATGAGAAAAGCAGAGCCTGAAATGAAACCTAGTGTTAATCCACATGAAGGTGCAGACTTAAATAGACTTAGAGAATTATCTGGTTTAGACACAGAAGACGATGATTTAGAAGAAGGTAAGATACCCGCAGGTCTAAAAGCATACCAGGATAAGAAGAACGGCAAGAAAGATGATGCTGACAAAGACGAAGACAAAGAAGTTGACGAAGACAAAGACGAAGTTGCAGAATCATTCGCAAGGATGAGACAACTTGCAGGTCTTCCAATTAACGAAGATGACGTAACTAAAGTTGCTGTTGGGCATGTAGATGCTGAAGCAGACATGTTGCGTAAAGAACTATTTAAAATCGGCAAGTATAGTGTTGAACTATATAAGATGTTAGGTGAATTACCTGACGGCGATTTCCCCCACTGGTGGCAGGCAAAGATTGTTAAAGCAGGAGAATACATTGGTTCTGCTAAACATTATCTAGAAGGTGAATTATATGCACCAGAAGATCAAGACCCTATTGAGCCAGAAGACAACGACGATATAAATCCCTCAGGCATCTAACTAACTATGCAATTAGATTGGCAAGCAGTATACCAAGAAAATAAATTAGTGCTAGATATAGAGAATTTGCACTACGAAACATTCGACGGAGGTCAGAACATTGACAAGTATGTCGATGGTGTTTTTGACAAACGTATCAGACAATATCCAGATAAACCAGACGATTGGTCGCATGGCTATGCACCAATACCGCCCGCCGCTGAGAAAGACGAATGGTCTAGCGAAGTGCTATGGTTAATCGAGCAAGGGCACACCTCACAGTTA
>Ga0209090_10002510_pt1 | contig 11590 bp, 12 predicted proteins | sample ArcticOcean_MG_C_9_FD_187432 | JGI IMG/M metagenome (GOLD analysis project Ga0209090, IMG submission 187432) | Marine microbial communities from western Arctic Ocean - ArcticOcean_MG_CB2_152 (SPAdes) (version 2) | ecosystem: Environmental > Aquatic > Marine > Oceanic | place: Arctic Ocean... | reverse complement strand
TCGCTCCCATAAAATCAAACGCCCCAGAGTAAGCATCATTACTCACAGTCAGATAAACCGTGTTCTTAATGGCGAACCAGTTAGACTCGGTTGCTTCGGGGGCGGCAATTACCATTGCAGAAGTTAAAGGATCAAGTGCTTGTGCTGCTGCGGATACAGCAGTCCATGTGGTGACTAAATCTGGGCTTGCTACATCCTCTGTGGATTCCCACTCAATTCCTAGACCACTGTTATATATAATCCATTTAGTCGAGTCCCATTGGATCGAGACTGATGAGCCAGTCAGACCTTCGTTGTAGTTAGGTTTGCCCCCTGATTGGTTTGTATATCCTGCAAGAGTGTTTGGAGGGTAGTCTGTAGTTCCTACTGGATGGTTGACTCGGATGCTCGTTAGAAGTCCAGCATTGTCACCATTGTAACGCTCGATACGTCCACCTTCACCTGTAACCTCGACTTCTTGACCATCGGATAGGCTTGTAAGTAGTTGTTTTGCGTCGTTGTCTGCAACTAGGAGAGGGGCCTTAGCCGCTCCTATGTCACTAATTAGCTCAGCTCGGTTCTTCGAGCTCATAGAACCTGCAAGCAGGTTGTCAGTTAAATCTTTTGTTTTGTACATAATGTTTACGGGTTTAAGCGACCGCGGCGCCTGTGGTTACGTCGATCCAAACAGTTCCATTACTAAAGCATAGAGAGCCTATAAGAGATGCACCTGAGGCATCGCTAACGTAGATAGAAGCACCTCCAGTCCCAGCAGCGGGAACAGTGGACACAGTGTAGGTGGCTGTGCCCTTGTCACTAAACTCAACTTGGTTGAGTGCGCTCAAGGTACCTGCGAGCAAATTGTCTTTTAAGTCTTTAGATGTATACATTGGATATAAAGGGGAAGAGCCCCTCCCCACAAAAGTGAAGAGGGGCTGTTTGATTAGGCAGTCACATCAACTTGGTCCAGTTCGAGTGGAGCGCGTTGGTGACGGATAGTAATACCGTGCTCGGGGTGGAGAGTCTTGAAGCCGTTGGTAATACGACCGTAGAACTTACCAAGGTTACCGATTGGGTTGTCGTCCTCGTGAAGGATGTTGAGGAAGCGGAAGTCACCCACATAGTTTTGTGGCTTGAACTTAGCTTGTCCAACAGCGTTCTTAGGAACAGGAACCATGCAGTCTAGGACAGATGGAAGGAAGATAACGAGATCCTCGTAAGGAGCTGTGCGGTAGGCAGGGTTCTGAACGAACTTCTCGCTTCCACCGTCAACCCATAGTTCAACTTCTTCCCAGCCGTTAGCGGCGGTAAGAGCTGCGTTACGAATCCAACGACGTGGAGCAGGGTCCAGAACGTGTGCGTAGCCGTTAATCTCTTCAGTGATGCCGAGGCCCTTCAGGAGCTTGTCGGACATGCTAGACTCACGGATGTCAGAACGAGTGGCTGCATCACGTTTACGGAGCCACTGTGAGTGTTCCGGAGATGTGATTAGCTTGTAAACGTTACCTCCACCACCTTGAGCAGAAGCATACTGACCAGCACCTTCACGGTCAAGGAATGCGTGGAAGTGATCCAGCACACCATGAGTGGCGATTGAGGTGGCAGCAGCATCAGCAAACTTAGCATCTCCAACAATACCACCAAGAGTGGCAGTAGTGATGAGGGAAGCTAGGCCAGTGGTGTCGAGTGTTGCGTTACAGATAACTTTCTGCGAACAGCGTGACTGGTAGGCCACTTGAGCTCGTTTGATGTTGATCTTTTTGGTTTGTTCGCCAAGGTTCTTGACGACGTTTGCCATTTGGTCTTCACCCTTCCACTTGACTTTCAAGTCATCAATACAGAATTGAGGAGACTTGATTGCACGGGTCGCAAGACTCGTGTTGTAAGTGGTTTGTCTGAACTCAACGAGGTCAGCAGTAGGTAAGCAGACGTTGTTCGAGCCGGTGGCTGAAACGATCTCTTCCCAGGGGGTGTCAACTGCGGCGTAAGAGCGATCCCATACGACGTTGGTGATGATGTGACCGATTTGGTCAGGCCACGCCTTCTTGGGGATTTGAGAGAGCCATGGGCTATCTGGAGTGATCTTCTTCTCAATGTTGCCATTGAGGCGGTAGGATTCCTCTTGGAGGAAATTAGCTAGTAGGTTTGCCATTGTATTGGTTGTTTGTGCTCTATCAGAGCGAAGTTTGGTGAACCGAGAAGTGGTTCGTGGACTCGTGTCCGAAACAGAAATGCATCTGGAAGGATGCGGATAGAGCAGAAAAAACGCTACTGAGCAAAGCGCCGCTAAAAAATTTAGAACCTCTGCGGTCAGGTTCGTGGGAATACTACACACAAAACTCCTATCTTGTCAAGCAAAAGAGCCCATGGACGAATCCAAAGGCTCTTGTTTACTATATTCAAGGAGGGTTCCTATTCGAAATTAGCGTTACGATAGCGAGTCATGAAGTCATCATCATCACTAGAGGCTGGGGCAGAAGCGGGTGTTCCCACCTCTTTTGTAGGGGCTGATTTAGTGAGTCGGGCAAGAAGGGCGCTTTGTTCGGCGTTCTTCGTCATCAAACTGCTATTCTCCTCCAACACAGATGGAAGGATGTTAGCTGCAAAGATGGCATGAGCCTTATCCTCGACACTATCAAGGCTTACAGCACGTGATGTCTCTTTAATGGAGTTCCATGTGTCTGTAGGCTTCCCATCCTCCGTGACAAAGCCAGGGAGGGTTCCTTCGTATCGAGCAAAGGCGCTGTCTACGCCGGTGCGAACACGGTCTTGTTCAGCTGTCTGAGCAGCTGTGCTCTCACTCACCTGCATCTCACGAAGATGGGTCATTCGTTCACTAGCACTGCTGTGGAGGGTGTCACGGCTCACTGAGAGGCGTAGGAAGTCATCTGCTGCATTATACAACTGATTGACGTGACGGGCGTTCAGGCCATACTCAGCGGCGATACGCTCAATGGATTCATTCTGAGACTTCTGGTCTGTAGTGCTGATGGCACTAAATATCTCTCCGTCAGGAACCTCATTAGATGAACCAATAGACTCAGAGAGCTTATGAATATCTTCCATAGGCTTGACAATTTCCTCTTGGTATTGAGGGGTGGATTGAAAGTCAACCACTCCTAGACGGTTACGCATTTCAGCCACCTCAACCTCCAGGGCGTCAGCCTTTTCAGCACGAAGCTTGAATTGTTGCACCTCCTCAGAGTTCATAGCTGTAGATGTAAGATCAGCCTTAGCTTCACGCTCAGCCTTGAGTTCCTGTCGAAGAGAAGCAAACTTGAGGTTGGCCTTGGGGTCGCCGGCCATCTCACCGATCATCTTCAACGTTTCAGCGTCAAAGGCGTCGTCAGTGCTTAGCTTAGGCTTTGGAGTGCCACTGGGATCAGGTGTAGGGTCTGGTGCAGGATCTGGTGTAGGGTCGGGATCAGGATCAGGATCAGGAGTTGGGTCAGGAGCTGGGTCAGGAGCTGGCTCATCTATGGGGGTGGGTTCGGGAGATGAATCAGGAGTTTCCTCCCCTTTAAAACTTCCGTCTTCGTTGTATAGGTCTGCCACCGCTGCACTGAAATCGTTTTCTGCGCCTGGGGCTAGGTTCTCGTCTGTTATTGGTTCTGTCATGATATTAGTCTAGTTGGGATAGTGAGTCGTCTTCAAGAGTCTCGTTTTCGAGAGGTGGGGGTGTGTGGTCTTCTTGTTCCTTCAAGTCTCCTGTCGCACAGGCTTCAATTAAGCGGAATACCGACTTAATACCGCTCTCGCGGATGTGGGCTTGGCCATAGGACTCAATACTGGAATGCAGCGTTGCGGCCTGTAAGCTAAGATCATCAAAGTGCTTCACCACCTGTAGATAGGCGGGGTTAGTTAGAAGCGACTGGAAGCTAGGATGGAGATGCTGTAGAGCATCAGGGTCTTTTAGTGTGGTCATGGGGGATTAGACGTGTTTTAAACGTAAATTATACAGAACGGGAAGCTTTAGCATCAGTGATCGCTAGATCTTGAGCTGCTTTAGCTCGTTGGATGGCCATGGTCTGATCATGACTCTCTGCTCCCTGCCTCAGTTTCTCAAGGTGGGTTTCAGCCTGGAACTGCATGTCCATCTGCTTACGTTGTGCTTCTGCGTCAAATTCTTGTCCTTCACCTTCACCTTCACCTTCACCTTCTCCTCCAGCTTCTTGCTGTTCACGGCTTTCTTTCTCAATCTGGCGTATGCCGTTGTTAAGGTATTCACCGATTTGCTGGAGTGATTGTGTGTGCTGCTGTAGCTCAGGAATAATCTGCTCAGGAACAACAGCGATGTCGAGAGTTTTGGAGGCATGGACGAAGGCTTCGTAAATCTCTTGGGTAGCATCGACAAGGTCTGTCTCACCTCTCTCAACACCTTCAATAACCTCCTCCATCATTCCGATGTGGATGCGTAAGTGGATAGAGAAGTTTTCCGATCCAGATGGCTCCATTGCAGTTCCTTCACGAAGATCGTTGTTCTCAAGACGAGCAAGGGTGTGATCCACTGTCTCACGAGGAGCATCTTCAAGATTGAGGTAGGTGGCTGCACGCTCAGGACCTACAATGTCAACCATTCGATCACGGTCGAAGGCTTTGCGACCTGTGTCGTCCATTGACGTATAAAGGGTTGTAGCACTCTCAAATTGAGCTGCACGAGCGGCCTTTCCACCAGGACCAGCAGGAACCCCGCTCTTGGTCTCATGGAAATCAATGAGTTTCAACACCTCCTTGGGCACGCCACGCTCCATACATGCACGGTGCATGCGCTTAGCCATCTTACCGGCATCAGAGTGTGGGTTCTGTGTGAGGTCAAAGGCACGTTTGACAGACTGAACCAATGTAGAACGCCAAGGGGCACTAAACAACAGCATTGCTGAGTTGTTGAGGGAGTTGAAGTGCTCAAGGGCTGCACTGAGCTCAAACTTGCTACGACGGTCGGGAGCGTCACTAAATACACCACTCATGGTGGATGAAACACTCTTCTTGTTCATCTGAGCGCCAAGGATGTCCAAGGCTGGCATAGCAGCTCTGGTAAGGTCTGGTGCCTTCTGGTTCTCAGCAATGACGAGGGATGGAGGTATGAGAGTGGCTGGGCCAGCCTGCACAATAGGGATCTGGGCTAGAGCCTTCTCAGTAGGTGAAATGTATTTAACAGACATGCTGTCCTTAGCACTGTCAAGGAGAGCGCACTGCATCAAGTTGGACGCCATGGCCTGTGGATACACCATGTAACCTAAGCCTCGAATAGAGTAAAGATTACCTTTGTTGCCTGTAAAGAATGGGAATAGCTGGAGGGCTTCTTCCATTGAGTCGTATAGACGGTCTGACTTAAACATAAAGTCCTTAGACTCCATCTTAGCCTGCCCCTCCTTAGTGACATCGTTCTTGGCGCACATGTAGAAGCTAACCTTACCATCGTGTTCCTTCACCCAGCATAAAATAAGGTTGATAGGCTTGTAGATAGAACTATCATCATTACCAGTGTCGTTGGACTTAGTCTTCTCTTGCATGTCCTCGTAACTCTCTTGGTCGTAGAGTTCGTCGGAGCTGTAGCCTAAAGCCTGCTTAACGGCAGGAACGTTCCAGCCAAGCATCGTAGCTGCTTTCTCGTCAGAGATAATGTCAGACAGCTTGGATGGCTCGCGTTGGTCCTCACAGGTGAGGAGTTCAACTGAGTCGGATGATGCGCGGGTGCGACGAGGAAACTTGAACTCACGAAGGCCGGCGCTGCGCCATTGCCATGTGATTGGGTCATCAAAATAAGCAACTCCCACTCCTTGCGTAACAAACTGATCAACCAAGGTGAGATATGAAAATAGACCACTATCCCAAGACCTCACCATCTTTGTGAATTCGTCAGACATGACGCGTTCATATCGACTTTTGTCATCAGGATCAAGCATGTTACGCTTCAGTTTAACACCAATGATGTGCTCAGGAGAAACAAAAGCGTCAATGTATGGGCTCTGTGCCTCATTAAGAATAGAAGCTGTCTCACCAAAGTTAATGTTAAACCGACTCCCTTGACCACGAGCATTAAGTTGCTGTTGATCAAGGGGTGGCTTGAAGTCTTTAAGATCCTGCACCTTAGCTCTGTTGCGCTCCGAGGCTTCGTCGGCAATCACAAGGGAGCTGTGAATGGCCCGAAGCTTTACAGCATCCTTGAGGCGGTTTTTAGGAGCCTCTGGAAGCTTACCTTCACCTTTGCTCTCAAATGGAGTGAGGGTGGCTTGAGTTTGGTCGGATAGTGTGGAGCGTGACATATGAGTGGTGTAGGGGTGGGATTATGCAGAGAGTGACTCAGCACGTTTGGCCTTCTTGGCTGAGCGTGTAGTGCCAGGAGCTTTACGTGCAGCAGGCTTCTTGCGCTTAGCTGGAGCCTTTCGCTTAGCTGGAGCCTTCTTTGCAGGGGCTTTCTTAGCTGCCTTCTTGGCTGGCTTCTTCACTGAAGGGTAGGCGTTGGCGGGCTCTTCCTTAGCAGGTGGGGCTAGGGAAGCCTCGTAGGCATCTACTTGAGCCTTGTGTTCAGATACAATCTGCTCGTAAGCTGGGTTAGCGACATCCTCCAACACCCAATCAGGGAGTGGAGCTGGTTTATCAGGAGCGACAACAGACTGAGAGATTTGGCCAGTTATGGGCTCATGCGTAACAACCTCAGGTTGAGCAGGTTCCGGAGCTGGTGAAGGAGTGGGGGCTGGAGGAGCTGTTTCAACAACTGTTGCAACCGAAGCTTCCACGACAGGGAGTGGAGCAGTCTTCACCTCAACAACAACCTTTACAGCAGCAGAGGGGTCAGAAGACTTGGCGAATGGCAATTCCTCAGCAACAGTCATGCTGCGTTTGGTATAGTTACGTGCACGCTCCATAAAGTAGAACTTCTTATGGTAGCCCCATAGGCATGGGCACTCAGTAAAAAAGGATGCATCACAACAAAAAAGCCCGCTTAAATACGAGCCGTCTAAGTCTGTTGTAGTTTCACCATAAAAGTCTTTTGAAGCCGTGCGGAAACTGACCACGAGGGATTGTGACCAGTCCTTTGCGTTTGGGTAGTGACCAATAGGAACATAGGTGATTTCCCCCTTTTGCTTGAACTGGACAGACAGGTTACTCATCAATTCGTTTGAGTAGCGTTCGTAATTATCCTCTGACGGGTTGAATGGAGCTAGAGAGAAGTTCTTCATCCTCACCTCAGTAAAGGACTTGGATAGCAGGTCAAATGACCCAATATTAAAGTCAGGCTCATATTTGGAACAGATGACTGTGGCAACATCTCCAGAGGATGGAGGGAATTCAAGAAGCGCTTTTACGAGGTCTGCGCGGTATGAAGCAAAGGGCTGGGTAAGCGTGAAGAGGTAGTTCATGTGATTTATTGTGTAGTCTAAAATCGGGTTTTTGTCAATCATATACGATGTTAAGCAATTAGTCAAACGTAAGAGATTGGTCGCTGAGGGCTATCATATCGTGCATAGCGACAAGGTCAGCCCAGCCATCTTTAGAGCGTTTATCTATCTCAATCTCCTCCATCTCGCCCATCAAGCCAAGGCGAATGATCACCTCGCACAGGACAAAGAAGGCATCAGCAACGTCGGGGGATGGCATACCCCTCTTCTTCATATCCACCTTGCTCTCAATACGGAGCTTGCCGCCTGTGAGCATGTTCTTGTGCCACTTACGCTCACATATCTCTTTGATCAGTTCAGGAGGGAGGCCACGGACACGACCCTCACGGATGAGACCCTTCATACGAGCCCATATCTCGGAGACACGGTTGTAATACACCTCACTACCCTTGCGCTTATCCACGGGACTGATCTGGAGCTTGCTGGCGTGCCCACCGAAATTAACCCCCATAGGGAGAGAGCTCCACTGAGCCACAACAATATCTCGGAAAGGAATACCGGCGCCAGTCATGTCATAGCCGAAGCGTTCAGGAGAGATGTTTCGATTAACACAAAACTCAGACATGTATTTGACAGCGTCGTAGGAGCGAGAGGAGTTCTCTGTGGTAACGTCATCCTTGATTATGTTCATCCCCTTCACCTCCAAAACGCTAATACCATTAAGCTGAACGACATCTCCGTAGATGATAGGGAAGCGGTCACCTCCTTGTGTATAGGCGGGGTCTGCGCCAGCACAGGCCACGCGTTGAGGATCTCTACCTTTGTATTCATCGTCGCTGATGGGTTGGTCGCATCGAGATTTAATCAACTCACCCTCAGAGTAGATCGTTTCATCTGCTGAGTCAGCAAACCACATGGCCTTATACATGCGGTAGAAAAACCGAGATTCCTCACCGAAATCATGTTTAGCTGCCGCAATAGACTCAGCATCTGGGAGCCATGGATATTTGTTCTCCCCCAATATCATGTTGGGAGACTTCTCGGAGTCGAAGCGTATACAAATGCCGCGCTCTGTTTCCCAGCGCCTATCGTCAGTTGTTACGCTATTCCAGCCAGCCTTGGGCTTAGAAAGCACACCAAAGGCGTCGGTGTAGAGATTAGGGTTGGAGGCAGCTTTAAGATCGAAAGAGAGCTGCTTACCACCTTCAAGGTTGGTGAGGCAGGAGTTGAGCACTCCCAGAGGCAGGTCGGTGAGCTCGTCAAGAAGAACGATGAGGCGTTTTTGCTTAATACCAATAAAGTTAACGTCAAGGTCTTGATCGGCTGAGCCAGAGGGGGCTATAAGCTGGAGACCAGTCTCATCACAGATCTCTCCATTGCTGTTATACCCCTTAATCATGCCCCTACTGGGCACCATCTTGCCAGGAAGCCCCTTACACCACAGCTCTGACACACTCTTCCATACACGGAGGCGGGCACCAGCTAGGGATGTGGACGAGAGGATCACCTTGGTCTCCTGTGGGGCAGCAAGGTAGGAGATGAGGCCGTAGACAGCAAGACAGTCGCTCTTGCCTGACGAGGCACACCCAGCCAAGCTGACGTAGGTGTTGTAGATCATGGCTCTAGCCATCTCCTCAGACCAATCATTCCAAATCACCTTACGGTTGGAGTTGGGGTTGGTGTTCCAACAGAGGTCTACAGCGTTCCTGTAGTGGTCCCATCGTGTGAGACGGCCACCCTCACCCTCGTTGCGGGTGTCTTTGAGGTAGCAGTAAAGCTCCACATCAAGTGGAGACCACACCTTCCGATCCCAAGTCATGCCGTAGCGGTCAAACTGAGTGGATGTGCGGGATGTGATAATGTTACTCATGGAAAGATTTGTCACATTACGAAGCCGCCATTCGTGACAAAAATAGGGCCCCAATGAGGGAAAATAAGAAAAAACCTCAGAGGGGCCAGGGGCGAAGATGGGCTTCGCTAGACGAATGTATATACTAAATCCTGTGTTTTGTCAAGGATGGAGGGGTTTAGAGGGCGGGCTTAGTGGCTGCGAGATCGAAGTTAATGCTGTAGAAAGCAACAGTGTATCCATCCACCACCTTCTGGCTGATCGTAGCCACCCCCTCCTGAAAGAGGGTGTTTAGACGCTCATGCGCCTGCCACACGGGCACATCCCACATCTTGGAGTAGTCTGCAATCGTCATCCCATCTTCAGGGGTGTAGGTGCGGATGTTGTCCGGAGGGTCTTCTGTATTGTCTTTGTCTTTCATTATGTAAAAATGGGTGCATAGGAGAGTTTACCCTCCTGGTTGATATAGAGACGTAACCAGCAGCCTCCTGTAGGCTTGGGTGCTCGTTCGTTGAGGTTGTGGAAGTCATACCCAGTTGGGTCGTATTCCTGCTTGTATGTAGGGAGACAGATGTGTGTCTGCTCTCTTAGGGAGCGTCTCCCTTTGTTGCTCACAACATCCTGTGTGATGCTCACTTGCCAACGCTGGTGAATATGACCACCTACGATGATGTCAGCTTGTGGCAGGTAGGCTGCACGCTGGGCGCTCTTAGGCACTCCCTTTGTTACAGCGCCACCGCCACCGGCTCCGTGGTGGAAGTTGAGTTTAAGTGTTTGGCTCTTGCCGTTAATCATCGCTCGGATGAACACCCAACCGCCAATGCCGCCGGTTTGAACACTAGACCCCTGGAACTTCATTCTGTCACAGAAGCGTTCCAACACATCCGTATCGTTGTTCCTCTGGTTGCTGATCTCGTGATTACCACGTGAGGCAAAGGCGAGGTGTTCAGCATAGGGGGCAAACCAGTCTGAGGCTTGTCCTACAACGCGGTCAAGGTAGTTATCATGATCAAGGGAGGGACGCATGCCACAACGGCTTCTACGGGGGTCGTAGCGCCCTTGCATGAGACAGAAGAGGTCACCAAAAGCCATAATGGGAGCATCCTTCTTCACAGCGGCGTCTAGATCGCGTCTGAGGAGCTTAAGGTCACAGTGGTTGTTGTCCCAGTGCCAATCGGAGGAGAGGAGGATGTATTGCTCCCAATCGTTCTCTGTAGGCTTGTCGGGCACATCTACAGTGAGGAGGGACACCTCGTTCATCTTCTTGATGCTCCAAGGAGCTGACGTCTTCTTGTTCTTAGTTGCTTTCATATGGGTGGGTTTAGCGGGTGTATGTAGTTTGGTTATCGAAGCTGCCTGTTCGGCGGTAGCGGGGGAGGTCTTTATCGTAGAATACAATGTTCCTCACCAACACCATCTGTTCCTTCTCGTCGTCAGGGATGTTTGATTTCCGGAAGGCATTGGTGATGCGAAATGAGTAGGATGTGTAGCTGAAGTGCTTCATAGCGTCCTTAGTTTCTAGAAGCATGCGCTTGTCAGGCGCTCCCTCCAGTATAAGTGCTTGTAGTTTATTAAATGTCATTATTTTAGTTGGCTAAAGTAGAGGACGTAAACAAAGCTACTCGTGTCTCAAGGATGTTGATGTAGGCTTCCATGATTCCAAGCTGAGCTATCAGCAGAGATTGATCAACAATGGGTAGCTGTTGAAAAGTGGAGCCGTCCATAAAAAAGCTTAGCTTCTCAAGGTTCAACTCAAGCTCTTCCAGTTCATTTATTACTAGTTGCTCGTGTGGGGCAGATGTTTTCATGCTGTTGCGTATGGGGTGTGGGTGGATGTTGGTTTTTTTAGTGGATTGGCTAGTTCTTCGTAAAACAATTCAGTATACTGTCGAATACAAGAGGCAAGTCGTGCCATACATCCCACTGTAAACAGGGAGGCAGACAGAGAGGCCGCTATACGCGCTGTATAGGCGTATGACCACTTACTGTCAAAGTAGGCTTTCGCCCGCTCGAAGGTGGGCTGGTCAGGGGCCGCTGCTAATATGGTGGTTTTCACCAGACGGTGAAATACGTCAAATTCCTCTCTACCTTGCATTAGTCTAAGGGGATGTGGTTGGTGAAGAGGAACTCATCCTCGTAGGACGTGTTACACTCATGTAGGGTGGGGCTATCCTCCTCCTCAGTGTCAGCTCCAGTGAAGTCAACGACAAGGAAGCGATTCCACCCCAGGCAATCACCCCCCGCCGCGCAGCCTTCTGTGCGACGAGGGTTGTGTAGATGTGCGCGAAGGCAGTCACAGGCCCAGGAATCATTCACCACTTCATCGGTGTCTAAATCCTCAGTCCAGGCTGTCTCGCCGGAGTAGGTGTCTAAGATGCAGGCGTTCATTACTCTACAACAATTAGGGATGGTTCCTCGG
>Ga0209090_10002508_pt1 | contig 11591 bp, 6 predicted proteins | sample ArcticOcean_MG_C_9_FD_187432 | JGI IMG/M metagenome (GOLD analysis project Ga0209090, IMG submission 187432) | Marine microbial communities from western Arctic Ocean - ArcticOcean_MG_CB2_152 (SPAdes) (version 2) | ecosystem: Environmental > Aquatic > Marine > Oceanic | place: Arctic Ocean... | reverse complement strand
CCACCTGACGAACGCCATTCTTACGCCGTTCTCTAACCTATCCACCTGAATAGGCATCGGTAACGGCATCTCGCTCGAAAACGCCAACACGCTACAAAACTGTTGGATTTCGTCTACGATGATTTCTTGCACGTCGATCGAACACTCTTCGCTCAGTCCTTCGTCCACGGATCCGCACACGACTAACTCGGCGAGTAAATACTCAGACATAGGTCCGACCACGCCTTCTTTTTGCTCTTTTGTTTTCCCGTTGTTGTTGTTATTTCCTTTTCCTCTTCGAGAAAAAGCAGACAGAAGAGAGTTCGTTTGCTCTCGCTTCTCGCTCAAAAGCACGTACGCTTTATTAATCTCAAAAGCAGCTTTACTGTTACTGTTTTTATCTTTCACGACGTCGGGATGAAAAACCTTCATCTTATTTTTATACGCGTTTCGGATTTCATCCGCGGATGCGTTTGACGCGACCTCTAAGACTTCGTACGGGGACCACTCGCCGGTTTCCATCGCGTCCGACTCGTCGAACGAGAATCGATTGTTTGATGAAGAATTTGACGACGCTTTTTGTGTTTTAACGAACGCGTGACGTCTTCCTTTCCCTCCTCCTTTTAATCTCGATGTTTTCGATGAAAGAAGAAGCTCAGAGGTGAGCGTGTTGGTACACGAGGAAGGTTTTAACGACAACGCGGGTGGTGGCAGCATTGAAAATCCTTTAATTATTAAAAGCAGACAGACGAGTATTAATAAGATCAAAGATTGATTATTTATGACGCGCGGATTTTGATGATGTGAAAAGTTCGTTATACACAAAAGTACGCGTAATAATAACATAACAATTATACGATGATTAGATTTGCAAAGCTTTAGCAATCCTCCTGGCTAAGGATAAAACCTCGAAGGGTTTCAATCCTTCCACGTCTTTGACGGTCATCGGGCAGCTATCCGTGATCCAAAAGTTGGAAAATCCTTGCCCCCCGGCGCCTTCGCTGGTGAAGCGTTTCCAGCTTTTGTTCGGGAAAACGCCGTGGGTGACGTAGGCGGAGACTTTCGTCGCGCCGAGTTTTTGGAGCAACGCTTGGCACTCGATTAACGTTCCACCGGATTGGACGAGATCGTCTACGATGACGCAGTGACGACCAGCCGGTTCGCCTTCTTTTAATTTTACGATTCGTTTTTCTTTTTGTCGAACTTTCGTGCAGACGACGGATTCGTACCCGGCGCGATCGAAGAACGAGTGGAAGCGTTTATAGGCGCCTTCGTCTGGGTACGCGATGACGACGTTCTGCGCGTCTTCTAATTTCTGTAATCGCTTTAAGAGCATCGGGATGCCGCTTTCAAAACACGGCAAGATGGCATCTCCGAAATAAAAGCGTTCTTGCAACGCGTGAATGTCAAAGATAACCGCGCTGGTCGGTCCGCCGCGACTGGGCGGCGTGGACGACAGCATGCGCGCTAAAGTCACCGCCGTCGCCACTTCGCCTTCCACCGCGACTCTTTCCGCAGTTCCAGTAGGGAAGAAAGGTAACACCAACGTAAAACTCGCCACAAACATCTTCGGTAAAGAATAAATAATCGATAACTGCTCGAAAATCACCTCCGGGTTGTGAAAACTCGCCAAGAACGCCACGTGTCGATCTCGAATATCGTACGCGTCGTTGATGAACAAATCTGGGAACCCGTCGTTAAAGGACTCCCAATTAATCGTCCCCAACTCCACCGAAAACTCCTCCAACTCCGCGATCTTCTTCGCCAATGGTTCGTGCTCCTTCGAGTAAAACAAAACCGGGAACTTGTTCTTCTTCTTCCACTTCTCCCTCGGTTCGTGCTTGAAAAACGTCCCTACTATCTCGTTGTTGTTATTATTACTACTATTATTATTACTCTTCGACGTAAACGACGACGTGCTCGCCGATCCGTTGCTCTCCTGTCTCGTCGAAGGGGTTACCATCGACAGCGGTTCCGTGTTGAACATTCGACTCCGCGTTCGCTCCTGTTCGGATAAAGCCTCCTCAAAGAAGGCGGATTTCCCGGCGAAGCCTTCCTCTTCCATCGCGGACAAACGATGACTGTTACCATTCGGATAGGAGGAAGAGGAGGAGGACTCGTTGTTGTTGTTATTGGACGAGGTAAAGTTGAAACGACTCGGTGGTAAACTCGCCGCTCGAGTGCTCGTTTTCCTTTGTGTTGGGGACAAATGGCGGCTTCGCTCGTGTTGATGATTACGAGGACGACGCGCGTTACTGTTGTTGTTTTTGCCGCCGCCGATTTTAAATACTGCAGTCGCTGCCGAGGAGGACGATACTAACAAAGAATGCGTCGTCATTATTTGTCTTCTTCTTTGTCTTCTTCTTCCTTGCGTGTTGTTCGTGGCCTTTTTTAATTCGGATAAAATTCTGTCGAATTGACTGACAAAAGAGGGGCAGACACAAGAAGAAATAAATAAAAGAATATTCAATTCAACGCTAGACATCACTGTTATATCATTTTCTTCTTCTACTGCTAAACCTGGTCGGTGTTCCCGACGAGAGGCGCGACGAGCTCGTTGTTGTTAATGTTGTTGTTTTCAATTGCCTCCCGTCTTCGCTTCTCTCGCAAGTATACGAAACATCCGATTAAAGTCAACGCGTAGCCGAGCATGGATCGTAAACCGACGACATTTTTGAATATAACCAAGGAAAAGACAACCGTGACTATGGTTTTTACGTTACCGAGAACTTGCATGCTCAACGCGCCGACGTGTTGCGTCACTAAAAATTGGCTGATGTTGACTAAAAACGCGCCGGCGCAGTTGGCGCAGAGCGCCCAGGCTAAATCGTTTTCTTCGTAAGCAGATCGTAAGGCGGCTTTAATGGCGCACACGCCTTCGAACTCAACAGAGGCGGGAAGCAACGTGCACACGGACATTAAACTCATCCATCGCAACGAATTCAACGAATCTAACTTTTCCGATTGTTGGACGACTCCGTCTTTAATACCGCCTCCTTCCGATTCCGCGCTGCTCAACAACAACTCTTGCAAACAACTCTTCGTCGCTCTGGCGACCATGCTCGCCAAAACTAACGCCAAACCTTTCGCATGAAACGTCGGCTCCGCACCCGCGGTGACCATCCCACCCAAAATAACCGGTGTCAGACTCGCCCACACCCGCCAATGCTCTTTCTTCCGTAAAATCACCATCCCCATAAACGCCGTGACTGCCGGCGTGCACGCCGCAATCGCTTGCTCGAACGACACCTCCAAATACTCCAAAGACGCCACCGCGGCGACGATGGACACCGCGAACGTTTGACTCAACGCAAAAATCTTCCAAAACTGCCTGTTCGATTGCAACTGCTGTCGAGCGCTCACTTTAAAAGCGCTATTGCTACTCTTATTACTTCCACTACTACTTCCACTACTTCCACTACTACTACTACTACTATTAAACGCAGCGACGACTAAACTCCGTTCCTTGAAACTCAGCACAATCTCGCAGCACACGTACGCCACGCACATGTGCATGAACGTCAGAAATATCGGCAATCGAAACTTGCTCCCGTCTCGCATTAATATTTTGTTGAAGGAAATCAAAAGCACCGTCGATGCGAACCAACCGCAGACGATGAGAAGAGTCTTTAGAAATTTTCTCTTAGTATTCGTCTTTATTTGTTGTTGATTTTGTTGCGCAGAAGCGGCTTGCAAAGTTATCGCGTTTATTTCCACCGACGAGGGAGAAGAAGAGGTTATGCCCTTTTGCTGCTGAAATCCTCCTCCTCCTCCTCCTCCTCCTCCTTGCATCATGTCCACGAACGATTGGAAACTCATCGTGATGATGATGATGATGATGATGACGATGAGTTTATCCCAAAACAACAATCAAAACACTTTTTTGTGAGAAGAGAAAAACAAAAAAAAAACAAAAAGTCAAAAAAAGGCAAAATTCGTGTCTCGTCTCGTCTTTTCTTCATTCATAAAAAAAGAAGAAGAACTGAACACATTATTATCACACAGAGAAGAGGAAGAAGAAGACTTTAAAGAAGAAGAGAGAGATGGTCTCCTTTGTTGCCCCCCCTTCTTTGGCGTATTCTTCTCATCATCGCTCTTCTTTATCTTTGTCTTCTTCTTTAAAGTCTTCTTCTTCGAGAAGCCGTCTTCGCGCTGATGATGAATGCAAATGGAAGCGAAGAGGAAAAGGAAATGGAAAACGATGCGTTGGAGCGTTTTTTTCTGCATCGTCTTCTTCTTCTTTAAGCGAGAGCGGTATTCGAAGAACACCCGCAAACTTCGCTTTTAAGAAGAAGACAAAGACAAAGGAGAGAGAGAAAGGCGGTGATGAGGAGGTTTTTCTTCCTCGGTCGAGAACATTGAGGGCGATTTTTGTAGACAACAGAGAAGGAGAGAGCGCTTCGTCGTCTTCGTCTTCTTCTTTGGATGTGGTCACTTCGAGGAATAGGAGAAACATACAGAGCGGCGAGGATGTTGAGGAAACAAAAAAAGGAGATACGAGAAAAGATAGAGTGGTAGTATTGACGCAAAAGCAACCGCGTTTGCCTTTGATTGAAATAGCGAAGCGGGTGCAACTGTTGGTGCAGACGTTCGTCCGGTGCGCGGCGAAATACGCGCAGAAAGATTACGAGTCCATAGCGAGCGCGATTTCTAGACTCGGCCCGACGTACGTGAAATTCGCGCAGGCGGCGGCGAGTCGCGGGGATCTCGTCGGACCAGAGTTGGCGGGAGCGCTCGGGCAGTTGCAAGACGACATGGGACGGTTCAGCGATCACTTAGCGATCGATACCATTCGAGAAGAGAGTCCCGAGTTATACGAGGACATAGAGAACGTAGAGGAAATGCTAGAGAAAGGATCTGTGGCGGCGGCGTCGTTGTGTCAGGTGTATAAATGTCGATTGAAAACGCAAGAAGTGGTCGCGGTGAAAGTGCAGAGACCAAACATCCGAGAACAGGTGGAGGCGGACGCGTACTTGTTGAGATTGGCGGCGTCGTATTTAGAAAAGTTTAATTTGGTGGAGGCGAAAGCCGTGGACGCGGTGGACGAGTTCGTGTCGAGATTGTTCGAGGAGATGGACTTCGAAAACGAGGCAGAAAACGTGAAGAAGTTTAACAGTCTGTACGGCCCAGAAGGAACGGCAAAGATGGACGACGTCGTGAACGGCGCCGCGGGTAACAGCGATAACAGCGGACGGAAAAGTAAGCTAGAAATTAAAGTGCCAAAAGTGTACGAGGAGTACACGTCGAAGAAAGTGTTGGTTTTAGAATGGATAGAAGGGACGCCGTTGACGTCCGGGGAATTGCGCGAAGTCGATCCGAAAGATTTACCGTTGGTCAGGTTAGGCATCGCGTGTACGTTGAGTCAACTCATCGAAACAGGCGTCATGCACGCGGACCCGCACGGAGGAAATTTGATCAAACTTCCCGATAATCGCGGGTTGGCGTATTTAGATTTCGGATTGGTTTCAACGGTTCCGGAACAAGTCCGAGACGGTTTAGTCGCCGCGGTGTCGCTGATGGTATTTAAGAAAGATTACAGGAAAGTGGCGAATTTGTTCGGCGAGTTGATGTTAGTGCCACCATCGGTGATGAACGACGCGGTAAAGATGAAGGACCTCGAAGACGCCTTAGAGGACGCTGCGAACAAAACGCTGAAATTCCCGGAATCCGGCTCGGGGAAGATTGTCCCTGAAATACGGTTCGAGGAACTTTTATTCGCCTTGCTCGCTTTAGTCCCTCGCTTTGAGTTTCAATTACCGCCGTATTTTATCAACAACGCGCGCGCGTTGGGCGGGTTAGAAGGCATGGCGAGAAGCGCGGACGGGACGTTCAACGTGTTGAAAGAGGTGTATCCGGTGGCCATTCGCCGGGTGCTTAAAAATCCAAACCAAAGCGAAGTGTTGAGAAAAACGGCTCGGACGTTAGCGTACGACGATGCAATCGGAGGCTTAGCGTTCGCGTCGTTGCTTCGCGTGTTGAACGATGCCGCAAACTTGACGCAAATTCCGAGGTTTAAAATCGCTTTCGACGCGCTCAACAGTAGCGAAGGCAGACGATTACTCTTGGAAACATTCAAGGCGGAAATTTCGAGAAGAGTGCGCGCAGTTCTCGATGCTCTTTTCAGACGAGGCAGAAAAGAAGGTAATGGTAGTAGTAACAGTAGTAGTAGTGGTGGTAGTAGTAGTAGTAATAGCGATAGCAGCGGTAGTCGCATTGTGATTGCATAAATTACATAAAATTTTCCACTTTCGTGGTACTCAAACTGAAAGATTCGCAGAGCTCATCGAGGTGGTTGCTCACCGGATCCATATAGTGCCCTCTCGCATCTATTTTTGCTCGATGAATAAAGTTTTTATTTCGTGCATCATCATCATAAGAAAAGTAAAGTAGATTGATGCACTCATGTAGATTGACAGTTGGGCACACGTGACGCGGGACCATGAAAATGGTTTCACCTTTTTCAATCGGCGGTGGTGCTCCACCATCTTCGATAAAATTCCTAACAACCTCGAACGTGAGGTGTTCTTCCGAGCACTTGGTTTGTTTCCAAAACGTTTCAGTCATAGTTTTGGTCGCACCATTGAAAGATAATTTGCCTGTACTAGCAGCGACAATTGCTATGGGAGAGCCTGCTTCGGCGGCAATCGACTTTGATCCCGCGTTGCATGTAAACATTCGATCGTTTTTCTTTCCAGGTTTTGATACAACCGTGGCGGCAACATACAGTGCTGGTCGCAAATATATATTGTTATCGCGCATTTGTTGGCATATTTGCGTGTGTGAACGATGATCAAAGAACACTACAGTGCCAGGGGATACAGTTCTCAGAATTTTCCTCCCGTAAAACGTTCCTTCGTGACGATCCGTTTTGCCGGTTTTCATGTTCAAATATTTGTCCAGGACGTGAATAAAGCTAGGAGTGCCAGAGGTGACAATTTCAATCGGTTCCGCTGTTTTGTTTGCCTTCACCATCTTACCAACCTTTGACGACTGTTGCTCTTTATGAAAGTTAAGAAAATTTACGATTGCTTCGTCAGCGATGTTCCATTTCATTTCTCTTGCTTTCAACTTGTCTTTGTCGTATCCAACGCAATCATCGATGTGACCTTCATAAACAGAAAGTCCTGAAAAGCGACTTCGACTCCAAGCGTGAGACATGAGCTCTTCAAAGAACGTCTTGTCCACCTCAGAAGGATCCAGTAAACTGAATCCAGTTCGGTCGAATCCGTTGCTGAAATCGAGAAAAAATCCAACATTTGGCAACATGGTATCGTCTTGCATCGACGTCCAATCAACTAAGCAGTTATCACGAAAGAGCTTTAACAATGTGGTATCTTTTAATCTAGGTGCCGCTTCAATCAAGACGTTAATTTTCACCATGCGATATTCCATCGCGAGTGTTCTTACGTCTTCACACTGCTCTTTTGAAACGAGCGGATGCGCGTATAAAACATCGTACTTTAATGCGTCCTTATGCTTCGTTGAAGCTGTTGTCTTCTTCCTTCTTTTCGTCGTCGTCGTCTCCTTCTTTTGTTTCGCTACTTCGTGATGTTCGATGGTAGCAAGTAAATAGTGCAGCTCTTTGATCGTCGAGCATTTAAATTTAAAGACGCCTTTCTCTAACAAAAGGTTCCAAACAAGCGTCATTTTTGTTGTTTTCACGTGCGGTCGCCAATTTTCAACACATTTGATCAGCCTTAACATCGCTTCGACGTTTCTTTCAACTTGGTCCCAATCTAGACAAAGACAAGGCGTTCTCAAATTGGGATACTCTCTCATTATTTTCTCAATGTCGTCTGCGCGAGAGGTCAACACGCAATAATCGTCCCAGTTAAAAGCCTGTTCTTCCCACAACTCTTTTGGCACTTCTCTCCTTATCGTCGTTGCATTCCGATGATTCTCCTTCCTCGTTCTCTTGCTTGAAACCGCTGAAGTCGCCGTGGTGGGTAGGACTGCATTCGGACTCCCTCCTCCTCCCTCTTTTTCGTCCACTTTATACTTAGCTATAATATGCGTCCACTCTTCCTTATTCCGATAAAATTCCTGGTAATAGTTCTCAAAGCTGGTAAACTTAGATTCCTGAACTTTGAGTAAAATCGTTTTAATCGATGTATCCGGTGCCCTCGGCGGTACAAAGCAACTCAGTGCACGTTCGTAGGCACCCCACACTCTATCGTAACAGCAAATCTTTACACCACTAAATTCGTTCGGTTGGTAATAGTGCTTTTCACGTTTTTCAAGGTTGCTGCCAAACTCCTCCGGAACGTACACTGTAGGCAGACCATTGTAGGACCTTCGAAAGTCAAGCAGGACCGGAAATCGCCCGTCTGCAAATATCGTCCCCGGCTTGCCAGGCACGAGGCACTCCCAAATCTTTAGATTATTCCCCATAGGTTTGGCTTGGAACCCAGGCATCTCGCCCCAAGCGCTGTTGTGTCGCCAAAACTTCCTCTCTTCCACCAAGTCATGAGCACAGAAGGCAGTAGTCGTCATTTTTCTTCCTTTTGTCTCTCTCTCACACGCACAAATACGTAAACAACACGCAGAAGCGTGTCTCGTAGGTTGTTTTTCTTTGTGGCGATGGTGTTGGTTATTTACGAGCTTTTTCCAATTTCTTTTGACGTCAAAGAACGCACACAACACACACATGTACGAGGACGAGGACGAAGAAGATGGTGGTGGTGGTTATAACGAGACGAAAGAACCATTAACGATGCAAAAATCGAATAATAATAATAACACAAACAACAACATAAACTTAACCTTTGCGTCGTTGCACGCGCTCTCCGCGTGGTTGTCGGTGAAATCAATCGTCAAAACGACGACGATGATTTTGGAAAAGACGACGACGCTCGTTCCGGGTGGAGACAGTGCCGGTAAAAGCATATTTTCGCTCGCGCACGCCGCGATGTGTTTCCTCAACTGTCTGAGGAGTTCAATGAAAACGTACAGAGAGATCAGAAATACGAACACGGTGAAATCGCGCAGAAAGAAGAACAAGAAGAAGAGGAACGGTTTTGGTGGTTTCAAGAAGAAGGAGAAGCTTCGATTTTTACGAAACACGCAAACATCCGCGAGCGATGCAAAATCGGCGTTAGAGAGAGCGAACGAAGCGTTGTTCACGGCGGACGCGGTGTTAGATACGGACGACTTTGATCTCGATTACGACGAGGAGGAGACGAACAGGATGAACTTGAAGTCGTTGGGGGCGTTGGCGTTGAGCGGAGTGTTTGGCCACGTGAACGACGAGTTTAAAGACGGCAGGTATCCAACCGCGAAAGAAAGGCAGTTAATGCGCAGATTTGTGGACGCGGTGACGAGCGCGAGTTTTGGCGCCGCGTTAAGAGTAACCGCCGGGATGGCGTGGAGTTTGGATGACAAAATCGGGAGGAACCACCGCGCGATTGAAACCGTGTTCGTGGCGAGCAGAGCGATGGAAAAAGAGAAGAGAAAAGAGGCGAGTAAGGGCCTAGGATTGGAAGGGTTGACGACCAGGTTTCGATCTAATGATGTGAACAGCAATAATGGTAGTAATAATAGTAGTAGAAAAGAAGCCTCGAAGTCGAGGAATACTAGTCGCGGCGAGAGCAGCAATAGCAGCGCGAGTCCGTTCAACCGGTGGCGAAAGAACGGAGGAGGACGAAACGAAACGAAAAAGAAACCGCTTGTGGTGAACTCCTCCTTGAGTAAAGCGACGAAACAAAAGATGAAAATAGTCGACAAGAAGGACTTCAAAAGACCAGCTGTAGTGAACCCGAAAGATACTTTCGGCACTCGGAGGTTGCTCTTTCCTTCTTCTTCTTCTTCTTCGACGAAGACTAACAACAATACTACGAAGGCAAAACGCATCAGCAGCCGCGCAGCAAAGACGACGACAACGAAAGAGAACAACAACAACAAAAACAACAACAGGGCAACAGGCGTTAAAAAAATCAATCGCAAAGATGCCAAGAGAAGTCAAGATGACTGCACTTGGTTCGAACGCGCTCGAGAAAGGCTTCCGCGAGTCGCTCCGGTTATTTTGATTCTCGCCGGTTTCGTCCTTTAAGATTCAATTAATTAAAAATCTTGCTTCATAAAATCTCTGTTTTATTACCACGCAAAAAAAGCGATGATTACTTCTTCTTCTTCTTCTTCTTTCAACAAAGTCGCTTTACTATCGAGCAACCTTGTTGTTCGTCGTGGTCGTCGTCATCGCACGGCGGCGGTTTTGACGACGAAAGCTTCTTCGTCGTCTTCGTCATCATCGAAAAGTGATGATGATGATGATGACGATGATGCAAAAAATCATCTCAACCGCCGAAGTGCTTTGAGGATAATCTTCGTGGCAGCAGCGACGGCGTCTTCATCATCAGCGTTGGCAAACGAAAACATGACGAACATCGAGGACGACCGACGAACGACTTTATACGCGGAAACGGTGAAAATAAGAAAGTTTGAAGACCCGGACGCGTTTCAGAAAGACGTGCAATATTTGAGCAGTTGTCCGGAAGTGAGCGAAAGTTGCGTCTCGACGACGAACGACGACCAGGCACATTTTCTCAATCCGTGGGGGTTTTCCATGTCGAAAGCGAACGCGATGAGAGAGTTAGTGATGGTAGCGTTAGGGAATAAGGAAGGGGAAGGGTACTTTTCGTACGACGAAGGGAGAGATTCGAGAGTATCGACGGCGGTGCGCGGCGCGTCGGTCGGCATCGAAGCCATGCGAAAGAAAGCGCGGGAAAGCGCGTTGAGAGATTTGGCGTTGGAAGATAAAGGTGGAGGAGACTTAAATACTAGTAGCATGCCGGAAATGAAAGGTCCTCTCGGGGATTGCATAGAATACGACGTGAACAATGGGAAGATTGTTTTGAGATTGTTCGACGTTCCGGGCTGGGTGAAAGACCCGGACATCGTCATAAACGAAAGCGACGTTTTTGACGCCGAGTTTTACTTTTTAGACAACGACGCGATTGTGGACGTTCGAATAGCTGCGAGAGATGCGCCCAAAGGAGGCAGTTTCGCCTTGAGTTACGATCAGGGCATCAAGTTTGAGAAGAATAGAGCCAGAAATTTAGCGGATCAAATAAGACAAAAGTTAGGATGGGAAATCGTTCCAGTCATCGCCAGCTTCGACCCGAAGTGGGATTCAAAAAGGAGAATGTGGTTTGAGGACATCCTCGATCCGCAAGAGAACATAAGCGGCGAGTGGAATAGCTTTAGCGGGACGAGTTGGATTCCAAACCCGGCGGCCATCGTCGATAAACTTTCGAGCAGATAGCTGAGTTGTGTAGTTATTGTTGTTGTATAAACGATGGATATAACAATTGTGGTACTAGATGTAAGTCTATTTATTCCGGCTTCGCTTCCACTTGTTCTTCGCCTAACCAGAATTTGTAGTTTTCGAACAACTCGGCGTCGTCTCCACCCTTGTGGTATTCGGATTCGACGAGCATGGCTTCGTAGAACTTTTGGCCAACCGCGGATCGGGCGCCCGCCTTCTTGCCCGCCTTCGCTTTCGCTCTCTCCGCTTCCGCGCGTTGGCGCATTTCCGCGGCAACCTTCGCGTACGGGTTGAGTCTGTCCATAGCCGCCATGTTCTTGAGCGGGTTTCTCTTGAGCGGCGCGTGCGC
>Ga0209090_10002507_pt1 | contig 11591 bp, 8 predicted proteins | sample ArcticOcean_MG_C_9_FD_187432 | JGI IMG/M metagenome (GOLD analysis project Ga0209090, IMG submission 187432) | Marine microbial communities from western Arctic Ocean - ArcticOcean_MG_CB2_152 (SPAdes) (version 2) | ecosystem: Environmental > Aquatic > Marine > Oceanic | place: Arctic Ocean... | reverse complement strand
ATCGTGGACAAAAAAAGACGACGCGGTGAGCGTGAGCGTAAAGTTGTGATGATAATAATTATAGATTCAGTGGTATTTGATTGTATATTCCCAAATGTTGTTGTTGTTGTTGTTGTTGTTGTTGTTGTTGTTGTTGTTAATGTTGTTTGTTAATTGCGCGGCGTGAGAGGTCAAAAAAATGCTCACGTAGTCTGCCGCGCATCATTGTCAGCTATAGAAAGCGCGCGCGCTTTGCGGCTAAAAAATCAAGCGCAAGCTTTACTAAGTATTGTTATAATTGTTAGAAGTTGAATCCACCTTGCAGCGCGGCGGCACCACCGGCAGGAGGACCAAACGTAAACTGCGAACCGCTCGCGTCCATCCCCGGCGCTAAGTTTTGATCCTCTTCGTCCTCCAAGCCAAAGTACTGCTCGAGAATTCGCATTGCTTTTTCGTAAATGTCGTTGTTCGTGTGGTTTTGTAACGCTTCGATCTTCTCCAACCCATCCGCTTCGTCAATCAACGCCGCGAATAAGTTGCTCCCTTCCTCTTCCTTCGTTACCTCGCCAACTTTCAAAATGTTTTCCAAACCTTCCAACGCGACGGTGACGATTCTCGCGTCGGAGCACGAAATCAAATCGCACAATGGTTTCATGCACCCTTCGTTGACTAACAAGCGAGTCTGTTGGTGCGTCCCTCCGCTGGTAGCATTCGAAATAGCCCAGGCGGCTTCCTTTTTGATGTCGAATTCGGCGTGGCCGAGTAAATAAATCAGAGGCGGGATCAATTTGTCGTCGATGACGGCTTGAATTTGATCTTTGTTTCCGGCGGTGATGTTCGACACCGTCCAACACGCCTCTTTCTTGATGGATTTCTTGTGTTCTCCAGTCAACAAATCCAACAAGCACGGCAACGCTCTGCAATTGATGATTATTTGCGTTTGATAATCGTCCCCGGTGACGATATTCCCAACCGTTCTCAACGCCGGAATCAAAACCGCGCCGGACTGCGAGGACAACAACTCCACTAACCTTCTGCACACGCCAGCTTCAATCACCGCTTGAATCTTATCGTTCACTCCATCGCTTAGATAACTCAACGCCCAGCACGCGTCGGTTAAGATTTCCTCATCGGTTGAGTGAACCAACTTTGCCAACGCCGGCAACGCGTCCTTCAGCAACTCAAATTGCGGCTGCGGCTTCCCTCGGCAAAAGTTACTCAAAGTCCACGTCGCGTTTCTCAACATGGTCAATTTCGAGTGCTCGTTCAAATGCGACAACAACGGGTGCAAAGCGCCGTGTGACAACACCAAGTCTCTGCATTTGGTACTATCCCCGGCGATGTTCCCCAACGCCCACACCGCTTGCTCTCTCACGTCTTCGCTCGGCGAAGACAACAACTGCACAAAGATAGGCACCGCGCCAGAGTTTATCACCGTCGCCGTATCCTCCGACGTCCCGCTCGCCACGTTCGTCAACGCCCACGCGGCTTCAAACTGCAACTGCGGGAAATCAACTCTCTGTAAAAACTCCACAAACTTCCCAACCACGCCAGTCGCCACGACCTCCTTAATCGGCGGGTTGCGCTCGATGGAGAGTAATTTACGAAATCGAGTCGTCGCGTCCAGTTGCACCGCGGGGTCCGGACTGTTCACTCCGTCCACCATTTGCGGAAGAGATTCCAACTGTGATATTATAATAAACGCGCGACGCGAAAAAGAGAAAGAGAGAAAGAAGAGCACACACACAGAAGAGTGAGTATACAGTCAGAACAGATGCACAGATGAGACGAACCAAAGTGACAAAGAGGAATACGAATAAAACGCGCGATCTTTCCTCGTGCGCGTAAAAATGTTGCGCGGCGAATAGCGACCGAGCGAGCGTAAAATGTCTCAATTAAAGCCCCCTTTGCTTTGAAAAAACACAGACAAAGAGGAGAGATCTCCCTCTTCTTTCAACGCTCTTGCGATAGGAGAAAGCGTAAACGTACCTTTGCGTTCGTCCTTTGCTCGTGCGTCATGGCCGTCGAATCGCTCGCATCGTTGAACACGTTCGGGTTGATCTCTGATCCTCCAGAAGCGCCGACGTTGATTCGTTTCTTCGCCATCGCTTCCTCTCGTTTCTCTTTCCGTATGGCGATCATCTGGTCCTCTCGTTTCCTTCGACTCTCCTCCGCGTCGGCGGATTTCTTGAAGGACTTTTTGCGAGAATCTTGACGAGATGCCGATGGACGCAACATCTTTAAAGCAGTGTTTCTCTTCTTCTTCTCCTTTTAGAGCGCTAAACAGGCGGTAATGATGATGATGCGACAGATGGTATTAAATGTATGACGTTTTTGAACAGTTTTTTGCCCCACAAAGAAGGGAGAAATTTTGAAAAGAGGAGGAAAAAATGTGGCCTTTTTACATGCGCTATCGCTATCGCTGTTACTCTAATGTCGCGCGAATGAATCGAATACCTCTACCGTGGTCGCTGTAGGAAATCGTGAGTTCGTATTGATGACGTTTACCGCCGCCTTCACATGATGTCTTCTTTTTCGTGGAGAGAGTTGTCGTCGTCCGGGAGACTTCTATGTGCGGGTACATGACCATCTCGCCTTCTTTTCGACCTCTCCTCGTTTCGATGTCGAGGAGTTTGTGGAACGGAGCGACGCCGTTTTTGTCCGAGTTGACGCCGTTGCTGATTTGAACGACGAGGTTACCTCGTTGACGGACTCTGTACGGGTGGTCGTTGTGCGCGAGGAGGATTTGCGTTTGGTGGCCGTGGCGGGTATTCCTTGAAGAAGAAGAAGAAGAAGGGATGGATATAGCGTGGAGCTTGGCGTTTGGCATTTTGAGGAACTCGTCTCGGTGGTGGTGTTGGCGGAGGTGATCGTGGTGGTGTTTAATTGGTACCGTTGTCGCTCTCACTGGAAACGGTTTCCCCCACTCTGCCTTTTTCTCGTCGTACAAACTCGCGTACACTCTCGGTCGCGTCGCCCGGAAAAATTGGACGATTTTTCTATTCGACGAAACGATGGCACCTTCCAAAAGCCTGTCAATCTCTGGCGCTTTGCGATGCGAGTCTTCGTGACGAACGGCGTGTGAGCCCAAAGGATGCCAAGATTTCCCGTTATCTTTGGAGTGCAACGTTCTCGGTCCGTCCTTGGCTTGCATTTCCGAAGCGCACGCGCTCTTGATGCCGTTTGCGCCCACACGAGGCTTTTGCGTCCAGTACGGAAGAAGAAGATGCGAGGGAGAAGAGGACGCGTTCGTTTCAGCGTTCCATAACTTTACTCGAATTGGAGGACTCGCGACAACTTTCGGCGAGTGTCCACCTTTTGTCGCGTCTCTCTCTTTCTCCTTTAATATCAATTTCGGTTTCGACCACGTCTTGCCGAAATCTTTCGACGTAGACTCGTAAAGGTTTCCTCCGGCGCGATATTCTTTCGCATCCACACTATTGCAACTATTTTTGTGCCTGCAAAAGAAACACGACTCACTTTGCGAGTAATACAGACGCAAAAGAGGTGTTTTCTTTCTATTCTTTTCGTCAACGTTTTCCTCGTCTTCATTTTCCTCTTTAAACAACGCCGGCCCCCACTGCGCTTGAACTTCCGCGTCGTTCCTCTCGCTAAAGCTACTTTTACTCCCACCTTCTACAACTAACGCGTTCAACTTCTTCACGTTTTCCGCCGAGTCAAAAGTATTCCCGCCATCTTCCGACCTCACCAAATAAATCCTCTGATTCGCCTGCCCTTCGCTTCGCCTCGCGCCTTGAAACGCCAAAAGCACCAAAGCGCCGTGCGTCGCGTGCGTCGGCATGTGCGCGTATTGCATCGACGATGACGCTTTAAACGCCCACGTTTGCCTTGTTTTCGACGCTTTCGTGATTAATACATCATCAAAGACATCTGAAGAAGTTAAAGAAGGACAAGACGTTCCTTCGCCTTCAGTTTGCACTTCTCCTCCTTTGCCTCCTCCTCCATCGCTCTCATCATCTCTCTTCGACGATAAAAAATCCTCCGAATCCTCTTCGTTCTCTTCGAGGTTGTTCTTTTTCTCGAACGCGGTTTGTCCAAAACCATAAGGGCCAATTTCGTCTTCGTTCCCGTCGATCATCATTGAACCCGTCTTTGTCAGATACCAATCCGAAAGCATTCGTGTGGAGGTTTTGACGCAGAAAAAGACCGTTATCGTCGTCGCGAGTAGTGCGCAAACGAAGAAGACGAGTCTTCGACCACCACCACGAAGAGGAGGAAGACACCAACTGATGCCGCTGTTCATGCTGAAATCGTCGCGGACGTGGTGCTCATTGTATTCGTCTTCTCGTCATCACGTTGCTTCTCTTAATGGAGAAAATGTCTGACATTTGACATTTCCCCTACTTGTTGATATCTATTCGCGCGCAATTAATACATACACACATGCAAAATGTCCACCCCCTCCTTTACTGATGATGATATTAACAACAAAGAAGAACTCTTTTTAACGCTTTACGTGGACTACATGTCCCAACCGTCCCGAGCGTGCGCGATGTTTATTCGGTACGAATTTAGAGCGCTCTTAGGGGTGTTCGTCTCATCACTTTTGTTTACTACGCGCGCGCGATAAACACACGACGACGACGCGGAATTGCACAAAACGTATTTCTCTCTCATCGCGTCACTCACGAAACGCAACACTATTATATAGGATCGTAAACCTTCCGGTGAAAATAGAACTCGTGAAACTTCACAAACGAGAACACAAATCTGAACCGTTTTTACGAGTAAACAAATTCGGGCAAGTGCCAGTCCTCGTGGAAAGAAGGAAAGGAAAGGTAAAGTTCGTGTTGAGCGAAAGCTCCGCGATCTTGAAATACTTATCTGAAAAGTATTCTTCGATTGTTTCTGCGTCTAAAATGTATTCGAATGATTTAAGAGCTAAGGCGAAGATTTGGTCCTCGATGGATTGGTACCAGACGACTATTCGATCTTCGGCGGCGGGCGTGTCGTGGCACGCGTTCGTCGCCGGGAATATGGGAGGTAAGGTATCGCTCGAGTTGGCGAAACATTACGAAGGGCGGTTAAAAATGAGTCTGGATGTTTTAGAAACGTTGCGGTTGGGTGATAAGGCTCCTTTTTTGAACGAAAGGGAACATCCGTCCATCGCGGATTTGCTCGTGGTTGAAGATATCGTAAATTTAGTCTTGTTGAAAGGTTCGCCCTTTCGCGAGAGACTCTCGTCGCTGGATGCGTTATTAGCGAAGCGTCCGCGAGTAAGAAAATGGAGAGACGCCATCATGCGGATAAATAAACCGATATGGGATGAAATACACGGGGTGCTCGAGATGGTCGCCGAGAATGCTTCGAAGAAGATTGATAGTGCTGAGAGTAGTCGTCGTCGTTTCGATGTCGCTTCGATGTCGCGTTTGTAGTAAAGTAGTCTAGAGGAGTTTTGAGGACATCATCCCTCACAAATTTAAGAAAGAGATGGATGAGATCAAGACCTGATACGATGCACAAAAGCGCTTTTTGTCCTCTCTTTTTTCCTTACCTCTTGGCTGTATTCTTTGTTGTCTTCTGTATCGTGTTCTCGTCGACGACAGCGACGATACCTGTTGTTTCTGCGGAGGATAAAGAACCAAAATCATCGTCAGAATCATCGCCGAAATTTTACTCGACTGGTTTCCCCGACATTTCTCTCGCGAAACACTTTGCGAACGAAAACGAACGCCTCGCGAAACTCACCAATCCGCTTGGACGAAAAAAGTTGAACGTTGTTTTAGTCACGTGCGAATTCGACGGCCCGACGAGCAACGGCGGCATTGGCACGCAGTTTACCGCTCTGGCAAAATTGTACGCCAAAAATGGCAATTTTGTGACCGTCGTGTTCACCGAAGGCGAGAGGTAAAAAATGTTGATGTGATGCTGTCATCACGTATTCGCGCTCTGTTCTCTCTGTTTTTAATAGTTTTTGCAGTGTCGTCGTACTTTATGCTGCGCATTGCGTGTCTTTTATAATAGTTTCTGACCTATCGTCATACCTTTCTCGTTCTCGTCTTCTCGCTTAATATGTAATAGGAGTCAAAACAAACCGTTCTCGCACTGGGAGAAATTTTACCGAGAGGAACACGACATTGAAGTAGTCGGTTTGTATCGACCGAACAAAAATTACATCGGACGACATTTACTGGAATCGCACGAGGTGTATAAGTATTTGAAAACGCACGAGCACGTTTTTGATGTCGCGCATTTTCACGATTACAGAGGCGCGGCGTATTATTCCTTGTTGGCGAAGACGCAAGGGTTGTTTTTGAGGAATTTGTTGATTGTGGTGCAAACGCACGGGAATAACAAATGGGCCAAGGTAGTCGGTAACAACGAGGTTTTAGGAGACGTTGGCGAGTTGGAGATGGATTTTATGGAGCGAAGGGCGGTGAAGTTAGCTGATTATGTGGTGTCGCCTTCGAGGTATTTGTTAGAGTGGATGCGAAGAGAGTCTTGGGCGGAAAATACAAACGGAGAGGCGATTGTGCACCCGAACTTATTGCCCGAGGAAAGTAGAAGAGGAAGAAGAAAAGGAGGAAGAAATAGCATGGTTTCGAGTAGTGATGATAGTAATAGCGATAATGATTATAGCGATGATGATGATCGTAACGCCGAAGAAGTGGGAGACGAGAAGAGACGAAGCGCGGTTATGGTGGACGAGTTGGTCTTTTTTGGTCGCCTCGAGACGCGCAAAGGCGTGGTCGAGTTCTGCGATGCCGTGGATATTTTGCTCAAAAACGAGACAATGGCCGCAATGATTAGTAAAGTCACCTTCTTAGGACGTGCAGCATCGGTGTTGGGTCAAAACGGTCACGAGTACGTCAGGGAAAGGGCGAAGAAATGGACGAACACGCCGTGGCGGATTGAAACTAGATTCGGAAGCAAAGAGGCGAAAGCGTATTTGAAGAGTCCGGCGAACAGGAAGGGGAACAAGAGAAAGTTAGCGGTGTTGCCCTCTCTGATTGAAAATTCCCCGTACGCGGTGTACGAGTGTGCGGAACTTGGGATTCCATTCTTAGCGAGCGATGTAGGCGGTACGCGCGATTTGTTGCGCGAAGAAGATCGCGCGATGTCGCTCATCGGCTATTCGGAAGAAGACACGTACCACGAAAAAATGGCAATGACGGGCGAGCTATTAGCGAATAGAATTCGGGAGGTTTTAGAGAAGGGCGCGTTAAGCGCGCGACCGAGATACGATGCGGCTGAAAACGACGAGAAGTGGTTGCGATGGACGACGCACGTCGTCGTGGAGTACAAATCGAAACGAGGTGGCCCGAACGTCGCGAGTAATTATCGAGACGATGATAACTCCGTTGTTTTCCTAAAAGATACGAAAATCGAAGCAAAGGATCTTCCGTTCGTGTCTATCGTCATGACGCACTACGATCGGCCTCGATTGTGCAAAGTTGCCATACAAAGCGTCATCGATCAAGACTACCCGCACGAGAAATTCGAATTCATTCTCGTGGACGATAAATCGCCTTCACACGAAGCACGACTCTTCCTCGATTCCTTAGAGGCGGATTTCAGAAAACGAAATTGGAAAATCGTACGGAATAAGGAAAACGTATACCTCGGTGGTGCCAGAAACGTCGGTTTCAAACACGCGAAAGGAAAATACGTCATGTTCATGGACGACGATAACTACGCGAAACCGCACGAACTGCGCACGTTCGTCGTCGCCATGGAAAACGGCAACGCAGACGTGTTGACCTCCTTAGTTCAATTCTTCTGGAGCCACGATAATCCGTTAAAAGCGAGAGAAATTGTCGACGACGAACCTTCGTATTTGTTCCTCGGCGGCGACGCCGAAACCGGCGCGTTCAAAAACTGCTTCGGCGACGCCAACTGTTGCGTCCGCGCGACGTCGTTTGAGAAAATCGGCGGATACACCGAAGACAAACAGATCGGTTTTGAAGACTGGGAAATGTATGCCAACGCATCCATGCGCGGTTTCCAAGTCGACATCGTCCCGGAGTCCGTGTATTACTACCGATTCTCCCAAGGCTCCATGCAACGCACGACGGATTATTTAATCAACCGAAAACGCTCTTTGCGACCGTACTTGAGGACGTTACCGAAGACCATGCACTCGAAACTCCTCAAAGCCGCTTTCCCGAAAGCATCGTCCAACAAGAACAAACAAAACATCGGTAAACCGTCCGGAATGATGGCACAAGGCGACGCTCGCTTCCACGGCGTCGACGAAGACACCATGATTCGAGAAGGAGAGCGACGAAGAAGAGAGGAGGAAGAAAACTTCGGCCACGTGGAGCTTTAATACTAATAAAAACGTAACACCACTGCGCTCGTGGTAAATTGTCCGCTTTTCTTGCGCTTTCAGGCGGGAAGAGAGAGATGTAGACGTAGATGTTCGATGTTCGATGTACCAATCGATGGTACCAAAAGCACATCAGGCAGCAGTGTAATACTAAAAACTTTTAAAAAATGTAAAAAAAGTCAAATGTAAAAAAGTCAATTGTCGTCTGCTTTTCACGAACGGACACGTAACCCGTTTGCTTCAGAATTGAGCAGCAGCAGCACCAAGAACAACAACACCAACACCAACAGCACGTAAACGACGCGCTGCTTCTTGAGATCTCGATCTCCAATACTACTACTACTACTAATACTAACACGCGAGCGAAAGAACTCTCTGTTCTCTGATCTCTGTCTGTCTGTCTCGTCCTTTCGCGCGTCGTCATCATCATGCCGTGCATGTGCTTCCCGAAGTACGTCCCGGAGACGCAAGCGAACAAAGATTTGATGTCCAACCATTACGCGCCCGCGATAACACCAAACACGACGACGACGACAACGAACAAGAAACAGAAACAACAGATGAGCCAACAACAACAACAGAAACAGATTCACATCACCGAGGAGCACCAGGAGTGCGCGGTGTGTTACGACGATTTGTGTTCGCACCGAACGGCGGTTTTCGTCAAACAGGACGGACGAACGAGGACGTGTAAGCACTACTTTCACGCGGCGTGCGCGAGGGAACTGTTAGAACACGCGGACCAGGAGATGATGATGGATCAGGGAGGCGAGTTTGAAGAAGAAGAAGAAGAAGAAGAAGATGATGATGATGATGAAGAAGAAGCGGCGAGTCGGAGCGGAGGAAGTCGGAGTAACAGTAATACTAATAATAACGGAAACGTAAGAAATACGAAACGTAATAGAATATCGGCGACGTGCCCTATATGTCGAGTGCCGGTGTATGGATCGGTGAACGTGCCGTCGTGCTCGACGAATCCGAATTTATGGTTTGATATCGTCGACATCGACGACGACGGGAAAGTCTCGCCGACGGATTTGGTGACCATTTTGAGAGCGCAATTTTTAGTCGATTGGAGGACGATCGAGAAGAAGTTAACCGGTGAGATTTGGCCGAAATACGACGCGAACAACGAAGGGTTCATCAGTCGCGATGAGTTGTTGAAACCGGATGGATTGTTGGATTATTTGTTGAAGACGTTTGAAACGCCAAAGAGACGATTTCGTAACTGTCCAAACTTGGAGATGCAACCGAGAAAATGGTTCGAGTATTGGGACGAAGATCACTCTGGAACGTTGGATTCGGAAGAATTGATCAGAGCGTTGGTGAAAACGTTTAACTTGAACGCCGAAGTGAGATCATTACGGGCCATGGCGGAAAGCGTGAGATCGGTCTGGGGCGCCTTCGACCAGGAAGATAAAGGCGAGATTTCGTTGGACGAGTTCATAGCGCCGGAAGGGTTGGCTCAGAGCATTGTCGCGACCATGCGTTGGTCGGATAGCGTACCAAATTCGAGGGAACATTCAAGGGTGAGTGGCCAAGACGGCTCGGATTTGAAACGTAGCAGTCAGCACTCCTCCGACGGGAAGACAGTTGGGAAACCAAAGCGGGTCGGTATTTTGGGATTTTCGCGACTGCGCGGCTCGGCGGACGAGAGAGACATACCGGACTCGCCAAGAGACCAACGTCTGGCGTTTTTGAACAACTTTCGAATGACGCCGAGAGGCAGTTTTGAGGACTTAGAGTTAGAGGAAACGAAAGAGGAGGACAACGCTTTGGAGGCAAAAAACGGAGCAACGTAGAAGAGAGAAATCAAAGTCATGTAGTAAGTAAAACATCGTAGCGCTTGTATACCTGTACCGCATCCTTATATTTAAATAGAAAAGTCGAAATCTTTAATTTACTTCGCAAACATAGCATACACGTCCTCCGCACTCGCTTCGCCTGATTTGACAGCCTCCATTTTCTCGGCTGCCTCAATATCTCTCACTTGTTCGGTTTGCGGCGACGGCGCTTTCGCGGTCACGTTCGACGACGGCGAAGGAGCACCGTTTCCACCATTTCCACCACCACTACTTAATACACCAAACAAAAGCGCACCTGCACCTAAGATACCCACCACAGCAGCCGCTGCCGCGCCTGCGCCGCCGAGCGGATTAGACGCCGCGGATCGCAACGATCTCGCCGCCGCCGCCGCTTCTTCTGCTTGCGATCTGACTTTAATCGCGTTCTTCTCCGCCCCCGGCTTCAAAAAGAACAACAAACTAGTCACCGGAGAGTTGATAAACTTCTCCGCGGCGTCCGCTCTCGTTTCTAACCTGGTCACGATCGCGTCTGCTTTATCGCACAATTCCAACTTCTCATCTTGCGTCAAACCTTCGAAATCCTCTACGGACGGGAACCCTTGCGGTAAACCGCCAACGGAATTGGGTGGTCTCACCTTTTGAGTCAAGGCCAACGACGGTTTTTGCGCCATCGATTTTGACTTGTTCGAAAACGTTTTCACTTTACGCTGCATTTGGACGGTTTGCGCCGGAAGCGCTTGCGTCGCCGCCGGTTTTCTCATTTCAGTCAAAGCGGTCAAAAAGTTTCCACCCTCGCCGCTCTCGGACGCGGAGACTTTCACAGACACCGATTTCTTTTGAGTTCTCGCCTCTTTCGCCGCCGCAGCTTTTGCTTCCGCCTCTGCTCGTCGTTGCGCTCTTAATTCTGCCGCCTCTTCCGCTTTCATCGCTCTCGTTCGCGCTCGCTCTTCTTTTCGTTCCGCCGCTTCCGCTTGCTTCTGTTCGCGAATCATATCTTGTTGTCTCTTCTTCTCTTCTTGCTCCGCGCGTTGTTCTTCTCGACGCTGCGCAGCTTCCAATTTTTTTTCTTCTCTTCTGGCCTCCGCTTCCGCTCGCTTCTGTTCTCTCTCCGCCTCGCGCATTTCTCGTTCCATCTCTCTTTCCGCGGCTTTTCGATCCTCCTCGTACGATTCGTCCAACGCGTCGTCGATTTCACCCGAAGAATTACTCTCGTCCTCCTCCGCAAAGTTAAACGAAGCTTCCGACCTCTTTGGAAACGATTTCCGCGGCTGATCCGGAGGCAAAGGATCACCACCTCCCCCCATGGACGCGAACGGATTCGGCAACTCCGGCACCTCAATTTTTGGCGTCTCAATTTTTGGTACTTCAATCTTTGGCGGCGTGAACGCCGTCGGCGGCGGCGGCGGCGGCGGCGCTTCTACGACTTTTTTCGGTTTCTTCATGATTTGCGTTTTCGGTTGTTCCTCCTCTTCCTCTTTTCTCTCCACCAACGGCCCGCCAATCAGTTTGCTCGCTCC
>Ga0209090_10002504_pt1 | contig 11593 bp, 9 predicted proteins | sample ArcticOcean_MG_C_9_FD_187432 | JGI IMG/M metagenome (GOLD analysis project Ga0209090, IMG submission 187432) | Marine microbial communities from western Arctic Ocean - ArcticOcean_MG_CB2_152 (SPAdes) (version 2) | ecosystem: Environmental > Aquatic > Marine > Oceanic | place: Arctic Ocean... | reverse complement strand
GTATGTTTGTGCGACGGCCTATCCATTTATCGCGATTGGTTCGGGTCTTGGTCTCCGTGTCCCTTGCGGTGCAAGTGTCTGTATCCGAGCAAGCGCCGCGCCTGTGCCCGCGCAGCAAAAACTAAACAACCAAAGTGGTCGTCCCAAGTCACATCCCTCTGCTAAAAGTTTATCTGCATTAATTACAGCGAAATGTCGCTCACAGAGCTGCCTGAAGAGCTGGTCTCGCACATGGCTCTGCGCGTCGCCGCTGCCCGGCAGGCTCGTAGCCCTGCGCGCGGACCGGACGGCCATCTCGCCGGAGCTCATTCTCGAGCTCGTCCGGGCCTGCCCGTTGCTGCGCGAGCTCGCCTTGCCCTCGCTCATGTGTCTCGGCCGCGCCTTCTACGAGGAGCTGCACGCGATTTGTCCAGCGCTCGTCAAGATCTCGTTGCCGCACTGCGGCACCGACGGCAATGAGTGCTTCCGGGTCCTTGGCAGGTTTAGCCTTGTGGAGATGAACATCGCATCGATGGACGCGCTGACGCCGGCCGTCGTCGACATCATGGTTGAAGGTGGGGCGACGCTCGAGGCGGCGAACCTCTCCTGCGTGCCCGCGCTCGGCTCCGCCGAGTGCTGAAACTTGCGAAGGGCTGCCCGGCGTTGCGAACGATCGCGTGGGAGCTCGCGGGCGAGGGAGGCGGCTGGGGGCGCGTCACGGCGGACGACGAGGCGGACCTGAGGAGCCTCATCGTACTCCTGGAGAACCGGGGCGGCGGCCTCGAGTCGTCGGAGTCGGGCGTCGGGCGGCTCCTCCACCCGGAGGACTACGACTCGGACGACTCCAGCTCGGACGGGGAGTCGGACGACGACGCGTCGAGAGACACAGTAACATCACATTGGTTAAACCGGCACCCGTAGGACAAACGCCGGCTCGTACGTAGCAAGGACATTCTCCGGCGCGGTGTCGACGCGCTCCTCGTCGTAGCCTATTCGCGCCACGACCTCGTAGCCGTCGAGGAGGCGGGGCAGGCGATCTCTGCCGTAGACGCGCATCAGGTTCCAAATAATGCGGTCAGGCCCCACCGGAACGGAGATAATAACTGTCGAGCCCGGCGCGAGCGCTGCCAACAGGGCCCTCATTGTCAACACATCGCCGTCAGGCGCTATCGGGTCGCCGTAGCGCCCGAGGCCGTCGTGGTCCAAGGAGGACGCCGACACGACCACATGAAAAGCAAAACTGGTCCCTTCCGCGAGATCGCCCCAGAAGCTCGTGGCGTTGACCTGCTCCATCAAAGGGTGCTCATACGTCCGCAAACCGTAGTCCACGGTCGTGACTCGCGATGCACCCAGCGCGAGGCAAATCGCTTCGTGCCACGGCTCTGCGGAGCCGACGACGAGGACCGACGCGCCTTCTTCCACGTGGCCGACCAGCGCCTCGAGAAAATACATGTCGTTCGGCCGCGGCGGTCGACGCGTCGTTTCATATAGCGCAGCCGCCGCGCCCTTGCGTCGCGCGACGTCTACCACAGTTGCTGCTCTCTTCGCGAGCGCCGCGATGTCGCGTTTAGAATAACCGTAGGCCGTGCCCGCGCCGCCTCCGGAGTCGTCGACGAAGATGTCCGTGTCGTTCGCATACAGACCGCAGCGTGTGAAGGCTTGCTGCGTCGTCTCGTCGTGCTCTGCCCAGCGCGGCGGCGCGGTCCGTCCCGCAGTTTGCCACGAATTCCGCGCCGAGAGGACGGTGGGGCCGAAAGGACGCTGGTAGGGGCAGTGACTTGGGTTCGGCCCTGTCATGATGAGCATAACACACGGGATGCACATAGAGATGAACATGTTCAAATTCATGGCGACATCTGATTGGTCGGACGGACGTTCGCGGCGCCGGACGGCAAACGCTCTTTGTGTGCCGTACTGGGGCCGCCGGCGCCGGTCTTCCTGTCGCGACCGCTCCTGGTCCCGCCGAACCCGTTCCCACCACGCTAACGCAGCGTTTCTTTGCTCGGCGACCCTGCGCGACCACCGGCTGCGCAGGCCACCCATGTCGATGCGTTTGTCCTGCCACTGATAGGCTGCTCCCAAGATGGCACCCAAGCTCAAAGCAGCGGTCGAGCTGACGCTTCTCACGCTGTGGGGTCTTGGTGCGGCGTCTGTTGAGTTGTCTGTGGTGGCGGCAGCCCTGGTGGCGAGGTAAAAGGTGCTCAGGATCGCCGTCGTGCAGCCAAACCCGTCTAATTTTGAGCGCCGCTTTTTGGCAATTTCAGTGACAAAGCCTCTCCATCAGCGCGCATACCTCACTCTTGACACCGCACGACTGTGATCTCGACTAATGAAAGTCCGCTGCTTGGTCGCATCTCTCAGAGCCACCTCCACTGCTGCAGCCTCTAGACTGACCGCGAAGGACGCGGCACTAAACGATGGCGGAGCCCGGTGCGACGCAGGAGAGCCTCCGCCGCGCCGAGGGAAAAATGGAGCGCGCGGAACAAGCGCTGGAGGCCGGCGAGCCGGGCGCCGCCGCGCGCCTCGCGGCGGCGGAGGCCGAGCTCGAGGCGGCGCTGGACGCGATGCTGGACGCGCAGCCGGACGTGGACGACGAGTATTTTGACGACGACGACGGTAAAGACCCGGACGAGGCGTTCGCGTGGCACATGCGCAAGGCCGTCGACGCCAGCGCCCTCGGGGCGGAGGACGACGCCACGCCGCTCGACGCCGCGCTGCCTCTGATACTCCCCTTCGCCTCGCTCCAGTGCAAGGGCCGGGCGCAGGCGACGAGCAAAACGATTGGAGAGGGTGTGGTGGTGGACGATTTAGACGCAAGGCCGCTCTACGCGAAGCTTGGAAATGCGAAGGCGACGGCGCTGCTCCCAAGGTTACTAACGAAGCACCGGTTGGTAGCATTGAACCTCGAGTTCTGCCGCGCCGCGTCCCTTCTGGACGTTATTGCGGAGACGCAGCACGCGTCCTTGAAAAGGCTCAACCTGAACGCTGTGGACGCGGATCCACTAATAGTGACGCGGGTGCTGGGATGCTGCGTGCGGTTGGAAGTTGTCGGCCTGTTCCGCCACGTCCGTCTTGAGGATGACGCGTTGGTGGCTCTAGGTAAAGCGTCGGGAAACAGTTTAAGAGAGCTCTCCGTCTCCGGCTGCTCTTTGTTAACCGACACGGGCATCGCGGCCCTGGTCGCCCACGCGCCGTCCTTATCTTTTCTGGACGCGACGCGCTGTTCGAAACTCACCAACGCCTCGCTGGAGAAGTTGGCACCCTTGCCCCTGACCGGCCTCGTGTGCTACGCGAACGCTGCCTTAAGTGCCTACGGCGCCCTACGGAGCCCATTATTGCGGCGCCTCGACTGCACCGGGAGCCGCGACTTGACGGGTGTTTCAATCGCGAAGCTCGCCCGCACGTGTTCAACGCATCTGGAGGTCCTGAACCTGAGTTGGTGTATTGCAATAAATGACGACGCTCCAAAAGCATTGGGCGCGCACTGCCCCAATTTAAGCTGGCTCTCGCTCCACGGGAACCGCACCGTGACGGATGTCGGTATAAACGCTTTGGCAGCCGGGTGTCTGCAGCTGAGGGCCCTGGACGTGAGCGGCTGCGCGGGCGTCACGGACTACCTTCGAAAAGAGGGCGTGTTTGAAGCCAAGTTCCCCCGGGTGGTCACGTGGACGCTGCACACTTAAATTGTCTGTCAAGTTACGGAGGGGGGAACACATGCCTCATTCCGGCGCCGGGCAGGACAGGGGCCTCTGTAATTTCCCCTTGGGCCGGTTGTAGGGCGACCAGAAGGGGATGCCGTGGCCGTAGTCCCGCTTCTTCTCTTCCGACAGGCCGCCCATCTTGAAGCCGAACTGGTTGAACCAGAAGGCGTCCGCCGGCAATCCGGTCCGCACGAGCGGTCCCTCGGAAGTGGTATGCGAGTAGGGGCTCCAGTTGGGCACGCCGTTGCCGTAGTCCCGCCTCTTCTCCTCCGAGACCGCGCCCTTGAAGCCGTAGGAGGCCCACCACTCGCGGTCTCCCAGTTTTTGGGGTGAGGGCGGCCCCTCCGGCGCCTTCTTCGGCCGGTAGTAGGTGGACCACTTCGGGGCCCCGTAGCCGTTGTCCTTCTTCTTCTTCTCGCTGATTGTGAGAGGGTCGCCGACCGCTTTGAAGCCGTTGTCCTTCCAGTAGGCCCCGTCGACGACGAGGCCCGCGTCTCGCCGTTTCTTGTACTGCTCGATGAGCGCCTTGTCCTCCCAGGTCACGTTCGGTAAATCCCTTACAAAGGGATCCCTAAACGGATCCTTCTTGTCCACGTGGGCGTTCAAATCTGCGGGCGGTTTCGTTTCGCCCGGCATGAGAGGAGCCGGGAACGCCGTCGGTGTTACTTCCTTAATAGGTCGCGGCGGCCGCTTCGGGGCATTTCCATTGATGGAGCACTCGGCCTTCCGCACCTTGAAGCGCTGGCCCGGCCGTATATTTGGAGGGACGGTCGTTTGGCATTTGACGCCGCCGTCCCTAAAAAACAGCGCCTCGCCGCTCACGGTGTTCTCGGGGCACACGAGCACGACTTCGTCGTCCTTCGGGCGCGCCGTCAGGCCGGCGTAGCGCTCGGATTTTAAGGGGCGCGCGGTCTCCAGCGCTCGTCTCCCGGTGGCCGACAGCGGCCGCCGCGGCGTGTTCTGCCGGCTATTGGTGGGCGTCTTCGCCCGCAGGGTGGCGTTCCGGGCCAGGACGGCCATCTGCTCCTTGCTGAGGGGCGCCATCGTTCTTTGCTCGATGCGCTCTGTCAGCGGCTGTCCTTTCCCGGTGGAGCTGCGGAGGCTGAGAAGACCGTGGGCGCGCTGTCGCGATGACACCGATCACAGCGCGGCTCTGCCGCTGTGAAATTATCAACGTCTGCGGGGGGAAATGTTCACTGTCCTTGCTTTCATGCGAACAGTTGTGGGGAGGGAGGTCAGCCGAACCGCCCGGCGACGGATCTGCGACGACGCCTCGGGCGCACGAAACCTACTAGCCCAACGCCGGCGCAATTTGCCGCCGGAGAGCGGGCTCCAGGGCTGCCAAAAAAGCATAGGACTAGGCCGCACCCCGCCATGGGCCCGCCCCTCACCCTGGTCTGCCCGCCCGGCGCCAAGCCCGGGCAGCAGCTTTTGTTCAAGGACGAAGCCGGCCGGCGCTTCTCTACTGAAGTCCCAAAAGGCGTCCGGCCGGGCCAGAAGTTCCTGGCGCACCGCAAGGCCCTGCCGGGCGGCTACGTTGGTTCTGATGGAGCCACCTTCGCCAAGGTCGCGTCGCAGTCGAAGTTAAGGGCGCGGCAGCCGACGCCCATGCCGTCACCTTTACCTACGCAGCGATCAACGCAGCGGTCCGCGGCGCCGCGCACGCAGCGGTCCGCGGCCCCGAGTTCGCAGCAGTCCCGGCAGCCGTCCGCGCGACGAGTCGGCCTGGGCGACCCGAATCGGGCCAAGTGGGACCTCGCCACCGAACGGACCGCGCGCCCCAAGCCGGCGACGCAGCGGGAGTTCCCGCCGAACACGCCCCTGGGCGACCAGGAGTGGTTCTCGAGCTTTGGGTTTAGTGGTGCGGTGTCCGAGGAAAAGGCTCGGGACTACGGCGACGGCGTGCCGCAGTGGTCGCCGTATTTTAGAAACAAAGGAAATTACGTGCCGCAGCCGCCGAGCGGCCTGGCGCCGGACGCGTACTGGTTCGAACAGTACGGCTTCCGCGGCGGCAAGCTCTCCGAGGACCAAATTCGCATCCAGGGGTACGGCGTGCCCAGTTGGTCCCCGTACTACCGGACGACGGGGCCCAAGGCGCCGGCGAAGTAGGGGACCTCTTTTATAATAATCTGAACAAGCGCCGGCCCACCAACTAGTAGATCACGACGCACCGCAGGCACTCGCCGCTCTCGAGGATGTGGATGGCCTCGTTCGTCCTCTCGACCCCTTTCAGAGTGTGGCTGATGAAGTGGTCGATGGGGAGCTTGCCCGCGAGGTGCTGGTCCACCAACCTAGGGACGTCCGTCCGCGTTTTGAAACCGCCGAAGGCGGTGCCGACCCACTTGCGGCCCGTCACGAGCTGGAACGGTCTTGTCGAGATCTCTTTGCCCGACGCCGCGACGCCGATCACACACGACACGCCCCAGCCCCGATGCGCGCACTCCAGCGCCGCGCGCATGACCTCGACGTTCCCCGTGCAATCGAACGTGAAGTCCACGCCCCACGTCGTCATCTCCACGAGCCGCTGCTGGATGGGCACTTTAGAGGACGTCGGGTCGACGCAGTCCGTGGCCCCTAGGGCGCGGGCGGGCTCGAACTTTTTCGGATTCACGTCCACGACGATGATGCGGCCCGCCCCGACGCTCTGCGCCGCCTGGACCACCGCCAGTCCGACCGCTCCCAATCCGAACACGGCCACGGAAGATCCAGGCGTGACTTTCGTCGTGTTCAGGACGGCCCCTAAGCCCGTGGAGACGCCGCAGCCGAAGAGCGACGCCTTGTACAGGGGCATCGCCGGCGAGATCTTGGCGCAGGAGATCTCGGCGAGCACGGTGTACTCGCTGAACGTCGAGCAGCCCATGAAGTGGAAGATCTCCGTCCCATCTTCTAAGGAAAAGCGCGAGGTCCCATCGGGCATCACGCCTTTCCCTTGCGTGCCCCGGATCTGGGGACACAGGTTCGTTTTGGGCGACATGCAGAAGATGCACTTGGTCGAGCTACATTGCGGCGTGTAGCCGGGCACGACGTGGTCGCCGACTTTGACGGACGTGACTCCTTCTCCGACGGACTCCACAATACACCCGGCCTCGTGGCCCAGGATGGCCGGGAACAGGCCCTCCGGGTCCTGGCCGGACCACGTGTAGACGTCCGTGTGGCACAGGGCGTTCGCTACTACTTTCACTCGCACTTCTCCCGCTTTCGGCGGGGCTACTACCACTGTTTCTAGCTTCAAAGGCTTCTTGGCCTTCCAGGCGACCATGGCCTTGCACTTTATGGGGTTGCCGGTCGCGGCGCTCGCCGTGGTCGTGGTGATCGCGGCGGCGGCCGCTTTTTCGGCGAGGTCCAGGGCTTTGGCGCGGAGCCGGTCCGCGTGAAACTTGATGTGGTCGCCAATAAAGCTCGCGACGAAGTGGTACGAGTGGTCGTAGCCCTCCTGCATCCGCAGTCGGAGCGGCTGGCCCTTGGCCGCGCACGCCTCCTTCAGGTGATCCGGCAAGAGCTGCTCGGCTAAGAACTGGTCCGCGCTGCCTTGATCGACGAGGATCTCGCCCAAATTCGGAAACGGACCCTTCGCGTGCATGAGCTCGGTGGCGTCGGCGTCGTGGCCTTTGAGCCACGACCCGAGGTAGGCCTCAAACGCCTTCTTGCCCCACGGGCACTCCGTCGGGTGGCAAATCGGGGCGAAGGCGCTCACCGATGTGTAGGCGCCCGTGGTAAAAGCGAGCGTCAGCGCGCCGTGCCCACCCATCGAGTGGCCGCTAATGCTCTTGAGCGTCGCGGAGACGTGGAACTCCTTCTCGACGAGCGACGGGAGCTCTTCCGCGATGTAGGACTTCATCTTGAAGTGCTCCGCCCAGGGCTCGGCCGTCGCGTCCACGTAAAACCCGGCGCCCTGGCCGAGATCGTAGCCCGCGTCGTTGGCCACGCCGTCGCCGCGCGGCGACGTGTCGGGGATGACGATGGCGACGCGCTCGGCCGCGGCGGCGGCGAAGGCGCCGGCCTTCGTCGAGAAGTTCGTATCATCACAGGTAAGACCGCTCAGCCAATAAATGACGGGCCAGCCGCCCTCGGGCTCGATCGCTGAGGCGGGCGTGAAGATGGCAAAGACCATGTCGGTCTTCGTGGCCGCGGAGGCATGCTTGATGCGGCGCAGCGTGCCGCCATTAACTTTTACGGAGGAGAGCTCGGTCGCCATTGCACTGGTGTTTCTTGTACACAGCAGCGATGGCTATGATGCAGCCTCGGCAGAGCACACGGTCGCGACTGCGAGAATTTTTTTTCAGTGACGGGTTTTCTTTGACGTAAGCATCATCGCCAATCCCAAGTAGACAGCTTGAAGCGCACACGGGGTTCGTACTAGTGAGGCTAGTCACAATAAGCAGTCACACACACACGCACAAGTATTCAGCTCGTGAGCGGCGTCGACGTTCGACGCCCAGGAAATACAAACGATAACTACAAACGAACAACATCACATCAACTCAGCAAGCCCCGAGGTCCTCCAGCGCCGCGGCCTCCGCGCGCGGGAGCGGCCGGCCCGGTCCCAGGCTCGTCGCGTACCCCGCGAGGGAGAGTTCCCGCATCTTCTTGTGGCGGCTCCGCGCCGTCCGCAGCTTCTGCTTGTTCTTGCGCGGCGTGTACCGCCAGCCCCCGGCGCAGCCGGAGCACTGCTCGCCGCACACGTCCGAGCCCGCGACGTCGACGCCCCGGGCCTCCAGGCCCGCCAGGACCGCATGGCCAATTGTGTTGTCTTTTGACAGCAACTCGTCGGCCAGCTGCGCGTGCAGGCACTTGACGTCGTCGAGCTTGGCGTTGAGGCCCATGATGCCGCTCTTGAGGATCAGCCGCACGTTATCTTTTCCGAGGCGCGCCTCCGCCCGTATTAACGCCTCACCTTGCACCATGGACCGTCGCGTCGCCGCGTGCCGGTCGTTGACCCCCTTCAATGACATCTGGGTCGCCTCGTCCTTTAGTAAATCAGAGGACAACTCTCTCACGCCGCCCTCGGCCTCCCAGGCGTCCACGGCCTCGCACAGGTGCGGGCAGGTTAGGCGCAGCATGCCGGCCCCAAACTTGTGCGCCCCCGGGTCCTGTAGCACGGCCTGGGGGTAGCCGTGGCGGCACAAGGACAAAGCCGGCACGCCGACCATGTTGGCCGGGTGGCCCAGCTGCTGTTGTTCCACCACATCGGTGTCCGCGGCGGACGGCGCGGCGACGCGCCAGCCGGCCGGGACGTGCGTCAATCTATTCGCGGCGTGCCGCGAACTTAAGGAGGGCCACGCGGAGACCTTGCTCAAGGAGGTCGAGCGGCGCAGCGTGGCGAGGAGGAGGGCCATGAAGTGATGCCTCGGCATGTCCTTCGGCCGCGAGGAACACCACACTGCGAGGGGGGCGCGCGGTCGCGGAGATGTCGCGGGACGTTTTGCGAGAAGTGGGTGTTTAAAAGCCGCGTCAGGAGATTGAAACGTGTCTCTACACGCGTATGTTCAGTAAATACATGCATCGTTTAGGTTGTGTCATCATGCGCGGCTCGATTGGATTGATGTTGGACGCGGCGGCGCACGTGTATTGCGTGGACGAGCGCTGCGTTGTTTGCGCGCGGTGCTTCGGTTGCAGCGCGGAAAGCGTGCGTTGCGTGCGCGCGCGTTGCAACTCCTGCAGTGCTGCACAAATGCAGCCGCTGCTTTGTCAGCGCGGTTGTTTACGCAACAAACCACCGGTCCTCAGCGATGCGGCCTACACTCCTCGCATCGGTGTGTTATGAGCAGCGCTTTGGCGCGTTGTGCAGCGGTCAAGTTTAGCAGCTGCAAACTCGCTGTTGAGGCAGCCAAAATTAAATCGAGCGCGACCTCGTGCTGCTCTTGGAGGAGTCATCTGGCACGCTCCGTCGCGCCTTCGCCGCCTTTGCCGTATCGAGCGGGTTTTTGAGGCCGTCAGGATGGATTCAGAGCTTGCTATCTTGCTCTCTCTGCTGCCTAGGCTGACCTAAAGCATTGGCTACCCGTCGTTGCGTCCTCAGTGATCCTTGCTGAACGCGCCGCGCGCTTGACCGAGCTCCCGACAATGCAAAGGAGGCATTGATATCGCATCATCATCACCTGGCCCTCACCGCAACCAGCCAAACCTCGGCTCAGCAGCCATGCTTAACTGTCGCGTGCTGGGCGCCGCGCTGTGCGCCGCCGGCGCGGTCGCCTACACGCACGCGCCGCGCCGCCACAGCACGGTGCTGCGGGCGGCCCCGGGTCGACGGACAGCATTACACGCGACGCCCGACGCCGCCTGCGACCCCTGGAGCCCCACGTCCACGGAAGACGAGCGCATCTTCGAGGTGTGCTACTTAGATGAATCCGCAGAACACATTGTGGAGTGCGTGTGTGAATCCGAAGCCGAATTGCAGGAGAAGGGGCTCCTGCCGCCGAAGCGCGGCCTGGACGCCTCCGACCTCTTGTTTGCGGTGCCCAACTCCGGCGCCGACGGCGAAACTTTATTTAGCCTGGCAGACTACGAGACGTGCCTCGCAGACGACACGTGCGACGTCTCCGACGAGGTCATGGACAAGGCCTACGGGCCGGACATCTTGGAGAAGATCAAGGAGATGCGCGGGACGTCTGAAAAGGAGACGGGCCCGCCCGGCGAGAAGGCCGCGCGGTTTCATGTGCATTTTGGCGCCGGTCGACTAGGTTTAGGGTTAGTGGTGCCCGCCATAGCAGCTTCGGGAGTCCCGTTCGCGGTGGTGCAACGACCGAAGCCTCGATGGGAAAAGGTCTTCGCCAGCGGCGGGGACGAGATCGACGTTTCCGTAAATGGCGAAATAAAAATGAAAGGGGCGGAAGTACTAAGTGCCGAGGCGCCCGGCTTGCCGGAGACCGTGCCCGCCACGTCTTTAGTTTTTGGGAGCTCGTCGGACGACCTGGCTTCCTTACTGTCGCGGGCGACGTCTTTTTCTTGTTCGCTGGGTGCGGCCATGCGAAGGGTCATGGCCTCCACTCTCATCGCTTTGCCGGAGGTCGTGTCCGAGAGCGACGTGGCGGTCGGTACAAGGGAAGAACAGTTAAGAAGTCGGAAGCTGAGGAAACGAAAAGCGTTTGATCCCTCCTACGAATCCGCTGAGGAACGGGCGTATTCCGGGGACCTGTCTCCTAGAAAAGACCCGAGACCTGTCTTATACTGCGCGGAGAACGACCACGAGAGCGTGGCACGCTTAAAACGGGAATTAAGAACGAGAGTGCGAGTCGTGGACTGCATGGTCGACAGGGTCTGCACGGGAAGACGTATAGATGAGGACGGCATTGAAATTGACGCGGAGCCCTGGCCCGGGAGCATCGTGGTGTTGGAGCCGGGGTTTGATCCGCGGTACGTGCCGTTTTCTCCTTCGGTCGCTACTTTACCGGAATCCTTAAAGCATGCGGACTACTTGTCGGAGAGGAAGTTTTCCTTGGTGAACGGCATGCACACGGTCGTCGCTTTTTTGACGCTGGATTACTCGTACGACGGCGCGCCCTTCGTGAAGACGTCCGAAGGGACCCGGGAGTACGTTTTGATAAAGTACTCCAAAATGCGACGGGCGGAGCAGAGAAAGGTAGAAGCTTGGAGGACGGCGCGCATCGCTCGATTGATCGAGCAGTTCGGCATCGAAGCGATCATGCGCTGGGAAGGGGTCGATAGTCAAGAGGAGGTGTGGAATTCGTTACTGGCCTTTGCTGATGAAGTTTTGGTAGATCGATTCTCAGCTCTCGACGATCTCGTGAGTCGAGTACTAGGCGGTGGCGTCGCGAATAGGTACGAAACTCGTTTAAAACCGACCGTAAAATGGCTCGAAGCGAGATCGCCGGATTCTTTATCCGCGTTCTTCTTACATGCTGCAAATTGGGATAGAGCGAACGCCAAAAAGACAGAAACGACCTCATTAGAGG
>Ga0209090_10002503_pt1 | contig 11595 bp, 6 predicted proteins | sample ArcticOcean_MG_C_9_FD_187432 | JGI IMG/M metagenome (GOLD analysis project Ga0209090, IMG submission 187432) | Marine microbial communities from western Arctic Ocean - ArcticOcean_MG_CB2_152 (SPAdes) (version 2) | ecosystem: Environmental > Aquatic > Marine > Oceanic | place: Arctic Ocean... | reverse complement strand
ACTGGTGACGGCAATAATAGCGGTAGCGCGTACGGCGGCGGCGCCACGCCGAGAGGCGGCGGCTCCGGCGGCGACAAGCTGAACTAAGCTTTCGATGAGATTACTCGTATATACGTAGCGTTTATTAAAAAAAGAGATTAAAAGAAGAGGTCGCTCGACGAAAGGTTTGCGTGTTGTAATAACGATGACGTATGATTGTCGTATATATATATATATTATTCTACTCGTTCTTCAAAACGTTCTTCCATCGAAAAAGAAACCAGATAGCCGTTCGCTCTCGCTTCGACGAAAGCGTTCGTCGTTTTAGAGAGAGGAGTTTACACGCACGCAAGAGGAAGAGATTTCCTTCATTTTGCGTCACTTTTATCCACGAAAATCATCCATCAGATATAATCATCATAAATATGTTTTCCATCTCTGCCACTGCTGTCGTCGTTTCTGCTTCCAGCGCGAACAAGGTGCGATTCTGTTTCTGTCGTTCTCTCTCTGTTTTCCTTTTTGCGTTCTTTGCTTTCTTTGCGCGCGGTTTGAAGGTTTGTGGTGGTTGTGTTTCTCTCTCTCTCTCTCGCAGATTGATTTTTCCCCGTCGGAGAACTCCAATCCCAGGTGGCAAAAGTTTGGATCGTCATCGCGCAATCTTTCACACCCCTTTACCTCTTCTCCCTTCACGCCGCGTTTCTTCGCGATGGAGACAGCGGAGGGTTTCTTTTCCTCCTCTCGTCTTTTCTCTCCTCTCGAAATGAAGCGGAGCGTGATGATATCCTCCCGCCGTCTGCCTGGCGAGACCAAAGAGTTTGAGATAGGTTTTAGGGTTTCCCGAAAATACTCACATCTTCTCTCTCTCTCTCTCTCTCTCTCTCTCTCTCTCTCTCTCTCTCTGCTTTATTCATCATCATCGCACGACGAACACAAAACAGAACACCGCGAAGAAGGTTGTCTCGAAGAACAACAACAACACGGTCGCGAAGAACGCGGCGTTGTTGGCGGCGACCATCGCCACCATCTCCTCTTCCGGCGCCGCGTTGGCGGACGACATCGAAGACGTGTACGCCGCCACCTACGCCAAGGGCCGAGACGGTTTTGGCGTCAGATCGCCGCAAAGAAGCGCGGTTGACATTACTGTCGAAAGAAAGCAAGCTGCGCCGAAGCCGAAGTTCGTGAAGCCAGTCAGAGAGGAAGCGCCGAAGCCGGCGAAGAAGGAGTCGTCTGGCGGCGGCTTCTCTTTGCCGTCGATCTCTTTGCCGTCTTTCGGTGGCGATGCGCCGGCAACTGCTGATGAGTAAGCTATTTGCGATTTATATATAGAACATAAGAAGACACGTGTGCTGTTGTAATTATGCGAGGATTCGTATGTGCTGATGGTACAATTTTACTTTTACTTCAGCGCTACTTTAAGTTCACTTCTTGAGCGCCTTCTTTTTCTTCTTCTTTTTCTCTCTTTCGTCGTGATCATCATCCCCGGCGATGGAACTTTTTCGTTTCTTCTTGCCTTCATCGTTAGTACTACTGTTCGTTTTTTTCGCATCATCGAGCGCTTTCGCGATGCGTTCTAACGCTTGAACAGTCTTTTGACTCGGTTGCGGCGCTCTTTCTTTTTGCGTTTCGATGGCGTTCTCAATCGCCGCTTTGGCTTTTTGTGAAAACGAAAAACCTTCGGCGTGGCGTCCAATCGCTTCGAAAACGTTTGCGCACATCTTGGAAGTGTCTGCGCGTCGACTTTGGTTTTCGACGTCTGCTTTGACGGCGTTCGCCAGTGATATCTCACACATCGAGTTCACTTCTTCCGCGGAAGGAATCGACGGGTCTCTTTGCTTACAGGAAAAGATTTGAAAGAGCAGTTGTAACGACTCTTGCCGCAAGAACTGCGCGCGAGCGCTATCGCCTAAATCGCACAACGAAGCGAGTTCTTTGGAAGACGATGCCAACACGTTCGGAGAAAGCTTTATGAGCTCGGCAAAAAACGGCGCGCGCAATCGACTGGTTTTCTTTTCAAACTTTTCCGTGATTGCCGTTTTGTAAATCTCAGCGGCGCTTTCGCCGTCGCCGTTACTCTCCATGACTTTGGCGATATATGCGCACGCTACGGCAGCAGTCTTCGCGAAACCTTTCGCCGCGTCGCTATCGCGTCCAGCTCCAGCGCCATTATCGGCGACATCGATCAACTGCGTCAAGATTTCGTGAATATCTTTTCTCGTACCGGTAACCATCGCTGCGTGTTTGCACGCGTGCTTCGTCAAGACGCTATCGATTCTTTGCGCGAGTTCCAAGAACGATTTTTCCATCGGGTTACTCTTAAACCGTATTCGAGCGTTTCTAGAGGCGCTGAGTAACCGTGGAACGATGATTTCAGGAAGAAACTTTGAGCTCGGCTGCGACTTTGCAAAGAGTTCGAGAAGCGATAAAGCTCGAAACTTGAAATCTGCAGCGGCGACTTTCAAAGCTTTCTTGCGCGAAAGCTCCTGTCTTTTCGCCCTGAATGCGTCGGCGAGAAGTTTATCGGTGGCAAACATTTGTTCGTCCGTAAAATCATCCGAGTCAGAATCGTCGGAGTTGTCGTCATCTTCTTGAATTTTCAGTGCGGATTTGCGAATGGCTTCAATCGCGCCTTCGTTCGCTTCCGTGTCCATACCAGCGTCTGAATCGTTCTCATCGTCGTCTTCGTCTGAATCATAATCGCTACTCGAGGAATCGTCGTCGTCGTCGTCGTCGTCGTCAGAGTCGTCTTCTTCTTCGAGCATATCTTCATCGTCGGAGTCGTCATCCTCGTCGTCATTCTCATCGTCGTTCTCGTCGCCGCGCTTCCCGGCACCCATGTTCTCGACGACGTTGAGAATATCTTCGATACCTCGATCGGTGATTTTCCCAGACACGCCTTTAAAAGTACGTTCGGTGACGTCGCGCAATAACGCGGACGGTTGCGCGAGAAATGCAATCAATAAATCGTTGAGAACGTCCATCGGCTCCAAATCGTGCTCTTCCTCTTCTTCCTCCTCCAGTGTCTTCTTCGTCGATTTTTTCTTGGTTGTCTTTTTCTTCTTCGGCGGCTGGAGAAGCTCTTCGACGCATCGAGGAATATCCTCGACGATCGACGTGAACTGCTTCGGATCAGACGCGTGTAAAACGATTAAAGTTTTAAGCAGCGGAATAATCGACGTCGCGACGCCGCTTTCGTCGGCTTTTTGCTTTTTTTCGCAGAGTTTCAAAGCATTCGCAAGATTTTTGCGCGCGTCTTTCGCTCGCGCGCTATTCGGAATAACGTCCGTCACCGAAGCGTCGGCATCGAAGTTTAACACCGCTTCGCACGCTTCCGAGAGCGCATCGAATTTTTCTTCTTCTTCCTCGTCCTCTTCGTTTGCTTCGTTGCCTTTATCTTTATGATTTTTACCGTTCTTAGTATTTTGACTTTGTTGCTTTTTCTGCTGTTGCGTGCGTCCGCGCGATCGAATGTTCGTCAATAATATGCCAAGTAAACGCGTCGAAAATGCTCTTCTGAGCACATCGGGACAATCTTCTATGTTTTTACCCACGACTGTTTTTGGCAGCTGTTTCTTGGACGTGGAATAAAACGCGTGGAACAAGCAAAAATGCAAAACGTCCAAACGATCGCTCGGCGATAATGCCGACGTAATCGAACACATTTGTTCTAGCGCCCACAACCGTTTGAAATCGCGACTGATTTTCTTTTTCTTTTCCTCGTCGTTATCATCGTTTTCGTTCTCGTCGTCACTCTCGTCTTGTGTCGCCAAATCTGATTTCTCCAAGATTGTTTCTCTCAACTCTTCGCAATACGCTTTCGCTTCCTCTCTCGTTAATCCAGCCAATAACGTGGAAATCCCACTCGATTTCGCCAACTGCTTCTCAAATCTGTGAATGCCAACCTTTCTCAACGCCGCCACGATCGCCACGCGTTTCTTCGCGCTCGTTTCTGGATGTTTCGCGCACCTCGCGATGGCTTTCAAGCAATCCGTGCTGCAAGCGTGTAAATAATTCTCCGGTTTGGCGCAGTTCGAAACTAAACATTTAATAAAGTTTGGCGACGTGAACAACTTCGCAGTCTCCGATGCCGTCGCGTTTCGCAACAGCATCGAAAATATGCGAAACCCGAGGTACTTTCTCTGATGCGATGGTGCTTTAAACAACCCGTTCTCGCAACACGTCTCCCACAACGCCTCCAATCGAGTCAAGTTGCTTCCTGCTGATATTTTCGTCGTCGCTCCCGCTTTGTTTCCTCCTTTTTTATCGTCATCGCTATTACTTCTACACGCTTCGCATAAAATCTCCCAAATAGGGTGCACCCTCGGGTGCGCGTGCGGACACTCCGCCAAAGCGTGACTCACTTTCTTCAAATTCTCGTACGCGAAAAACGAATCCTCTTTCGCAGAAGAAGAAGAGGAAGAAAATTTAGGCACGACGCTCTGCGCTTCCTTACACCTCGCCGGTAAGCACTCGTACAAACTATACGCCAACCACACGGTTTCAATCGTTGTTTTCCCACTCTGCTCTCCGACGTCTGTCACGTCTCGACTCACCCACGCCTGCGCTTGCGGACACTTCTCCAGCGCCTCCCTCGCCAATCGGAACGGATCTTTCTCGTGCAACCCTTCCTCTTGTTTACTCAAACTCAGCGCGAGTTCAATCATAACTTTCGCCGCGCTTTCGCTCAAATACGCTTTCGTGTTGCTAATCCTACAAATCTCCGCGAACAATTGGGAACTCAAATCGACGATTCGTTCTCGCTCTTCCTCCGGCGTCGTCGTCGTCCATTTTTTTCGCTTGTTGTTGTTGTTACTACTACCACTACCACTCATCATCTCCTTTTTCTTCTTCTTCGCTTCCAAGGACACTTCCTTGGCCACCAGCGCTCTCGCCAGCGCCGCGTTCCCGAACAGCTGTCCGATCAAAATATCTCTCGCTTCCGATCCTTTCGTGCTCTTCGTGATTGGTTCCAATCCTTCCTTCAGAAATCGAAATCCATCTTCCACGGAAATCGCATCCAGATGCGTCATCGCGCTCGTAAACGCCACCGCGAACCCTTGCCTCGCCCCGGCGCGTCCAGACCCGAGACCTCGCGTTAAACGTTTCATGGAATATTCAACCACCGCGTCGAGCTTACTGTTGTTGTTGTTGTCATTCGTAGTCGTCGTCGTGTTCGTGGTACTGTTTTGCACCAAAAACAGTGCTTCCGAAAGAGCGGCGGCGGCGGTGCATCTCGTCGACGCATCGGTCGACGCCAAGTCCCAGAAGCGCTGGAGGATTGTCGCCGGGACCAACGAGGTCGAGGAAGTAGTATTCGACCTCGATTTTGTCTTCTCCTTCGTCGTCCCTGATGCGCCTCCCATTATTATTATGTACTACTCTAACAGAGAGCACAACACCAACGAAAGCGTGTTTTGTGTGCGTACTATTACAGAGAGTCAGTCATCCTTTTTCAACGAAAACGTGTGTCACGAGTGTGCGTAAAAACGAACTCTCCTCAGTCGCTCGTTTCAGATGCTCTTTTTTGAGACCAACAACCGTCTTATGTGCACGAAAAAAGTCTCTGCACCTCTGCACTCGTACTCCCCTCATCAGAGGGCAGTCCATAAAAAGTCCTCTAAATTATCCCTCTGGGCAACCCAGTCTGAGGCAAAAAAACAACAACAAACAACAACAGGCGAGAGAAACGTCATTCCTCTACTCCTCTCCTGATTTGCTCATATACTACTAATACTCGAATATAAATATGCTTCGCGTCGTCGCGCGAAGGTTCGCCAGGGGGAACTCTTCTTCAAACCCGGGTCATTATCTGCTGGTGCGTTTCTCTGTCTCTCTGTCTCTCTCTCTCTCGTCTTTGATTGAAGAGAGAGCGCAGTTTTCGTTTGTCCGATTGATTCCAATTCCGAATCCTTCTTCTTTCGGCTGCGCTTCTTTTTCTTTCGATTGGTCACACGCGCGCGCTCTGATGAGAAGAAGATAAAGCGTGCGCATATCTTTTGTCCGCGACGCTGTGGTGTTGTTGTTGTTCTTTTCGCGTTGACGAGTCGTTCACTGATGATGATACCTTCTCTTTCTTCTTTATGTGATTGTAAAAAACAGATCAATCAGGCGGCGACGACGACGGCGTCGTCATCGACGTCAATGTTGATTCATAAACAAATGCTTCCGTCTCTTTTTTCTTCCGCGGGGAACCAAATCCGCTCGTACTCCAAAGACGTCATCGGGATTGATTTAGGGACGACGAACTCGTGCGTGGCAGTCATGGACGGCAAGAACGCGAAAGTCATCGAAAACGCGGAAGGGTCGAGGACGACGCCTTCGATGGTGGCGTTCACGGAAAAAGGCGAACGGTTAATCGGGCAACCGGCGAAGAGGCAAGCGGTGACGAACCCTTCGAACACGTTATATGCGTGCAAACGGTTGATTGGGAGACGATTCGACGATCCGCACACGAAGAAGGAGCAAGAGCTCGTGCCGTATGACATCGTGAAGGCGAGCAACGGCGACGCGTGGGTCAAGGCGGGCGGGAAAGAGTACTCGCCTTCGCAAGTCGGCGCGTTCGTTTTGCAAAAGATGAAAGAGACCGCGGAATCGTATTTAGGTAGAGGGGTGACGCAAGCCGTGGTGACGGTGCCGGCGTATTTTAACGACGCGCAGAGACAGGCGACGAAAGACGCGGGGAAAATTGCCGGTTTGGATGTTTTGAGAATTATCAACGAACCGACCGCGGCGGCGTTGAGTTACGGCGTGGATAAGAAAGAAGGCATCGTCGCTGTGTACGATTTAGGTGGCGGGACGTTTGATGTGTCCATTTTGGAAATTTCCGGCGGTGTTTTCGAAGTCAAAGCGACGAACGGGGACACGTTTTTAGGCGGCGAAGATTTCGATACCGTGGTTATGAATGAATTGCAAAACGTGTTTAAGAAAGAGTCTGGGATCGATCTCAAAGGCGACAAGTTAGCCGTGCAACGTTTGAGAGAAGCCGCGGAGAAGGCAAAGATTGAGTTGTCCAGCACGACTTCCACGGAGATCAACTTGCCGTTTATCACCGCGGATGCAACCGGACCGAAACACTTGGCGATGACTTTGACCCGGGCAAAATTGGAAGATTTGGTCGGTTCGCTCTTGGAAAGAACGAAAGCGCCGTGCACGAACGCGTTAAAAGACGCCGGGATTTCTCCGAGCGAGTTGAGCGAAGTCTTGTTGGTTGGAGGTATGACCAGAATGCCGAAAGTGCACTCCATCGTGAAAGACTTGTTCAAGAGAGACCCGAGTAAAGGCGTGAACCCGGACGAAGTCGTCGCCATGGGTGCGGCTATTCAAGGTGGTGTTTTGAGAGGCGACGTGAAAGATATTCTCCTGTTGGACGTGACTCCGCTTTCCTTAGGTATTGAAACCTTGGGTGGCGTTTTCACGCGATTGATCAACAGAAACACGACGATTCCGACCAAAAAGTCCCAAGTCTTTTCCACCGCCGCGGATTCCCAAACCCAAGTCGGCATCAAGGTTTTGCAAGGTGAAAGAGAAATGGCGGCGGATAACAAAATCTTAGGCAACTTTGATTTGATGGGTATTCCTCCGGCCCCGCGCGGTGTGCCGCAAATTGAAGTCACGTTCGATATCGACGCCAACGGCATCGTCAACGTTTCCGCGAAAGACAAAGCCACGGGTAAAGAAAACTCCGTCGCCATCACCAGCTCCGGTGGTCTCTCCGACGCGCAAGTCGAGCAAATGGTCCGAGACGCCGAATCCCACGCCGAAGTAGACAAAAAACGAAAAGAAATGATCGACGCGAAGAACGAGGCGGATACGTTAATTTATTCCGCGGACAAAAACATCCAAGAACACGGCGCCAACTTGCCGCAAGAAATCAAAGACGAGATCCAAAACGCGCAAATGGCGTTGAGAACGGCCATGGAAGGCGACGATAACGAAGCGTTGAAAGAGAAAATCGGTGATTTGCAAAAAGCCGTCATGAAAATCGGCGAGGCGTTGAGCAAAGGCGCGAGTTCCGGAGGCGCTTCGGAATCCGGCGAAGGCACGACGACCGAAGGCGAAGCCACCGAAGAGAAGAAGTCAGAAGAGGCGAAGTAATAAGTTTAGAGAATATTCATCACTCGCGATGATAAAGAAACAACATCATCAACGCATGCATTCTTTCAATTCAATAATAAGTCTACTAAATATCTATAAATACTCTAAAACTAGAACACAACTACATATGTCTTTCCTCTCTACATCACGCCTTTACCTACCGCTCGAAGAAAACAACTTCACGGCATCCCCGTAACTCTCGCTCTTCAAAAACTGCTCGTACCCGACATCAAACGTCTCCTCTCCTCCTCTCCTCTCCTCTCCCTCTTCCTCCTCAAAGTTTCTTCCTCTCCTCTTCCTCCTCTTCTCTCGCTTCTTCGTCGTCGTAATCTCCGCGCACTTATACAAAACAATCCCGAGCGAAAGGAAAACGAGAAAAAAAATCAATCGCATCAGAGCGTGCCCGAACCTCCCGGGTTGCATCATCGCTCGCGATTCCGGTAAAACCGTTCGATGGTGAATTTTGCTGCCTCCTCTTCCTCCTCCTCCTCCTCCGACTCGTCGCAGTCCAACGTTCATTTACTATTCACATCAAGCGGAGAATTTATAAGGAAACGTTGGGGAAACACGTCACGGAGAAATCCCCCAGAAATTCTGGCGGCTCTTAAGAAACACCACTTTTAAAAGCAAAAATGGCATCCAGTTCGGCGCAAGTGGCCGCGCAAGCGTTGGGCGCATTGGCGAGAATAGGCGCGTTCGTCGGGATTGGCGCGACCGCGGTGTCGAGCGCTATTTACGATGGTACGTTTAGCATCTCATCTCGGGGGCATTTCTTTCACGGGGAGAGAAGAGGATGGATCGATCTCTTCTTCTCTCTCTCTCGTCTCCTTTTATTAAACCTTTCGTTGTTGTCGTTTGAAGAGGACTAAACGCGAGAACTGACCCTAATCTCTTTTACTATGCTTCTCTTTTTTATCAACAACGAACAGTGGATGGAGGCGAACGCGCGGTGATGTTCGACCGTTTCCGAGGCGTTCTGAAAGAAACGAGCGCTGAAGGCACGCATTTCATGGTGCCGATAATCCAATCGCCAACCATCTACGACGTACGAACGAGACCGAAATCGTTGAGTTCAGTCACCGGGACGAAAGATTTACAACAGGTAAACTTGACGCTGCGAGTGTTGTGCCGGCCGAACGTGGAACAGTTATCGACGATACACTTGAATTTAGGTCCGGATTACGACGATCGAGTGTTGCCGTCGATCGGGAACGAGGTGTTGAAAGCGACCGTGGCGCAATACAACGCGGACGAGTTATTGACGAGAAGACATGAAGTGACGGAACAAATCGCGAAGAGTTTGAGGAAACGCGCGGATGATTTTGGGATTTTGTTGGAGGACGTGGCGTTGACGCATTTGAGTTTTAGCCACGAGTATTCGCGAGCGATTGAGGCGAAACAGGTGGCGCAGCAAGACGCGGAGAGGGCGAAATTTGAAGTCATGAAAGCCGATCAAGAGAGAGAGGCGGCGGTGATTAGAGCAGAGGGGGAATCCGAGTCCGCGAAGTTGATTTCTCAGGCCACGAGAAGCGCCGGGCCGGCGTTGATTGAATTGAGAAGGATCGAAGCCGCGAGAGAGGTGGCGAAGACGTTGAGCGGGAGTAAGAACATCGTGTATTTGCCGGGCGGGAACGGAAGCAACATGTTGATTGGCGTGAACCCGTAGAAAAACTGTATTCGCGATGCGACGACAACAACGAGTTCATTCATTTCATTCGCCACAAAACCGGCGTTTGCGCAAAAACGCGGCGTCGGCGTATAAATACAAATTTAGTCTTTTGTATTAGATAATAATAACAACTCTTTCACCATCATCATCATCATTATCATCATCGGCATCGCGGCTACTACTATTTTACCGTGCCGCAGCTGCGCGGCAAATGTATTTTCGTGAAAACGTATATCAAGTACCGAATCTGTGCCTGTAGAGCGGCTTTTGCATCTTCCGCAACACGTCCACCCACGGTCGCTCGACTAACAGTGCCTTATCTTTTCCGACGTTTCCGAAAAATAAGCACGGGTCGTTTAATATGACCGCGCGGACACCGCCGGGGAGTTCGATCGCGCCGTCGACGCGTTGGGAGGCTTGCTTTTCCTTGAGCTGTTTTTCGCGCTGGCGGCGTTTTTTCTTGGCCGTACCGGTCAAGACTTTCGATTTGCCGAGTTTGGAGAGGACGCAGTCGTCGGTGATTTTAGAGCGGAGATTGATGCGAGCGATGGCGTTCGGGGTGTGCGCGAAGAGGACGAGTTCGGGTAGACCGGCGTCTTTGTTCGCGGCGGCGGTTGACTTTTTTGAGGATGACGATTTTCCCCGCTTGGAAGAAACTATCCCTTTTTCGCTACCACCGCCAATGGCGAACGATAAACCGCAAATTTGACCGGGCGTGTTGTATAAAGCATCCGGGGCGTGCGCGTTTCTTTTCGCCAAGTTCAAACTCCACGGCAACGGTTCGCCGGTTTCAACGTCAATTGTCCACAAGGAGTTGGACGTGCCGCACGCTATAGCTAATACTCTGGTTTCATTAAACGCCATCGCGTGTATTGCTGACCACGAATCCATATTCAACGGTGGAGGTAAACGCGAGTGGAGTTTCATCGCATCCATTGAGTAGATAAAAACGCCGCCGACGTTGGCGTTGGCAGAGAACGCATTGTCGGCATCGCTGACGACGTTTGGTGCGCGACAGGAAGCGACGGCGAGCCATTGCGAGTCGCCGCTGCAACAAATATTTGTTACTGCGGGGCATCCAACCGTATCGGCGGTAACCATATTGCATTCTCCTCCTTCAAATCCACCGACGTTTGAATGAGACTTGTGTGATCGCCTTCTTCCGGATTCTTTCGCGAACGCTCGCTGCGTCGCGGTTTTCGTCGCGATGTGCGCTCTCAGAGTACCCACAACCTCCCAATTTTCCAGGTCAATAATCTTAATCGGGCCCCTGATGGAAACAATTATCAATCTCTTTGCATCCGCGGTAAACAACAAGTGCGCCGCCGGTCGCGTAATTTCCTCCGGTAACTCGACTTTCTTCGCGCGCCAACCAGACTTGCGTTTGACATCCGTCGCGCCGTCAAAGAACGCCTCCTCTTCCTCGTCGTCTGAGTTCATGTTTTCTTTCTCTTTACTATTCGGTTCACGAATCGCAAATATTCGTGGTGGCGAAACGGCATCAGAAAGTACGACCCAACACCCGTCCGGCGATATCGCTGAACAGAGAATCGAGTGTCGACCGGAGACGAAAAGACGCAGGACGCATTCCGGCGCCGATCGTAAAAGTTGACGATTCTTCTTATTCTGAGTGTTTTCTGTACGTTGCTTCTTCCTCGCGTTGGAAGTGTTCAGGTTTTCCTGTTGGTTCTGGCTATTATTATTATTATTATTATTATTATTATTATTATTATTATTATTATTATTTGTTGTTGTTGTTGTTCCTAAAGCCTCGCCGAGTTTCCAGACGTCCACGTATCTTCCGTGTTCGCACATGGCTAAAGGCCGATCCGGGAACTTGAACCCCGCGGACCGCT
>Ga0209090_10002502_pt1 | contig 11598 bp, 14 predicted proteins | sample ArcticOcean_MG_C_9_FD_187432 | JGI IMG/M metagenome (GOLD analysis project Ga0209090, IMG submission 187432) | Marine microbial communities from western Arctic Ocean - ArcticOcean_MG_CB2_152 (SPAdes) (version 2) | ecosystem: Environmental > Aquatic > Marine > Oceanic | place: Arctic Ocean... | reverse complement strand
CTGAATCTCTTTCACATAACTCAATATCATAAACAAAAGTAGGATATGTAAATTTTAAAAATCCTGTTAATTCTTTAATAATAAAGTTTTTATTTTGTTCTATAATAAGTCTTGTTTGTTCAAATACTGGAGAAACAACATCTGCAACTGTAACCTCTGCAAAACTAGAACCGCTATCTTTTGTAATTATTTGTTTGTAAGGTGAAGTATCTGCTGTTGCTGGAGAAGATGCTTTAATTAATTCGTCTGCTCTTGCCATAGCTGCGCCAATAGTTCTGTATGCGTATGTTAGTGCAGTACCTTCCTTACCAGGTGGTACACTGATCATTCTGTCGTCGCCAGTAGTACTCACAAATAAGTTTGTTGAACTTGAATAAGCTGTATTATCAACATAATATTTTGTTGCAGCTTGCATATCTTCGTCGCCATTTGGTTTACCTGCGCCTGCAAGTTCGCCTGGATGATCATGTAGATACAATTCTCCAGTCATTTCGTCACCTTGTCGACGAACAATACTCTTACGTGGCAATGCAACATTATCTAAGAAATTCCCAGCTAACGTAGAATCATAAGTAACATCAACTAACGTATGAACATCAGTAACTGCAATAGTTCCTGATACTGCTACTTTAGTTAAATTAGAAACATCTAAGTTTGACGCTGCAGCACTAGCTGCAGATGTATGTAGTGTAAAGTTATTTGCATCAACTCGACGTATATAATAAGTTGTGCCTGTAGTTAGTCCTGATGGTGCAGCGTCTTCAGCATTAAATTTATAAGCTGTTCCGTTTATACTAGTGTCGTATCCATGACTAAGAACTTCTAAGTTATTGTTTAAATATCTATTAATTGTTAGTGTATATTGTGTTACTGTTGCAGGCTCGTCCGCAATACGAACTGGAGTAGTTCCTGTACTATCACTGATAATATAACGTTGGTCCGCATAGCCTTTATTAATAACTAAATCGTCAATTGTTACTGTAGCATCACCATGACTGGAAGCATATAAAGCCGCCGCTGCATCAGAAACTGTTACTTTTGCTATTGGACTTCCGTTAGCTGACATTGGTCCACCTAATGTAGGTGTTAAGTCGTCTGACATTTCAGTAAATGCTGTTGAAATTATAAGTTTTCCAGCTATATTATAGCTAAACACAATAGTATCTGATGCGCCGCCACCTAGTGCTGCATTTGAAGCAAGTGTTGCTAATTGTACTGATGTACCTGCATCGTTTACTAACGGAATAGTATTTGGTGTAAGTTCATCTGGAGTATCTGCTAATGCTGTAAAATTAATTGTGCCGCCTTGGCCAAATACTGCATATAGTTCCGAAAAGTTTTCATTACTTTTACGAAACGATTCTCTAATACTATCGCCGGTGCCGTCATTACCTTCTACACCAATGTTTACTTCTTGTCTTGCCATTATTATACTCCGTTATATTGCTGGCTGTGCCAACTTGTCTACGTCAAAATTCACACTTACTCCACAACCGCATGCTGATTGTGCGTTTGGATTGTTAACTTGGAAAGTTGCACCCATTATATCTTTAACATAATCTATTTCTGTACCTATCATAAACATTACCGCTGTAGCTCCAACTACAAATTTACCTGTATCTGAATCAATAACTACATCGTTTGCTTCTAGGTCAGCTTCTGTTGCTACAGCCGCCCAATCGTATTCAAAGCCGGCACAACCGCCACCTTTTAAGTTAAGACTAACTGCATAGCTGTCTGTTTCTTGACATATGCTATCAATCTGTGCTTTTGCAGTATCTGTTAATGTACAAATTGTCATTTGATTTCCTTACTATATTGTATTTATATTTTAATTTTATAATCTTTATGTAAATATAGTTATGTTTATTAAAGAATTTCAACAAGAAACCCGGCATGTCCGTAAGAGCAAAACCGGCAAGGAACATACCTATACACGCAATGTTACTATATGTGTATTTAGGTGTGATAACTGTGATGCAGAATTTCAACGTGCTAGAGGAAGTATGGATCCTAAACGTCTAAGTAATTCGTACTTTCACGTATGTAAGAACTGTAATAGTAAGAAATTTGCTCAGAAGAAAGGCGTAGAGCAGAAGCAAAAATGGAATATGACTGCTTCTAGTAGTATTCCTGTTGGTAAACTTTAGGTTTCTTTTTTGTAAAGTGTCCAGGCTCCATATGCAATTGCTGCATATGCAATTAGACTTGCAATTGTTTGCCCTAAGATAAGATACGCGATACCAGCACCAATTAGAACTGCACCGTCTACTGTTGTACGCTCGTTTAAACGAGCATTAATCCATTTTTTAATCATTGGAAATTCTCCTTGCTTGTAAAGTTCCTAACGAAGTTTCAACTCGCATTAATTTACGGTTTATTACTGTTATAGCTGCTCGTTGACTGCGAAGTTGTTCTTCTAAACTCTGTACGTATCTCTGAGTTGGGATTTTGTTTTCTAGTCCGTTTTCACTTACCATCAAAATGTGGTCAACTCCTTGACCTTTTAATCCACCTGTTACTCTATTAGGATTTTTATCCGAAGACGGTGTCTCTTGTGTCTTCTTTTGATTTCCGTACATCTTGTTTAGATAATTCATTCGTTGTTCCTTTGTAGTATTTATATAGATCAATGCTGGCTAAATTTTTACATTTAGCTTCTACCATAATATCTGCATAGTCTAAGAATGTTAATGCCCAATCATTAACACTACTATTCCACATATGATCACTATGTGCTCTCAGTTTCGCTTTTTTGTATCCTTGTGATTCCAAGGATCGAAAATCTGGTCTAACTCTTTTGCTATGTAGTGAGAGAAGATCCTCTCTGCTAACACTATAATGAATAGTAGGCCGAACACCCCTCCAACTATCAATGATACGTTTAAATCGGTCGTCTGTTGCACTTATATATTCTCCTTCTCTACACCAGTGATGATGGATATCTAACACCAAAGCGAGATCGTTTGCAAGCTCAAGACTGTCTTTGATACCCCATTTGTTTTCGTCGTTTTCGATTGTAATACAGTTTCGTGCCTCTGGTGAGAGGCGTTTAAGTGCGGCTTTGATACCGGCTGGACCTTGTCTACCTGATATGTGGACATTGCACTTGAAATCTTGAAATTTGCGGCCGTAGCCCATCCACCTAATGATGTCCGTATGATACTCAAATTCTTCTATGCTCCTATCAACAATATCTGGGCTGTCACTAGCAAGTACAGTAAATTGCCCAGGATGCATAGAGAGGCGAACATCCAGCAAACGAGCTTGTTCTCCAACCCTTGCAAATTCCCGTTCGCAATAGCTAATAACAGCAGGGAGTTTCCAATAATAAGACCACTGATGGTGAGTGTATACAGGAAGGCAATCACTGCCAAGTCGTACCATTCTAAGTTCATCAGGTAATCCTCCTACATAATCAATCAAGTTGTAGTACGATTGAATGTTATGCACCATAATGTCCCACAACCTTTGTTCTGCTACATCACGAGTCTGTCTATTCAACCACTGTACTGTAGTTGACTTTGTATTTAGTGGACGCTGTATTTCTTCAAGTATTTTTTTCTTTTGCGTTTGATCCGGGTGCATGTACTTGCATGCAAATCCTATACGTTTAATCATGTTTGTGCCTATACGTTTTATTTAAATATATTATAGCATATTTAATTGTAACAGTCAAGTTAATTGTTCTCTAATCTTTCTACGACGAATAATATTCTTATTATAATTGTAAGGATGCATTTGTTTATAGTACTGTGTTTTCTCTAATTGTTTACTAGCATCATCTATTTCAGTAAGCTGTTGTATAAAAACCATAGTATATAATTCAAACATTGATTGTAAAAACCATAGATCTTTATTTTGCACACTAACAAAGCTATTTAGAGCATCAACACCACCTGTAAGTTGTAGTTGGTTTATTATGTTATCATCAGTGTCTGCAGCAATTATTACAATTTTGTGTGTGTAATCAAAATTATTACATTCAGTTGCAACTGTTGACCAAAAATTATGCAGATTCATTTCTGGAACTTTAACTATCTTTGCTTTTTTGTCTGTCCAAATAGATTTTGCATAAGGACATCTTGAACCTTTATTAATAGAATTTTGGACGTCTAATGTTTCTATCCATCCTTCTAAGTAATTTTCTAATTCATCTAAGTTTTTCATTTTATTTCCAGTTGTTTACTACCCAAGGGTCTTGACAATTATGAGGATTTGGATCTCCGTGAAACACTGTAATAACACAATCTTTTGGTGGCTCTACATGTTCTATTTTTTTAAAGATTCTATGCCCCTTTGTTCTTCCGGGTTCAAATTCTCTTGAATTTCTTATTTCCCATTTCCAACTTCTTATCCAACTATCAGGAAACAATTTTGCAGGTATCCCGGCGTTTGTTGATGCATCATATAACCAATCTTGATCTCCAAAAAATCTATTTTGTACTTCTTTCCAATTTTTAGAATAATCTTGCCATAACTTTTCAAGTTGTCCTGTTCTAAAACGTATAACTGAACTATTATATTTTTTCCAGTCTGGTCGCATTGCTCTAGTAAAATCTCTAATAATACACCAATCGTTTGGAGAATAATCAAATATCTGATCAATGTTATCCGAAACAACCACATCTAAATCCAAGTATAAAACTGTTCCTTTAATTGGTAAGTTACTAAAGATATAAGGTTTACACCACCACCCTTGTAAAAACTTGGGCAAAGCAATAATTTTTATATTTGGGTTAATATCAGTTCCATCATCTGTTAAGCAACAAAATTCAAATGGCAAAGTACAATGACGACTAACCATATTATACAATGTATTAACATAATCTGCAGAGTACTTGATTCCGTGTTTTACGCAAATTATATAAATTTGACCTGGATCAATTTGTGGAGTTTGTACTACAACATTCTCTGCAATTCCACCGCTAGTTTTTAAGGCGAGCTTGTTAGCCTTTTGTTCAGATTTTAATCGACGGTATTCTTCTTTGCTATACTTTAACTTATCTAGTTTAGTCATGCTATTCACTTTTTATAGCGTCAGTAATTTTCACAATACTTTTAATTACACTTTCAAAGTCTTTTAAGTGCAATGCATTAGGGCCATCACTTGGAGCATTATCAGGATCACGATGTACCTCTAAAAAGAAATTCCTAATCCCCAAAGCAGCACCTGCACGACATAAGCCAGGAACGTAATCGCGGTTGCCGCCGCTACTACTTCCAAGACCGCCTGGTTTCTGTACTGCGTGGGTGGCATCCAATATAATAGGCACGTTGTAATTATTAAGCATGTAATCCAAGCCGGTAAAATCAACCACCAAAGTGTTATATCCAAAACTTGTTCCTCTTTCGGTTATCCAAACTTCTTTGGCACCAGTAGTTTTAGAAAGGATACTCTCAACGTCCCAGGGTGCAAGGAACTGTCCTTTTTTAATATTAACAATCTTATCTGTGTTACATGCGGCTGTTATTAAATCAGTTTGTCTACATAAAAATGCTGGAATTTGTAAAACATCTACTAAGTCAGAGTACTCAGAGTTGATTAATTCAATTTGCTCAACAGTATGTACATCTGTTAATATTTTTATATTACCGCCGTTTTTTTGTTTTAGTAGTTTAAAGTCGTTCATTGTTTGTTCAAAGCCAACGCCTCGAATTCCGTCTTTACTACTCCTGTTTGCTTTATCAAAACTTGCTTTAAAAATATAATCAACGCCTAGTTCTTCGCAGACTCGTCTACAATGAACTGCTATCTCATAACTTTCGTACATACTTTCATGTTGACAGGGGCCTGCTATAATTCTAACTGTCATCTTTTCTTCCTAAATCTTTGTCTTTTTCATAGATTGCTGAGTTAGATCCATGTTCTGCACATTCTGCACTTACACAAAAACAACGATCATTAGTTGCTTTTCGTACAAGTTTGTCTGCAAAGTTAAATGCATGTTCTGCAAACTTCTCAGCACCAACACCGTCCATAACAACAATCTCTGCTAGGTCAAGTTCTTGCAGTTCCATAAACTTATCTAAGTATGGATCGTTCTTGTCAATTGCTGTCTTGTGATCAAAGTTGTCTTCGAGCCATTTCTTTAGTGGCTTCAATCCGCCAAAGTCTACTGCCCAGTTCTTTTCATCTAGATCTGTACAGCCAAACTTAAATGTAAATGCTAAACTGTATCCGTGTAATAGATGACAGTGTGAATGATCTGCGTTAGGTTGCCTAAATACCGCTGACAAGCCAATGTTATGTCCGTAATGTTTTGTTGAATAATATGCCATATGTGTTCTCCTAATTAAACGGCGGAGTATTTAAAGAGGGTCGACGCATTAAGTCCTCTGTCTTGTACTTATTATATTACAAATTGTCTAGGTTGTCAAGTGAAACATTATCTTTTTGCCAGATAGTTGGCAATATCCAATCTTCTTTTTGATATATTTTAAAGTGTAGTTGCGGAAACCATTCAAACACTTTGTTTATTTGATGTACCCAATATCTTGGATCTACAGCATTTTTGTCTGCCGGGTCGTAGTTGCTAGTGTCTTTGTATACATTGTTAACTGTGCTAGTAGCACTATGTAAGTCAAAGCCTACTAGACGCACTGTAGGACCCTTACACAGCTTTGCAGATAGCAATACAGCGTACGGACCACTGCCCCATTGAAAGGGTTCGTCCCATCGTTCTGTTCCGTTATATGGAAGTTTTGGAACTACTTGTACTCTTTTAAATTGTTTATATTGACTTAACCAATCTTCTCTAGTGTACACTAGTGCATAATTATTTTTTTGAAGATCACCAATTACTTCGTTTACCATTCGACGATCAACACATACTAAGTGATCCATAGTATAATCTCGATAGATAGCATTACATCCTATCTTAGTGCCGTTTAGGTTATCAATGTTTACAGAGGTGCGACTCTCGCCGTTGCCAAATACATACATAAATTTATTTAGCGTGGCTTTACAACTAGTAAAATATTATCGTATGTTTGTGATTTTTTTTCTTGGAAAATTAGATAGTTACAAATAAAGTCACCTGTCATACTAACACGATAATCACCATCTGCTACCATAGAATCTGGCCGTTTCATAGTCCATTGATTAGGTACTGGCTTTCCAGGACTTACGTTACGAGTGTATTGTTTTATAAATTTGTCTAGTTTGTGCATATGACCGTCTTTGTGATATGCTATGCCGTAAACTCGTACGCTATTACATTCGTATTTTTTAGAGCCTATCATCATAAAATCTATAGTTTCGCCTGACACTGGATTATTTACTATTTCAATCTTAATATCAGTAAATACAAATGCATTATTAAAACTCAAATACATAATACCTAGTGATATAATTGTAACCATACTTAATCCGCTAACAATGTTTACTACTGCCTTTACTTTATCTATCATCACGTAGTGCCTTTATATCATTTGTTAGTTTAGCACATTCATCTTTAATATCTGATAGGTTTTGGCTTGCTCTGTTAATAGTTATTACTAAATGACGTATAGTATATATTGTCCAAAACCACCAAGTAACCGCAGTGCATGCGAACATGCCCATACCTAACCAGAATGCTGCTTTAAAGTCTATAATGCCAAAAGTTACTAGACCTACACAGAGAGCAAGGAAACATGTAGGGATTAGTCTTGCAAAAAATTCCCAACGTTCTACTTGTGCTACTATTTTACTATCTTTTGATTTTGTCATTGCCTACCTCCGAGGGTGCAAAGGTATTTACTGTTTGTTTGAATAATATTAAATAAGAGCTTTACGCACTTATCTGAGCAAAAGATTTCCACTCACCTGGTGAACCGTCTCTTATACAAACCCAGCCAATGTAACCGGTTGGCACTGGATTACTATTCCATACAATATCGCCTAACTTATAGGTTCCCGATGTTGGAATATTATCAGCAACTTCTTGTTTTTTGCCTTGAAATCTAACTGGTCCTGCTGTAGTAATGTCAGCATCTGTTTCAAAGTTTTTAACACCAACGCCTAACTTACCATTAATGTTAACTTTGTCATTTAACTGTATTGCTCCAGTTGCACTAACGGAAATTCTTACTGTATCGTCAGTAATAATGTTTAACTTTGAAGTACTCCATGTACCTATTTTAAATTCTCTATCATCAGCTGCAATAATAAACTCGTGATCTAATGAAGCAATACTTAAATCGCCATTAGGAGCGTCTGTGCCAATTCCTAGTCTTGAAGAATTATTATCCCAGAATAAATATTCTCCGATTGTTACATCTCCAGAAACATTTAGTGACTGTAAGGTACCAATTTTTCTTAAATTACTTTTAATTACCGCAGTGCCTAATTCTGTCTCAGATAACACAATTGTATTATTAATTTTATAATCTTTGTTATTTTGTAAGTCAATTGATTCTGAACTAAAGAACCTAGGATCGCCATCTCTGTACATAAACTGCCTAGTGGATCCTGCACCAGTCCAAATTAATCCTTTATTAAATGGAGCTAAGTTATCTTCTCCTTTAAACTCTAACGGAGTAGTTCTTTCAGTTCTAGTATCTGATGTTAGTTCATTTACATGTAATGTTTGAGCAGTTACTCCGCCTTCAACTGTTAGGTTACCTTTTATAGTTAACGGAGTTAATACAGTATTAACAGCAATTGCATCAGTTACAATCTTATCATTCTCAATTGTTAAGATTGGCTCACCAGCATATGTAGCTTTGTCCTTAATACCAGTACTTGCAAAGTTTGCATATGTACCTCCATTAAGTTTATTACCACTTATGGAACGATCGGATATATCTAATGTAGGTGCCGGTGCAGATATAATCTTTTGATTAATAGCTTGACCTAGGCTTGCTAAAACTGTTTCTAATTCATTGCTCATATAAGTATTTATCAACTTACCTTTAGAAGTATTGTATCAGGATTGCACCTTCCATTAAGCATTGTATCAGTAGTCTTGATATCGTCTAAGAAAGAACGTAATGCTACCTTACCTGATGTCTTAAACTCTTTAAGCTGATCCTCTGGTTTACGCATAGTTTTTTGTATACTTAACTTCTCATCAAAGCCAATAATAGTTGTGCCTTTAACACTAAGCCCACTTCCTTCACGTTGCATACCTTTTGGATCAATATTCTTAGCAATGTATTTGCCTAGCTTTCGTGTCTTGGTATTAAACACCCACAGCTCACTAGCACCAACAATTTGGTCTGGTTGTACACTAGCAAGTTTAAATTTGTCATCAGTCTTAAGGAACTTTAGTTTTTCTACAAGTTTAGTAGCACTTTTAGGCTTAGCCTTTCGAGGTGCTCTAGTTGCTTTTGCACTTTCAATTACAAAATCTAATGCTGTCATAAGTTCTTCAATAGCAATAGTGTAGTTTTTAATATCTGCTTTCTTAATATGTGGATAACCTTCTTTAAGTTGAGCCCACATATCTTGCTCGTGTTCAGTCATCTTCTGCAACTGTCCAGCAGTTGGAAACCGTTGCAAGTCTTTAAAGTCATCTAACTCGTTTATGTAAAAGTTTTTTAGTTTACGGGCATGTGCTTGTGTAACACCAGTTTGACTAAAATGTTTCTTAAAGTCAAATCCTTTTGGATCAAAGGTTTTCTTATCTACAATAAATCCTTCTAACCAAGTTTCAATCTCTTGAGCTTGATCAAGTGCTTGATCTTTAATACGTTCTTGTATAGTAGGAACATGTACATTCTTTGTAGATTCTTCCTCTTTTTGCTTTACTTTAACAATTTTGCTACCTTGCTCAATAGCTAGTGTAATACGTGTTACTAAAAACTCTGTTACAGGAGATACTTTATCTCCCATACACCCAGGCATACTTTTCCAATATGCATCATGTTTTGGATTTGTATCAGGCATGCCGTTCATTAACATTTTTGCCTGGATACCAGCTGTAACACTTAATGCATGTGTTGGTGCAGCCTTTGCTGCGGCTATGTCTGTTTTACTATACCCGTTTTCTTTCATCCATTCAAATACTGCTGGATATAAGTCAGCGGCTTTAAAATGCTCGTAATACCAAGCACCGGACTCTCGTTTAAACTTATGGAAAGTTTCTCCAGACCAATCTAAGCAACCTTCCCAACTAGGTTCGGAAAGTTTATTACCCCGTTTAATACGAGGTGCTCCACGAACTACTTTTTTCCTTGGCTTTTTAGTCAATGCTTTAACGGATGCCATGTCTTTCTCCTCTAACTGTTACGTGTAGTATATAGTCTTTTTTTTAGAGTGTCAACCTTTTTAGATCTTTTCGCCTGGTTCAAACCCTCGAAAAGTTTTAAATCGGGGAAAACGTAAACTGTAAGTACCATCTTGATTTTGTGTAACAGCATCAGCACGTACTTCTATAAGATGTCCGTTAAGTGCATTAGTCCAATATTCATCACGTTGGGCATCACTAAAGCCACTACCAACATTAACACTAATGTCTTTTCCATCATCGCGGCCTTCACAGATAAATGCACCAAGTCTGCCTTCGTTTCGGCCTGTGCCTTCTTCAACACCTACAACAGTAAGTGTTACTTCGATAAACGGCTTCGCTTTTAGCCAAGCATGTGACCTCTTACACGTATACGGTGCGTCAACGTCTTTTATCATTACACCTTCATATCCGCCGTTTACAGCGGCTTTATTTAGCTCTACAAAGCGTTCTTCGCCTTTAGTGGTACTAAGGTCAACATCTTCCCATGCACACGCTTGTACATGCTCTAAGAGGTCTTCGTTTTCTAATACCCAGTACTTAACATAGTTACTACGGTCTGTTTGCTTCTTATCCCACGATCCGTTAAGGAAGTCTACTAATGGAATAAAATCAAATAAGTGTAGTACTGCATCTGTTGCTTTCTTACCATCTTTACGTTGCAGTTGCTTCATAAGATCCTGGAAGTCTGCACTCATTACTTCGCCATCTAATACACAGTCATATGGAGCAGGCTTTTCTGCAAGTACTGATTCAATCTCTGCAATTATATGTGGAAAGTTATGGAACTGTTTTCCGTTACGGCTAAACAACTCTACTTTGCCTCCGCGGCATACTGCTAGTACTCGCACACCATCTAGCTTAACTTCAATTTGCTTTACACCAATCATCTTTTTTTCGTGATTAGCACTATCATGTGCAAGCTGACATCCAAAGATTGGAACAGCATATTGTGGCCAACCTTGTTTAGCTACCTTGTTTACAGTCTTTTCACTCATACCACAACGCAAGTCTTTAATTAGGATGCGGCGGTAAAAGCCATTCCACTGTTCAGTAGTAGCAACGCTCATTGCAAGTTCAATTGCATCGCGAGCCGCATGTCCTGTAAGCTCACGGTTAATAAGTTGGTTAGCTAGTACTTTAAATGTAGCCCAGTCTAATCCTTGTCCACTAAGTACGTCTGACCGCTCAGGTACTTTCTTAACACCAAATGTTACAAGTGGATCAAGTGCCATACAAATGCCTTCAAAGAACTCATCTAGTCCTTCATGCATTACTTCAGCTAATATAAGCTCTTTAGCTAATCGTGAATTGTCTGCTTCTAAACGTTCAATAACTTCTTGTGGTTGTGTTCTCATAGATTGCGCCTCTGTTATGCCTAATT
>Ga0209090_10002501_pt1 | contig 11599 bp, 9 predicted proteins | sample ArcticOcean_MG_C_9_FD_187432 | JGI IMG/M metagenome (GOLD analysis project Ga0209090, IMG submission 187432) | Marine microbial communities from western Arctic Ocean - ArcticOcean_MG_CB2_152 (SPAdes) (version 2) | ecosystem: Environmental > Aquatic > Marine > Oceanic | place: Arctic Ocean... | reverse complement strand
GTGAAACGTTTTTCACCCACAGAAAGAGCTGCGGCCTGTGCTTTGATGTCTCCGATGCGCTGGTCCGCAATGCGGATATTTGAAAGCACAATCGAAAGAATTTCCTCATCCATTACACCTGCTTTATAAAGTTTAACCGGCGGTAAACGCAGACCTTCCTGTTCGACTTCGGTCGCGTTTGCTGAAAATCCACCCGGCACAGCACCTCCGGTATCAGGCCAATGTCCTGTGTTGGCCAACCACGCGAACAGTTCTCCATTGTAAAAAAACGGTTTTACAAAACGGACATCCATCAAATGAGTCCCTCCAAGATAAGGATCGTTGACGATGTAAACATCTCCGGGATGTAAATCCTTAGCCCGCTCAATAACGCACTGAGTACCGAACTGCATTGTTCCCACAAAAATCGGCAAGCCCAATTCGCCCTGAGAAATCAGTTCTCCGTTGTCTTTATCGTAAATCCCGTCTGAGCGGTCCAAGGCCTCTGAAATTACCGGACTAAACGCGGAACGAACGAAAGTCAGGTCCATTTCGTTACAAACTTGCTGCAGACCACTTTGAATAACAGTTAAGGTAATGGGGTCCAGATTTTTCATCATGTTGTTTGTTTAATATAAAGAAAATTTACAGGTCTAAAGCGAAATAATTAAATTGCCCTCCAAGTCGACCTCAACTTGATTTTCCGGTTCAACAATGATTGTTGTATCCAATTGTTCAATAACCGCGGGACCATTGAATTTTGCCTTTACAGGCAGGAATTCTCTTTTGTAAACAGGAGTCTCCTGCCATCCTGATTCAAACCAGACGCGCCGGATTCCTGTAATGCAATCATCAATTGTATTTTTTTGTTCTTTTGCTGTCGTCAAAGCAGCCAAAGGTACAGGTTTTCGACGACCAATAACCGCAGTGTGTATATTCACCAGCACAGCGCGTATTTCTGGAAGTTCAACACCAAAGCGATCCCAGTAGGCTGTTTCAAATGCCCTTTGCAATGATTCGCGGCTGAGTCTAGTTTCCTGAACCGGAAAGTTTAGGATGTGAGTTTGTCCCTGAAACTGCATATCAACATCATGAATTATGAGCAATTCCTCAATTTCGACGCCTTCAGCTTCAATGATCTTTTTTCCTGCTGCTATTTGTATGCAAAAAATTTGCTCCACCTGATCCATGTCGGCCTGTGCCAAAGGGATATTGATGGAGTTCACATAATCATGTCTCACATCGGCAACTACGCAGCCGACCGCATTTGTGATTCCGGGACGCATCGGTACTAGAACTTTAGGAATGCCAAGCTCACGCGCTAGGGCAACGGCATGTAAGGGTCCCGCTCCTCCAAAAGCAAACAACGCAAAATCACGCGGATCGTATCCTCTCGCCAGTGAAACTAAACGCAGGGCACCTGCCATATTCATGTTGGCAATTCTAACAATTGCCGAGGCGATTTCTTCAGCATCCTTAAATCCCAACTTTACCCCTACTTCTTCAACTAAAGAATTACGCACAGTTTCCAGTGAAACCGGATTATCAACAGCCAGTAAAGCATCAGGATTCAAACGTCCAAGCACGAGGTTAGCGTCAGTAATGGTTGGTTTTTGACCGCCGCGTCCGTAACAAATCGGCCCCGGTTGTGCTCCCGCGCTTTCCGGACCTACCTGCAGTAAACCGGCGTCATTGACCAATGCCAGACTTCCGCCACCCGCCCCGATGGTGTGGACATCAACCATTGGAACATGAATCGGCATCGCATATTCAATTTCAAGCTCGGAAGTAACCTGCGGAATTCCGTTTACTATCAGCCCAACGTCGCAGCTTGTTCCGCCCATATCATAAGTGACCACCTTGCTAAAACCTGATTGAGAAGCAGTATAAGCAGCAGCCATTACACCGGAAGCCGGTCCTGACATTACGGTTTTAACCGCATCTTCTGCAACTATGCCGGCTGAAACTGTGCCGCCGTTGCCCTGCATGACCAGTAAATCTTTGCTGTACCCTTCCTCTTTGAGTTTTTCCTGGAGACGCTCGATGTAGTGGTGCAAAACTGGTTGAATGGCCGCGTTGATGGCAGCAGTTGTTCCACGTTCATACTCACGAAATTCTGAAACCAGAGCGCTTCCGCGAGTGACAAATGTGTTCGGCCATATTTTTCTAGCGATTTCTTCAGTTTTACGTTCATGAAGATCGTTTTTATATGAATGAAGAAAATGGATCACTAACGCCTCTGCGCCTAATTCCAGCAACTGATTCACAGCGCTGCGCACATCTTCTTCATTCAATTTCTCCACGACTTCACCATCACAATCAACCCGCTCTCTTACTTCAAGTCGTAATTCTCTGGGAATGATGCATTCGAAACTACCTGTCATTCCGTATGGTTTGGGGCGAGTGCGACGTCCCAATTCCAGCACATCACGAAAACCTTTGGTCGTAATTAAACCAACACGACTGACCTTGCGTTCCAGCAAAGCATTGGTCGTTACAGTCGTACCGTGAATGAGCGCATCGAGTCTTTCAAGAGTAACACCGACTGATTCAAGCGCACTCATTACACCAAAGGACTGATTTTCCGGCGTACTTGGAACTTTAGAAATTTTAACACTTTCTGTTACTGTGTCAAAAATAACGAGGTCCGTAAAAGTACCTCCAACATCAACACCGACGATTTGAGTCATAAATAATTTGTTTTAAAATAAGCTAATATTTTTATTTTTTCATTAAAAGCCTGAATTCCACCACGCAGCTAAATCAGCAATATGGAGTAAAAATCAATCCATAATTTGGCATCTGCAGTGTCATTTTCATACATCAAATAAACTATGTCAGCTTAGCACAGGTGTAGAAAGTAGCCAAAGCCCAAAAACTGTATAAACAATCATCAACACCGTTGCCGGAAACTGCCCCTGCAAAGTTTTTGCTAAAGTCTGATTTTCATGCAGTTGAAGTAAGTGAAACACAATTACCGCTCCAACATGTGCCAGTATAATTCCAGAAATCTGCAGATACCAGATCAAAACCGCAGAATCATAATTCGCTAGATAGGATGAAGAGACAATCCAGTCTGTTGTACCAAACAGGTTCCAACCAATTCCAAAAGGATCTGATAACGCAATAAGAGCATACTGAATATCAACAATAAATGTCGGCAAATAATGAGCAAAGTGGTATCCGAAAGCAATCGGAATCATGGAGTAAATAAAACTGCTTGTCTGCTGAGCTTCAGGATTCAGCCATGAAGCAAGTCTCTGTACTGAATAAAACGCGCTGAAAAAAATCATGAATGTAATGCAAAGTCCTAAAGTATTGGGCATCATCATTTCCGTACGTCCGGGATATTCCAGCGGATTCTTTTCCACTAAGGACAACCACCAAAATGTTTTCGACAATCCGTCAAAAGAAACTGTAGAAAGAACCAGTATGACAAAGGCAACTCCTCCTGTCGGCAAACTCTCTGATCTGAGCAGTCCGGCACAGGGCCAACGTATTCCTATTCTCAGCAAACTTTTATTACCTGGAGATCTTATCAGATAAAACGGAGCAAGCCAGCCGACCATACGGAAAAGAACTGAAAAAGGTTCACCGTTTTTTAGCCAGAATTCTCCACCAAGGAATATAATCCCTACAGTTGTAAACAACACATACAGTGAAATAAATCCTGCCAGTGTTTCAGGATCCATCGGTGAAGGATGTACCAGTTCTAGCCACGCAAAGCCAAAAAAAAGTATTAACGCCGGCCAATAAGCCCAGCGGTCGGCTTCTACAAATGATCTTTTTTTGCCTGTTTTAAAACCAATGAAAAGCGTAACCAGTTTATGCAAAATCGACCATGGACTGATTACAGACCAAAAGTTGCCAAAAAACGCGGTTAGCATCGTAAATCCAATCCACCAGAACACCCATACAGTCAACGGCAGCAGATTCTGCATAGGATCCTGATTACCGTTGAAACCTATCCAGACCAATAACAGTATTGTCAGCAATGAAAGCAAACTCAACCAATAATTCGGACCAGCTTCATCTTCATCATTTTCCAAAATTTGATGCTGTCCCGACAAAGGCTGACGAACCACAAATATCATTACTACAAATGTAAGAACAACAACCGCGGCACCGCCAACGATGTATAATTGTGTGGGCAGGAGCATCACATGCCCTCTGGAACCGGCATGCGCAAAGGTGAGTTGGGGAAAAAAGGAAGCAAAACTTGCTGACAATAAAAGAGTGCTGCCTTTTTGAAGTCTCATGATTGTTTATCTAGAAAGAAAACTGCAATCATTTAGCATGTGCTTTCACACCGACATACTTCGCCAGAGCTTCCGGATTTTTGGTAAGTGCCTGAGGGTCGGATTCTTCTCTCATAAATCCATTTTCCATAAATACTATCCGATCAGAAACCCGCAAAGTTCCTTCTATTTTCTGTTCAACCAAAAGAACTCCGACTTTTTCTTTTTTGAGTTTTTCGATTGTATCAAAGATAGTTTCAATCATACTTGGCATCAATCCTTCACTGGGTTCATCCATCAGCAGGAATTTAGGTTGAAGACACAAAGCCCGGGCTGTCGCAACCATCTGTTGTTCACCCCCGCTCAAAGTTCCTGATTTTTGTGACATACGTGTTTTCAACACAGGAAAAAGTGAAAGAGCCCACTCCAAAACATCATTGGAACTGTCACGTACCAAAAGTCCCATTTTCAAATTTTCTTCCACTGTCAGTTCGGAAAATAAACGGCGCCCCTGCGGGACATAACCGATTCCGTTTTTTGGAATTTGATAAGCCTGCAGTTCGCTTAAAATGACATCATCCATTGAAATGCTGCCGGAGCTGACTTCAACCAGCCCCATGATGCTTTTCAATAAAGTTGATTTTCCTGCTCCGTTACGTCCCAAAAGGCCTAAAACTTCACCGTCCCTGACCTCCAGAGAAACATCGTTCAGAACCTGTACCTGAGCATACCTGCTTGAAATTTTATCAATTTTCAGCATCAGTTTCCTAAATATGAAGCCTGGACAGCATCATTATTTTCAATTTCTGCCGGTGTCCCTTCAGCCAAAATTGAACCATTGTCCATGACAGTGACATGTTCCGCCAAATTGAAGACAACTTCCATATTGTGTTCAATCAGAAGCACATTAACCGATTTTGAAATTTCCCGAATCAGCTGAGTCAGATTTTCAATTTCTGCTTGAGCCAAACCCTGGGTTGGTTCGTCCAATATCAATAGCTTTGGACCGGCAGCCAAGCTCATGGCGACCTCCAGCAGCTTTTGATGTCCGTAAGGTAAAGTTCCAGCGATTTGAGTTTCGACACCTTCCAGCCCTACTTCAAGGAGATATTTTGAAACGGCCTGTTCAATATCAGCTTCGCTGACCATGCTCCATTTTCCGAGGAGCGAAGTTCCTTTTTGCTGTGCTCTCAAATTTCTTTGTACAGACAGAGCAACATTCTCATAACAACTCAATTTACTAAAAATACTGGTAACCTGAAATGTATAAACAATTCCGGCCTGCACACGTTTCGCGGAAGAGAGTCCTGTAATGTCGTTTCCTTTGAAGCTGATTCTGCCTGAAGAAGGAGTGGTACGTCCGCAGATCAGACTGACGAGTGTGGTTTTTCCGGCACCGTTTGGACCAATGATGGCGTGAATCCCGTTCTGATAGAGCTTGAAGTTTACATCATCAACCGCGACAAGACCTCCATACTGCCGAGTCAATCCGTGTGTATTGAGTAATTCTACGGCAACCATTTCATCCATTTTTGTTTAAGCGTTCCCATGATACCCATTGGAAACCAGATGATCATTAAAATCAATACCACCCCCACCACAAGCTGGTAGTTGCTGGTTATTCCACTGAAAAAATCAACGAGATAAAACATAATTCCGGTTCCAATAAACGGACCGATAACAGTGCCTGCTCCACCGAGCAGAGTCCACAGAATTGGTGAGATTGAGTGGTGAATTTCCGCAAATGTCGATCCGACGTAAGTAAAGAGCAAAGCATGCGTCGCACCTGCTATTCCGGAAAAGGTGCCTGAAAGCACGAGCGCAAATAATTTATAGTAAAAGACGTTGTAACCTAAAAGCTCCGTCCGTGACTCATTTTCACGAATTGCGATTAATATACGTCCCACTGGTGAAAACATGATAAAGGTCGAAATCAATAAGTAGGCAGTCAACAAAATAAACGCAAAATTATAGCGTATGTCAGGATTGCTATAAAGATACTCCTTGTTAAAAATAACTAATTTTCCTAAATGTTTCGCCAGTGAAAAACCATCCTGGCCGAAAGTGAATTCGTTGAAATACAGAATTGATAAATAGAATGTTTGACCAAACATCAGGGTTACTATCAGAAAAGAGACTCCGCTTGTTCTGAGGGCAAACAGGCCGAATATCAGTGAAATCACCAGAGTAAATCCCGCACCAAAAAGTAAACCGCCGAGGGCGGAAAGTTCCAGATAATAAATCCCTAATCCTGCCGCATACATTCCAGAGGCAAAAAACATCGCATGTCCGAGACTCATTAAACCGGTATAGCCCAACAAAAAATTATAGGCGACCGCATAAGAAGCCAGCACCATTATTTTGGAAACGCTGCTGTGGTGATAAGTCGGCAGAATGAATTGCAGAACAAAAAGCAGTATCAAAATTCCGACATGAAAAAAAAGTGAGTAAACTAAAGATTTTTTTCTCATACCACTTCCTCACCGTAAAGTCCGCTTGGCTTCAGGACGAGGACCATTGCCACAAACAATGTTGCCAGCATTTTGGCTAAAGTCGGTTCATAAAAAACCGAGATAATACCATCGCTGATGCCTATGATAAAAGCCGCTACAATAGTACCACGAATACTTCCGAGACCTCCGATGATTACCACAATGAATGAAAGCAGAAGCGGTTCCAATCCCATCAGATGATCTGCCTGACGAATTGGAACTACGAACACACCGGCCAATGCGGCTAATCCACCGCCGAGGGCAAACACAGCTGCATATATTTTTTGGGTGGGTACACCGCAGGTTTTTGCAATTTCAATATCCTGTTGAGTTGCACGCATATAGAGTCCGAGTTTACTTCGTATCATCAATAGCCAGACACCAAGCAGACACAACGCTGACATTCCAGCTACTATCAGTTTATATCCGGAATAGCCGAACCAGGGAAACTGGATCCGAAAGTACAAAGGTGATTCAACTGCCCGTGCTTCCGGACCAAAAACCATCAGCGTAACTGACTGAATCACGTAAAGTAAACCAATGGTGGCTACAATTGTACTTTCAGGATGATACTTGACTTTACGCAGGATGAAACGGTCAGAAAAAACAGCAATGCCTCCGACTAAAGCCGGAGCAATTACAAGAGCAAGTAAAAAACCCCAAAACGGATCATTTGTTAAATCAAAAGCAAACCAGGAAAAAACCGCTCCCAGCATAAAAAACTCACCATGCGCTATATTGACGATCCGCATGACGCCAAAAACAAGCGACAGCCCTAAAGCAATCAAAGCCAAAACAAAGGCCGTAACTGTTCCATCTAACAAAGCCAAAAACAACAAAGGCCCGTTTTCATTAATCCAAGAAGACACGATCCGGTAGGAAAAGAGAGAGGTTATCCGGAGGAAAGAATCTCCTCCGGAAGATTTGAGTTATTATAGAGACTGTTTGGTATAATCGGTTTCCGGCTCGTACATACCGTCTGCAATCGATGTTTTGTGAATCACGTTTAATTTACCGTTACTCACTTTTGAAACAAATTGCTGACCGTAACATTGATGTGTTTTACCACTGAAAGCCTTCGCGCCTTGCGGATGAGCAATTCCTTCATTGAAACCGGTGAAACCTTCCATTGTCTCAATCAAAGTTGAATAATCTTTTTTGCTCTTGTATCCACTTTGTTCGACAGCTTCTTTGATGGCAAACAGCGTTTCCCAGCAACCAAACATATGTGAATAGGCGGCAACATCTTTCGAATCAGATTTGCTTGCTCCAGAATTATCAACACCTACAGCATTACGGTAGAAGCGTGAGCCAGCTGAGTCAGACGCATCTGCATAACGTGGCATCGCTTCCCAGAAATAAGAGCTATCCAGAAAATCAAGGCCGGGACTGCTGATATTAACACCTTCCAGTGAATCAATAAATCCGAACAGTTGAGGATGATTTGGACCAAAATGATCACCTAGTTCCCTTACAAAAGTCAACACGCCGGGTCCAACCATGACATGATAAATCACATCAGTGTTCTTTGGAATTTTGACAAAATAACGTGTGAAGGAACTCTCTGAAGGCGGAATCGCGATTTTAGCGACAATTTTTCCTCCATGTTTTTCTGCAGCAGCACTTGCATAATCACGGTGATTATATCCGAAAGCATAATCCGGATATATGAGGGTTACATTTTTTCCAAGGTTGTTAAACATCCAGCCGGAAACCGCAGATATTTGAGCCCGGACATCCGTAATACAAGGCTGGAAAACGTAACGGTTAAGAGCACCACTTGCTACATGGTAACCTTCACTGACCACAAAATATGGAATTTTCAATTCACCGGCACGAGGCGCGGAACCCATCACGACATGCGAAAATAGCGTACCAAAAACAAAATCAACTTTGTGCTGTGTGGCGAGTTTTTCTACAACATCCGCACCGCGTTTAGGATCAGTACCGTCGTCTTCTGTTATAATTTCAATCGGACGCCCGGCGATCCCACCGATGCTGTTAATGTACTTTGCGGCCGAGTTTGTAGTACGTTCATACCACCTGCCGTAAAGCGCGCCAATTCCAGTGCGGTGGGCTTGAAAACCGATTTTGATTGGATTGTCGCTTCCTGCAGCATATGCTGTTTTGCCAAGTGGGTCTATAATTTGACTTCCCACGATACCTGCACCGGCAATCACTGCGCCTGCACCTAAAACTGAACGTCTGGTTATATTCAATTCACTTTGTTCTTCACTTTTTACTTCTTTATGACTCATGTTAATCTCCTAATCAGTTAAAGAAAATTTAAACTAAACGTGAATGGTATAGTGTCGTTTTTGTTAGGTCAAGTTAATAATTTTCAATTTGAAAATTGTTTTTCTACCGTAAATATGCATTAACTTTTTTTAAGAATACCGCGAGGGTCCCGGTTTTTATCGTGTGATCCCGAACGTATGTGAGGGATATTATACGATATTAGCACTTTATCAGATCTCTTCCTTCAGTTGAGATTGCATTTATAAATTCATAATATAAGTATCTTACAGAAATTATTGACTCACAAGAAGAAGAATGTTTCATCAAAGAGCAATAATTAGTTTTTATGGAATTGGTCTTGAAAATACTTTTAACTTGATTTCATTATGTAAGATCAATTAGCATTCAACCTCATCAAAACTACAAAGATGTTCAAGAAAGTTCAACAGCCAACAAAAAACATGACAACAGATAACAATCTCCAGCATTTTGTTGAAGACATGCCCTTGAGTAAAACTGCACTTGATTTGAGCTCAAACGGACAGGGATTCGGTTTGATCATTGTCGACGAGGTCAACGGTTTTGCCACCGTCGGCGCCGGAAATCTTGCTCCTCAAGTTCACAATGAACAGGTATCAGTGATGGTTTCCGAAACTAATCGTCTTGCGCATTCTTTCACTGAACAAGCTATGCCTGTGCTGGCATTTCTAGATACACACGATTCTGGTAAACAGGAACCGCCTTATCCGCCGCATTGCGAACGCGGTACAGGTGAGGAGGATTTGGTTCCGGAACTGAAGTGGCTTGAAAAAGAACCACAGGCAACTTTAGTACGCAAGGACTGCATTAACGGTTTCATTGGTGCGTTTCAGCAGGATGGGTCCAATGCAGTTATTGACTGGGTCAAGGATAATAATGTGGCTAATGTCCTGGTAGTTGGAATATGTACCGACATTTGTGTAATGGATTTTGTTCTTACACTGCTCTCAGCCCGTAATCATGGGATGCTTTCAAGTTTGAAAGAAGTGATGGTTTATGACAAAGGCTGCTCTACCTATGACCTGCCCAGAAATGTTGTTGAGGAAATTGGACTACCACTCAGTGCCAGCCACCCTCAAGACGTAACTCATTACATGGGACTCTATTTTATGGCTTCACGAGGTGCGCAACTGGTTGAAAGTGTCCAAATATGAAATTTTCTGCAGCTCAAGCAATTTAGCCAAAAAATCAATTTTGAAGCTATAAACTTAATTTTAATTAAATATGTTTGCATTTGATTCATGAAAGTTTCTATTGTCATTCCCTGTTTCAACGAAGTTGAAACAATTGAAAAAATCGTTCAGGCTGTACTGTCTGTACCGCTTACTAATCGGGAAATTATCATTGTTGATGATAGTTCAACAGATGGTACAAAAGAAATATTGAGCACAAAAATAAAAGATCTTGTAGACAAAATAATTTTACATGAGAGCAACCAAGGCAAGGGAGCTGCTTTACGTAGCGGTTTTGCAAATGTCACTGGTGATGTAGTAGTCATTCAAGATGCTGACCTTGAGTACAATCCACAAGAATATCCCATTTTATTACAGCCCATATTGGACGGAAAAGCAGATGTAGTATATGGTTCACGGTTTAACGGAGGTCAAGCCCATCGAGTGCTATATTTTTGGCATTACGTGGGTAATCAAATTCTGACTCTACTGTCAAACATGTTTACAAATTTGAATTTGACAGACATGGAAACAGGTTACAAAGCCTTTCGGATTGAAATTCTTAAGCAAATTAAAATAGAAGAAAATCATTTTGGTGTTGAACCAGAGCTAACAGCAAAGTTCGCTAAACTTGGTTGCCGCATATATGAAGTGGGAATTTCATATAACGGACGGACTTACAAAGAAGGTAAGAAAATAAACTGGAAGGATGGAGTACAAGCACTCTGGTGCATATTAAAATATAATCTAACACGAAAGTTATAGCTTACTACCTACAAGGGAACAGTTACCATCACAATCATTTATACCTCAATTCTCCACAACCAAATGTAAAATACTACTGTTTGTGTATTAGAGAACCCAATATATACCACGATTCGGGGATGTTTTACAAGAATATGGGGTTTTACTTGGAGGGTGTCTGACAGCTAAGACCATCAGAGAAAGCATATTGGAAGAAATGTGACTAACTACTTTATGTATCAATGGGCGGGGCCTGTGTGCTCCCTCCCACCTCATTCCTCAATCTCTTCCAGCTCCTGCATCTCGACCAAGCCTGTGTACAGCACTTCATCTGTAACCTGACTAACACTTAGTCCAGTTAGCTCTGACATAGCTCAAACTTGAATATTATTTGAAAAATTAACTCTCTACATCCGTACCAGTTTGCTCTTCGGATCATAAAACGCACGCAAAGAAGGTTTTGCACCGTACCGTTCTCCGGCCACTTCAATTTCAAAAACACTTGATTCCAGAAATTCTTTGCTCACTCCATCCTCGTGTGAAACATAACCCATTCCAAGACAAGTTCCTATGGTGTGACCGTACATTCCGGAAGTCAGATCACCAACGATTTTGTTATTACACCAAATCGGTTCATTGTGATAAAGCATTGGTTCCGGATTTTCCAGAGCAAACTGCACCAGACGTTTTTTCAAAA
>Ga0209090_10002499_pt1 | contig 11609 bp, 4 predicted proteins | sample ArcticOcean_MG_C_9_FD_187432 | JGI IMG/M metagenome (GOLD analysis project Ga0209090, IMG submission 187432) | Marine microbial communities from western Arctic Ocean - ArcticOcean_MG_CB2_152 (SPAdes) (version 2) | ecosystem: Environmental > Aquatic > Marine > Oceanic | place: Arctic Ocean... | reverse complement strand
TGATAACACCGTATTCACGCATCCAAACGAAATCGATTTCGGCACGATTATCGTGAGCGAGGATAATCGAAAACATGGTTCGAAAAAGCTGAAAGAGCGGCGATCTATTTACGTCACGAACGGCGACTTATGGCCAATTCGTATAACGAGCGTCTCTTCACCGACGTCTGATATACGTCCGCAGCTCGTCTCCGGTCGAGGAGTCACGGTGAAACCGGGCGAAACAGTCGAGGCGGCGAGAGTTTGGTACGACGTGAAAAGTCGCCGCACCGCCTCGGAGACTTTTGTGGCCGAACGTGTGACGTTGTCCGTTGAAAATAGTATTGGGAGGAGTTACAACCTCGAAATTCTTGTTCGAGCTTTAATTTACGAGTCTGTTCCGTTCCGCCCGATCGATAAGTACGCTCTGACGTTTCCAAGTATTGAAATCCCGAACACGATCGAAGAAAGAGAACTCCTTTCGAAGGAGAGCCATCCTGCCACCGAAAACGGAAAAGAAAGCAAGAAGAAGAAGAAGAAGAAGAAGAAGGAGGAGGAAGAAGAAGAAATGCCATTCGGTGGATTTAATCACCGTTTGAAGGAAAGAAACGTCACGTTTGAACACATCGGAAAGCAACCGCTGCGACTTTTGAATGTTGAACTTGCTCATATCAACGCTTCGAGAACAGCGGTTGTAAGATATCCGAAAGGCCGAAAAATAAGTTCAGGCGAGGTAATAACGTTCACGTTCATGGACAGAATGCCGGTTCCATCGTGGAAACTGAACAAAAAGGACGATGAAATTACAATAGTAACAAATTTACTGAAGTTTCCAATGCGAATTGAACGCTACGATGCGCGTTTACGCTGCGTCAACGCGGATTCTAAAACGTCGTACAATCCGAAAGCGCCGCTAGAAGACATGCGCGAAGAGTACGAGAAGTCCGTCGAAGATACGGACGATGTCAGCAAAATTACAGTTGTTGCTGCAGAATCAACGTGTCAGCCAATATCTTTTGGTATAGTTGGACCCGGTTTCAATCGCACGCGCGTGATTACGCTCACAAATCCGCATTCGAAACCTTTAAAGATTGTTTCGACGTGGACGGATATGCCCGGCGCGAAAGTTGCTCGATTAACAACGTTCGACCCAGAATCTGCGCGCATATCTGGTTGGAACGGCCAACTCTTGTACGTGTTTGATAGGTCGCACGCAATAGAAGAGTACTATAAGGAAGACGAAGACTCCACGCACGATGCGCCGTGTCGCCCGAACAAGAAACGATTCTCGGACATGCCGGGCGGATGCCGCCAGGATTACGCAAGCAAGACGCCGGTCGATGCTAATACGGAGAAGAAGGCAGATAAAAACAAATCAAAAGATGATAAAAGTGGAAAGACTGTGGAAGATAGAAATAGCTTCGCCGACGACGATTCCATCCTCGACGAATGGTCCCCTCTCGCGAATGAAGCGTGGCAGAGTGAGAAAAGCGTCGAGCATGAGCGATATGTGCGCCAAAAATACGCGAACGATGAATCTGAAAAATGGGCCGAAATCATTGCGGGTGATTTCGTGGTGCCAGCGCGTGGTCGCGCGATATTCCATTTAGCAGCTAATATCGGCGAAGATAACGAGTTCATCGAGAGAATGTCTGATTCGATGCGAGCAAACTACACTTTTGCCGTTCTCACGGATGATCGTTGGATGCAAGTACCAATCACGGCCTCTTTTAGTACCGGTACACTGCTTCCGGTAAACGACGTGGTGCGCGCTTCTGTATCGATGGGTAAGCGCCACGCGAGCGTCCCAATCGAAGTTATATCTACGCACAACATCCCGGTCATGACCAGGGTGAGTGTGTTGCAGCATTCTATGGATGGCAAGCGTGGAAGCCAGAAAGGTGTCATCGTTCGCCACAACGAGAATGACGGTTTAATCCAGCCGAACTTCGAAGAGCCGCAAATCAGCGCCTGGGTTAAACTCGACTTGTCGGAAATGCATCAAGAAATCTTCGGTGATGACGATCTGATGTTCGATACCGCGATCAGCGAGGATTTTGAAGACGGTGAGGGAGGAGAAGATTACTTGGACGGTGAAAATGTTGATTCGATAGGAGCATCCGCTGCGAAATTGTTGCAGAAGAAGAAAGTTTTCGTATCTTCTCCACCCAGTAAAGCCGAAGCAAAAAAACTTAGATCCAGACTCGATAAAATTGCTTCGCTCGAGAAGAAAAATGCATTTCACATGAAGGCAACCGTAGTTGTATCGAACGAAGCTACCAGTCTCGGCGACGTCGACACCGTGGCAGTTTTAGTCAACTTACAAAGTCCGAGTATCATAGAATCGCTCGCTTCGAGGAGCGATGATACTGATGATGTGCAATACTATTCCCCATCATCGTTCACAGACTATGCGGATGATAAAGAGGAGGAAGAAGAGCGAGGAGGACTTGTTGCGAATTCAACGTCATCCACCTTCATCGATTTCGTTGCGGCCGGTCAGCGCTCGTCGAAATCAAAGATGCTTCGAGTTCGAAATCCCACGTCTAAAAAATTATGCTTCGATGCGGTACCGTACATGTTTCCTGGCGCTTCGCACGCCGACACACCTGATTTAGCCGTCGGAAAGTTGCTCAAGCGCGGCGGTGGGATGTTTTCAAACTTACTCGCGAGCGTGACGTTTGGGGCGATTTCTAAATCTGCTCCGAAATTTGGTAGCGCTCGCGAGGGCGAGAATGCCTTCATCTTCGAAAGCACGAACAACAACGGCAACGAGGGCGACAGTCTTATTTGCATTGAACAAAGTCAGACAAAATCTTTGGGAGGCATATACTTTGCGCCACCGAAAGCAGCAGGGAAAGGACATATTTTAAAATCTTCCGTCTGCGTGAGAAACTCTTTCACTTTGTTAGAGTGCGTAGACGTGGAAGGCGAAGTTTCTGAGGCGTATTCATTTGCAGCCGAAAGGGCAGAAAAAGAAGCCGCGAAGGCATCGCAAGCTCAGAAAAGACGCAAAAACAGTTTCACGACGAAAACTTACGCGTTTGTCGCGAGGATCTCGGCGAATATATCGTTGAACGTTTCTGGAACGCTCGAGACGATTACGTCGCCAAACTTTTTAGCGGTATTTTTAGCGGTATGTTTTGTCGTGACGGCGTGCCTTTTCGCGATATCGGTAATTAACCAGAAGAAGAGCGTTGCCGTTTTAAAGCCAGTAATCGCTGCTGAAACTAAAACAGAATCCTCGTCAGAGGTTCATGCTACTACGAACATGACGGCAGATTCTCATGAGTTGCAAAAGAGTAAAGATGCCACCACCACGACACTTCCAAGTCCGAGACTTTCGAATTTGAAGACATCAATCGAAGAGGTTCCGAAACCGTCTCCAACAGTTGCATCTGTTGATCCCGTGGGAGGCAAACCGTTGCCACCAAAAAAGGAGGTATCGAAACCTACTCTGCCGATAACCCATAAAGCGCGCACCAAAGGGTCCTCTCCGCGGGCGAGTAAAAATGATGATGTTACGATTGAACGCGAATTATCCGGTTCCTCGTCGGCTTCGGCCACAGACGTCGCCTATGCATCGAAAAAGAATACATCTACTCATGCGGCGACGGTGGCGGCGGCGGCGGCGACAAACACGGAAGCTGCCGGTAAAAAGCAAACAAACGTGAGTAAGCCGAGCTTGGACGCTAGCTTGGAGGAGGCAAAGCGCAACGCCGCCGCCGCCCTCTCAAGACCGGTAAGAATTGGAAATGCGAATAAATTGGTTGATTTGAATAATTACGTCGCCCCAAGAGCGATATCTACGACAAGGGAAACTTCCAAAAGAGACGATAAGAATACGTTCGCTGATCCACCACGCAAATCCCTACTTCCGCCGTGGGGGAGGAAGCACGTTCCCGAAAGTAGCAGCAGTCTTGCAAACGACACAGCTTTCAACCAACAACAACGACAACAACAAGTGCCACCTGCCGCGTCTACGCATCGCGTGGAGCAAATGCAACAACAGCAACATCATCAACAACATAATACGTTATCTTCTGCTTCGGGATCTCCGAGGGGCTTCGCGCCTCCTGGTTTCGAGAACGCGCAAGGTATGTTCCAACACGTTCCCTCGTTCGGTGGATCGCCCATGCAGCAGCAGCAGCAGCAACAACAACAGCAACAAGTGATGCAGCAGCAGCAGCAGCAGCGGCAGCAGATATCCCAAGCGCCTTTGCTCACGCCCTCGCATTTATCCATGGCCACTCAGGAAGATCGATCGGCGTTTGATTTGTGGGGCGGCTTAGGCTTCGGGGCGTTGACGAGCATCTTCTCGGATCAGTCCGATGCCACCACCGGGTCAAACAGAAACCAAAGACTCGAGCGAACGCAAAGTGAAGGCGTTAAGGACGAAGACGAAGGTTTGAACTTCCACTTACCGGACATGGACTTTGACGAATTGGAGTAATTTAAAACGTACAACGGCACCGGTACTATGCGGTTCTAAAAATTGTAATACAAAGAGTTATTTGCTAAAAAATTTGTTCTCTTGTTCACGCGAGCGCCGTCTGCCACTCCTTTAGCAACTGCGCTTCAGACATCCCAAACTCTTTCAGGACTTCTCGCCACAATCCCTCTTCCTCTATTTCGCTCAAGCTGTTCGGCTCGCGCAACTCGCACGCAGAATCAAAGTAACTCCCAAACGTTCCTTTGGCCTCCTCGAACGCATTTTCGCTTTGCGCGCAATACACCGTCGCCCTCGCGCCTTCGTCGCACGTAAACAAAATCTGTCGCATCGTCGTTCGGTACAAAAACTGAATCAATTTCGGTAACGTTTTCACAACGTTCGTTATAATATTTCCAGGATGTAAACTCATCATTTTAATCGGCGCGTTCGACGGGTCCCTTCCATCCTTCGCGTTCGTATAAAACGCTTTACACACTTTCCTCTCTAACACCTTTGCGAATGCAATCTCTGCCATTTTGCTATTTGCGTACGCCTTCTTCGCGGAGAACCCAAACGATTTCTTTTGCATGTCATAATTCTTCGCAAATTCGTGCAACTTTGAACTCACAAACACAATCCGACTGTTCGATTGCCTCGCGGCGGTTTCGCACCCTTCCGTCGTCTTCGTTTCCAACATTTTACCTATCAACAGAAGCGAGAGTAAACTCGGCGCTAAAAAGTTCGTCCCGTGGTGCTGTTCGTACGCATCCTCCGTGAGCACGTATTTATTCGACATATCAAACACGCCGGCGTTGTTTATTAACACGTCCAATCGATCTTCGGTATCTGTAAATGTTTTTGCGAACTTTCGAATCGATCGTAAACTGTTCAAATCGAGCTTCATGACGACGCAGTCGAGCTTCAATCTTGTGTTTTTGGAGGAGTATTTTTGTTGCCATTTCTTGACCATCGTCTCGCCTTTAGAGACCGTCCGACAGGCTAAAATCACTCTGTGGCCTCTCAGAGCTAACGTCAACGCGGTCGTCTCGCCGATACCAGACGTTGGGCCGGTCACGATGATGGTTTGCTTCTTCTTAAACGTCTTGGATGATTTTTCTTTTCCGTGGGGAAATGTGACCATTTCCAAAGACGTTTTCGGCAGGTGTTTGCATCGAAGTTTCTGGAAGAGAACGTCGGAAAGGACGGACATCCACGTCGGGATGAAGGCATTCTTCGATGCGGGCGGGTGCGTCATTGCGGTATCTTTTTATTCTGTCTCGGAGCGCAGTTAAGAAGAGAGAAGCAGAGAGGAGGAGGGAGAAAAATGAAGCAAAAAGTTCTGGATTTTGTATTTTGAATGGTATTTATATGTATAACATTTTCAAAGATGACGACGATGATGACGACGATGACGACGACGACGAAAGCCTCGTTTCCTTGATGATTAAACGGCCATCTTCATTTCAATTTTCGGGCACGGGTCGTACCCGATGATCTCAAAATCTTCAAACTTGAACCCGTCGATATCCTTCACGTCTGGGTTGATTTTCAACTGCGGGAACGGTCTCGGTTCGTTTTTCAATTGCGTTTCCAACGGTTCGACGTGGTTGGCGTACACGTGCGCGTCGCCGAGTACGTGGACAAAATCTCCCGGTTTCAGGTCGCAGACTTGCGCGATCATGCATGTTAACAACGAGTAACTGGCAATGTTGAACGGGACGCCTAATCCCATGTCGCACGAGCGTTGGTACATTTGGCAACTCAACTCTCCGTTCGAGACGTAGAATTGACAGAACATGTGACACGGCGGCAACGCCATTTCTTTCAATGCGGCTGGGTTCCACGCGGTTAAAAGAATGCGTCGATCGTTTGGATTGTTTTTGATTTTGTGAATCACTTCGGCGAGTTGGTCGACGCCTTTACCGGCGTAGTCGGCGTGCATGTCGGTGTACTCGGCGTTGAAGTGTCTCCATTGGAAGCCGTAGACTGGGCCTAAATCGTTCACTTCGCGGTGGTTTAATCCGATGGAGTCCAAATACTCGCGACTTCCGTTTCCGTCCCAGATGCCGACGCCTTTTTCTTTCAACTCGTTCGCGTTCGTTGAACCCTTCACGAACCACAACAACTCTTCCGCCACGCCTCTCCAAAAAACACGTTTACTCGTCAACAACGGAAATGATCGTCTCAAGTCGTATCGCATGGAGCAACCAAATTTAGAAATAGTCCCGGTTCCAGTTCTGTCGCCTTTGACGTTCCCTTCATCGATTATTTCCCTAATCAACTCCAAATACTGCATCTCTTCGTGTTTTTGCTCCTTCAAAATCTTTGGCGGCATGATTTTTTCAGCCTCCACTCGAAACTTCCCAGCCGGTCCATTTTGCGCGACGTACGTCAACGTCGTGTACGAACACTCACCATCTTTCACCAGCTTTGAGCTCGAATACAATCGAAACTTTTCGCTATCCAACGGTAACGGGATGAACGCGTCGCAGGCAAAGTGTTCCTTCGGATCCTTCCCGGCGGGCGGTTTCACTTCGGTCAAATGCACCGCCTCGCACTGTTCAGACTTCAAAGCTTCCTCGTATACTTTTGCGCCGCCGATCACGAACACTTTCTCGATGATATCCTTGTACTCCCCAGTCGATAACGTTTCCAGCGCTTCCTCGATCGACGCTCTCGCGAGCACGCCTTCCGGCAAACACTTCGCGCCGTCCTCCGCGTTGTCCTCGCCGGGGCCACCGTTTTCTTTATTCGATTTCTCGTACACTCGCCCACTGGCGCTTAAAACCACGTTCAACCTCCCCGGTAACGGGCGAAACTTCTCCGGAATCGATTCCCAGGTTTTCCTTCCCATGATGACTGCGTTTTGCGTCATCGGTTTCGAGACGTCCGCGGTTAAAGATTTGAAATGCTTCATCTCTTTTGAAAGTTTCCACGGTAAAGTTTGATTCTTTCCAATCCCCCCGAGTTCATCCGAGGCGACGACGACTTGAAACTTTTTCAAATCATCTTTAGGGGTCGCGTCCATCATAGCCGCTTTCTTAATGGTCGGGGTAGTATCAGTATTATTCGCAGTCGTCGTATTCAACCTGTGACTCAATCTCGTCTTTTGTCGGATGTTGATTCGGAATTTCGTTCCAAATTTGTGGAGCAAAAAGCTGAATCCTCCTCGTATGGGCGTCGTCTTGACCGTTTCCTTTTCAGCAGTTACGGGGTATTAGGCGATGATGACGGGTGAAACAAAACGCGCTTAAACTCTTTCTTTCTTTCTCTCTCTCTCGCTCGGATGAAGAGTTTAAACTCCGATGTGATGGAACGTGTTGGAATGGAGAAAATTTTTGAATTTTTTTGAAAGCGAGAGCGAAGATTGACCTGGAAAACCCTAAACCTTAAACCCTATTTCCGAGACCCACATCCCTTTCATCATCATTTCAAGTCGTCATTTAAGTGTAAGTGTAAGAACGCTTTACGCTGTAGTTGTTGCGTTCCCCCAAGCGCGGTACTCGAAAAAAGCAGAAGGCTCGTTTTCAAAGCCGTCTTTAGAGTAAAAAGAGAAAGAGAGAGAGAAAAGCTGTTTGTGGCCATATAATTACTCATGAGTTCTCATGGACGAGACGCCGTAAATGGGGGAAATGGATCTTCTTTACCGCCGTTTGTTGGTGCGCAACCACACAATCCTTTATTGATGAAACAACCGGGAGGGCCACCTCTCGGAATGATGATGCCCCCGACCGGTGGAATGATGATGCCCCCAGGAGGAGGAGGACCACCGGGGATGATGTTCCCGCCGAATCCGATGCTCATGATGCCACCCGGAGGAGCAGGAGGAGGGGCCCCGATGATGATGCCACTCATGTCCGGAAATAATCCATCGTCGAATTTGCTGATGCGACCGATTAATTTGAATCAACACCCGACTGGTTTACCGCCGAATTTGTTGGTCATGTTCAAAGCGAGGCCGCCGGTGAAGTGGTTTCCGCCGGCACGAGCGAGGAAGACGTGTAAACGTTTGACGGGAATCGGGGAGTATTTGTATTTATTCGGCGAGAAGGAGAACGAGGAAGGAGAAGAGAAGAGAGAGTCGATGATAGGAGAAGAGAAGGACGAGGACGAGGATGCCTCCGACGTGGACGTGAACGACGACGGAGAGATCATCGAGATTGACGAGGAGACGAAACGGAAGAGACGAGAGGAGAAGGAAAAGTTTGCGCTGTTGCCGGCAAAGACGAAAAAGAAATTAGAAAAAGGGAAGAAGATGTTAAGAGAGGCTTTGAAAGCGTGGGATCCGCATAAAGACGAGAAAGCGACTGGAGACCCGTACGCGACGTTGTTTGTCGCGAGATTACCGTACGGCGCGTGCGAAGACGAGGACGTGTTACGACGAGAATTTGAACGGTACGGCGATATTAAAGCGATAAGAATAGTCAGAGATACGGATACCGGGAAACCAACAGGGTACGCGTTTATCGAGTTTGAAACGGAAGATGACATGAAACGAGCGTTTGCGCGCGCAGATGGGACGAGAATTGAAGGTAAACGGGTCATCGTAGACGCGGAAAGAGGACGAACGACGCCGAATTGGCGACCGATGCGCTTAGGCGGCGGTTTAGGAGGGTACACCAAACAGTTGAGCAAGAAAGAAATTCGAATGAAAGCGATGGGGAACCAATCCCGAAGAGGAGGTGGAGGAGGTGGAGGTGGAGGTGGCGGTTTCCGAGGCGGGCCTGGTGGCCCCGGAGGAGGTGGCGGTGGTGGTGGTGGTGGTGGTGGTAGAGGCGGTAGAGCTGGGTTTGGTGACGATCGTACCTGTCACGTGTGCGGCCAAACCGGTCATTTCGCGCGAGAGTGCCCGGACAGAAGAGAGTTGAACCGAGGCAGAGGAAGATTCGGTGGTGGTGGTGGTCGTGGCGGCGACGATATGAGAGACAGAGGAGACCTTCCTCCTCCTCCGTCGAGAGGAGATCGAGGCGGTATTGGGTTTTCCGGCGGCCGAGACGATACTCGCGAACGAAGTCCCGGAGCGGCGCCGGCGCCGAGGTTTGGCACCGGCATGATTATGGACGACGATCGCGACAGAGGAGGAGATAGATTCGGCGGCGGTGGTGGTCGAGACGGCCGGGACGACAGACGTCCACCGCGTAACGGCGACGACTTCGACCGAGACCGCAGAGGCGGCGGCAGAGACCGCAAACGCGGAAGGTCCCACTCCCGCTCTAGATCTCGATCTCGCAGCCCGCCTGCGCGAAGAAGAAGCAGATACGACGACGATTACGACCGCGAAAGAGGCCCAGACCGCCGCCGATCCGATCGCCGAGACGACGACGACACTCGCGGTGACCGAGACAGAGGTCGGGGAGACCACCGCGGCGGCGGCGGTTACGGTCGCTCCCGCTCGCCCTCGCCGAACTATCGAGACTTTGTCGACGAACCACCACCCCCGGCGGCGGCGGCGGCTCGCGGAGGACGACGAAGCCATCGCCGCTCGCCCTCGCCACCTCCAAAAAAAGAAAGCTCGGAAGAAGGCGAACTTTAGTAGAGAGAGACCAAAAACCGTTTAATAATAATGAGAGTGCGGAGGATCTCTTTATTCGTCGAGTACGTAACATTTTTCTCGTTGTCGTTGTTGTTCTTCTTCTCTTGTCTTTATTTTTCTTCTGACTCTTCAAGGACGCTTTTTGCTTTTTTTCATGAGATTTTTTGGACACTTTTTGGCACTTTTTGTTTATCTTCAGAATTTTCCATTGCGGAAAAGACTGACTGCTTTGTCACGTTTGATCTCCCTCTCTCTCTCTCTCTCTTTCACGCCCGCTATATATATACGCGCGCGCACACAGTAAAGAGCGCACACAGTAAGGAGCACCTACTTGCGAAAGGGAGAAGAGCGTTTTTTAAACGAGACAGAATTAGTTTTTAAATCGTGACCTCTCTTTGTTGGGAATTAAAAGACCCAAAAAACTGTAAGAAAGGATTTAAAAGAATTATGCGTCGGCGCCGTCAACTCTCCTCGACGTCGTCAAAGTCGCCCTACTCTTCCTCAAAGCCGGACAGAAGAAGTAATGATGACAATAAGAGGCGATCATCGAATGACTCCTCTACCCCGGAAACGAGGGAAAAGACCAACAAGCACGTTTCCTTTTGTAACAAATCCACGGTGGTTGTCTTTGCAGAAGAAGAAGAAGATAAAAAGAATACTACGACGACGAATAATGATTCCAACTTTGACAGCGGTGGTCCTCCGGTGGTGTTGAAATTCACGTACCAAGAGGAAAAACTGATGGATGCGCCGTCGAAAATCCGTTTGGAAACGAGCAACGAGTTGAAACATCAGCGAGCGAAGATGAAGGAGAAGTTGTCGCACGTGGAGGAGCAGTTCGATAATGCGAAGCGAAGCATGGCGGAAGGAGAGTTTCGCGAGTGCGCGTCGATATTGGAGAACGTGGTCGTTCGAGAGCTGGCGGAGAGGATAAACGCGAGGCAGTTTCAGATGAATTTGGAGAAGTTACGGTTTCAGAGGCACAGGCGGTTGGCGATATTGGAGGAGCAGACGAGAGTCGGCGGAGGGAAGCTGAAGAGGAAGCCTATGGGTCTCGGGGTTGGAGGGAGGTCGGAAAACCATCATCAAGAATTTCTCGATGCAGAGACAACGACGATGATGACGACGACGAAGACGACGACGACAACTACAACAATGGATATTAGCATGGAGATCGGAGAGGATGATTCTGTTTCTGGAAAGAAAAGTTACGGAGGAATAAACAACGCCACCACCGAAAAGGCTTTGAGAAGACGAAGCGGCGAGAGCTCGGCGAGTGAAGCGAGTACGTTGCAAATACAATTGGGAATCAATAATACGAATAATAGCAGTGGTAGTATGCGCGATATTAAGAGCGACGACGAGTTGCTGCCATCGTCCAAGGGGCAAAAGTATATCAACAACGCGTCTGTAATGATGGACGGGAGTACCAGAAGTAGTCCGAGCGCGTCGACGGACAGTTTCGTCGATATCAATCGGGTCACGCAAAGTAACGCGCAACATGCGTCCTCAGAACTCACCGCCACCCAGGAGAAAAACATGAACTTTAAAGTGTCTCCAGCGCCTCCCGCTCGAGAATTAAAGACGCCGCAAGAATTGACGATGATTGAAAGCGCGTTAGAGATGTGCGCCAAAGCGTACGAAAACATGGGAAACAAGTGGGCG
>Ga0209090_10002495_pt1 | contig 11618 bp, 10 predicted proteins | sample ArcticOcean_MG_C_9_FD_187432 | JGI IMG/M metagenome (GOLD analysis project Ga0209090, IMG submission 187432) | Marine microbial communities from western Arctic Ocean - ArcticOcean_MG_CB2_152 (SPAdes) (version 2) | ecosystem: Environmental > Aquatic > Marine > Oceanic | place: Arctic Ocean... | reverse complement strand
GCGGCGCCGACGGCGCCCGGGGCCACGTCCAGCGCGGCGCTCGGCTGGAGCGCGCCGTCGACGGGCAGGCGCACGGCCCGCGTTGTGTTGCGGAAGCCGTGGCGCGTCCGGCCGCCCGCGTCGCGCAGCAGCAGCAGCACGCACCACTTCATGGGCCCGCCTTCCCACGCTGCGGCGAGGGCGCCGAGCGACGCGACCAGAGCGGCGCGGGGCCTGTGAACAGCCGATGAGCTCTTGGCGCCGCTGCCCGGCCGAGGGCTGCCCGAGCTCGCTGCGCTGCCCGAGCACTGATCTCACGCGCAGCCGCACTGCTCGTGGACGAGTGCGGAGCGAGCAATTGCGGGCAGAGTCCGCTAGAAGTGCTAGCGGCGGTAAGACACTAGCAAGCAAAAAAATTATTGTGGCATCGGTAAGGCCAGGGACGAACCAAAAAGTTCGGGTTTGAGCCCAGTCTGAGTTCTCGCAGGTCTGAGTTCGTCCCAGCCTCAGTCCGAGTTCGAGTCCGAGTCTGACTTTTGTTCGAGTTCGAGCCTGGTCTGAGTTCTAGTCTGAGTTTTAGTCTGAGTCTGAGCTCTAGTTTGAGCCCGAGTCTGGGCCGGGTCTGGGTCCGCGTCTGAGTCCCAGTCCGAGTCCGAGTCCGAGTCCGAGTTCTCCGGTTGAAGGTCGATGTTGAAGTCGACTCTACTGTACGAAAGTATCCTAGTCCGAGGTCAGTCCTAACCCAAGTCTGAGTCCGAGTTTGAGTTCTCTGAGCTTGGTCTGAGTTTGAGTCCGGGTCTGAGTCCTAGTCTGAAGTCTGGTCTGAGTTCTAGTCCGGTTGAGTTCTAGTCTAGTTTGAGTTCTGGCCGAGTCCGAGTTTCTCCCAGTCTGAGTTTCCCCCGGGTCTGAGTCTTCGCCGAGTCCGAGGGAAACCTCAGACTCGGGTTCGGGTTCGTCCCTGGCCTTAAGCATCGGATCGGCAATTAAGGCTGCCTCAGGTGCACCAAAACGCCACGGGTCCCACGGGCCGCCCTCGCACTGACAACAACAGACCTGCTACACCACCAACACCCAGTGGGCTCCTAAAGGGCACAGTGATGCGACTGCTGCCCCTCTGCTGCGCCGCCGTCGCGGTGGCGCAGGACCGCTGGTGCCCGCCACCCAAGCTGCCACCGAGATCAAATCAAAACATGTCCATCATCACCGAGTTCCACTCCAAGGTCGTTCCGAGCGACGACTTTAACGTACGGGCGCACAACACGGGCGGAACGAAGATGCTGGGGTCTAAGTACACGGCTACGGCGCTCTCCAGATTCGCGTACTGGCACCTAGTCGTGGCCGGGGTTTCCGACGTCCACGTGGTCGTGACGCATCCTCGCGAAGATTTGGAGCCGCTCGCGGAGTTCATGAAAATGACATGTGTACGAGCGTGGCGCGCGACGGGCCGGCTCACGTTCTCCACGGAATCAGTAAGACGCCGCTCCTGCCGCGACCGCCAGCTCGAGTGCCGGAAGGTGCGGGCGATCCGCAACGCCTACCTGCGGCTGCGGTCTCGTAATACGTGGATCGCCTACGGGGACGTGGACGAGCTCTTCTACACCGAGGACGGGCGAAGCATCTCCGCGGAAATGGCGTCCTACGAAAATGAAGTGAAATCGGTCTGCGTGCCCACGTACGTGTACCACGACGTGAAGGAGAGGGACCTTCCTTCGATAAGGTCGCGGGCCTACTCGGGCTACGGGTATCTAAAGGAGGCGAACGGCGGCCAGGGCGAGTGCTGGAAGTCGATCCATCGGACCTCGCACATCGACCGGCCGGGCCTCCACGAGGCGGAGTCCAACGATACGATGGCGAGGGACACGTCGTGGCGGGCGCGCGCGATGCGGCGGGGAAGGGCGCGGGTCGCGCATTTGCGACAGACGAGTATCCCGAGAAATTCCCGGACGCAACCGTTTCGGATGACGTGCTTGGGAGGCTGGAGCGCGCGGCGCTGTCGCGTCTTGTGTAACATTGTGACGTTGTTATTTACTTAATTAACGGTGTGGTCGCGGGAGCGGCCCCCGCAAGCAGTCCGCGCAGCCGCAGTTGAAGTCGCCCATGAGCTCCCCGTTCACCACGTGGGTGCGGTCCTTGCGCGAGTCGCGGCTGAAGCCCTGGCCCCCGAAGCAGAAGGGCGAGTCGAGCGAGACGTAGGGCAGGAGGCAGCGCCGCCGGTGGGCCATGAGCGCGTACGCCGCCCTCGCCAGGTTCGACGTGAACTTGCCGAGGAAGCCGTCGCAGTCCGCGAGCACGAGCAGATCGACGGCGAAGCCGTAGTACTCGGCCCAGGGCTCGACGACCGGCGACGCCCGGTCGTTGTCCTCCGTGACGAACAGCTTCTCCATGCGCTTCACCTTCTTGTAGATGTTCGGGTCCACGCGCGCGTCGTGCCGCGCGTAAACCTTCACGGCGGGCGCAAGCCGGTTTAATTCGCTCGAAAACGCGTCCAGGGCCGCGTCGGTGTCCGTGGCGACGACGACCGAGCGGTAGCCGTATTTGCGAATCATGTCGTGCGCGACGCGCGCGTAGTCCTCCGCGGCGGCGCAGACGCGCCCCGTGCGCTTGCCGCGCGCGCCGCAGCTGTCGCCGTACCGGAGATGCGCCCCGAGCCAGGGCCGCGGCGCCGCGCTCAGCCCCGTGCCCGCGTACTCCGCCCGCAGCGCCCGTTCGAGCGCCGGCTGCGGCCGCGAAAACGCGGCGTAGGCGGCGGCGGCGCTCCAGAAGCGGCCGCCCTGTTGCCTGCGTGGAAACCAAACTTCGGGCGCCCCACGCCATCGACGTGACATTTTCCCCGTACCAGCCTCTGCGCGACGGCGTGGAGGTTCACGAAAGTCTCGCTGCTTGCTTTCCACACGGTGGGCGACAACAAAACCGAAACGGTAGTAGGGCCGCGCGGGACGTTGCGGAAGTTGCGCAGGTGCCAGCCGCGGCCGAGGTAGCAGGTCGCGGCGCCCAGCGGCGCCGGGCAGCACGGCTCCGCCGCCCGCCGGCAGGCCCCGCCCGCGAAGGCCCGGAACCAGCAGCTCTGGGACGCGTTGGCGCCCGCGCAGTTGGCGGGCGACGCCTCGTAGATCGCCAGCGCCTGCCGCGACGCGCGGCTCGTCCGCGCCGCCGCCACTAACGCGGCGTGGCGGTCCGGGCCCCCGAGCTCGCCGTGGAGGGGCACCGCCGGGAACCGCTGGTCCCGCATGAGCTCGAGCGCGCCGAGCGTCACGCTCGAGAGGTGGCTCCCGAAGCCGAAAGGGTGCGGTGCCGTGCGGGCCCAGCACGGCGTCGTCTTGCAGAGCGTCTCCTCGAGCCGGCGCCAGGCGTCGCGCGCGGCGAGGGCCCCGGCGGCCGGGCGCGCCGTCGCCGCGGCCGGCGGCGGCAGGAACGTCGTGTTGCGGAACGGCGCGTCGTCGGCGCCGGCGAAGCAGAGCGCGTCATTTGGTGGCGGCTCGGCGAGCGCCGTAGCGACGAGGCCGACGAGCACGAGCCGCGCCATCGCTGCGATCTCCATTGGTAGCAGTGGCTGCCCGCGGCGTCTTCTGCTATTGCTTGGGCTGTGCTACTGCTTGGGCTGCCAGGAAACTGCGTCCTACGACGCACTTCCTGCGTGCATGCTGCGCTGCCCCCCCGCAGTACGTGCAAAGTGAAAATTTACACAGCTCGCATGCTAGTGCCTTACAGCCGCTAGCTGCCCACGACGCGACGCGTCGGCGTAAACCAGTAGCAGCGTTACAGATGGGCGGCGGGGCAGCATAACAGTCCAGCCAGTGCGAGCGAACGGGTCGCAAAAGCTGCCCTGGCTTTTGCACGCGGGAGTGGACGACGCATGCGAGTGCTGCTCCCCGCCCTAGCGGTCGGCGCGGCGGCCCGCTCCCATCGCGTCGCGGTGCTCGTGAGCGGCACCCGGCCCTCCACGAACGCGACGTGGTCCTCGTTGAAGACGCACGTCCTGGACGCGCTGGAGGCGCGGGGGGCCGCGTACGAGGCCTTCGCGTGCGGCGAGCCCGGCCAGGTGTTTCCTTCGTTCGCGACGGAGGTGGCGGGGTCGCACGCGACGCCGGAAGCGCGCCTCGCCGCGTGCTACGCCGCCGCGGTTCGCTTGCGGCGTCCGTCCCTGTTTTTGCCCTTCCATGTGCTACTCAGTCTCTCCCCCAGCACGCCATCGACGCGATACTCGACGCGACGCTGAGAGCGACCCCCAGCACGCCCTCGACGCGACACGCCATCGACGCGATGTCGCGCAGGTCGCCGAGGCCGCGCCCTTCACGCACTTCCTGAAGACGCGGCCCGACCACCTCTGGCACGCGCCGCCCCCGATCCTCGCGCGCCTCTCGGACGCGTACGTCGCGCTGCGGGCGCGCGTCCTCGTCGGCCACGTGCGCATCTCGTCGGACGCCATGGCGCCTTGGCCGCGTCCTTGCTTCTCTCGGACTTTGCGCCGGCGTGTCCCTTCCGCGGTCCGCTTCGATGTGTTTTCTGTCGCGGTGGCACCCGACTCACTGGTTGATTTGCGCACAGTCGTGGCACGGCTGCGGGCTGCGCGACGGCGACCTGCGGCCGCTTTGCGAACACGGCGTCGCCTCCTTGAAAGCCAACGGTGCGAACGCCTGCCTCGTCCTCGACGACCAGGTCGCCCTCGTGCCGGCCTGCGCCGCCGCCGCGTTTTTCTTTAGCGGGCGCGGCACTCCGAGGCGCGCCCACGAGTGCGAGACGCAACCTGAAGACGCCTCGGACCTGCGTCTGACCTGGAACGCAAGCATCTCGGTGTCTTTCCCGCGTCCTTTCTTCGACCTGTTCTCTGTTCTTCGTTTAGTCACTCTCGGACTTTGCGCCGGCGTTTCCACTCCGCGGTCCTCTTCGATGTGTTCTCTGTCGCGGTGGCCGAACCGGCGGAGCCGACGGCCGAGCCTATGCTTTCAAATCTCGCGGCGCTTCTTGCCCACGGCTGAATCATGGCCTCCACGCCATCGCCGTGACACCCGACTCACTGGTTGATTTGCGCACAGGCGTGGGGCGACGGGCGCGGCAGCGCGTGGAGGGTGTGTCCAAAACCCACCTGCTGGGGCGGCGGGCACGAGACCACGCTGACGAGGCACTGCGCCCGCCGGCGCCTCCCCCTCGTTATCGCGGCGTTCCGCGTGCGCCCGACCGCGGCCAAGCACAGTCTGGTGGACTACCCCGTGCGCGAGCGCTTTTTGTCTTGCAACGCGAGCGATACATCCCAACTATCAAGAGGGGTTGATTAGGACTTTTGTGCCAGTGGTACCAACATGTCGTGCTTGGCGGAGCAGGCGAAGATTTTGCGCGAAGAGGCCGAGGAGGACAATTTGGGCCAAAAAGTCTTGCATGAGAGGTGGTTGCGGTGGGACACGTGTAGTTTGTGCGAGCAACATTACCACGGCGTCGTGAAGTGCGCGCTCGGTTGGGCGTGCTGGAAAACGTACCTGGGCCGGCCGGAGGCTGACCACGCTCGGGTCTTTGCGCTGAGTGTGCTTGGAAACGGTTTATCCGATGCAGGACACCACGAGGACACTTAATCCGTGAGAGAGGCCGAGTTGTCTCTGCATCGACGCCTTGGCGTATCACAAGAAACCATTCTCCAAGTACAGACCAATCTTGCGAACACGTATCAAATGCTTGGACGGGTTGAACAGGCCCTACTTATGCGGCGATACGTATACGCTGGAAAATTGAAGATATGTGGCAAGGAAGATATAAGCATTCTCACAGAAGCCAATAACCTCGCGCATGTGCTCATCAATCAAAAGCACTCTCCCTCCTCCTCATTGGAAGAGGCCAAGGCATTGCTGCGCAAAACGATGCCCGTGGCACGACGCGTTCTCGGAGAGGATGATTTGAACACGCTCACGATGAGACGAAATTACGCGCGGGCGCTCTACAAGGACGAAGGCGCCACACTCGATGATCTCCATGAGGCCGTGACGACGCTCGAAGAGGCGATTCGGACCGCACGGCGCGTGTTTGGCGGCGCGCATCCGCTCACAACGACGATTTGGATCTGCTTGCGGAACTCCCGAGCAGTCCTCCGCGCCCGCGAAACGCCGCGTTCGTAACGCGCTATCGGGGAGTAAGAACCGACCGGAGGCCGCACTAGGGGGGCAGCGGCGGCACAGGTGGTGGTCGTTGAAGCTCTTGCGCCGCAGCTCGCAGGCCTCCCAGGCGCGGCCCGCGGCGCCGTCCTCTGGCGCTTTCGTCCGATGCCGCGCGTCGTAAAATTCCTCGAGGCCGCGCCGCGGCGGCGAGCTGTGGAAGGACGCGGTCGGGGTCCAGACCGCGGCGGCGCGACGCGGCGCGGCGGCGAGCGGCTGATGCGCGCGAAAGGACGCGGCGGCGGGTCGGAGCGCGGCGGCGGGTCGGAGCGCGGTGCTGAGTCGTGATAGCATGGCTGAGACGAGCGCGCGTGAAGCGAGCAGTAGGTGCAGCGAGAGTCGCTGCGCTCTTGTGCTAGCTATTCAGCGGGCTGACACACCAAAGCGCGGCGCAGCGGTGCAAATTGAGAAACACCCGGAGCTTTTGTCTGCTTGGGAGGTTGCACAACGTGTAGATGTCGGGCTTTACGTAGCGGTAAAAAATGCAAAAACCCGTCAGGGCACGGGTTTCGTCGAGTGATATTTGCCTGCAGACCATATTTGAAGCGCACGAGGCAGCATTGATGCCCGCGGCAGCGAAACTGACAGTATAACATGCGCTCCTCGTATATATGGCAAGAAGGGCTGCGAAAAACGGTAGAGATTCGCCGGTGCCAGTTTTCAGCATTAAAATTTTAAGTAGCACTCGAAGACGACGAATGCGGTTTGCGCAGCACATTGTGCCTCCTCGCCCATGGCGTCGTGGCGGCGAACCACGCGGCATCGGACGCCCTCGCGCGCGTCGACGCCGCCCTCGCCTGGCTCGCCGGCAACGCCAGCGCCCCGGCGCACTGGGCCATCAAATCGCGGGACGACTTCAAAACGAAGAACTGGAAGCACCTGGGAGGCGGCAACGTCAAGAACGTCTACGAGGCCAAGTTCGAGGGCACGCGCGTCGTCGTCAAGACGCGACTCAACACGGCGGCGCACCAGGAACGACTAGAGAACGACGTGCGCGGCGAATTGCTGTACCTCGAGTATCTCAGAGACCTCCCGGGCGTCCCCAAACTCTACGGCGGCTGGATCAACGGCCTCCTTCCAGGCGCGCGACAGCTCTGGTACGTCGTGCAGTTCGCCGGGGAGGACTTCGGCGTGGGCAAGGGCACGCGCCACCGGCCCACGCGCGTCAATAGGGGCTGGGAGGCCCTGGTGAAGAAGGATCCTATCACAGCGGCGCGGGCGCTGCTGGAGTGCTGCCGGTCCTTCAGCGATCAAGGGTACTTTTTGACGGATTTTGGGGCGAGGCAATTCGCGGTCAAAGGGCACACGGTTTCATTAATTGACGGGCCCCTCGTGCTGAGCGGCCCCATGGCCAGTCGAGGCGTGCCGCGCGTCGCTCTGCTGGGCAAGAACCGACATAATACGTGCTCCGACGATGCCCAGTGCCCCCACAGCTTCAGCTGGCACTGCTGCTGCCGGGCCAAAAATACTGGCGAGGAGTGCGAGAAAAACACCGAAGGCGGGGGCGCGCCCGAGGCCCGGGGCCAGTGCCTCGTGGGGACGTGCGCGCCGCTCACGTCTAAGACCCCACATTTTCGACGTCGCCTCCAAGGCGTGGGCCCTGCCCTACGTGCACCGGACGGGGCGGTTCAAAGGAAATGAGAAGGACCGTTTGTTAACGCTCATGGCGCGCATGCGCTCCCCGGATCCGGCGAAGAGGCCGAACTTCACAGAAGCGCTGGGCGCGCTCGACCAACGGCGGGTCCTGAAGCGGGCGGCGTGGCACGGCGAGTGCGGCGCGTACAGCGGGTCGCGGGTCGTCGTGCCGCATACTGATAGGAGAGGCTTCAAGGACGTCAATTTCAGGTACGAGTTCGCCGGGGAGATCGCAGCCCGCGTCGGCGCGCAGGTCGTTCTGCCGCGCCCCTGCCACGCGCTCGCCAAAATCCACAACAGCAACCACCTTGTGAACTGCTCGTACGACTGGGGCCGGTACCGGAACTGGACGCGCGTCGTTGGAAGTACGCCCATCGTGGCCAACAACGCGTCTGTGGAGGGCGTGGTAGGCATCACGGGCGCGACCTTCGACGCCCAGTTCCGGAGTGCGCGCGACAAAGCGCTCAATGGCGAGGTGTTTGTGTGGCGCCTGCCCCCGGACGTGCGGGAACAGAAAAAACACATCGTGGCTCTGGAAGAGTGGCAGGCGTGCGGCCCGCGCTACAAGAGCCGCATGAATTACGTCGGGAGCGCTATGGACGCCGGGCCCTCGCACACCGTCCTCGAGTTGGCGACTAAATTCCGCGCGCTCTATGGCAACGTCTCGACGCTGCACCTCCGGCGGAGCGACACCCTGACCCACAAGGCCCAGAAGCGCAAGGCGTGCGACACTAAAGTACAAACTGTGAAGACCTACGTGGACTGCTCCCTGCCGCCGTCTCCAAAGGACACCGCGCGCGCCACGTTGGTGGTGTTTACGGACGAGCGCGACTCCAGATACCTCCACGAGCTGCATGACGCGCTCAAGAGTAGCACTAGGGACGTGGTCTTTGGGGACGACATCTTGCGCGAGCTCGCGGGCGACGGCGGCGCGGACAACTACTTCGTGTTCGCCGCGAGCCTGGTCGTGCGCGGGGCGTCCTCCCCGCAGCTGTCCATGGACCGGAGCCACTGCGAGACCCACAAGAAGTGCGGGGGCTTCGCCTCGGGGACGTAATAATGGTGTGTTTTATACGAGTGTAAGTAGGAGCTACCTTCTCTTCGGGGGGGCGACGTAATGATGTTGTGTTTTTTACAAGTACAAGGCGCTCCTACTCGAGCTTCGTCCGCGCGTGGGGCTTCCACCGCGTCGGCGACTTATCGTTTTTCTTGAACTGGCGCACGTTCTCGGGGTGGCGGTACGTGCCGCAGACCCGGTCCCAGTAGCTAAAGAGATGGCCGTAGTTGTAGCTAAACAGCTTGTGGTGCACGTGGTGATCCGCCGCCGTGCCCAGTCCGCATATTTGAAAGAGCGCGTCCCAGGGGTGGTGCGTCTCGCTATGTATTAAACACAGCCAGTTCGCGTACAAACTTCCAAAGGCCATGTACGTCCAGACGTTGCAGTGCACTAATGATTTTGTAACGAACAACGGTACCACTATCATGAAAAACGTATCCGCGAAGGAGCCGTTGAACGCATCAAATAAACGAGGGTTCGTGAAGTCGTGGTGCGGCTCGTGGCTCGCTCTATAAAAAGCCTTGGAGACCTTATGCTCCGCCCGGTGCATGCCGTACTGTAAAAGGTCCTGGAGCAACAGGCACGCCGCGACCTTGGGCCACGCCACACCACCCTCGAATCCATAGTATGACGCGGGCATGAGGTGGAGCATCCACGTGAGGCACAGGTAGCCGCCGATGAGTGCGAAGCCCTCCGGTTGGCTCAGGTGCTCTTGGGCCGCCTCTTTGTAGTCGTACACTCTATATTCGTTAGGCTGCACCGGCACGAGCTTCCCCGTGTATCTGGAGCCGGTCCACCTTAAATACTGGTAGCACAGGACGAAGACCTGGCCCACCGCCACGGCCAATAATCCCAGGCCCAGCCCGAGCGGCTTCGGACTACTCGTAGGCTCGTACCAGTCCGCCTGGAAGACTTGTGTGTAAGTATGCTGCAGCGCCAAAGGCACGCTCAGGATGAGCGGCCAGAGGATGAGGGTCGAAGTGAGCCCCATCGAGGCGTCCCACAGCGTCGTGCGCTTACCCGTGTCGCGGTGGCTCGGCGGCAGCGCCGCGGTCCTCCGCGCGGTCTTGTGCGCGTCGTCCTCAATCGGCGCGGCCGCCGCCGCGGCGTGCTTTGCGGCCAAATCGGGGGCCCGGCACATGCTGGTCTCTGGCGTGGCCTCGGTTCGTGGCGCGCCAGCACTTTGCAGCACGGTTGGCCAGGCCTGTAAGCACCTCTCCGTAAACTGTACGGTGTTTAGCTCGGCGTGGGAGGCCAGAGTGGTGTGCCAGCGTGTTTTTTGCTCGAAACCCGTCAGCCGGGTTTTTCCAGTCAGCACAACGCGGCAACAGTCCGAGAGAGGCTTAGGCAGAGCCCTAGACGAGTGTGGGAACTGAGCCACTTGCGTGCGGGGTCTCTCCAAGCTCAGCGCCTCGCATTATTACAGAGAGGCAGACAGCAAAACAGGCACCTGACTCGCCGTGCAGCCGCGAGCCGCAGCCAGCCCCGAAATCACTACACCGCGACGCCAGCGCCGCGAGAGGCCGGCAGCAGCCCCGCCGGGACCCAGGGCAGCCCCACGCACCAACCCGAGCCCAGCGCCTATCACACCATGGCCGACGCCCTGGACGACGACGACGACCCGGAAGCGGCCATGCGGGCCTACATGGAGAAGACCAAGATCAACAAGGACGCCGGCGGCCCGCGGCGGACGCTCGTGGAGCGCGCCAGCGACAGCACGCAGGGCGGCGCCGACGCCTTCAAGCAGTCCGAGCGCATCATCAAGTCGACCCAGGCCATGACCGACGGCTTGAAGCTCAAAAGAAAGACGGCCGGCGACGAGATGGTCGCCGATACGAAGGAGATGGCTCGCTTGGACAAAGAACTCGACGAATTCCGGAGGAAGCACGACCGGGTCTGCGCCCAGTATGCGAATAACGTGGCGAAAAGAGATCAGCTGCGCGCTACTTTGGCGGACGCTAAGCGCCAAACGGACGACATGACGCGGACCTGCGGCACGTGGGCCGCCAAGAACACGCACAAGAAGATGCAGCTCGATTCCAAGGCGGCCACGGACTTACTAAGGGAGGTGCGCGGCTTTGGGGTCGAGCCCGCGTCCACGTGCACTCGAGCGGAGGCTCAAGCTCGGACGCGGACGTCCAAGGATATTGTTCGAAATAGAGAGAGCGTCCAACAACAGCAGCTCGCGGCGTTGTTGAGTTCCACGCGGGGGAAGGCGCGGTCCATGGCGCGGAAGTAAGCCTGTACAATTTCTCGCTTACGTCCCCCGCCGGGCATCGCTAGGCGACGTGCCCCACTCGCGCAGGGCGAGTAGGCCCCCGCCTAGTAGCTTCAAGAACCCTAGTGGACCACATTCGATGCCTGCCGGCGGGCGGGGTATTCCCCCAACGGAGCTCGTTCGATGGCTTCGATGCCTCGACACGAGGAGGCGAGGACCGCCACGGGCACGGATTCGCCAAAGCCGAGCCTCGTCCTTTTGCTCGTCCATTCTGCTCCGCGTGCGCTGCGCCGCTCCGGGCAGCCCCGAGCTCGCTGGTCTCTCTGGCTGCCACTGCGCGAATTACCCTCATTGCCAAGATGGCCGCCGAGCAGCCCAACCGCGATGCGGACGACGAGGAGCGGGCCTCCCCGGCGACGCCGCTGCTGCCCCAGCGGCGGCGACCCCGCCGCGCCGCCGCCGCCGCCGCTGCGATGATAGTGGTCGTCGGCGCCGCGGGCACGACGCGCGCGCACCTCCAGCGGCTCTGGACGCCCTACGAGGGGAGCGTGATGCCCCCCGACAGCTGGGCCGGCTTCAGCTGCGAATTGTA
>Ga0209090_10002492_pt1 | contig 11630 bp, 6 predicted proteins | sample ArcticOcean_MG_C_9_FD_187432 | JGI IMG/M metagenome (GOLD analysis project Ga0209090, IMG submission 187432) | Marine microbial communities from western Arctic Ocean - ArcticOcean_MG_CB2_152 (SPAdes) (version 2) | ecosystem: Environmental > Aquatic > Marine > Oceanic | place: Arctic Ocean... | reverse complement strand
ATTACTCAACTACTAATTTAGTTTTTGATTTAATCAATGAACCCTATTTTTCAATTTCTGCCAATGAGATGAATAACCTAAACTTATCCTTAATTGAATTAGTTAGAGCTACAGGGTCTAACAATATAACAAGAGGAATAATTATAAATGGAGGAGGAGCATCAAGTTGGGAAGTCCCATTTCAAATTAGTTCAGAAGTTCTCAATTCAGATGAATATTTGATTGCAACTTTTCATTATTACCAGCCATTTAATTTTACTGCTTCATCAAGAGAGCAATATGATAATTTTGTTTTCTCTGAAGCTCAAAAAGATTTAATTACAGATAGATTTAATCAGCTTAAAGTTTGGTCTGAAAATAATGATATTCCAATGTATCTAGGTGAGTTTGGTGCTGACAATGAAAATGGAGTTAATTATTTTGAAGGATTAGTTGGTGAATTTGGAGGCCCATTTAACTCAGATCGTGTTGAATACCACAGATTTATAGCTGAGGCAGCTATTATAAATGAATTCGCATTTTCAGCCTGGTGTGCAAGTAATAAATCTACTAAAACTATTAATCTTAGAAACGATAACCCTAACAACAGCAGTATAGACCCTTATACTGGGGAAACTATTACTGAGAATTGGATAGAGGATGTTAAAGAGGCTTTATTAGGCTGTCCTGAAGATGAGCTTATTCAAAATCCAGATTTTGATTGTATCAGTATTAATAACAACTGGACTTTATTGAATTATGGCGGTGCATATGCAGAATATTCAGATGCTTCGGAAGAATCTTTCGAGCAATCATCTTCTTTTGTTAATGTTCAGAATTTAGCAACAAATAATTCTAATTTTAATAAAGTAATTTTAAATAATGTAAATTATAATGAGAACTTAAATGGTAAAACAATTAATATTAAGCTTTATGCAAAAACTTCATCTCAATCCCCAGCTTCATCTTTTAAATTGAGAATAAAAAAGGGTAGTACCGGTAATAATTACTCTGTGTCTCCAGAAATAACTTTATCGAACGAATATGAATTAAAAGAAGTTGAATTTAATATTAATGAGTTTTATGATAATTTTAAATTTCAGTTAATGTGTGGGAATGAGTTAGGATATTATTATTTTGATAGTTTTGATGTAACTATCTCTGATATTAATATGTCTGTCGAAGAAATTCTTAGTGATGTAATTAAAGTTTACCCTAATCCAACAAGCGGATTAATTAACTTAAATTTTAATAATATAAATAATATCAATTTTGATTTATTTTCAATCAACGGAAAATTAATAATGAGTTATACAGATTTTAGACACAGTCAAATAGACTTTAGTTTTCTAGAGAAAGGTGTGTATTTTATAAAATTTTATGTTGATAATAAAATTATAGTTAAAAAAATTATTAAGAAGTAACTTTGACTTAATTCTTAGAATTCATTTCCGTATATACACGCTTGATTCTAGTATCAGTCATTTTCCTCATTTCCTCTAAGCTCATATCATCTTTATACTTCGATTGAAGTTTCTTTATTTTTTCTTTTAAATCTTTGGTAATATTACTGTAACCATCTTTTTCATAAAGATTATTTAGCTCATCTTTATCATTATCTAAATCAAAAAGCTCCCATTCATTCATATTATAATAATAATGGATTAGTTTATACCTACTTGTTCTAACCCCATAGTGAGGTTGTACTTTATGCCAAAATGGATATTCATAATAGTGATAATAAACAGCATCTCTTTTAGAATGTTTTTCATCAAAAAGCTGTTTTTTAAAGCTTTCTCCTTGCATATCTTTCGGAGGTTTTATTCCAGCTAAATCTAAGATAGTAGGAGCAAAGTCAACATTAACGATAAGTTCATCATTAATACTTTTTGGTTTAATTTTTTTAGGATACTTAATCATAAATGGCATTCTGAATGAAGGTTCATACATCCATCTTTTGTCAAACCAGCCATGTTCACCAAGATAGAAACCTTGGTCAGAAGTATAAATTACTATAGTATTTTCATCTAAGTTATTTTCTTTTAAATAATCTAGCATTTTTCCAACAGATTCATCAACTCCAGCGACACATCTAAGGTAATCTTTAATATATCTTTGGTATTTCCATTTTTTTAAATCCATTCCTTGTAATGTGTCATTAGGTGTCCAAAACTCACCGTTATTCCCTAATCTGTTCCACCTTCCTGTCTCTTTTTTAGATAAACCTGTTGGCGGAATTAATTTTAAGTCTTTTCTGTTCATATGATTTTCTATCTCAAGCATATTTTCAGATGCAGCTAAACGGCCTTCATAGTCATCATTAAATGTATCTGGATATGGTAAGTCTTCATTACTAAATAGTGAATCAAATTTACTATTTGGAGTCCATGGCCTGTGAGGCGCTTTAAATTGATACATTAGCATGAAAGGTTTGTTCTTATCTCTTTTTTTATCAAGCCAGTTTAAAGCATCATACGCTACCTGCTCCGTTGAATGCCTTTTGTTTTCTCTTATAGTATCCTTCCCGTTCTCTAAAAATAGTGTATTGTAATACGTCCCCTGGCCTCCGTGATTTATCATAACCTTAGAGTAATCAAAACCAGTTGGAGTAGTTCCAAGATGCCATTTTCCAATCACTGCAGTTTGATATCCGTTATTTTGTAAAACTTTAGGAAATGTTTGTTGACTTCCATCAAAATCACCACCACCTTCATTTTTATAAAACCCATTTATATGAGCATATTTTCCTGTTAGAATTGCTGCTCTACTCGGTCCGCAAATACTATTAGTATTAAATGTCCTGTTCATTAACATTCCTCCTTTAGCTATTCTATCAATATTTGGAGTTGGTGCAGATTCAGCTAACCAGTCATTGTAAGCACTAATCGCACTAACCGCATGATCATCAGCCATTATGAAGACGATGTTAGGAGGTGTATCTTCCTTATTATCAGATTTTGCATTAAATATAAATAGTATAGATATTGACATCATCGTCAATATGTTTCTGGAGTTTAGTATTTTATTTTTCAAAAGCTTATATATGTTTTTGTATTTTTTAAAATTAATATTTTTATATATAATTTTTTTTTGTTTAAATGACAATATTGAAGCTATTAGCTTCATTAAACACTAAATAATAGTTAATTTTCAAATATTACTTCAAATGTTATATTAATGAACTAGTTTCTTTTAAAATAGATGTTGATAATTATATATTTTTATTTAAATGAATTTACTAAAGTTTTTACCGCTACTATTGTTTAATTTTTTTGTCTATTCACAGCAGAACATTAAAAAGCCAAACGTTTTGTTATTCTATATGGATGATTTAAGACCAGAGTTGAATTCTTACGGTTCAACTCATATAAATAGCCCTAATATAGATAAGTTAGCAGAAAAGGGTGTTCAATTTAACGAGGCGTATGCAAATATTGCGGTATGTGGCGCTTCAAGAGCTAGTATGCTGACTGGTATATATCCTGGTAAAGATTATTTTATTGATTACAAAACTAGAGTAGATAAAGAAAAAAACGATATTGTTTCTCTCCCTAGACATCTTAAAAATAATGGTTATACGACTATTTCAAATGGAAAAATATATCACTTTTTAAATGATAAATTGCAAGATTGGGATGAAGTATGGAGGCCTCATGCTTTTAATAACCCCGAAGGAATTGAGCCTATTAATTGGTGGCAATCTTTATGGAAAGATTATCAGACAAAGGAAAATAAAGATTTGGAAAATCTTACAGGAAAAGGTCCTGCTTTTGAAATTGCTAACGTAAAGGATAGTGTTTTAATCGATGGGCTTTTAACTAATAAAGTTATAAGAGATATCAAAAGGTTGAAAAACCAACCTTCACCATTTTTTCTTACCGCTGGTTTTATATCAAATCATTTGCCATTTATAGCTCCAGAGAGATTTTGGGATATGTATGATTATGATTCTATTAAATTACCAAAAAACGATAGACCTGCTGCTAATTCACCTGTAATATCTATAAGTAATAATGGGGAATTAATCAATGGTTATTTAGGAATTCCTAAGAAAGGAGACTTAAGCGAAGATTTGTCTAAAAAACTAAAGCATGGATATTATGCAACCGTGTCTTATGTTGATCATTTAGTTGGAAAAATTATAAATACATTAGAAGAAGAAAAACTTTCAAAAAACACCATTATCATATTTGTTTCTGACCATGGTTTTAACCTTAAGGAGCATTCTCAATGGGGAAAGTATACAAGTCATAGAATTTCCGGAAGAGTTCCACTAATAATATATGACCCAAGGAATAAGTCAACAATTAATTCTAATTCACTTGTTGAGCTGGTTGACATATATCCAACTGTGTTAGATCTTTTAGATTTAGAAAATCCAAATCATGTATTGGATGGAAAAAGTCTTGTTAGTATTCTTAAAAATCCAGCTTATGAGAATAAAAGTCATGTTTTTATGAAAAATGCAAAAGGATACACTATTAAAACAGCAGACTACTGTTATACAGAGTATTTAAAACTTAAAGATAATCGTCAATTTATTGCTAATATGTTATTCGATCATAAAAATGATATAAATGAAACTATTAACCTTTCTACAGATGTTAGATATAAAAATGTAGTAGATTCTTTAAGTAATTTATTACATAGTAGGTATCGCTACAATATACATGGATTATGAAATTAAAATTACTTAGTATAATGTTTTTTCTTTTTTCTTTTTTAAGTTTTTCTAATGAAGCTAAGAAAAAAAGTAGTCCAAATTTTATTATAATTTTGGTTGATGATCAAGGCTGGAATGGAACTTCTGTTCAGATGATGGATAAAGAGATCAACTCTAAAAGTGATTTTTATCAAACTCCAAATATTGAAAAATTAGCTAAAAAAGGTATGCGATTTTCTAGTGCTTATGCAAGTGCGCCCGTTTGTGCTCCATCAAGATATAGTATACAATTTGGTCAAACTCCAGCTAGATTAAAAATGATTAGAGTGGGTATGAATACCTCTCATATAAACCACTCAACAGATTTAACTATTCCAAAACAATTAAAGGATATAAACTCAAATTATGTTTCTGCACATTTTGGAAAATGGGGTATTGGTGCATATCCTTCAGTTTTAGGATATAACGAGAGTGATGGCGCTACAGGTAATAAAGATGGTGGGTTTGATCCTAAATCTAATAATCTTCAATGGCAGAATTCAATTGATAAGGATCCTAAAAAAATGTTTAGTTTGACAGAAAAAGCCATAGACTTTATTGACAGACAAACTAAATCTAATAATCCATTTTTTTTGCAACTTTCCCATTATGCAGTTCATTCAAATATTGTAATGAGAGAAGCAACCCTTAAAAAATATAATAATCTCCCTAAAGGAAAATATCAAAAAAATTCTGGCTTTGCAGCAATGACAGAGGATTTGGATGATAGCTTAGGTTTGTTGTTTAATAAAATTGAAGAACTGGGTATTGAAGATAATACTTATATAATTTATACATCTGATAATGGTTCAGTTCCAATAATGCCTCCCAAAAAGTTTTATAAAGAAAGTTATAATTACCCATTAAGTAGAGGTAAGTGGGATGCTAATGAAGGGGGGGTTAGAGTTCCGTTTATTGTTGTCGGTCCTGGAATTGAAAAAAATGTAGAATCAAAATCGATTATATCATTTAGTGATATTTTACCTACTATTATTGATTTAGCAGGAAATAAAATTAAGAATGATAAATATCTTGATGGTGGAAGTCTTAAGAATGTTCTGGAAAATTATAAAATGAATAAAATACTTAGAAATGATGAAGGTATAGTGTTTCATGTACCTTATGAAAATGGTATAGCTTTAAAGAGAGCTCATTCAGCAATTAGACTAGATAATTTTAAGCTTATAAAATTCTATGACAATGGACAATTAATGTTATTTGACTTAGATAATGATTTAGGAGAAAAAAATGATCTTTCATCTTCTGATTCAAGCAAAACGTTAAAGTTGGAATTGTTATTAGATAATTATTTAAAAAAAGTAAAAGCACCTAAATGGAAGCCTGGGGTTCATTGGCGTCAAACTCCAATTAAAAAAATTAATTCATTTCATTAGTTAATTATTTAAATTAATTTTTTTATTTCTTCAAAAATCATATAAATAGCTTCAAATCTTATATTAAACAGTTAATTATCAGTTGATTGATTTTTAGTAATTAAGTATATTGTATCCTTAAATATTTAATTAACCTAAAACAAAACAATGAAAAAAATTACTCAAAATTTAACTAATCTTAAAGCTTGGCAAAGCACAATATTTGCTTTCCTGTTTTTATTTAGTTTAACAATTAACGCTCAGGAGGTAGGCCAAGAGTACATTGGTAATCCTGATATTAACACCACGGAGACTTCGCCTGAAACAGGTTCTAATGTAACCTCTGGTAACTTTAGTGGAGCTACTAATGCTGGTAGTTGGGGATTTGGTCAACAGGGTTCTTATGCTCCTTGTGGTGCTAATCCAGGTTGTTATTCTGCAGACAGAATGTTTAAGATGTTCAAAAAAAATGGAGAAAATGGACAGCAGTATATAACTCAAACTATTACTGCTCTTCCTGCTGGAAACTATGATTGGTCTTATTGGAACAGATGGGGTGCTAATGGAGGTGTATTTCCTACTTGGTCTGCTGATGGAGATGAAACTCCTAAGTTTGTTATCTTAACTGATGATGATGGAGATGGTACTTGGACATCTGTTCAAGAAAATGAAAATGTTTCTACTGAGCCAACTGGTTCGACTTGGTATCAAGAATCTGGTACTTATACAAATGATATAGCTAGAGATGTTAAAATAAAGTTTACTAAAACAGGAGGAGCAGACAGTTCTGGTTTAACAAACCTTGCTCACTTATGGTATTTAGATAACGCTAGTCTTGCTTATGCAAGTGCTTTAGCACCTAGTGCAATTAGTACATTTCCTTGGAATGAAGGTTTTGAATCAGGACTAGATTCTTGGACTGATGGTTCAAGTACTCCTTGGGCTACTGATAATGGTACCGACTATGGTCCAGGATCAGTAACAGAAGGTACTACTTCGATATTTTTTAATGATTATGATTATTCTACAGGCTCAACTGCTGATATAATGTCTCCTGTTTTAGATGTAACATCTCTAACAGCTCCATTATTAACTTTTGATTATTGGGATTCAAATGGTTCTGATACTGTTGAAGTATTAGTTAGTGATGGAACAACCACAACAGTTGCTTATGAAACTGCTGCTGCGGTTGGTGAATGGACTAGTATTTCTGTTGACTTAACTGCATATTCTTCTTCAACTTTACAAGTTGGATTTAGAGGTACAAGTGTTTATGGGGTTTCTAATCCACACGTTGACAATGTAGTTGTTGATGCTGCTCCTACGGAGCCTTCAATGTCTGTTTCTGCAACTACTGATGGTGGTTCTGCAACATTCTCATTTGACATTTCCAACTTTACGGTTGGTGCTGCTGCAGGAGAAGGGGACGGACACATTCATTGGTCAATATTTTCAGCTTCAGATTTAGAAAATCCAATCTATGAAAATCAAATGGTTTATTCTACTGATGATCTTACATTATCTCCTTTACCAAATGGTGATCATGTTATAGTATTCTCATTAGTTGATGCAAGTCATCAACCTCTAGATCCTGCTGTTGAAGCTACTGTTGAATTTTCTACATTTGATGGAACAGCTGCATGTGATGAAACTGTAACATATACACAAGTTGCTAACGGAGACTATACTGTTGCTTTAACAGCACCAGCTGGTCAAGTTGCTTCAGTAACTGTTAATGCTACAATGGAGAATAACTACGATTTTATATACGTAACTGATGGAGCTGGAAACGCTTTAAACGCGGATCAAACTACTGGAGCATTTACAGATGCTGTTTATTCATCTACTGATGGAACAATTTCTGTTAATGTAACTAATGATGGTTCTGTTCAAAATGGTGATGTAATACTTGCTTTTGCTTGTGCTACCCCGACATTCGACGTTACATTCTCTGTGAATACTGCTAATATAGAAGTAGGAGCTAATGGTATGTATGTAGGTGGTGGAGTTTTAGGAGGAGCGAATGCTTACCCTTTAACTGATGATGGAACTGGTACTTGGAGTGCTACTATTACACTAGATGAAGGAACTGCAGGTAACTATATTTTCCTAAATAGTCCAGCAAATGATAGTGATTGGAATACTAAAGAAAATCTAGATGGTCAAGAATGTGGAGATCCTGCTAATTATAATGATAGAACATTAGCTGCAGTAACTGCAGATACTACATTATTACATTGTTTTGGTAGTTGTGAAACTGACGGAACTTGTCCTAGTCCTGCTGATACTTATGCTACTACATTCACAGTTAACGTTACCGATGGTTACGTTGATTATGATGGTAATACACAAGCTATTGGAGATAATATTGTTTACTTAAACGGAAACTTTAACGGTTGGTGTGGTGCTTGTAACCCTATGACTGATAATGGTGACGGAACATGGTCTTCTACAGTTGAATTAGAAGCTGGAGCTTATGAATATAAGTTTACTGTTAATGGATGGGATGGAGCTCAAGAAGAGTGGACAGCAGATTTTGCTGCTACTGAAGAAGGTTCATGTCTAATTACAGATGGTACATATACAAATAGAGCTTTAACAGTTACTGATTCTGCTCAAACATTAAGTACTGTTTCTTGGAATAGTTGTACTGATGCTACTACTTCTACTGTCGGTATAGATCCAGGTTGTTCAGATTTCGATTCTGGAACTGAAGGTTGGACTGTAGTTGATGCAGGAGGATTAACATCAGACTGGTTGTTAGATGAAACTGCTGAAGGAGGTGCCAATGAATCTACTTACTCTATGGGTCATGGTTATTTACCTTCAGATGCTGCTTACAATGATTGGTTAGTTTCTCCAGCTTATAACACAACTGGATTAAGTGCACCAACATTATCTTATTGGGAACATTTAAACTGGTCAGCAGATGCACAAGCACATAATGTTTATTATTCAACTGATTATGCTGGTGACGCTACTACTGCTACATGGAATCTGTTAACCGATGTTATTGGAGCAGATGCTGAAGACACTTGGACGCAAAGAAGTTTTGCATTACCTAGTGCTGATAATGTAGTTGTGTCATTCCAATATAATGCAACTTATGGAGCAGATTGGAATATTGATGATGTATGTATTCAAGAAGACACATTATCTACTGTAGATGCTACGGTATTAGACATGAGAATCTATCCAAACCCTTCTAACGGAAGTTTTGTAACAATACAAACACCAGTAAATGGCGTTAAGTATGTTGAAGTATTTGATATCACTGGAAAGAGATTGATGAATACATCATTAAGTGCAAACACTTTAGATGTTAGTTCAATAAGTGCAGGAATGTACTTAGTGAAAGTAACAATTGAAGGACAAAGTAAAACATCTAAATTAATTATTAGATAAGTTAAACTTTAACTAATAAAAAAGCCGCTCTATTTATTTAGAGCGGCTTTTTTTATTTAATTATTTGGTTTCTTTTGTAGTTGAATGGATTTTATGTTTAACTTATCTCTAGTCACTTTGTAATGAGAATATATCCAAATCTTTCTAACGGAACTTTTGTAACAACACAAACTCTAGTAAATGGAATGAAGTATGTTGAAGTATTTGATATCACAAGAAAGAGCTTGATAAGTAAATCATTAAGTGTAAACACATTAGATGTTCTTTAAATAAGTTCAGTGATGTACTTAGTGTAAGTAATAATTGAAGGGCGAAGTATAACAATTAAATTAATCATTAGATAAGTTAAATTTTAACTAATAAAAAATCTCTCTATTTATTTAGAACAGTTTTATTTATTTAACCATTTCTTTTGTAGCTACAGTTCTAAACCCTAAATGTTCTAATGATGAGTCAGTACTGCTTCCCATCTTGGCTGAGATTCTATAACTAATACAGTAGGATTGATTACATAAAAACGAGCCACCTTTAATAACTTTTTCTTGTATATATATGTTGTTAGGGTTATAAGCCTTTAGTGGACCTCCTGGGTTATCACAAACACCTTTTGTGTTAGACAGTTCAGAGTAATAGTCAATATTGTACCAATCACTTGTCCATTCCCAAACATTACCTGCCATCCCGTATAAGCCAAAGTCATTTGGTGGATAAGTTTTTACAGGCGATAATCTTTCATATCCATCTTTTTGTGTGTTTGTAACTGGAAAATCTCCTTCCCAAGTATTTGCATTAAGATGTAAGTCGTTAATATTGTTTCCCCAAATAAATATATTATCCTTATTGTTTGCTCTAGCCGCATACTCCCATTCTGCTTCTGTAGGTAATCTTCTACCAGCCCACTCACAATAAGCAATAGCATCTTCATATGAAACATGTACTACAGGTAAGTTGTCTTGAATATTATCACTTTCTAATCCATCACCAGAAACATTATTCCAGCTTGCTCCAATTTTCCATTCCCACCATTGAAAAAAATCATTTAAATTTCCTAATGGAAGTTTAGATTTTTTAAAAATTAGCGACCCTGGTTTTAATATAGAATCATGAGGTTTGGGTGTGTTCTCAGGTAATTGAGACTTGATTTCATCCCAATTTACTGATCTTTGTGCTATAGTTATATAATTTGTTTCATTTATAAACTTTTTAAATTCTTTATTAGTAACAACAGTTATATCCATATAAAAACCATCAATTTTTACTTTATGTCTAGGTTTTTCATGCTCCATTGCATGCCTGTCACTTTTCAGTGCACCTTGGTAAAAAACCCCTTCAGGGATCCAAACCATTCCATTAGGAGTTGTCGGTATATTTGATTCACAGCCTAATAAAAATATACATACAAGTACTTTAAAAGTATTTTTCATGTTAATATGTTTATTTATTATTTTCTCGAATTTCTTTTGGAAGAAAACCATATTGAATTCTAAAGCACTTTGTGAAATATGATGGGGAAGAGAAGCCAACCTTATAGCAAATTTCACTTATTGATAATTCTGAATTTTCAATTAGCTCTTTAGATTTTTCTAGTCTAACATTCCTTATAAATTCATTAGCGGTCAACCCAGTCAATGCTTTAATTTTTCTATATAACTTACTTCTACTTAACAAAAGTTCATCGGCTAGATTTTCTACATTTAAATTATTATCACTTATATTATTATTTATATAACCTAGTACATTTAAAATAAATTCTTGATCTAATGAAGTTGTATTTTCAGAAAAATCTATTCCGCTAAGATACTTTTTGAATAGGATTTTTCTCGTTGATATTAATTGTTTTAGATGAGATTTTAACACATCCATATTAAATGGCTTTTGAAGATAAACATCTGCTCCAGAGTCTATTCCTTTAATTTTATCTATTTCCATTCCTTTAGCTGTAATCATCATAATGGGTATATGGCTAGTTCTAAGATCATTTTTAATTATTTTACATAATTCATTTCCATCCATTATCGGCATCATTATATCAGTAATAATAATATCAGGAATATATTTATTCGCAAGTTCAAAACCTAGCTGACCATTTTCTGCAAGTAGTATGTTGTATTTATTTTTAAGTTCATTATTTAAGTATGACCTAAGTTCTGAGTTATCGTCGACAATTAATA
>Ga0209090_10002489_pt1 | contig 11635 bp, 9 predicted proteins | sample ArcticOcean_MG_C_9_FD_187432 | JGI IMG/M metagenome (GOLD analysis project Ga0209090, IMG submission 187432) | Marine microbial communities from western Arctic Ocean - ArcticOcean_MG_CB2_152 (SPAdes) (version 2) | ecosystem: Environmental > Aquatic > Marine > Oceanic | place: Arctic Ocean... | reverse complement strand
TGATGATGTCGCCGAATTGATTGAAGAACTGCAAGTCGCCGAGGGTTGGATTCGGTATAATGCTGAACATCAGCGTATCGAATTGCCACTCTCGCTCGCTGAGGAATTAGCAGAAGTCGTCAATGTCCCCGTACATCTCATCGAAGTCCATCCGACCCATGACCGCCTCGAAGTTGGCATGGTTCATCTCAACGCTCACCGTTAACCTAAGTGTTTGACGGGGAGGCTTATATCGCCGTGGCTTTACGACGGTTTACCTTAGGGCTCGTGGTCTAGGGGTTATGATGTCGCCTTCACATGGCGAAGATCGAGAGTTCAAATCTCTCCGAGCCCACTTTACAACTCTTTATCTCGTATTGACCAATTTTTCCTTGGTAATCCCTCAAGTGCGATTCCAGTAAGTATCCCCCAGGCCCAAGCGTGTTGAATTCCCAATCCGAATAACAAAATCATGAACAGCGTGGCGATAATCCAATGGTGAATCCAAAAGCCCTTCATACGGATATGAATTGAAGTGCGTTCAGTAACGTATCGTGTGAATGCATAACTCACGATCAGCGAAATTGAATATATTGCAAAGTCCATGCTTACCCGTAGTAGAACTGCTATTTTGGTTCATCTCTGATATGTATCACACATTTTACAGTCCATTAGCAAGGAATTCAATTCTTTTCATTCGAATGAATGATTCGAAGTCAATCAATGTACTAATGACGGTTCATCCCTTATGTTCAAATGGTGCGATGATTTGGTGGGGATATGGGACTGTGGGGGCAGGCAGATTTTGGCGTGTTTAAGCAGGCTGAAACTTGGAAGGCATTCGGTATTGCCGCATTGATGTTCGTTACCATTTCCTTTGCAGCACTTTCAATGTTCGACAGTATGGATGACATATTTGCTTCTGACGCTGAACCTGCACCAATTCCAAATATTGTATTTGAATCGTTGAACCGCAGTGGCATTGAACAACCGCTGGCTAATTCTACCGGCTGGATCTCTCTTGATGACTATCGTGGAAGTATCATAATTCTTGATTTGATGGCACGCGATTGCGGTAGTTGTCATTATGCCCAAGAACATATTGAGGGTGAAATGGAAAACTGGCAATCCATGGCCAATGCTTCAGGAAAAGAACTCAATATCTTTGCCTATGGTGCATGGTATGGGGAAAGTATAGGCTATCTCAATGAATCTTCAGAAAATGGGGCCTACCATGTGCCGTATTATGCCACAGGAATCGGCTCCACTTCTTCTGCTATCCTCGATGATGGCTCCACCACCGACCCTGTCCGCTTGTTCACAACAGGAGGTACAGGGCAAATCCCTGTGATTCTGATCATTGATGAAGAAGGCTACATCATCGAGAGGCAAACTTCGGGTACTCCAACGGATGGATGGTCGAGTTTTGATGGAGCAATGGAAGATGTTTTGACAGCCAATGCTTCAGAGAAAGTGGTCTCCGACTTAATTTCCTCACGCCTCGCCTGGGAAGAGCCAAGCACATCCTATGCCGCTGTGTTCATACTCGGCATGGTCTTGTCCATTTTGGTCTATTTCTCACCGTGTGCTTTCCCAGTGTTACCTGGTTTCATCTCGTACTATCTTTCACTTGGTGCACGAGAAGACGAATTGATTGAATCTGGGCAACTGAAAAAGAAAATGCCAAATTCCTTGGTAATCGGCCTTCTTTCGGGTGTAGGTATGTGGACTTTCTTTGCTTTGATTGGTATTGTTGCCTTAATCATGGGTGAGGCATTTGCCAAATCAGGGGCTGTTCATTATATCGCCATTTTTATTGCACTGTTGTTGATTGTGTTAGGTTCGATGATGCTCATCGGCATCACAGCGCATCTGATGGGATTTGTCGACAAGTTTGTTCGCAAATACAGTACAACCGAAGAAGATGATACGTTTACTCCACGCCGAAACATGTATCTCTATGGGATTGGTTATGCCGCTGCATCGATTGATTGTACCGCCGCTGCCGTTCTTCCGTTTGTCCTTTATCTCAGTACACTTGGTCCAACGGCAATCGGAATTGGAGTGAGTGGATTGATGGTTGGTTTATTGATTCTCATGGTCATTGTCACCACCATGGTGGGCTTGGGGCGACAGGTCATGATTAATTTCCTAAAGCGTGCGACAGGCATGATTAAACTCATTGGTTCTTGGATGATGATCATGGCAGGAATAAGCCTAACTCTCTACCTAACACGTCCTGATTTGGTTAGTCAGGTTTTCGGTTAATCAAGTGCCATTCGAGCATCGAATTGGTCAATGAATTCATCAGTCTTCAAGCGCTCAAGGCATGGTTTCATCCAATAGATCCATCCCAAGCCAGCAACCAATACTGCTGTTGCTACATCCCACACATAGTGCTGCTTGACGGTCATCGTTGATACGATGAGAAGAATCCACATGATAAGAAGCAAGGCGTGAAAAATCCGAAGACGTGAAGTCGTCGGGGGATACCAATAGCGTAGGATCAATACCACTTGCATGCTTTGAACAATATGAAGGGACGGCCAAGAATTCCAAGGTGTATCTACGCTATGTAATACTGCAAAGAACGGTTCCCATGAGGTGCCTTCTACACCTTGGATGAGATGTCGCAAGTCAACTTCTACTGGTAATAATATGAATATAGCATTAACAACCCAACATGTAATCAACATCATTTGGTGGAACACTACATTTTGTCGCCACATCACATCATTTCTCCCCCCAAGCCATGCAGCAGCAGGATAATACAGGTACAAAGTAAGGTACGGAAGAATCATCCAAGCCAAGAATGGAATGTCGAGGTCAAGTTGTAAAGTTGGGTCAAAGGCTGCCCAATCACGCATTGAAGCGAATCGATTTATCAGTGTATATGGGATTGCAGCCAACAGAAGCATCGCTGTCAAAATGGCATAGGTGAGGCGTTTGTTACCAAGCATCTGACGGTTATGCCAATGGCTACGCCAAATTTTCCATGGCTGAGAACCCCATTTTAAGAACATGATTTCACCACATCCATTGAAGGTGTAATACTTGTGTTGGCTCAAAGACATTCATGACGATTCCGAGATGTACATCATCGCGTCGAGCCACAATGAGGGCAGGCTTTCCACTCAGGCATCATCGCTGCTTGACATTGTTGGCATACAGCAGCCACTGGAGGAGATGTTGGGGCTTGTGAATCGGTTCCATCGATTGCTTTTTGTGCAGTTTGCTGACGTAGGAATTCTTGCATCACTTCCGGCGTTAATGCACCTTGGTTTGCCGCCATTTCCATCATTTTTACTTGAACATCATTTTGCTTATCCATTCGCAGGTCTTGATGTTCTTGACTTTGCTGAACCCGGTCTCGCTTTCGTGCTTGGACTTGTTCAAACAAATCCATGGCTTGAGTAGTTTTGTGAGATGATTCTTTCATGCGAAGGTCAGATTGGCCTTGGTCTCGGTTGAGTTCTGCTTCCCAAACAGCTTCTTGTTTGCGGAGTCCGAGGAGTTCACTTTCAGCTTGTATCGTGACTTCTCCATGTTTCTTTGCACGCTCGACGTTCACTTCACATTCAATTCTGCGCAGAGTAGCAGCTTCTCGAATGGCGATACGCTCCATAAGAGCATCTGCATTCGCACCTTCAGTTTTGGTTGCAAAATCAAGCTCTGCTTTGAGACGAGCAACTTTCTCTTGGTCCGTTTTACTGGTCGAGATAAAAGCACGAAGGAATGTGAAACCGAGTGTTGAAAGCGTCTGTCGCATCTCAACTTCGGCATGCATTTCCAAGTGTTCTTGAAATTCTGAACTTCGTAATTCATCTATACTTGAGCATTTTGCCATTGCTGGTACTATGCAGCGTGTTAGCACCTCATGGCCGAGGACTCCAATCAATCCATCTCGATCGAGAAGTGGTGCGCTATTGGCAAAAATATTGAGTAACTTTGGGATGTCTTCTTTGCGCATTTGAATACGTAGATTCATGTGACCCGAGGCTTCTGAACCATCACTGAGGTTTGCTGCAAAAGGAATCCATAAATCGAGCGGGCCTGTCATTGCAAACAGCATTCGTCGGTCAGTCGCAGTAGCTCCAATCATATCTGCGATATGACGACCGAGGCCACCTCCTATATTGCTGACAACCTTTTCAGAAACGATGTCTCCAATTCTACCATCGATAATGAAAGCACAGGCTTCATTTGGCTTCAAGACAACTTGCTTGGATTTCCAAGTTTGAATGTCGTTCCCATCTACAAGTCGTGCTACAATATTTGGATTGCTTCGCCATTTAAAATTCGTTGTCATTTTCACACCTTCTTTTTCTGTCGTAGTCCATCAAGGACGGTTGAACGTGCTCCATAATAGCCTCGTGAACTTGTAATCATCTGTTCACATTGGCGGATTAAAGATTTAACTTCATCATCCGTCTTATCAGAAGAAAAGGCGTGTTCAACACTGTTTGAAATGTTCACCGCTTTGGTCATCATTTCAATAACGTCATGGTCGTGTTTGATGAGTTTTTTAAGTACAGATACCGATGCAGAACGCTGCCCTGAAAAAAAGGCGTGAGTCATTCCAGTTGGTGATTTATCGATGTCTTCAATCAGCAGGTCAATCGTGTTGCAGCATGCTTTTGCTGCTTTTGAAATATCAATTTTCTTTTCACGAAATGCACTGTCGTGGACATTCAACAAATGGTTGCGAACACGCGTTCCACATCGTTTAATTTCTTCACGAATCGCGAGGTCTGCATCACGACGTCTACCTTTTGTGTATCCTTCATATCCTGAGAGAACCATTTGGATTCCCCGCACATACGGGAGTACATCGAGAGGGGTGCCTACCATGTTGACCATTCTGAATTGATACGGGGCCACTTATTATGCTATCCTCAAATTGATAGTTTTTCTCGAATCACTCTTCTTCCATTCTATGAGAAGTAATTTCATCCCAATTCAAGACTCTATCTGCAATAATCTCTGCCTCTTGAGGGTCGTGTGTGACATGAATGGCAGAAGTCTTTTTGGATTTGAGAACGGCTCTTGTGTCGTGAGCAATTTTCCGTCGCGTGGGAATGTCCAAAGCTGAAAAGGGCTCATCGAGCAACAAGAGTGCTGGTTGATTGAGCAATGCACGGACAACAGTCACACGTTGTGCCTCGCCACCCGAAAGTGATTCGATTTTTCGAGAAGAGAATCCTTCAAGTCCTACGAGACACAATTCATTCGCAATTCTCTCTTTTCGTTCAGTCTTCGAGATTTTATCTGCTATTCCGAGAGCAACATTCCCTGCAACATCCAGATGTGGGTAGAGAATCGGCTTTTGAAACACATAGCCTACATCTGCTTCCATTGAACTCGAGAACTCAACTCTTCCTGTGTTCACTGATTCCAAGCCAGCAATCATGCGTAAAAGCGTGGATTTCCCACAACCGCTTGGGCCAAGAAGTGCAATAATCTCATTTTCATGTACATCAACATTCAAGTTCTTGAAAATGAGTTGAGAATCAAATGTCTTTGCAATGTTTTTCAATTGTAGTATTCGTACTGGACTTTTCATCAAAAACCACTCCTCTGGTCATGCGCTCGGAAACGTTCTGCAAACAGAAACAAAAAGAATGTGAGCATCATCAACATCGTTGCTGCAGCCATCGCAGTCGGATGTATAAGGGGGTCGAAATTTGGCCGACTCATTAATTGGTCTACGACAATCGAAAGCGTGTCCCAATTACCCGAACGTACTAACAGCCATGATGCTCCAAATTCGCCAAGAGAAAAGGCCAAGGTGAGTGATCCAGAGACGACTGCTGGCCCACGTAAGAACATCAATGTCCCATGGTACCACGAACGCAATGGTGAAAGATTCAACATTTGGCATTGTTCAGTATATGCAGGATCCAGTGAATGGTAAGCTGGCAACATCACTCGTACGACAAAGGGGACGGTGAGGAGAACATGCGGGTAGACTGGAAGAAGAAACCAACTGAACATCTCGGGATACCAGCGCAGCCCACCGAGTAACACACCAAGGCCTACCATCAAAGCCGAAATGGCTAACGGTAGCATGCATGCTAAATCCAATAATTTAGAAGATTTAGACCATCCTGATTGCTCGAGTTTGAATATCGTTGAAGCCAAAATCCATCCCAGTGGTAATGCTACGAGAAGGGTGCATAAAGCATAGATAATCGAGTTTGACATCGCTTCACCAACCCCCATTGTGGATAAATCTCCACCCCATGCATTCCTCCACCCCTCGAGAGTCCAAACATATTCAACTGAACCATCGGTGATTTTACGGACTTGAAATGAGGAAAACAGAACTGAGATAAAAGGCAGAACGGTGAAAAAAACACCGAGACCAATGACGAATTTAGCGAGTCTTGAAGGAGGGCCATGATGCTTTCTTACACCTTGCTCACTCAACAATGAAAGGCGCTCTGAATACCGTTTTTGTAACAGTGCAGTAATCCACAACGTCAAAAGTAGTACAAGAAATTGAAGTATAGCAACTGAATAAATTAATTCACTTGAATCAATCCGGTATCCAACAATTCCAGCGGAAGAACCAGCTTCTGCCATGAGTGACTCAAGTGTATGGCTGGTAGGTGCTAACCATTTCACTAAGGCAAAAGAAGTGAATGAAAATAAGAAACTCAGCGATGCTGCACACAGTACTGCAGGGCCAATCACCGGGATCCATAAATTTTTCAATCGTGAAACTCTTGATTTACCACCAGGTAGCATCGACAACTGTTCTTCCCAAGCGGGGTCGAGTGAGGATAAGGTCGGTTCAACAAACCGAATCATGAGCGATAAATTAAACCAAGCATGAGCGATAATGAGTGCGATGAAATGTCCGGGATGCTGCCAACCTGATACTTCTGCAAACCATCCGATTACACCTTCTTCCAGACGCAAGTCAATGCCAATTTTTGTAAGAAACCCATCCTGTCGGATGAGGCTGAGGAATCCCATCGCTGCTACGATTGCTGGTGTGACAAATGGGACGGCAAGAAATGCTCGTAATAGCCTGATTCGCTTCCATTGGTAGCGACTTAGAAACCAAGCAATTGGTAGTCCGATTACCACTGTGAGTAACGAGGAAGCAAACGCTTCAAGAAACGTGAATCGTAACGCTTCAAGACCTCCATAGACATGAGGGAATTCAAAAATCGCTTGCCATAGGGTCCAACCGGTGACGTAGTTCAACCGAATCAACGCATAGGCAAAGGGCAGCATTGTGCCGATGAGAAACACAACGACGATGAGAGTGCGAAAGGACTTCAGAGTTCGCCGATGCACCGGCTCCATGGTTTGTTTCACCGTAGCAGTCGCCACAGAATCATCCTCAGTTTATTTGAACTGCGTCTTGCCAAGTCATCAACCAATCATCCATATTTTGCTCGATGAGTTGTTGGGTAATAGCAGTACTCACGATTGCTTGGTCTGCATGGAAACGGTAACCGTCTGTTTCTGGTAAATCAGTTCCATTTCGCACGGAGTACATCGAGTTGTAGTCTGGCATGTTCGCGTTCACCTCGAGTGAAGTTAGGAACGCAATGAATTTGTTTGCAGCACTTACCTCAGCAGCCCCGTTTATGATCCCAGTATATTCGACTTGGTGAAATGATGCACGGGGAAGTACCAAAGAAGTGGAATGGGTATAATTGCCTGAATAATATGCTTCGACGCCAGGTGAATGGCAATACGAGACGGTAAGGTAGGCGCCACCGATATGCCCCTCCATGTATTCGCCATATCCGCCGGTATAGTAGTTCACGTAAGACTCAGACCATCCGGATGTAAAGGTCGCTCCATTTTTGGCAACAGCATTCCACCAACTCGACATATTCCCACTTTCGTTACCAGGAGAGTGTCCAAAGTAATCAACGGTCGCTGCTAAAAATGCTCGACCAGGTGAGGAAGTGGTTGGTGACGGAAAGGTCATTTTACCGTTCCATTCTGGTTCGGTGAGGTTCCAAAGACTTGTAGGAACCGACATATTTGCCGCTGTTAATGCATCCTCGTCATAATTGAGGCAAACATCACCTTCATCGAAAGGTATGGCAAGTGGGCCACGATAGAATTCCATTGAGGAGGTCGTGAATGATTCATCGGATACCGAATGTTCCATCAAAAGACAGTTTTGGATTGCAGTTGGAAGATAGGTATTATCCAGTCCAATCATTAAATCAGCAAGAGGGGCTGATTTAGTAAGCATCATTTGGTCTAATATGCCACCAGCATCATCAGTACGAATAAACTCAACTTCGATCCCTGACTCATTCACAAATTGTGCGATCAGTTCATCAGAAAATCCAGCGATATCATAGGTTAAAATCTTCAAAGTACCATCACTTTCTCGAATCTGTATTTCTGCTGAGCACGAATTTTCAGATTCCAGTGATTCAAGAGCCTCCTCAGATAAACAACCGCTCAAAGAAAAGGATACAAGGAGGGTGAATAACACAACCGCTTTTGATTTCGAATTCATTCAATCGCCTCGGAGTGCGGAAAGTACCTGATGCGTCCTATCGATCAGGTCAAGCGGGTTGTGTGCTAAAACATACAAAGTTGGCTCCCATCCAAAGTCGCCTACATCAAGCAAAATATCGATTCGGGTCTCTTCAGTATTTACGGCTCCTTTCGGCGCAAGTGAAAAGTTGTAACCAAGTTGCTTACATGCTTGTTCGACCCGTTCCGTATCAACGCCCTCCGGTCCCAAAGGTGGGCGGATGTTGAGAATGGAGACCTTACTCTCATCAAGTGCATGTATCTCAATCAAGACCGAAGCGAGGTGACTCGAAGAGCCAAAACTCGGCGTTTCATGATGCCGTAGCGCCCCATCGACCAACGTAATGCGGCCAGGGAATGCAGCAACTTCTGAAGTGGAAGTCGCACCCGTACTACACGATGCAATATTGAGTCCCACAGCTGGAATTGAATGCTCAATACGTCGAACATCCAACCGCCCTGCTGACCATTCAAGTCTACGCAGGAGTGCTCGTTGTTCTTGTCCTTCTTCTAAATCGAGCCCAGTCAATGTTTTATCATACCGGATGGTATTGTTGCCTGTGAATTGAAATTCAATAACCAGTCGTTGTCGAACGACTCTCGATTCTGGACCTATTGCATTCAATGCAAGCGATAATTCGTGTCCCCATCCATCGATTGTTGCTTCATCAGCACTCGCACCAAGTGGTGTTGGAGGTTTTTGCATTTGACGAGAGATGGTGCTCTGTGTTGAGCCCAAGACCTCTGCAATCTCCGTTTGTGACCAACCTTTTGTGCGTAAATCCTTGGCAACATATTGATGTAAACGGCTAAGCCATTTGTCCCCTACTTCTCCGAGCATGAACGAAACTTGTAGAAGAGGTTATTCAATGTTGCTGATGAGTTATGCAGAATGCATGTCCTTTGCCAAGCGTTTTATCGGGTTGGGGGTCAGATTGACATGAAAATAAGAGAAATCCATGTTTTTGTGAACTTGAACATTTCATCATCTCTAAAAGTGGCTACAGTTGAGTAATAATCTGTTATTTCGAGTCATTTTGACTGCGAGAGGGCACTGTATTAACTTTTTATTGAAAATGCATAGTTTGATACTCATTTCAAATACCCTTTCTCTTCCCGGCCATATTTTATTCTAAATCTATGTATTGCAGCGATGTGACTCATGAACACTAAGTACCCCCTCCACCCCCCTGCAAATGAGTCGTATGGAATTGGAGGTATTCATCCAAGAGATCGCTGATCGTATTCTGATGTATCTCGAGGCTGCTGATAAGCCAGGGAAAGTTGCTGATCCGATTCCACACACCTCGCTTTCGAAAACGACAGACCTCCAATTACCACTCGAAGGGAACGGTATGAATGCAGTGCTCGATGATATCGATACCTATCTTCGTTCATGCGTCAAAACCAATCGTCCTGAGTTCATGAATCCACTCTGGGGTGGAATAAACACTGCAGGTCTTGCAGGAGAAATTATAGCAACACTGACAAATACTTCGATGTATACCTATGAATTGGCGCCATTGGCAACGCTCATTGAACAAACTCTACTGAAGCGAATGGGGGAACTTGTTGGATTCTCAGAAGGTGCTGGAACGTTAACAACGGGTGGTTCCAATGGTAACATGCTCGGTATGTTATGTGCCCGCCAAGTGATGTTACCTTCATCGACACAAAGTGGATTTGATGGTCGTTCGATGGTTGCTTATGTGTCGAGTGAATCGCATTATTCTGTTCTTATGTCTGCCAATGTCATTGGAATCGGCCACCAAAACATCATCAAAGTAGCCTGTGATGAACATGGATGCATGCGTCCATCAGCACTTGAAGATGAGATTCAACGCACTCGCCGCGAAGGTGGCATTCCATTCTGTGTTGTCTCTACAGCAGGAACAACCGTTCGTGGGTCGTTTGACCCAATCAAAGAAATTGGTGACATCGCTCATGCTGAAGGACTATGGCATCACATCGATGCTGCATGGGGGGGTTCTGCAATCTTCTCTACGAAACACAGTGCACTTATGGCCGGTGTTGCATCTGCGGACAGCGTTTGCTGGGATGCCCATAAAATGATGGGATTACCATTGATTTGTAGTGCTTTTTTGGTGAAGAATTCAGAGATATTGGCACGTGTCTGTGCACATGGAAACGTCGCTCATTACTTGTTCCATGAAGAATCTCGTAACATTGATGCTGGTCGATATTCGTTGCAGTGCGGTCGTCGAAATGACGCCCTCAAACTCTGGTTGGCATGGCGTGAATGTGGTGATGCAGGGTGGGCTTCCTTAGTGGACCGTTATATGGATCTGGCAGAACACTTGGAATCCCGGATACTCAAGCATGAGAATTTAGAACTGATGTCTTCTCGAATGTGGACAAATGTCTGTTTCCGTTTCTCTCCAAAGGATTACGTTGGCGATTTAAACGAGTTAAATTCAGAAATCCGTCGAAGGATGATGCAAAATGGAAATTTCATGGTCAGCCGTTCCAACATCGGCGATGATGTCATCTTCCGTGCAGTAATTTCGAATCCAAAAACCAGTGAACATACACTGAATGAATTACTCGATGAGCTCACCCTGCTTTACCATGAAGTTGTACGAGGATTACCCAGTGAAGATAACTTTTCAGAGTCATAAAAGTTCCAAGAATAAAACGACCTTTTTTGAACCAAGGGCGGGAACGTTAGAACATGGAAGAAGTTATTGAATCACCTCCACTTTGGGAAAGGGTGTATTCAAGCGGTGCTTTTTTCCCACTGGCCTTTCTTTTGGGGTTGCTGCTTTCAGTTTTTGAACCAATCACTCGCTTCATTTCTGGTAAAGATATCAGTGATTCAATTTGGCCATACGCCTATCGAACATTGACATGGACAATGTCATTGCGTGACAACATCCTTCTTTTCACAGTGTCGATGAGTGTCTTATTCTTCATCACTTTTGCGATACTTCAACGCCAACTGAAGGGTCAAGAAAACCAGCGCTGGGCCAATGGAATTGGCCTCCTTCTCATCGGTTTTCTCGTTGGTTTTATCGTGCTCTTTTTCGCACTCGATTCGTTTTATTTACGCGGGGCATTCCTTCTCCTCCCTACATTGTATGGTTTTCTTCTGCTTTCCATCTTGTTGATGGTTGGT
>Ga0209090_10002486_pt1 | contig 11653 bp, 21 predicted proteins | sample ArcticOcean_MG_C_9_FD_187432 | JGI IMG/M metagenome (GOLD analysis project Ga0209090, IMG submission 187432) | Marine microbial communities from western Arctic Ocean - ArcticOcean_MG_CB2_152 (SPAdes) (version 2) | ecosystem: Environmental > Aquatic > Marine > Oceanic | place: Arctic Ocean... | reverse complement strand
GGAACTATTGCGGAAGACAGTTCGAATCTGTCCACCTCCACTAAAAATAATAATATGAATGTAAACAATAACGAATACAATGGCTGGACTAACTACGCCACATGGCGAGTAAACTTAGAAATCTTAGGCGACATACAGTTTGAAGACAAAACGTCGGCAGATGACTTAAAAGAAATAGTAGAAGACGTAGTGTTTAGCCAATACGATGGCATGAACTCACTAATGTATGATTATGCAAGCGCTTTTATATCTGAAGTTAATTTCTATGAAATAGCTGAAAATATTAACGAAGAATTAAAACTACAAGCAGAATACGACAACTAACGGATAATATAAATGTAATCAAATAACAAACTATGAACAAATTAAATCTTTACGAACAACTCAAGCCTGAATACAAAACAAGTATCAGCACAAAATTTAAAAACAGAAAGTATTCACATGATGCTTTAATAAGAGCTCTTAGCGATGAATATTACTTTACTGAAGTAAAATATGGCGATGCTTATGATATCATGAGCTCATGCGATCTAGATTTTCTAGGCGATGCCTTTAATAAAGTGCACTAATGGTAATGTGTGAATGGACACTTGCAGATATTAAGAATAGAGCAAGCAATAAAGCTTTTGCAAAGCAAACAATACTAAAACTAGATATTGAAGACTACAAAAGAAGCTTAAAACAAGGAACTTACGGCGGAATCACTTACGAAGAAGCTGAACAAGTACTTGATGGCTACAAAACAGAGCTACAAGTATGGAATTATATAACAGAATTAATAGAAAAACAATAAAAATGAGTAAAAAATTAATAACAGACGAATTAATCGAAGAAAAAATGATCAAGCTTGGCTTTGGCGAAGTTGAATCACATGACGAAGAGCATGTAAGAAAAGTAGTATTAAAACATTTTGATGCTGAGCTAACTGGCGATTGGCAAAACAACTGTGAATTCTATATTTATGAAGAATCTACAGCTGATGGTTATTCTGTGTGGGTAGCTACACACGACACTAGCTCTATAAGTGTAAATGAACATATATATTATTACGACAGTGGTCTTAGCAATGTGTTACAGGATGCTATTAAAGATGGCGGCGAAATATATGTTGACGATTTATTTCAAGACTTTATAGATGATGCAATGCAAGAATTGTACTTGTATTTAGCTGAAAGGTTTCACCAAGAAGCAATTGACGAGCTTGAAGATGAAGGTTACAAACAAAATACGGAAGTAACTGGATAATATATACAAATAGCGCTGTAGAGCAGATGGTCAGCTCGCTAGGCTCATAACCTAGAGGTCGCAGGTTCGAATCCTGCCGGCGCAACTAACTTTAAATACAATAACTTATGAACAAATTAATTTTACCAATGCAATCCGTAGACGTTAACTCTACAGCTATTTCAACTGCTGAATACGAGTATGATAACTACAGATTAAGACTTACTTTTAAAAACGGCGATTCTTATGACTACACAAAAGTACCTAACTTTGTGTTCGAAGGCTTAAGAGCATCTCAATCTAAAGGCAAGTTTATTAACAAACACGTTTTGTCAACTTACAAATTTAAAAGAGCGTAAATGACTGAAAGCGAGATGAATAGAATAGCTGAAATGGTGGTCGATAAGATTATTGCCCGCCAAAAAGCTTATGACGAAGAGTTCAAAGCTGAAATACAAAGCATGGTTGATGATGACGCTGAAATTGAATTCGGTACAATTACTGAAGACGAAATTATGGCTGATGAAATAATCAAACTTAACAACAGGCTTTCACAACTCGAAGACAACGAAGATTACGAGGCGGCTAGAATAGTTGCTAACAAAATTAAACACTTAAAAAACAAATACGATTTATGATTAAACCAATGCTAGCACAAAAAGTTAATACAAAACCTATTGACTGGACTAACAAAGTCTTTGTGCAACCTAAGCTTGACGGTGTACGCTGTATCTTTACTAAAGATGGCGCTTACTCACGTAACCACAAGCAATTCAAAAATGTTAATCACTTACAAGATGATTTACAAGATTTCTTTAAAAAGTTTCCTGATATTGTTCTTGACGGCGAGCTGTATAATCACACTCTAAAGCAAGATTTCGAAAAGATTATATCATTAGTCAGAAAGCAAAAACCAAGCGAACAGGATCGCTCTGAAGCATCTAATTTAGTACAGTTTCACGTTTACGACGTCATTACTGAACCTAATTTTACTTATGAGTTCCGACACAATATGCTTGCGCTTCAATTACCAATAGTTAAATCAATAACACTAATTAAAAATACTGTTGTTGAAAGCTATGATGAAGCTAAGATGTTACACGCTGTGCATTTAGCTCAAGGTTACGAAGGCTCGATGCTAAGACTCAATGCTTTTTACGAACAAAAACGTTCTTATAACTTACAGAAGTTTAAAGACTTTGTAGATACCGAAGCAACTATTGTTGGCTATGAAGCTGGCAAAGGCAAGTTTGAAGGTCTTATCGGCAAATTCTTAATGCAAGATGATGACGGTAACAAGTTCGGTTGCCCTATCGGCAAAGGCTATAACTTTACAGCTAGACGAAATATACTAGATAACATTCATGACTATATGGGCCAACGTGCTACGTTTACTTATTTTCAACGTACAAACGCCGGAAGTTACAGACATCCACTATTTAAAACCCTTAGAAATTATGAGTAAACTAATATGGAAATTATATAATGATAACATGATAAGTGAAGAGGTTGTACATCAACTTCTTGACTGTCATTACAACAGAATTAATAACAGGTAGCTGCGACGCTAGCTAATATAATATAATAATAACAGGCTTATGTCACACACTAGAAACCTTGATTATCTAATCAAGAGACGCATTATCTATCGTAGATCACCTTTAAATGATGAACCAACAGAGGTTTTTGATTGGGGTAATTACTACGAAGATGGTACACACGAATGCTATGAACTGTTTCGAAGCAGAGCAAAAATAACAACTTATAAATCATTGAAATGGCATATGTATGTGCTATGGTATTTAAACCCGCAAATGGATCCTGATGACTTTTCAGACACTTGCAAGTTTATATGCAACAAAATAAATGGCTTTGTTACTTTTACTGTGAACAACTCGGTACTTAATTCAATTGTGTATGATGTAAGCATGATGGATTTAGAAAAGCCACCGCCTAACAAGCTACGTAAAATTATATTTAAAGAATTTAGCGGACTAACAACCGATGAAAAGTTTAAAATAGTAGGACAAATGGTTGGTAGATCAAAATCTGTTACAGAGTCTGATATATATCAGTGTATGCTAGATATACACGACGAAGGCCGTTTTATAACTATATTAGGCTTAGCTAGAATATTAGGTTGTTCACCAAGAACAATACACAGGAATATGAGTATGGAACTTAAAAAAGAAAAAGAACTTTTAAACAAAGAAATATGAAAAAATATCACGTGCCAAATTATATACGTTACAAAGAAGATCTTAAAGCATCAATGCCAGACGATAAACCTCTTTACTCTGACTACACACGGAATGAGCTTATTGTTAAGTTTATGCCACTTGTAGAAAATCTAGCTCGTAAGTTTTCAACTACTCAACAAGCTTCAGGTGTGTTAAGCATCAATGATTTATTACAGATTGGTAACGAAGGTTTGATTAAAGCTGTGGACAAGCTCGATTGGGTTGAAAAACTAGCTGATTCGGATGACATTGAAAAAACATTAAAATCATTCTTTAGTAAAAGAATTAAAGGCAATATTAGACGTAGAATTGACATGATGCGAGGTGATATAAGAATACCAGAACACAAGCTAACTGAAATACGTAACAATCCTAAAGATAAAATTATGGTTGCTATGTTTTTTAACAGTGTGTTTTTAAGTATTGACGCTCAAATTACAAATGATGACGACGAAAATATGATGCATCAAGTTGAAGATAAATCTGAGCCTTATAACATTCAATTAATGAATGTGTATTTAAAAAGTTTAATGCAAAAACATTTGACAGGTAATGAATACGAAGTGCTGAGGTTATCATACGGTTTAGACTGTGATAAACACTCGGCTAAAGAAATTGCAAGCATCTTAAACATTGAAGGTGTTAGCTCTTATGTAAGAATATCAGAGCTTAAAAAACAAGCCGTACAAAAGCTGATTGACAACGTTGATCACTCACAAGTACTTGATATACTATAAATTAACCACGTAAAACAATAAAGCAATGCGTAATTATATTAATAACAAACCACATACCATATGACCTTAAATGAGAAACTGGCAACAATCCAGACAAAGTTTAAATCGAAGAAAAGTAGATTTAATTCATTCGGCAAATACAACTTCAGATCAGCCGAAGACATCCTAGAAGCAACAAAACCTTATCTCTTAGAGTTAGGAGTTAGCGTAACAATTAACGAACGTTTAATTGAAAACGAACCATTCCCTATTTTGGAATCAACAGCTACTATCAGCGACACAGACGGCAAGTTCCGAAATGCCACTGCAATAGTTGGTGTTGACTTGGCCCAAAAGGGTATGCAAATGCCTCAGAAATTCGGTTCTGCATCTAGTTATGGAAAGAAGTATGCGCTAGGTAATCTATTTTTAATAGACGATACAGCAGACAGTGACGCGACAAACAGTCACGACAAAGGTAATGTAGCCAAACCTAAATTACAAGGAGCTGCACTAGTAAAAGCAAAAGCTTTTATTAAATCAGGCGGAAGCATGGAAGCAGTCAAAAAGAAATATGACATTCCAGCTGATGTATTAAATACTTTATAATGAAAAGAAAAGATGAGTTAAACAAGTTGAGAGAAGACAAGCATTACTACGGTAAGTTTGGAAAGCAATTTCTAAGCAACTCAGATATCTCGACTCTATTAACAAATCCTTTATCGCTTGGTACTCCTATGGAAAACAGACCTGCCTTTTTAATTGGCGGCTATTTTCACACAGCTATACTAGAACCTGAAAAGCTTAAGAACTTTAAGATTATAGAAGCTACAACTAGGAATACTAAAGCGTATAAAGAGATCTCAAACGGCGAAATATGTTTATTGCAACACGAGGTAGATAAAACTGAATTACTAATAGACAAAATGATGTCTAACGAAGTATGTAAAAGTTTAATACGTGGCGAAAATGTAGAATATGAAGTCCCTGGGATTGCTGAAATATTTGGCGTTAATTGGAAAGGCAAAGCAGACATTATTAATCATGATGAAAAACTTATTATTGATTTAAAAACTACTGCAGACATTTCTAAGTTTAAATATTCAGCTTCTAAGTACAATTACAACAGTCAAGCTTATATATACCAAAAGTTGTTTGGTTATGAAATGATCTTTATGGTTATAGACAAGAGCACACATCAAATAGGTATATATGATTGTTCTGATCAATTCTTATCTTACGGAGAGGATAAAGTTCAGCAAGCAGTAGAACAATACAAATTATTTTTTAACAACCCGGATTTTAAACCGGAAAACTATTTTATTAACAAAACACTCTAAATTATGGCAAGTATTATTAAAGGAAGTATCAACTTAAATGAAATCCCAAAGGACAAAATTTATGTTGGCAAGAAAGGTAAGTATTTACCGATTACAATTACAATTAATGACGAAGTAGATAACTACGGTAATCAAGGACCTGTTGTTGTGGAACAATCTAAAGAAGAACGTGAAGCTAAAGTAGCTAAAGTTTATCTTGGAAATGTTAAGGTTGTATGGACAAATGGAGACAATGTTGCCGCAGCTCCTCGTACTGACCAACCTCAGCAAGCAGCAGCACCTCAACCAGTAGATGACGATTTACCATTTTAATTAAATTAAATAAATAAATGCAGACAACAGAGATCAATGGATTTTTGATTGATGAATTCAATCAACATAAGCTTGAAGAAGGAAAGAAGCAGGGTATATGTCCTAACTGTTCTCCTGATAGAAAACCTAAAAATGTGAAAGCAAAATGTGCTTCATATGATTGGGAACGTGGTCTCGGTACTTGTCATAATTGTAATACGTCATTTCAATTGCATACGTACCAACGTAAAGGAGCTAGTGAAAAGGTATATGTAAGACCAACTGTTAAAGTTGATGTTGAGCGACCTGAGTTTGTTAGCGACAAAGTAATTGAATGGTTTAAAACTAGAGGAATATCTCAGCGAACCTTATTCGATCTTCGGATCGATGAGGGACCTGAGTTTATGCCACAGACCGGCAAAACCGAGAACGTTATAAAGTTTAATTACTTCATGGGCGATCAACTTATTAATATTAAGTATCGCGATGGACGAAAAAACTTTAAATTATATAAGGGTGCTGAAAAAGTATTCTATAATATAAACAGTATAATAGGTTATGAGTACTGTGTTATTGTTGAAGGAGAAATGGATGTGTTAGCACTGCATGAAGCAGGTATACCTAACGCCATATCGGTTCCTAACGGCGCTACACTTAATACAAACAATCTTGAATACTTAGACGCCTGTATTGATTACTTTGAAGACAAAGATAAGATTATACTAGCTTGCGATTCAGATGAAGCAGGACAAGCCTTACAAGCCGAATTAGTTAGAAGACTAGGCTCTGAAGTGTGTTACCTAGCATCATTCGACGATTGCAAAGATGCAAATGAATACTTACAAAAATATGGAAAAGAAAAACTATCAGAGCGTATTACAGGAGCAAGACCAGTACCGCTTGAGAATGTTACAACGTTCAGGGATATTGAAGATGAAGTTACGGACTTTGTTCGTAATGGCTTTAAACCAGGATTTCAAGTTGGCCTTCAAAATTTTGATGACATCTTTTCAACTTACACTGGTCAATTCATTACTGTCACTGGTATTCCAAGTTCCGGTAAATCGGATTTTGTCGATCAAATGGTTGTTGGATATAATAACAACTATGCATGGAAAACGGCTTTTGCTTCGCCAGAGAATCAACCGACTTACTTACATGCTCATAAGCTAATGCGTAAAACTTGGCAAGGTATGCCAACAGCTGCAGATATTGATACTGACCGCTGGAATCAAATAGCAGATCATTGTAATAGTAACTATTATCATATTGATATGGAGCGTTACACATTAGATTCTGTATTACGTAAAGGAGCAGAGCTTGTTAAACGTAAAGGTATTAAATGCTTAGTTATTGATCCTTTTAATAAGATAAGAGACGTTGGCGGGTCAGATGATGTAAATAGATACACTATGGAATACTTAAGCAAAATTGAAATATTTGCTAAAAAGTATGATGTACTAGTGTTTATTGTTGCTCACCCTACTAAGATGTATAAAACACAAGACGGCAAAATTGAAGAGCCCACAATGTATAACATCAAAGGCGGTGGTGAATGGTACGACGCATCTTACCACGGTATATTAGTTCATAGAGACTATGATGCAAAAACCGTTAAAGCTAAGGTTTTAAAAGTTAAATTTCAAAATCTTGGTGAAAATGGTGCTGAAGCTCATTTTAAATGGGAGCCAAAGTCAGGTTGCTTTATACCTCATGAGCAAATTAATATAGCTGGCGAAAAAATGCCATGGGAATAAATGGGTAGCGGCTTTAAAAAAAAGAAAGGCCAAATAGATATGGGTCAGACGGGTCATAATTCGTTAGATTGGGATGCTTATAGGTGGTGTGTTAAAAACAACATAGCTATATCGCCAAAAGCTTATTCTACAACTCAATGGTATATTGATATAAAGAATAAAGATCGAACGCATACAAGCCCTGAAACATACGGCAAGACTGAAATATGGAAAAAAATATTTGAATATTGTAAATACTATTATGACAAACATAGAAAATGAATATAAAAAGCTTATGGAAACAATCCTTTACAGAGGGTTGGATAAAGCAGATAGAACAGGCACAGGGACAAAGTCTATCTTCGGATCAACGATTAGACATGATATGTCTATGGGCTTCCCTTTGCTTACAGGAAAACGCGTTAGCTTCAAAGCTGCAAGAACAGAGTTGCTTTGGATCTTACAAGGCAGAACAGATCTTAAATACCTAGAAGATAATGGTGTTAAATATTGGCGCCCAGATTATGAACGTTCAATTAGAACAGACGAAACGTTAGGTCCTGTATACGGCAAACAATGGCGTGACTTTGGAGGTATAGATCAATTGTGGCAACTTGTGTATAACATTAAACATAATCCTAGCTCAAGACGTTTATTAGTTAGTGCATGGAATCCTGCTGAAATGAAAGATATGGTGTTACCACCGTGTCATTATGCTTTTCAAGTTTACATAAATAACGGTAAGCTAGATCTTATGTGGCAACAAAGATCAGCAGATGTTTTTCTTGGCCTACCGTACGATATTGCTATGTATGGCTTATTACTCGAGTTGTTAGCTAAAGGCTCTAATATGCAGCCTGGGCAGCTAATAGGACAGCTTGGTGATTGTCATCTATACAATAATCATTTAGATCAAGCTGAAATATACTTAAGCAGATCAAAGCGCGTACTACCTAAACTTGAACTAGAAAGAGGTATTAGTACTAATATATTAGAAGGACTAAATTTACCTAGTGATTTTGAAATCAAATTAATTAACTACAATCCTTATCCTGCAATTAAAGCAGAGTTAAGTGTTGGCAAATAAAACAAAACATATGTATTATTTATACCACATACCGGGTAAAAAGATTGGCGTTACACGTAATCTTAATACACGGGTTACCCTTATACAAGGTTATAAGGAGAATGAGTATGAAGTTCTTGAACAGTCAGACGATATAGATTATATATCAGACCGTGAAATAGAGCTTCAAAAGTCTTATGGCTATAAAGTTGATAGGACTAAATATAAAAACTTAAACAAAAAATCTAATCAAATGAAAATTAACGCTACAGAGCAGACGAGTACATTTCCTTGTCCATTAAACAAGCTTAAAGGCCGTCTAATGGACAATATAGGCTTAAGCTGGAAAACATCTTACGGAGTATTTGAAATCAAAGCAGAGCACGTTGGCTGGATAGAAGCTAATGCTAAAAAATCTATGTATGACGATAAAAGATGTTATATATATAACAAAGCTTTTTATGAAGCTTATTACAATCCTATTCACACCCCTAAAATTCATATAAAATATGAAATGTTTGATAAAATAAGAGAATGGGCTAGCGAAAGAGATATATATAAAAAAGGTAATTCACATACACAGTATGTTAAACTTATGGAAGAAGCAGGTGAGTTAGCTCAGGCATTGCTTAATAAAGACGCATATGAGGTTAAAGATGCTATTGGAGACATGGTTGTTGTATTAACAAACCTAGCTGCGCTTGAAGGTATGCAAATTGAAAGCTGTATTGAATCTGCGTATAATGAAATTGCTAAACGTAAAGGAAAAATGATTAATGGAACATTTGTAAAACAAACATTATGAGCAAACAAGAAATAGAATTTAGAGATCCAGTTGTTAAACGTGTTGTAAACAAATTTGTATCAAGATCAGATGTAGGCTTTGCTAAGTACGGCGTAACACTTGACAAAGACCCATCAGAAATGTTTGAATGGCTTAATCATTTACAAGAAGAGCTTATGGATGCTGTATTGTATTTGCAAAAAGCTAAAGAAGTTTACACAGAAAACCTACAAGATGAGGAAAACATTTAAAAGAAAGACCGGCAAGCGTGGACCTGTTGTATCAAAGAAAGTTACTTATGATGGTATCAACTTTGCATCAGGTCTTGAGCGCTATATGTATATGGCACTAAGAAATGCCGGCATTAAATCTAAGTACGAAGGTGAAACATTTGTTTTACTTAATGGTTTTCATTTTGAAAACGAAGTATATGAAAGACAAGCTAATGGCAAAGGAGATTATAAAAATAGAGGATGCAAACGCATTTTACCTATTAAATATACTCCAGATTTTATTGGTGATGATTTTATCATAGAAACTAAAGGTAGAGCAAATGAATCATTTCCTATGCGGTGGAAGTTGTTTAAGCGATTAATTGTAGAACAATTTCCAGGCATAACACTATACAAACCACAAAATCATAAAGAATGCGACGAGACAGTAAAGTTAATCCTTGGGAAGCAAAAAGGATAGCAAGACAAAAGTATGCTGAGCGCCAAATTGATAAGTTTGTCAAATGGAGTTGGGATGTACGAGGTAAGATTAAATATAACGAATTAGTAGATTTACAAAAACAATATAATATAAAAGTTTATGGATGAAAAAGAAAAAAAAGTAGCTTGGACTATTGAAATAGGGTTTTATCCTGGAATAGTAATGGGTATTAGAAGTTATGAAGAACCAGAGCATACAACACACGTACTTTATTTACCGTTTGTAGACTTAGCTCTTTGTCTTTATAAGTAATGGGATTATTTGATGAGCGCATAGCGTACAAACCGTTTGAATATCCTGAGTATTACACAGAAGGTTGGTTAAAACAAGCTCAAGCATTTTGGTTACACACTGAAATTTCAATGCAGAGCGATATAAAAGATTGGAATGAAAAACTTACAGAAAAAGAAAAGCACCTCGTTGGGAACATACTTCTTGGATTCGCGCAGACCGAGTGCGCTGTCTCAGACTATTGGACCCAGAAGGTCGTATCGTGGTTTCCTAAACACGAAATTCGCCAGATGGCAATGATGTTTGGATCACAAGAAACAATACACGCTGTAGCGTACAGCTATTTAAATGAAACTTTAAAACTAGAAGATTATGAAGCTTTTTTACATGAACCCGCTACTGCTCAGCGGTTTGATAATTTGGTTGCTTACGATGGTAAGTCTACTATTGGCATTGCGAAGTCTTTGGCGGTATTTAGCGCGTTTGCAGAAGGTGTTAGTTTATATTCTGCTTTCGCTGTACTTTATTCTTTTCAGTTACGTAATTTACTTAAAGGTATAGGGCAACAAATGAAATGGTCAGTAAGAGATGAATCTCTTCACAGTAAAATGGGATGTAAACTATTCCGCGATATGTGTGAAGAAGACAATCAATTATTGCACTTATCTCGAGAAGATATAATAAAAGCTGCGGAAACAATGATTAAGCTTGAGATTAGCTACATCGATAAAATGTTTGAAATGGGTGACATTGAAGGCATTGCAGCAAATGATTTAAAACACTTTATAAAAAAGAGAACAAATGAAAAACTTGTGGAATTGGGTTATGTTGACTTGGGATCGTATTTCGCTTATGACACTAAAGCAGCGGGTAATCTTGATTGGTTCTATCATCTTACCGGGGGGGTCACTCATACTGATTTTTTCGCGACTAGGCCAACGGATTATTCGAAAGCTGGTGAAGGTGAAGACTTCGAAGACATCTGGTAAAATAAACATAACAGAGGAAGACATATATAATGACCTTAATTGGAATGGTATGAGGGACTTTGTTAAAAAAGAAGACATGAAATGAAAGGACAAAAACAAAGTAGAACAGATTTATTAGAAAAAAAGCAACAAGCTCTTATAAAAGTTGTGCAACAACTGTTAGACGAAAATGCGTATTTAAAAGATCTGTCAGTGGGTACGTTAGAAACAATTAAACAAATGCCAGGTTATGAAAATGCAATTAAAAAACTTCAAACAAAATTTGCTGAAGAGTCTAGTAAGGCGGAAAAGGCTAAGCCCTTGGAAGCGACTAGCAACTAGA
>Ga0209090_10002485_pt1 | contig 11654 bp, 4 predicted proteins | sample ArcticOcean_MG_C_9_FD_187432 | JGI IMG/M metagenome (GOLD analysis project Ga0209090, IMG submission 187432) | Marine microbial communities from western Arctic Ocean - ArcticOcean_MG_CB2_152 (SPAdes) (version 2) | ecosystem: Environmental > Aquatic > Marine > Oceanic | place: Arctic Ocean... | reverse complement strand
GGAAATATGGAAAGCAGTTACTATATACTCAAGTCTTAAAGGATAAGTTAAATAGTATTGTTTCTGAGTCTGATAGTTTAGAATCCTCCATCGAAAATCTTGATAGTTTTGATGATATATTTTTCTCGGAAAAATTTTTAGAACCAAGGCCTTTGTTAAAGGCTATTAATAGTGAGGAAGGATCCGTCTTACTTATTGATGAGATAGATAAGTCTGATGATGAATTTGAAGCGTTTCTATTAGAAATATTATCCGATTATCAAATTTCTATTCCCGAGATTGGAACCATAAAAGGAAAAGTTAAGCCTATAGTATTTTTAACCTCAAACAATACAAGGGAAATAGGTGACGCCTTAAAGAGAAGATGTATTCATCTTTATATTCCTTTTCCGGATTCACGTTTAGAAGAAAAAATTATTAATTCACGTGTCCCAGATATAGATAAAAATTTAAGGATACAATTAGTAAGTTTTGTACAAAATTTAAGAAACCTTGATTTAAAAAAATTACCATCTGTTTCCGAAACTATTGATTGGGCAAGGGCATTAGTATTACTGAATGTTAAAGTTTTAGAGCCAGAGGTAGTGCGTGAGACATTAAATATTCTATTAAAGTTCCAGTCTGATATCGATACTTCTGATCCTGAAATTGATAGTATTATTGAAAATTCAAAAAAATAGATGGTTGATTTCCTAAGAGACTTTATTCACATCCTACGATCATCGGAGATTAGAATTTCTACTGCTGAAACCATTGATGCGATGAGGGTTGTTTCACTTATTGGATTGAATGATAAATCTTTATTACAGGATTCGCTATCTCAAACATTAGCAAAAAATTTAAGAGAAAAAGAAATATTCAACGAATGTTTCAATACTTTTTTTGAAGAAAAATATATGGATTTTGAAAATAAGCCCAATGTTAATGATGAATTAGAAAATGATTTAAATAACGAGCAAAATATTGAGGAGTCAGCTGATGTTATATCTAGTGATTTAGAGGACCTTTATAAGCAATCTGACAAAAGCTCGTTAATGACACTAATGGCTATAGCTGCAAGAGAGGTAAATTTATCTGATATAAGACTTTTTACTCAAACAGGAATGTTTACTCGTAAAATTTTTGATGCCATGGGTCTGGAAAAATTAAATAATGATATTTTTTTAGCCTCACGTTCAGCTGATTTAGTGAGGGAGGAGGAGTTAAAGGAAATTAGAGAGCGTCTTAGATTAGAGATTCGAGACTACGTAGATAATCAGGTTAAGTTAAGAACAACTAATTCTGGAAGGCAACTTAGAGAAGAGGCGTTGTCTAAAATTCGTCTTACCCAGGCCGATAGGTCGGATTATAAAATGATGTCAAAAATAATTAAAAGAATGGCAAAGAGGTTAACATCAGTTCACTCAAGAAGGAAAAGAAAGTCACGTAGGGGACTTCTTGATGTCAGATCCACAATAAGGGCAAATCAAGAATATGATGGGATCTTATTCGAAACAATTTGGAAAAAGACAAAAGTTGATAGACCTAAGATTGTTGCTCTTTGTGATGTATCAGGTTCAGTTGCAAATGTTTCAAGATTTTTTCTTATGTTTCTTCATAGTCTAACAGATGTTCTTCCTCATGTTCGTACCTTTGCCTTTTCTAATAAAGCTGGTGAAGTTACAGATCTTTTTGAGACTAAGGATATTGAGGTTGCAGCAACTGAGACTCTTTTAATAAATGGCGGCGGATCAACTGACTATGGACAGGCTTTTTCTGATCTAGAGAGTTTTCTAGAAAATGATATTGATAGAAAAACAACCGTTATTATTTTGGGAGATGCTCGGTCCAACTACGGAGACCCAAGGTGTGATATTCTTAAAACTATTCAAGAAAAATCTAAAAGAATAATTTTTCTAAACCCTGAGCCTAAGTCTTTGTGGGGTACTGGTGACTCTGAAATGTTAAGGTTTGTTCCATACACTTCCAAATCAAAAGCATGTAGCTCACTTGTAGACTTAGAAAAAGTTGTCGATGATATGCTTCGATCAAGTATCTAAAGTGGAAGATTTCTGTGGCCTGTTAAAAATAAATCAACCGAGCTCGCACATTGGCGACCTTCTCTTATGGCCCAAACAACTAAAGATTGTCCTCGTCTCATATCACCTGCTGCAAAAATCTTTTCTTCTGAAGTTTTATAATCTTCAGTATTAGCCTGAACATTACCTCTTGGGTCGAGCTCTGTATTTGCACTTTCGATCATTCCTTCATATATAGGGTGAACAAATCCCATTGCTAACAAAATAAGATCAGCCTTTAAGCTAAACTCTGTTTTTGGTATGGGTTTCATTCTCTCGTCGACCCTAATGCAATTAATTGCAGTTATTTTTCCATTTTCACCTGAAACACTTTGAGTCATTACTGAAAAATCTCTTAAGGCACCTTCCGATTGACTCGAGGATGTTCTTAATTTTAGAGGCCAATTCGGCCAAGTAAGTGTTTTATCTTCTTGCTCAGGAGGTATAGGCATAATTTCAAGCTGTGTTACTGATTTTGCTCCTTGCCTTATGGATGTACCAATACAGTCTGATCCTGTATCTCCACCACCAATTACTATTACATTTTTATCAGAAGCTAAAATTTCCTCTGTATTACTAGGAATTTTTTCATAAGAAACGCGTCTATTTTGTTGAGGTAGAAAATCCATTGCAAAATGAATACCATCTAAATCTCTTCCTTCTACAGGAAGGTCTCTTGGGTACTCTGATCCACCAGACAAAACAATTGCATCATATTTATTCTTTAATTCTTCCATGGAGATGTCTTTACCGATTGTTGTATCATATGAGAAAATCACTCCCTCACCTTCAATTTGTTCGATACGACGATCAATTACTGTTTTTTCCATTTTAAAGTCTGGTATTCCATAGCGAAGCAGACCTCCTGCTTTATTATTTTTTTCATATACAGTTACTTCATGACCAGCTCTTATCAATTGTTGTGAGCAAGCTAACCCAGCAGGACCTGCTCCAATGATTGCAACTTTTTTACCAGTTTTTTTATCAATTTTTTGAGGTTTAATCCAGCCCTCTTCAAACCCTTTATCGATAATTGCACATTCAATTGTTTTGATAGAAACGGGTTCCTCATATAAATTTAAAGTACATGCTGACTCGCATGGAGCTGGACAAATTTTTCCAGTAAACTCAGGAAAATTATTTGTTGAGTGGAGGTTGTCTAGAGCATTTTTCCAGTCATTAGAATAAACTAAATCATTCCAATCAGGTATTTGATTATTTACCGGACAGCCAGTATGGCAATATGGGATACCGCAGTCCATGCAACGTGCAGCCTGTTTAACTACTTCTTCCTTTGATAGAGGAACAATAAATTCTTTATAGTTTGATATTCTTTCTGATACAGGTTTATAACCTCTATCAATCTTCTCAATTTCCATAAATCCTGTTGGTTTTCCCATTATTGGTTACCTCTTTGTAATTTTTCAGGTTGATCATTTTTTTCATACATTTTTATAAGAACTTTTTTATATTCAGTCGGCATGACCTTTATAAATTTTGGTAAAAAATTATCAAAATTATTTAAAATATTTTTTGCTTTAGGACTATTTGTATACATGAAGTGGTTATTTATTAGTTGTCTTAATCTTTCTTTATCATGCTCCAATAAGTTATCGCCTAATGTTGCTTCATCATTATTTTTTATTTTTTCTAACTCAATCATTTCAGGATTATATAGTGCTTTAAACTTATCCCCCTCATCTAGAATATAGGCAATACCCCCCGACATACCTGCACCAAAGTTCCTTCCAACTTGACCAAGTACTACAACTATTCCACCCGTCATATACTCACAACAATGATCTCCAGAACCTTCCACAACAGCTGTTGCTCCAGAATTTCTGACAGCAAACCGTTCTCCGGCAATTCCATTAAAATAGCATTCCCCACTTATTCCGCCATAAAGAACTGTATTGCCAACTATGATATTTTCCTCTGGTATAATTTTTGAATTATTTGGAGGATAAATAGCAATTCTGCCCCCTGAAATTCCTTTTCCTACGTAGTCATTTCCTTCACCTTGAAGTTCAAGTGAAACTCCTTTTGCAAGAAAGGCTCCAAAACTTTGCCCTGCAGTGCCTAATAACTTAACATTGATAGTTTCATCTGGGAGTCCTTTGTGTCCGTATTTTTTTGCTACTTCACCTGACAACATGGCGCCAACAGATCTGTCAGTATTATTTATTTTTGTATCAATTTTGACGGGCTTAGAATCTTCTATGGCAGGCTTAGCCTCTTGAATTAACTTTCTATCCAAAATATCGTATATATCATGATCTTGTTTTTGACTTTGGTAAAGTAAATCACCTTCCCAAGGGTCGGGTTTAAAAAATAACCTAGTAAAATCTAAGCCTTCTGTCTTCCAGTGATTAATCGCCTTATTGGTGTTTAAATACTGACTCTGACCTATCATTTCATTGAATGTCTTAAATCCCATTTGACTCATATAAGACCTTACTTCTTCAGCAACAAAGAAGAAGAAATTAATTACATCTTCTGGTTGGCCGTTAAAGAGTTTTCTTAATTCAGGGTCTTGGGTTGCAATTCCTACAGGGCATGTGTTGAGATGACACTTCCTCATCATAATACATCCAGACGCAATAAGAGGTGCTGTTGAAAAACCAAATTCATCTGCTCCTAGTAGGGCAGCAATCACAACATCACGTCCAGTTTTAAGGCCACCATCGGCTTGAACGGTAATTCTTGATCTTAATCCATTTATAACAAGTGTTTGATGAGTTTCTGCAAGACCAAGCTCCCATGGACTTCCAGCATTCTTAATTGAAGTCAAGGGACTTGCCCCTGTTCCGCCTTCAAAACCAGAAATAGTAACATGGTCAGCTTTTGCTTTTGATACACCAGCTGCAACTGTTCCAACACCAACTTCCGATACTAGTTTAACAGAAATTGCCGCATCAGGATTTGTATTCTTTAAATCGTAAATTAATTGGGCCAAGTCTTCAATTGAGTAGATATCATGATGAGGGGGAGGTGATATTAAACCTACACCAGGGGTTGAAAATCTTACGTTTGCTATTGTTTGATCTACTTTATGTCCAGGTAGCTGACCCCCTTCGCCAGGCTTTGCTCCTTGGGCCATTTTAATTTGAATCATATCTGAATTTACTAAATATTCAGTGGTTACGCCAAACCTTCCTGAGGCAACTTGCTTAATTGAAGAGCGCATAGAATCACCATTTTCAAGGGGAGTAAATCTATCAGCCTCTTCACCACCTTCTCCAGTATTTGAGCGACCACCGATTCTATTCATTGCGATAGCAAGATTAGTATGGGCTTCTCGACTTATTGAGCCATAAGACATTGCCCCTGTCGCAAAACGTTTAACTATTTCTTTGGCTTTTTCTACCTGATCTAAAGGAATAGCTTCTCCTGAAAAGTCTTCAGCATTTTTGATTCCAAAAAGACCCCTTAGAGTCATTAGTTTTTGATCTTGAATATTTATAGATTTTGCATACTCATTATATGTATCTGGATTATTAGATCGAACAGCGTGCTGAAGATTTTTAACATTGTCACTATCCCAGGTGTGTTTTTCACCTCTAAGTCTAACAGCATATTCGCCGCCAACATCGAGAAGGTTTTCAAGCCCAGGTATTTTTTGGAAGGCAGCATTATGTCGCGCCTTAGTCTCAATTTCGATATCTTTAATCCCAAGACCTTCAACAAGACTGGATGTACCATTAAAATACTTATCAATAAATTCAGAAGATAATCCAATAGCATCAAATATTTGAGCGCCACAATAAGATTGATAAGTACATATACCCATTTTTGACATAACTTTTTTAATGCCTTTACCTATTGCTTTTATATAATTTTCTTTAGCAGAACGCTCATCTAGACCCCCTAATAAATCACCTACGACATCAAGAGCCAACCATGGATAGATTGCATCAGCACCGTAACCAGCGAGACAACAAAAATGATGAATTTCTCTAGCTTCCCCTGTTTCGATAATTAAACCTGCAGATGTTCTTAAACCTTTTTCAATAAGGTGTTGATGAACTTTGGAGGTCGCTAATAGAGATGAGATTGGTATATTATTTTCACTTATTAATTTATCAGAGAGTACTATTATATTGTAGCCTTCATTTATACTTTTTTCACTTTCCAAACAAACTTTTTCTAAGCAAGAATCTAGGCTTCCTTTATTTAAGTTGTAGGTAATATCGATAACTTTAGTCGAGAGAAAAGAATCATTAGATTTTTTTAGACTTAAAATTCTATTAGCATTTACTTCATCCAAGATCGGAGTATCTACTTTAATATATTTTAATTCCTTCTTATGCTCTAAGTCTAGAACGTTTGGTCTTGGTCCAATATAATTATTAATAGACATAACCATTTCTTCTCTTATGGGATCAATTGGAGGGTTAGTTACCTGAGCAAATTTTTGTTTGAAGTATGAAAACATAAGTTTTGATTTCAATGACAGGGGTGCAATAGGAGTATCAGTTCCCATTGAACCAATTGCCTCCATGCCTGTTTCCGCCATAGGGTTTAATAAAAACTTTTCATCTTCTTGGGTATATCCAAATGCCTTTTGAAGGTCTGTTTTAGCTAAAGAGCTTTTTGGTAATTCTTTTACTTTTGGGATATCATTAATTTTTACTTGGTTAATTTCTAGTAGTTTTTCCCATGGCCTTTTATCGGCTACATTCTTTTTAATTTCGTTATCTTTTATTATTACGCCTTTCTCTAGGTCTACTAGGAGCATCTTTCCAGGCTCCAATCTCCATTTGGATATAATTTTAGATTCGTCCACAGGTATTAAACCCATTTCTGAAGCAAAAATAACCTCATCGTCATCAGTAACAACATATCTTGCTGGCCTTAAACCATTTCTATCTAGCAATGCGCCAATTTGTTTTCCATCTGTAAATGCCATATTTGCTGGACCGTCCCACGGTTCCATAATTGGGGCATGGTATTCATAGAAATTTTTTAACTTGCTATCCATTATATTGTTACTTTGCCAAGCTTCTGGAATCATAATGAGCATAGCTTCCGCAATAGAATACCCTCCCATTACTAAAAGCTCTAAAGCGTTATCAAAGGAAGCCGTATCAGATTGACCTTCCTCAATTATTGGCCAAATTTTTTCAAGGTCTTCTTCTTTAAATAATGGCGATGCTAAATTTTTACGTCTTGCATTCATCCAGTTAATATTTCCTCTTACTGTATTAATTTCTCCATTATGACAAAGCATTCTGAAGGGCTGTGCAAGACTCCAGGTTGGGAAAGTATTTGTTGAGAATCTTTGGTGTATTATTGCAAAGGATGACTCAATATCACTATCCGAAAGGTCATCGTAAAAACCAAGCTTATCAACAATACCACCAACTTGATCGGCTAGGACCATTCCTTTGTATAAGATTGTTCTTGAGGAAAGAGAGGGTATATAAAAACCCTCTTGTATTGTCTTAGAATTACTAACTATTGATTCCTCTATACACCTTCTGAGTATGTATAATTTTCTTTCAAAATCATCCTGTGTTTTTTGATCATTCGGTCTTTCGATAAAAATTTGAAAAACATCAGGAGTAGAAGGTAAAACAGACCATCCAAGATCACCAGTTTGAGTAGGGCAAGTTCTCCACCCTAAAATATTAACACTTTCTTTCTGGCAGCTTTCTTCTATTAAATTTTTGATTTTATCCTGACTATTTTTTTCTTTTGGCATAAAGATAACGCCAACACCATAGTCACCAATATTAGGCAAAATAAAGCTATCAGATATTTTCTTTTTTAAAAACTTATGAGGTATTTGAATCAGTATCCCCGAACCATCACCAGCTTTTGGATCAGCTCCAACCGCCCCTCTGTGTTCTAAATTACACAACATAGCTAGACCTTTTGAAACAATTTCATAGGAAGCTCTATTTTTGATATCAAGAACCATTCCAACTCCACATGCATCATGCTCATTTTTTGGATTATAAAGTCCTTGGGCCTCAGGTAGTCCTGGAGTTTTGTATTTGGGACGTCTATTTATCATTTATGCATACCAATTTTCTTAACAGTCTCGTTGTGAATAAAAATTTATAAATTATTATTATTAGGTGTAATAGAGTTAACCTCTACAAATAAAATCTATACATGAAAACAATCAATACTGCAAGCTACTGTTGCACAAATACAACTATTGAGAATTATTCTCAACTTAAGTTATTGAAATATATAAATCAAATTATAATTTATTTTCTTCTCTTAAATAGTAAGTCTTAATTTTTTTGGCTTTCGATTGATTATTTATTTTCTTTAAACACCCAGTTGTGAAGAGGACGCGCTATAATGATAAGAGTTATACCAAATAGTGAAGCGCTAATTGCAATCTGGTTAAACAACCCTGGCATCGAAACTAGCCCTTCATTTGTTGCTTGACCAGAAATTAATCCCGCGATAATAGCGCCTAATGAGGATGCCAAAAACCATACTCCCATCATCTGACCTATAAATCTTTTAGGCGATAATGATGAGATTGCCGCAAGGCCAATTGGGCTGAGTGTTAACTCACCTATAGTATGAAGGAGGTATGTAATTAAAAGCCATTGAGCTCCAGCAAGACCTTCACTAAGAGCAATTTGAGCGCCTGCTGCAATTACTAAAAATCCTATGGCCATAAATATTAAACCTAAACCAAACTTAAATGGTAAAGATGGATCAAGCATTCTTTTTCCAAGATAGATCCATAGGTAAGACATGAAGGGTGAAAGTATAACCACAAAGAGGGGATTTAAAATCTGAAGCCAGCTTGCAGGGTATTCCCATCCAAGAATTATCCTACTTGTATATTCCTTTGCAAAGATATTAAAGGAGCTTCCGGCTTGATCAAATCCTGACCAAAATAAAGCCGCTCCTATAAACAAAACAAAAATCATTGTAATTCTTTTTTTTTCATTCTCATCTAACTTCCCGAAGACAAAAATATAGAAAAAATAAGAAAGACTTATTAATGTAATTATTACCGTGAGAATATTCGCCAAAGGTATTGGATTAATTTTCCATATTCCAAATAATCCACACATAGTTAGTAGGAATATAAAGATCAGAGAAGCAAAAATAAATTTTATATATTTATTTTTCATTTCGGGATTAATTTTGTTAAATGGTTTAACTCCAGTTTCTCCTAACAATTTAATATTGTAAATATATTGCATTAGACCGAATGCCATCCCAATTCCCGCGGCACCAAACCCATAGTGCCAACCAATATTTTCTCCTAAATATCCGCAAATGAAAAACCCTAAAATACTCCCAAGATTTATTGCCATATAAAAAATGGTAAATCCTGATTGTCTTAATTCAGTATTATTTTCATAAAGGTTGCCGACTATAGCCGATATATTTGGCTTTAATAAACCTGTTCCAAGAACAACGAGGATAAGTCCAATATAAAAAGAGTTAATATTTGGTATTGCTAAGCTTAAATGACCAAACATAATAATAACACCACCATACAAAATTGTTTTTTGTTGGCCTAGTATATTGTCGCCTATCCATCCACCCGGCAATGTGGCAAGGTAAACAGAGGCAGCGTATATACCATAAATAGCGCTTGCCGAAGCATTATTAAAATCTAGCCCTCCATCTTTAATTGAAGCTGTCATGAAGAGCACTAAGATCCCTCTCATTCCATAGTAAGACATTCTTTCCCACATTTCTGTGAAAAATAATGTTTTAAGACCTCTGGGGTGTTTTGTAGATTCCATTATTTTCTCTCATAAATTTTTTGAATATCATACACGCTTGAGTATTTATTTAAATTCTTTAAGAGCATATTCATTCGATACATTATATATGTATATAAACTCGATACATTATATATGTATATAAACTCGATACATTATATATGTATATAAAATATGATATATGTATATAAAATATGTGTATTTAAATCTGTCTATTGTACGTTACTTATATGTGCATATAATGTTAATTATTAATAAATATAAAATTTATGTTTGCGTATACAAAAAAAATTATGAGTCTTATGAATTTAAAGTTTGAGATTTTAAAAGAATGACTATAAAAGAGAATAATAAAATTACTATATGTTTTTAGTTTGAATATTTTGTTGACAAATATCATTCATACTAAGAAATTGGTTACATTAAAATTTTTTGATTAAAGCTTAACTAGGAGTACACATAATGAACGGACAAGATTTACTATCAACTCAGAATGTTAAAGACAAAGGTCTTAGTTTTAAAGATACAAACATAGTTAAGGTTAATCGTAGTAGGTTAGGATTCTTTAGTGCGATTACACTACCTCTTATTCTTGCTGCTTGCGGCGGCGGCGGTGGCGGCGGCGGCGGAGCTGTAAGTCCAACTCCAACGACTCCAACGACTGATGGCGGTACAACTGATGGCGGTACAACTGATGGCGGTACAACTTCAGCTTCATCAGGCACTAATGCAAATGCGGGACGATATACAGCAACTTCGGAAGCTGATACATACTTATATGATGTTACTTTTGCATCAGGTGGATCTGTTACTTCTGTAAGTGACGGTAATGTAATTATTTCAGGTTTTGACGCAAGCAACGATGTTCTTGTCTTAAGAGGTGCTTCAGCGCCTGCAACATTTACATCAGGCGGATCATCAAATGTTGATGTGGCCTCTGATATTAATGGTGATACAATTGTAACTCTTGGAAGTGACAATGATTCAACAGGAACTATAACACTAAAAGGAGTTTCTGATTCATCTTCAGTTGTTATAAATACTTCTACCGACGCTGCTGATGCAGGCTCTCCAAAAGTTGATCTATCTAATGGAAGTGTTGCAAGTTCATCGGTCGGAGAGATTTTTGAGTATTCCGTAAAATTCTTAAATGGAGTTCCTGTCGCTATTGACGGTAATGCAACCATTACTAATTTTGATGTTGCGATTGATAAAATAGTTATTAAGGCTGAAACTCTTCCAGCAGGATTTGCTAAATCTAGTCTGTTAAGCGCTGCAGGTGTTGATGTGACAACCGGAATTGATTCAACAAGAATTGATTTTGCAGTTAATTCAGCTGGTAATAGTGGGTCAATTCAAATTGATGGTATTGATGACGCAGACCTATCATTAATTGATCTTACTTTTTCAATTTCTTCTCCAGCGATTTCTGGTACACGAATAGATATAGATTCAGCTTCTGTAACTGCAACCGCTGACAGTGAAACATTTGTTTATGATGCTGTTGCTAATGGAACTGATGTTGTTGGTTCTGATGGTGATGTAACAATCACTGGTTTTGATATTGATACTGATAAAATTATTGTTTTAGGTTCCGGTATTGCAAGTGGTTATGATCTTAGCAGATTTGAGGCATCAAATCTTCAAGATTACGTAGTCGATGAAATTAATAATAAGACTGTTATTTATTTTGCACCTGATGCTGATGGTAACAGTTCAACTTTAACATTAGACGGAGTTGCTGATACAACAAAAGTTTTAAATATTGTATTTGGTGGATCAATCGGTGATGAAGCTGCTCCAGCTCCAGTTGAAGACGCTGCTCCAGCTCCAGTAGAAGAAACTCCAGCTGAGGAAACTCCAGTAGAAGAAACTCCAGCCGAGG
>Ga0209090_10002482_pt1 | contig 11661 bp, 12 predicted proteins | sample ArcticOcean_MG_C_9_FD_187432 | JGI IMG/M metagenome (GOLD analysis project Ga0209090, IMG submission 187432) | Marine microbial communities from western Arctic Ocean - ArcticOcean_MG_CB2_152 (SPAdes) (version 2) | ecosystem: Environmental > Aquatic > Marine > Oceanic | place: Arctic Ocean... | reverse complement strand
CCGCTCGACAACATGTCCGGTTTATTGAAGGAGTACCGCGAGAAGATCGCCAACGCGATGCAGATGATGAAGGCCATGGAGATCCGCGAGAAGAAGCGCATGGCCGAGCAGCTCGAGGAGAAGGCCAAGGCCGCGCAGGCCAAGGCCGAGGGCGCCGCCGCGGCGGCGGACGCGAAGAGCGACTAAGGGGTGTGTCTCGAATATACGTGGGTAACGCGGTGTAACTAAAACTAACGGACGGGTCGTGCCGGGGCCGGCGGGGGGGCGTCGGTGGCGTACGTTGGACTCGGAGCCAGAGGGCCAGTGGCGGCGGCGTTACCGGGCCCGTGCTCACGAATGCAGCGGTCCTCAACCTGATAGCGGGTAGTTAAACAGAGACAGAGGGGCGCTTCCGTAGCTCATACTCCTCGCACGGTCCCGCGCTTTCCCATGCAGGCCGACCCGAATTCGAAGGTTTTGTTTTCAAAATCGCTTCGGCACGCGCGACGGAGATCGCGATAAGGCACACGTTTAGGCATTGTACTCGCATTGGTAACGGCTGCCCCCGCCGCCACACAGCAGCAGCAAAAAGATAAAGCTGCCCCTCTCGCCGTCGCCGCGGCAGAGCAAACTCCACAGCATAGCTATGACGCTCCCCGCGTCGCTGCCCGAGTTCGCGGGCGACCCGGCCCAGCTCTACCTGCTGGCGGCCCTACTCACGCGGGACGGCGCCCTGTCGCACCACGAGCGCGCGCTCCTCAAAGAATGCATTTTGCGGAGAGACCCCCGCCTCACGTCGATCATGCGGGGCTTCGCCGATCATGAAGCCGACGAGGCCTTCGTGGCGCAGGTGCGCGCGCTGGTCGAGAGCGAGGCGCTCGCTCTGCATTCGGACGTCTTCGACGAGTGCCCGCTCGAAGTCGCCAAGGCCCTGTCGAAGCGGGAGCGGACCTCCAAATCATTAGATGGGGAGAAGTCCCTGATCTATGGCGAGGTGGAGTTCGGCTACTTCGCGCGGGTCCTGAGGAAGATCAATCCCCGCAGAGGCGGTGTATTTTATGACTTAGGTTCAGGCTCAGGGCGAGCACTCGTTATAGCACGACTGCTCCACGACTTCGAGGTCTGCAAGGGCATTGAAGTGTTGGAGAACTTACACGGCGCGGCCCGGATGATATGTAAGCGCTTCGAGGTCCTAGCGAGTGACGTGCTGGACGCCAAAACTTCCAAAAAAATAGAAGTGCAACGCGCTTCTATATTAGATGTGGACTGGAGCGACGGCGACGTGGTCTTCGCCAACAGCACGTGCTTCGAGGACGGGTTGATGGCGCGCATGGCCCAGCAAGCATCACAATTACGACCGGGCGCCTACTTCGTCACCTTCACCAAAGGTTTAGGGAGCGACGCCTTCGAAGTGTTGGAACGGAAGCGCTACCGCATGAGCTGGGGCCCGGCCACGGTCTTCATCCACCTCCGCAAAAAATTGGACGGCACGCCCTTCGAGGCGCCGCCGCTCGCGTCCATCGCGGACGACCAGAGCTACCAGAGCGACGAGGACGACGGGTCGACGCCGCCCTCGAGCCCGGGCTCGCCCTACGACGAGGAGGAGGAGGTGGACTTCGAGACGGACGACCATACGTCGGTGGGCGATGACGACGAGTTCGACCACTTGCAGGACCTCGCCGCGGCGCGTACGTAGCCACAAATTATATTACACTCGGTCGGCCTCCCGCGGAAGCCAGCCCCTGTCGCCCTTTAAGAGGCGCTCGCGGTACGAGACGGCCGCGGCCGAGCCCGGGGCCCAAACCTCGTCGAACGCGCCCAGAGCCGCGTCGACGTCAAACGCCAGGGCCACGGCCTCGACGCGCACACCATCGACATCCGCGCCGTACAGCGCTTCGCCGAGCGCCGACGGTACGTTAGAGGGCGCCACGCGCGTCACGAGGCCGCGCGCGTCATTTGTGAAGTTGCCGAGGCCGGCGCTCCCGTTATTCGCGACCAAACCATTTCTAAAGGACTGGAGCACGGGTCGACAGGTATGCGCGCAGGCGAAGACGTCCGCGTTCGCCGATTCGAACCACCCTTCAATCGTGGCTTGGTCCGTCGCGTACTCCGGTCGCGAGCCGCCGGGCAGGTGCTCCGCGGCGAGGGCCCAGCCGTTCGCGCAGGCCGGGTCGCCGTGGACGCAGACCACGCGCGTGCCCCTTACAACGTACGTCCGGTACAACGGCAACGCCGCGAGCCACGTCGCGATGTCGGGATCGCTATTGACGTGGCGCAGCTCGTCTACAATAATTGCGGCGCGGTCCGCGAATTGTGCGTCCACGTACTCGGGATAGGCGCAGCCGCAGCCCGTGCTCTCACTGTTGAGGGTCTCCCTTTCCACATTACCGGCCGTCGCGCGTCCGAGTCGGCGGACGCCATCGTTAACACACGCCCAGGCTTCAGTAGTGACGTTGAAGAAGTTGAAGTCGCCGTTGAAGCACACCTCCACCCGCAGCCCCGCCTCTGCTTCGCGGCGGACGCCGGCCTCCAGCGCCGCGAGCGCCGCGACGTTGCCGTAGAGGCCGCCGACCACGTAGAGCACGTCGCAGGGCACGTCTTGTGTTGTCTTAGCGAGGTCCGGCACGTGCGTGACGTATTCTGGGCTGCACGCCTCGGCGGCTCTACAGGACGACGAGAGCCGTCGCAGCGATGGCGTGCACGTCGACGAGAGTAGACGACGCCTGCACCCCTCGGCGGCGCGGCACGACGAGGTAGGCAGGCATTGAGCTCTCCAGCCTGCACGCAGCACTTGCCGTCGCATCGATCTATGTGGCTTACGCGGCTTGCAGTACTTCCATTTATGCTACTACTGCGCACAACTGCACACTGCTTTGGTTTGCCGTGTGCTTTGGCACCGCCTCCAATCGATGAGCAGGTTTCGTCCCTCGTGTGGCGTCCCGAACCCTTCGATTCAGTCTAATCCAGCGCTCGGCCGCCGGACGAGTGATTATGACTCAGACTCAGACTGGTGGCGGGCGCAAAACTAAAAAAAAAACGGGTTTTCTCTTTTGCCGCGGCCGCCGATTTTGCACCTTCGCGAGTGCGCCTCATAGATTGTGGGAGTAGCTACACGTGGGGGGATTAGTTCCAGCGTCGCTGTGACTGTCTCGCAAGCTCGTCGCTGCAAACTTTGCGCATCCAGACACAAGGCGCGGGAAGGGTTGCGAAAGGCAGTAGCATGGGCTGCTCCAGCTCCAGCGCCGCCAGCGCGGAACCGGCGGAGGCCAACGCGACCGGCGCCCCGGAGACCCGGACGCCGGCCCAGGAGCGCTTCCCGTACGACTGGCCGAGTGGCGCCGAGCACGTCGGGTACCTGACGGAGCGCCAAGTGCGAGCGAGGCTCAAGACGCAGCCCGAGCACACCATTGATTTGGGCTCGGGCTTCACCTTCCGGTGGGCGGCCGCTTCTCAAAGGGGCTACTACCCCTCTCAAGCGGACAAGGCGAATCAGGACGCGTTTCGCGTGGAGGAGGACATGGAGGGCACGCACAAGCACTGGTTCGGCGTGTACGACGGCCACGGTCCCGTTGGCGAGAAGTGCTCGAGGTTCGCCTGCGAGCACGTGGCCATGGAGTTCTGTAAGCAACTTCGGTCCGGCGCGACGAAGGAGCAGGCCATGGCTCGTTCGCACACGTCGGTGAATCGTGATTTAGCCCAGTCGGCCATCGACGACCAGCAGAGCGGGACGACGGCGGTGACGGCGTACTTTGAAGGATTAGATTTATTGGTCTCGAACGTGGGCGATTCCCGCGTCATGCTCGGGTCCGTCGATGGCCAGGGCAAGTTGGTCCACAAAGCCCTGTCGACGGACCAAACCCCTTATCGGAGAGACGAAAGAGAACGCGTGAAGAAGTGCGGCGCGCGCGTGATGACGGCGGACCAGATCGACGGCGTGGAGCCCATCCACGAGGACTGGGACTGTGCACTAGGTGATGAAATTGATGACGGCGGGGATCCACCTCGAATCTGGGCCCAGGACCAAGAGTACCCCGGGACGGCGTTCACTCGCTCTATAGGTGATTCTTTAGCGGAGTCCTTAGGTGTCGTCGCGGAGCCGGAGCTGGACCACCACAAGATCTGCAAGGAGGATCGGGTCGTCATCATTGCGAGTGACGGCATCTTCGAGTTTATTACCACTAGAGGGTGCCTGGAGACCGCTCTCTTATACGACAAGCCACTGGAGGCCTGCTTGGCTTTGGTCGGCGAGTCGTACAAGCTCTGGATCGAGCGCGAGGACCGCACGGACGACATCACGATCATCGTCGGCTTCGTGGAGCAGAAGGGCCAGAGCGGTGTCGTCGATATCGGCGAGGTCACGGTCGAGGAGGCCGCCGCCCCGGCCAAGGGCGCGGTCAAGGGCGCGGCCAAGGGCGCGGCCAAGGACAAGAAGAAGAAGCGCCGCGGGTCCCTGGGGGGCCAGGCGAAGTAGGACCCCCCGCGCTCGCTCCCTATTTAAAAGAGTTCTTCCTTTACATCCACATTTATGTTACCACCAAACCTCCCGGTCCTCGCGGAGCGTGACGATTGTGTCCGGTGCGAGGGCGCTGCGGTCGACAAAATACACGTCTTCGCTCTCACTCGTGCCGGCCGGCCCGAGGCCGCCGTCGACGAGGCGCTGCTGCAGGAAAAAGTCGACGGCGTTGAGCACGTCGTAGACACGCTCAAGCGGCTCCTCGTCTACGTCCCAGACGAGTTCTACGGGGTCGGCCTCCTGCCAGCAGCAGAGCGGTTGGATCAAGCCGTCGCGGATGACGCCGAGTTTCACCGGCCCCGTGGCATTTCTAGCATACTCGACGACGTCGAACTCGTCGAATTCCTCGAGCGTGGCGCGTTGTCGGTCGTGCCCTCGTCGTCGTGTATGTCGTCGAGTCGGCTGCAGTGACGCCGCGACGCTCGCGATGAGCACCACGCGTACGCATCGACACTTTCGCATCACCGGAGTGTGGTCGCGCATCGCTGGTGGCACCAAGGCTTATTTCGCAGGTGCAGCGTACAGCGTTTCAGCAGCCCACAGCACCCTTGTACCGAGGCGCTTAGTCCGGAGCACTGCTTTTACCACACTCGTAGTTGATACTGGGTGCAAATGCTCTACTTTCTAATGCTAGAGCAGTGCTGGTGGCGAGAAATAGGAGTTAATTGGCTCATCGTAAAACCCGTGCCCTTCAAACTCGAGCGCTAAGTTGCGCTAAGTTGAGCGCTACTCGAGTGCTCCGCAAGCGGAGAGCAAAGCGGCAAGCAGCAGTGGCAGCACCGTCTCCTGACTGTGCGGCGCATTCCTGCGAGGCTACACGTGCGCGCCGAGCAGACCACATTGGAAGCGGTACACATCACAAGGTGCTCCGGACGACGATGCTGCTCGACGTGGGCGTCGTCGGCGGCGGCCTCATGGGCCTGGCCACGAGCCACTTCCTACTGCGGAGCGGGCGCTGCCGCGTGACGCTCTACGACGCGGCGTTCCGGAGACCGGCGCTCGGCTACTCTTCTTGCGCGAGTGCCGTCGCCGGCGGGCTCCTGCACCCGCTGACGCCGCGCCTGAAGCCGGCGTGGGAAGCCACGGACGCTCTAAATAAAGCCGACGCGCTGATCCGCGCGGCCGAGCATGCCGCGCAGTGTCGCCTCGTCACGACGTCGACGGTGCTCCGGCCGGCGGTCGATGGACAGGACGCCCTGGACCTCGAGGCGGCCGCAGGTAGAGCCGGGCCGGCGTGGCTCGAGTGGCTGGGGCCCGCACCCTTCGCCGGGGCGTCGGGCCGCGCCGACTTCGGGGAAGGCGGCCTGCGCTACGTGGGCGGCCGCTGCGTTGACGCGCGGGGCTACCTGGCCGCGCTTAAAGTGCTGAACGAGGCGTCGGATGTTTTTTCGGTCGTGGAGGCGAGCGTGGACCCGCGCGGCCTCGGTCATACTGAGACGATCCTTTGCGGGGGCGCGGACGCCTACCGGAAGTTCCCGGACCTGTTTCCGGCCGGCCTCACGCTCACGCGCGGCGAGAGCCTCGTGTACGCGGGCGGTATTAATGGCCCGGCGCTCCTGCGGGGCGCGTACCTCTGCCCCGGTAGTGGTGGCTCGATCCTCGGGGCGACGCACGAGCACTTTTCCGACGCGAACGCACCGGTCGACGCGCCGCCGCGGTCCATCGAAGCGCTCCTGACGCATGAGCTGCGGGAGGCCGCGGCCCTGCTCGCGGCGCCGGGCGCCGTGCCCGCAGGCGCGACGGCCGGCGTGCGATTGAACGGCCCGCGGACGCACCTCGGCCGGCTGCCCTTCGCCTTCCGCCGCGAAACGGGGCTCTGGGTCGCCGGCGGCCTCGGGGCGCGCGGGTTCCTGCGCCACGCGCAGCTCGGCGAGGTCGTGGCGAACGCGGTGCTGGGAGCCGACGTGCCGGAGGCGTTCCGCCCCCGGAATGTGTTGTAATCATGCTATTCTGTGTACACTCACATGCCTCACGCTGACGGCGCGGAGGGCTTCGCGCCACCGCCCGGTGCGCGTGCGCAGCCTGGGCGAGTAGATCACATACGCCGCCCGCACGGCTCCGTGGGTCGACGCCCGTCGAGGCAACGTAATGCCAGACACTTATGCGCGGCGGAGGGGAACGGATACGTAAGGTAGCGCACGGCAGCTGCAAAATAGGGGGACCTCTCGCGAAAGCAAGCAATGTGGCGCAGGCGCCTAGTTGGCGCCGCGGAGCTTGCGGGTCATCGGTTTGGACGTGACCCAGTCCTCGTCCACGAGGATGCGCGAGCCGTGGGGGTAGAGGTCCGAGCTCATGCCCATGACGTTCTTCATCGTCTTGCACATCGTGTCGAGGGAGGCGGCCGAGACCTTGTTGCAGGCGCGGTCCACGTGCCAGGACACGAGGAAGGGCGAGCAGATCTCCTGGTTGTGCGACGTGCCCGTGGAGGAGCCCGTGTACTTGGCGATGTCCGCCGTGGCCTCGTTCTGCATGCCAGCGAGTGCTCGCTTATCAATTATGAGGGTTTCAGAGTGCCGCGCGACGATTTCAGAGTGGCCCGCTGTGCCCGGATACAGCAAACCGATCCGCGTTGCAATTGGTTGACGCTGCGACGAGCTTTTGATCACTGAGTTCCAGTGAAAAGTGCAACGCCAATCTCAGATGACGTGAATTGTTTTTTAGCGGGCGGTCCCTCTTGCACGTTTCTCTCGTGCCTGGCATCTATGCAGGAGCCATGCAGAACGTCCCAGACCCCAAGCCCCTCTGAAACGCGATTGCCGTCCGGACGAGACGCCGATGCAATACCAAGCAAGCGAAGAAGCTGACCAGCGCGTCTGCCATGATGCGGCGCACGTCGCACTCTACCACGCCACCCGCATAATAAACACCTCTTTATAAATACCCCCGCCGCGCCGCCGCAAGGGGCCCCTCACCGCGCCGCCGCGAACGCCGCGTGGAGCGCCTCCTTCTGCGCGCGGCACTTGTCGAAGGCGTTGTTGGTGTCCGCCAGGCAGAAACGGAAGGCCTCGAACTCGGCCGGGCTCGTCGCCTTAAGCCGCGCGACGAAGCCGTCGCCGCAAGAAGTCACGGCCGCGCCCGCCTCGAGGCAGGCGCGCGGGTGCTTGGCCTCGGCCTTGCACTTCAAGAAGGTCATATTAACCGTGGCGCACTCGCCGCCGAGGAGCTGGGCGCTCGCGTAGAGCTCGGCGGAGGTCGCCATGGTTGCTGAGCGGTGGCGTCGACGGCGCGCTGGTGCAGCGATGCAGCACGAGCGATACGTGCAATGTGTCCGCGAGCAGCAGGTTTGCCCAACGCAACAGATTGTAAGCACAGCGCGACGACGACGAGCTATCGCATCAGCGTGCGGGTTTGTGTGTGCGGGTTTTGTCGACATTTGATCCCTCCAAAAACGGGGTTCGAGAGAAGCCTTATAGAGGAGAGAACCCGACGCTCACCCGGACGCGCGCTCGCAGTAGAGGTAGAGCGGCCCGATGATGCACCAGGACATGGCCGACTGTTGGAGGCCGTTCACGAGCTTGTTGCCCGGGCGGTACTCCGGGTCGACGGACGCCCGGTAGAAGCTGTAGGCCGAATTGATGTTCGACACGAAGATGAGCGAGACCGACACAAGCATGACCTATGCCATCGAGCAGACGCGGTGACGGGGGCACGACGATGGCGCGCCCAACTCATTCGAGTCGGCAAGAATGACAATTTTCTCGCTGCTCCTTCTCGTCTTCGTCGGCAACTACGATCTCGATAACTACCCTGGTCAAGCCGATCGCGGCTACCTCGTACTATTTTTAGTCGTCGTCGTTATTGTTCAGCTGAACATCCTGATCGCGATTGTATCCGATAGCTACGACGCGGCCATGGCGAAGAGCGAGGCGCTCTATTACCGCGCGCGAAGTTAGAACTCGTGACGGAGACGGCTTGGGCCGCAAAGAATTTACCCCAGCGGCTGCTGCCGAAGATCAACAAAGCCCGGATCGAAAAGCGGCTCAAGGCTGCTCTTGAGGAGAACGAGGACGGCGACGACCCGGGCCGGACCACTGATATCACAAGACGGGTACAGCGCGCGGTCCAGGCCGACACCTTGCGCGCCGTCGCGCCCCTCCAGGACAAGATCAAAAAGTTGGAGTCGGACCTCGCGGAGGTGCTGGAAACCCTGCGAATCCTGCGGGCGCGCCCCGCGTAGGCTCTTAAGACGCTATCGAGGAGTAAGACGGCCGGCCGCCGCCCTAGGCTCTTCAAGTTGTTTCGCCGAACGTTCCTTACCGGAGCGTAGGACACCGCCGCAGTTGCATAATCACCTTTAAACATATTAAACATACTAGCGAGCGCTACACACAGACACACATATTGATAGGCCAACTGCGTCGCCGCCGACGCTCGACGCCATCGCCGCGACCCGAACCTCGACGCGGTCAGTACCGGTCGAACGCCGACCGCCTATCATCCGACGCGTCGACGTCCCAGAAGTCCACGTTCAGCGAGACCCGCGCGCCCCGCGTGACCGGCCCAACGCGGTGCTCGAGCTCGGACGGGCAGACAATTACGTCGCCCGCTTCAAGAACCACCTCGACGGCCGCCGACCCGTCCAATGGTCTGTAGGAGAAGGCGCCGCCGTCGAAGTCCCCGCCCACTACCGCGACGCAGAACAGTAAACTTTCTCCGAAATGGTCGTGCCAGCCGACGCTATCGCTGTCTTGGTAGAGGAGGTAGTCGGCCTGCTTGAAGGCCTTTTGTAGCGCTGCTTCGCCGGAGAAGCGGGGCCACGTGCCCCAGTCCACCAGGGCCACGGCTTTGAGTAGGGTGTGCCACGCTTGGGGGCACTTTTCTTGAAAGTGCTTCGACAGCCTTAAATGCGTCTGCTGGGGGAACGCCGTGCCGTCGGGCAGGCCCACGGACCGTCTCCTTATTGTACCCCAGGCCTCACTCACACAGTCTTTAGCACAGGCGTGCACCTCGGTCAGGGCTTGCTGCGAGAGGAGCCCCCTGAGCACCACGGCGTGGCCTTCCCGCCATTCTTTAAGCGCGCGTTGCACGATGGCGGCCGGGTCCGGCGGGGGCGTGTGCTTACAAGCCGGTATCGTTTCCAAGTACGTTTCGAGTCCCTCTTTCCAGTCGTCCTCGCGCTCGACCCATGCCCGCGTGCCGTCCTTTCGCTCCACGAAGACGGCTGTGCCCTGCGTGAGGAGCACCCGCGCGGGCTCCTCGACCGGGTGCGGCTTGTCGAGCACGCTGTACTTGTTCGTTTGCTGGAGCAGCAGCATGCTCTCCTGTGGTGGCTTGCCTTGGGTGCTGTTCAGATGAATCGCAGCACTGCGTGCGTTTTGCAGTAGTGCTGATCACAGCGTGCGTGCACTGATGCTGCGGCTTTGCCTCTCAACTTTGGGCAAAGCCATCTCCAAACTTGGCCGCGCCTCGTTTCTCCAGCAGAGAGCTGCTTAAGAGCCGTCCAGATCATCGCTCTAGATCAGTTGGCGCCTAGAATGGAGTCATGGGGAGCACTAAAAATGTAGTGACGGGTTTACCCGACAAACTCGGTGCGACGCTCTGAACGTTCTCCAAAACGCCCAGCGAAAGCCCAGCCGCGCCACCGCCTTACAGTCACCGTCGAGAGCTAACGTGCGCGCCGGCGTCCTCCAATTCTCCAGCGTCGCAGCACCGGGTGAGAGGAACACTTCACCGCCATTAATCGGCCTCTTCGGCCCCATGCGCGTCTAGCGCCACACCATCCAGCCGCCCGCCGGCCAGCCGCTGCTTCTTCCATCGCACGGTCTGCGCCGCCACGCGCCAGCGGCCGGTCGACGCGCGGCCGCGGCTCGCGCCTTGACCCCGACGCTCCCCGCAGGTCCCCTCGACAGTCCCAAAATGACCATCAAGACGGACGACAAGCAGCACCGCGCCTATTCGAAGAAGAAGGCGGGGGAGTACAAGGAGCCCCGGGCCCCCACGGCCGAGGAGGTCGCCGCGGCCCAAGCTAGAGAAGTCGCCGAGAAGCGCGCGGCCAAGGCCCACGTGTCGCTGGCCGCCATCAACCGCGGGGACCTGGGCGAGGGCAACCGGGAGGCGGAGCAGGCCCAGGCCGACGCGGAGCTCGCGCGCAAGAAGCTTGAGAAGAAGGAGGCCCGGGCCGAGAAGCGGGTCGCGCGGAAGGAGGCGCGCGCCGCGAAGAAGAGCTCCAAGGAGGAGGACTCCGCGGACTTCGCGTCGTTGCCCCCGGCGAAGAAGGCGGACGACACCTACCTGGGCGGCTTCTTCCGGTCGCTCTCCTCGCTCGTGGGCGTCGAGGCCTGAGCTTCTTCATTGCGCGGACACGCCGCGCTGTTCCATACCGTAAATATTTAATATATCCCCGCGTCGGCGTCGTCAGCCTTTTGGTGTGCTGGATGGCGTGGAGGGTGAAGGCTCGCGTCCCGACGTGGCCGGGTAAGTAGTTCCTCCCAACTTGGTTGTGACCATAGTCGCCCAGCAGAGCTCCGCCGGGCAGTGCAGATCCGCCGACCACGGCTGGCGTCGGGCGCTACATCACCGCGCCACCGCGTCATCAACTCAAAGAGCCCGCGATCACCCGAAGATAGGCTATACTTGCGGCCGGGTGATCAGCGTAATTAGGTTGTGTTAGTAGGATGTCTAACAACACATGCCCGTCAGAAATGAACATTGTTTTGAAATTCCCGCGGCTGCTCGAAGGTAAAGAAATGGACTTTGGTACCTTCCTGGGTAGGTAGTGTAAAATAAATGAGCTCCCAAATTAAGTTAGCCCCCTACTCGGCCACCGAGTTCAACTGTTCACTCGAAATGGCCGGGGAAGATACCCTGGCGGCTCCCGGTAATATGTCTACATTCGCGGATGAGTCTTACGGCTTGCCAAAGTTCACTGCCCCGTACCGTTAACGGTACGGGGCACACAGGTTCTAGTAGGTTTTGCGCCACTAGCCCCTAGTGTGTTTTGCGCCGCTCGCCAGAACGCTGTTCTTCGCCGCTCGCCTCTTCGCCCCACGTAAAAACGTTTCTCTCGGCCCCAGCGTTCCGATGAGCACTTTTTCAAAACCACCCGAGCCCATGCTGCCGCGAAACTGCCGCCGACACTAGGATCATTTCGGACCCGCTCTAACCCGACTCTCGCCCAACCCTAACCCTAACCCTAGTCTACTCCTAATCCTAACCCTTACTCGGACCGA